>Ga0247770_1001094_pt1 | contig 23366 bp, 21 predicted proteins | sample UWRJL136409B6_FD_179943 | JGI IMG/M metagenome (GOLD analysis project Ga0247770, IMG submission 179943) | Plant litter microbial communities from Arlington Agricultural Research Station in Wisconsin, United States - UWRJ-L136-409B-6 | ecosystem: Environmental > Terrestrial > Plant litter >... | reverse complement strand
CATGTGGACACATCCCAAATCCACCCATTTCCCACATGACCCCGAACAGCATTAGATGCCATCGATTACCAGGCACGATCATGATGTCGGATGAAGAATGGCCTTGCTTCGTAGTTGCTCCACCCGTGAGCACGATGACAGCCATATTTGGATTTTGGGCCCGCTGATGCTGGCGTTGAATTGAGACCTCTAATGCTAGTATCGAGGTACAATGGTTCGAATTTCCTGGTTGCCTCTACCCTGTGGATTCCGATTGTCAGGTTTGGTCATTGTATTATCCTCTGTTCCGCTCCTGTGCGCGTCGTAGTAAGCTAACCTCATATACAAAGTAGCATCCAGCTTTGTCAGCCCATGACAAAGGCTTTGGGGAACATGGATAGGGGGAGATCTACAAACGAAAAGCCACTACACGAAAGACAATCGAGAGGCTGCCTGCACAAAGCGACGGGTGTCAACCCCTTCAACGCCTAGGTGAACATGCCTGTGCGACGCTTGGTGCTCTACCCCTTTACACTGGTCTTCCGAGCCACGGAAGCTATCACTTCAAAATATCAAGTCTGCTGTCTCCACACATGACGAATCCCGGAGCTGTTTAATGTTCGCCGCGCAAGGCCCGTGTAAGTGAAGCCGCAGCAAAACATCGCGGCTTGAGGAGCGCGGCTGATGCGAGGGCTCACAGGTGAGGAGCGCCCTAATCCACCCACGACCGTAACAATTGATATTGATGAACATAAATCCCGCGAGCTCAGACCGCCGTGGTATCCGCTTTGTAGAACAGCAAGTCCCCCGCCGACGTATTTAGTCCTTGCCTTCCTGCTTCCTCCCATTCAAAAACTTCCTCCTCTCCCAGGCTTCACATTCCCTACTGCTGAACCACCGCTGATAACCTACCAACGCCCGCTCCTCGACAAAACCGACGGTAGCACAGCGTAAGTATGATTGTTAAACGCATCCCCAAGCATAACAGTAAACAGTCCGCTAACATCTTGCCTGGCTTGAAGAAACAGACAACAGCATAGCGTAAGTGTGATCCCGCAACACTTTCCCTAGCATGACAAGAAAAGGCCGCTAACATGATGTCTGCCGCGAAGAAACATGTTCTCCATCAGGACGATGATTGGCGTGGCGCTCGGCGAAACCCAGTCGAGCGTCTCCCTGCCGACCCCTGCCCTCCTCGCCGCCATCACCAGCTGGCTCGACTGGTACGCCACCCATCCCGGCAACTGCCCGGGGGTGCTGTACCACCTCCTCCAGAAGAAAGCCACGTGGGAGAGGGAGGTCGCCCTCACCGGGGCTGACCTTGGGCAGGCCAACTGCCTAATCTCTCTGTCGGCTGGCAGGGACTTCCTCGTGTTTCTCGTGATCATCGAGAAACTCGACTCTGAGGTCGACGAATCCCGGTACTTCGTCAGAGCGACCGCTGCCACCGACGGGGAGGCCCTCTGGCCCTGGCCGACCAAGGCAGAGCTGGACGCGGAGGAGGTAGGGTGGGGCATGCTGGACAACAATTTCGAGCGCGTTTTTGACGAGGAGGGCATGGATGAACCGGGCTCTGATATTGAGGACCCGAACCACCCGGTAAGTAGTCTGGGGCTTGTTTGTGCTGGAGTTTTGCTAACTGACATATTTTAGCCATCCTGGAACCGGAAGACCGTAAGTTGTAACTGTTTGCCTCCTCTCTTTGGCGTATCTCTAGCTGGATATATTTGTAGCTAACACCAATTCTTCGTAGGCCATCGCACTTGTCCACCGCGAGCAGGTGGCCGACTTTCTGGCCAAGACGCGCATGCACCGCTACATGTAAATGGACGTGATTGGGTGCCGAGTGTTTCCAGTGTTTTTGGTGTCGCAAGGGCCGGGACTGTTTGCCATCGAAAAGGAAGAGGGAAGGCTGTGGATACCGGACCACGGCCTGACGAGACCTGCTTTCGGAAGCGGCTCGCTGTGTTTACGCCATCATGATCTCGGAAGCGGCTTGTCCTGTCGCCACATCACACGGTATTGGAAGCGGCTCGTCACGTTGACACTATCAGGATCCTGGAAGTGGCTTGTTTTGCCTGCGCCAAAGGTCCTCGGAAGCGGCTCGTTATGCTTGCACCATCACGATATCGGAAGCGTCTCGTCCCGTTGGCACCATCACAATCCCGAAGCGGTTCGTTATCTCTGCTGCGTCAAAGGCCATCGGGAGTGGCTCGTTATGTTTGTATCATCATGATTTCGGAAGCGGCTCGTCCCCTGTCGCCATCACGACTCGGAACTGGCTTTGTTTTGTACCATCATAACTTCAAGAGCGGCTTGTTACGTCATGATACTGGAAGGGGCCTGTCTCATCTGCGCCAAAGGCCCTCGGAAGCGGCTTGTTCAGTTTGTGCGATTATGCTTTTAGGGGCGGCTAGGCTTGTTGCCAGACGTCGGCACCATCATGGTATTGGAAGCGGCTCGTTCCGCCCGCACCAAACGTCCCCGGGAGCGGATTGTCTAGTTTGCGTCATTAGCATTATTTTAGGTACAATGGGCATAGTTACCGCCCCTTCCGTCGCCTGCCTAAGAAATCGAAGTTACTACCGTAGTGCTCCTTGAATGCCGTCAGTGATATCTTAGGACTTCCCGCTCTAGGTAACCAAACCATCGAATCGTCCTGCCCTTCCCCGCGCACAACAGACAAGCCGCCTCATTGTGTCTCGGACGTCAATGGCAGTGCTTCGTCGGCCTGAGCTGGTATCTCCCGCGACTTCCGTTGCCTCAGAGACTGGCGAGGTTATGTGCCGAATTCCTGCCTCACCTGCCATTGCAATCGCCCTCTCTTGGGCAGGAGCTTATCAAACCATCCAGTCCCCGCATGGGCAGTTGTTTTTGGCTCCATGTTTATCGAGAGAATAGGGCTGATCTGCACCCCAGCTCCCTCCGCGACAGACCCAGATCTTGCTCTCGAGCAACATCACACTACCACACTACATCCATTATCGCCACTTGCGAACTCAAACCGCGTCGCATCTTCGACATACCTAGCCACCGCTACCACCACACCTCCTTCACTCGTCATTCAATCGTACTCTGTAGTACCTACCTACGTAGGTACCAAGAATGGCCGAGCCTCAGGGTGACGCCAAGCTTCACGACGACGAGGCCGAGTCCGATGGTGGTACCGAGCTTAAAGATAGCAAGGCCGAGTCTCACGGTGGTGATAGCGAGGACGCGTCTGAGGGTGGTGCCAAGCTTCACGGTGGCGAGACCTGGTATGGGGACTGGCAGGCCGCCGAAGTGAAAGCGGTCAGGCCGCGTGCCGAAATAGAACTGAGGCAAATGATCGTCAAGAGACATGCCAGAAATTGCTACAGCTCTGTCATTTCGGAGGACGATAACGAGATCGAGTTCGACGCCACCAAGATCTCCCTCCCCAACGCCTGCCGCCTTCCCCTGAATGCTGCTATTTGGGCGGCGGAAGACTTCTTCTCCCGCCAAGGCCTCAGAGGGCTCGACATCGCACACCAGCTCCAAGATGCGCGGATATTACATCGCTCGCCATCGCGAGCATACACCGACTACTACAAAAAAAGGATTGAAGGTTACAAGCGGGACAGGGACACCGCATGGCTCACGGCGCTACACCAAGAGCCGGCCTCGATCCAGAAGCCGGCCTCGATCCAGGATCTCGGCCCAGAGCTTCGGGAAAGGATTTGGTTCCACCTCACTCGCGGCATCAAAGCCCATCTAGTATGGGTAATGGCGTCACAACCCAGAACTACAGCAAAGGATCCGGTCATTGCTTTTGTTACCGACCTAGAGCTATTTTACAATGGCCGTGACGAGATCCGGTCTTAGAAGGAGATGCTCTCGGTATTCCACATCTGCAAGGAGTCGAGGAAATATGCGATCGGCCGGTTCGGAGATCTTCCTGTAAACAAAAAGTGCACCAATTTCCCATTCGACCCCAGGACCGATATTGTATGCATCATGCCTCTTGTCCTTTCAGTAAAACAGATAGCTAGAAAGGTCTAGAAGCAACCTTATATCTTCACCCTGCCAAATGGTACCATCTTCGACGACCACTGGACAATTGACTCTCCCCATCAATTCTGTTATCCGAGATTCTTCCAGGCTGAGCAAGTGGTTGTGCTTCTAGACACCACTCCGGACGCCCTTCATCGCAGCGGCATCATTCATAAATTTGCATCCGAAAGGAACGGGAAGCTTAGAGAGCTGATATTTGTCCTGGCGCCGTCTCGTAATGGTGATGCTCATCCTGACGTAGCATGGCGCGAATATGCTCGTCAAAACGACCTGGAAAAAAACCGCCGCGCGATCGAAGGCATGTTCGGCTTCTTTGGGGATCATCCGACATCACTTGGAAATCATAGAGAACATGGAAAACCATTCGGCTCGGGCCGCAAAACTGTCCGTATTTGCGCCAACATGAAATCAATCTTCTCTAGTCATGCTAGCCCAGATTTTCCAATTTTCCCAATTCACGACGACATCGTGGCTGAGGAAGCCTCCCTTCTCAGATATTTTGCTGAGATGAGGCGCAGTTTAGGCCCTGAGAAGGAGTCGCCGATTTGGCCATCAATGGCGGAGAAGTGGCGACAGAATTTGCCCCCACCCGAAGATATGTCGGATATGCCCGAGCTCGACCTGAACGAAGCTTAAAGACTGAATTCCAAACGGTTTCCCGCAAAGTCCCTCGCAAAGAATCTCGTCGGGTACTCGACCCCCTTGGCACCGGAATTCTCCCCCCCAGGACGATCGCACTCGCTCGGCGCGCCCTCGCCACCGCGCTCGTAATGCTCCCAGATGCGTCTTTGCAACTCGTTCAGCTGCTCCTGGCTCTCAACCCGGAAACAGGGATGGCGTCTGGCTGCGCGCGCCTCGTCGGTGAAGTCTACATCGGGGCGGCCAAAAGCGACGTGGAGCTGCTGTCCGGAGGATGCAATGTCGAACCAGGCAAGACTGTCGGCTTGGAGCCGCGGGACGGCACGGGGGTTGAGGCCTAGCGTGGTGCCATAGAAAACGTTTGCAGCAGGGAGTGTCCTCGGAGGCACGAGGATGTTGACCTGGGGTTTATTTGTCAGCGATTTTCTTTTCTCATTGTTTAGGTTCGGCCAACGGTAGCGGGCGTACGTGATGCAGGCCGGTAATCATTGTTTCTTAGAACTCTTTTCTCTTTCAAGGTCAGCGAAATAGGCAGATGAATTGATACGAATCAACGAGGTTGCAGCAGAAACTGAGGTCCTGCACTGGAAGTTGTCGAGCGAAGAAAGTGGAGAGCCTCCGCTGTCATCCGTCTTCCGTTTGCGGAGGGGCGGGGACACGCTGCGGGGTTTTGGTTGCGCAAGATCCACTGGACCTGGTGACGCCATCGGGGAATAATTATCCGCGATGCTTGGCTGAACGGTGTTTCCGTGAAACGAAAATTGTGTCTTTGGTTTCTCTATCAAAGAGCGGGGATTAGAGGTTAAATACTATCTAAAACAGATTCCCATGTTTGCTGAAAACCCGACAAACAAACGAGCCGTTGGCTAATCAGACCATCCTGCCAGGCAATCTCTATCCAGTTTCGTCCACTTTATTCCAGCAGCGGCTCCTTGCCCTGCGTCTTCAGATCGGCACCCTTGCCACCATACTCGACGGGCAGCTGCTTGCCCAGGCCCTTGACCTTGCTCTCGCCAAACTCGAGCGCGAGGTTCCCGCCGTTGGACATGGGGTGGAACTTCTTGATGGTCTTGGCCGCGACGAAAAGCTTCATGAAGCTGTAGACAAAGCCCATGATGGCGGGGACGTTGACGAAGAACTTCTCCTTCAGCAGCTCAGGGTAGTTCTGCGCAAAGACCTTGATGGTCTCGGAGCTGGCGGACTTGACTTGCGGCGGCGAGCGGAGGAAGCTGACGGACTTGTAGTCATGCACCTGATAGATCTTGTACGGGTCCTCGACGTCCGTGATGGGCTTAGTAGCCGTCGCGATGGAGAGCTCTTGCAGGGCGAGCTCCATGAGGGCGACGCGCCACTCGATGAACCTGCGCGTGGTTAGATCGCGTCGGCGCGAAATTGGGGAACGGGGCTCACTCTTGGACGTTGCCGAAGGTCTCCTCGATAGACTTGACGCCTCCGTAGATGTTCCAAGTGAAGATCTCCTTGCCATTGGGCTCGGTGGAGGTAGCGCCGTCGGCGGTGTGGGCGGTGACGAAACCGAGGCCGTTAAACTTGGCCTTGTTGAAAACCTTCTTCACGAGCTCCACGGGCTTGATCTGGGCGCGCCACTCAAGCGTCTTGACGAGTTGGTCCTTGGCCTTGACGAGGTCGCCATCGTTGGCATTGAGGTACTTCTGCAGGACGATCTGGCTGGGGATGTGCGACTTGGGGTCGGCGAGCGTCACGCCCCAGATATCGGGATGGCCCGTCTCCTGGGCGGCCTTCCAGAGCTCGGCAATCGGGACTACCTCCGCAATGGGAGCGGCCTTCTCGGCATCGGACGCCGCCGTGGGAGTTTGAGTTTCGTTGCCTGCAGCCGATGGAGTCACTGCGGCGACGGTAGCGGGGGCTTTGTGCGGCTCCGATACCTCGGGCACAGAGGTGATGCTCTCCGCCGCGGCGGCAGTCTCGGGTTTGGTCTCCATTGTGCCGACTTCGTAGCAGCTTGGGGAGAGGTCAGCTGTCCTTTTTTGGGAGACGTTTCAGATGTGGCGATGGCGGGGTTTAGGTTTGCGTGCCGTAATTGACATGTTGGAGCTGTGATTTTCTGTGGGGAACTGATTATCAGCCAATCTGATAAGGAATTGTGGGTCCATGGGTTAGGGTTGAAGAATCTAGCATCCCCGACCACGCGAATCTCAGACCATTGTCAAGCAATGCAATGCGGCCATTTATTCGTGAGCCTCGAGGAGGAATGTCGGTGCCAGACATTAAACGGCAGCTCGGAACGAAATTCTACTGCTGCAATAGTACTTCATGCGGCACGCGGTGTTGTTTCCCACATTTTCGTTCCTTCCATGCTCCGTCACCAACCCACTTCTCTCTGCAGTTTCGCTTCGTGACCTTATCAACTCCTCCAAATACCGTCGTTTGCGTCTTCAGCAAAAAGTCTCTTCCATCTTTCCAAGTTCATCACACAACTCCCCGGTATTGTTCCACCGCTTGCCCGTCTGTCAAGATGGGTCGTGCACGCCCCGCCACGATAACCCCCGCGAAGCCGCGAGGTCAACGCCTCAGGCAAGTCAAACAAGCAAATCGAGAGTTGCGCGCTCATCGCCCTGATGGCGAATTCATCCTCTCCAATGAGCTCAGCTGTGTGACCTGCCTCAATACGGCAGCGATCAACTATGTCCCCGGTGACGCTACCATGTTCGTGTCGCACTGCGGCTTTTTGAAGAAGACGTCAAAAGTTTGCGACCAGTGCACCTCGCGTCGCCAAACTTGCTTAGTTGTAGGTTCAAAATGGGTTTCATGCTTCTGTTTCGCTCCGGTAGCTAACCTGTTCGCAGCCGTGTGCGATGCTTGAGCGGGACACTCGGTCCCTATATGAGATCTTGGATTTCGTGGAGCGCAACTTTTACACCAAGTTCAGCGAGAATGGTGAATACATCGTCACCGAGGAGGTCCGCGTCCGCGTCAACACCGGGGTTAAGGCCTTCGTCACTGCGTTTATCGCTGCAGAACGTGCTTATCGTTCTCATCATGGTCTAAATGGTAATCAAGAGCAACTCCATGTAAGTGATTGCCCGGTTGCGCTGTACGTTCTTTCTGGTTGTGGTTCAGATACTGATATTCTGATGGCTATTATTAGGCAGCCGAGCTGGCCTAGGAACCCATCTTAGCGGCGCGTCGCCAGTTGCTGGCCACTAGATCCCCTATGCCGAATAAGGCGTGGACAGACGACGAGCTTCGAAAGAAATGGGAGGACACTAACCGCCTTCATTTAATATATGGAGATGTAGGCTTCCCGCAGCTTAGCCGGGCCGTTGCAGAGTTGGGCGAGGTCCTGAACGACGCCATCGTCGAGTCGTTCTACTTCTTGAGAGAGGTCCACCTCGCTCGGCACCCTGGAGAAGCTGAGCACGGTGAAGAGTTCCGCGAGGTTGAGTTTGAGTGGAATTGTGTAGAGCCCTTGTGCCTCGAGGCCTCTCAGATCCTCCGCCTCCGCTTTTAAGTACCGGTACCATCCCGGTCTTCGTCCGGCCTGGGTCCTGATGGGAAGTCGAGGGGTCATTTGATCAAGTTGTACCATCGGGGGTGTTCTCACGCAGTGGGGGCGTTTTGGGCTGGGGTTGGTACGCAAGTGCGACATGCCTGGGTTGTTCTAGGTCCCAGAGGAAAGCTACCTACTGGTTCGGTTTTCTTTATGGTGCTCTTGGTGTGTTACCGTACCATGCGTATGGGGGGTGGGCAGTAGTTAATCCACAGTGGGAGTCTGGGGATTTCCAGGCCTAAAGCAGCCATTCTCGCCATCCTTATAATTAATTATATTTAAGTAGTTCAAGTCAATATTTATACAACGCCTTGTACGGACAGCAATTATCCATGGCTTCCCGGGCTTTCAGGCCTGGAGTTTCCTCCACCTCTCCGTCTGCAGTCCATGTGTGGTCCGGTGCTAGCCCGAGCAAGGGTTGTCATACTTCCTTTTCACTTGAGAGCTCTTCATTAGCGTCAAAATTCCGTAGTCAGGTTACTCCTATCAATATTTACGTACTACCGAGTCCGCAGCCTCTTTGCCGGTGACTCCTCACTGCCATCTCGGGTGATGTTTTTCTCCTCAATCCCACCCAAAAGTGGTACAATCGTCCAACCGTCCTCTATCAATGGATCTAATGCATCCGCAAACATCAACAGCTGCCGGGGGTTGTACCCAGAAGTGAGGTTTACAAGGTGACACATTGCCACCACCTCTCCTCTTGCCATCACTGTGTCTTCGCTAGCCTTTTCCCCTTCAACTTTACTTCGTAGAAGTACCGATCCACAGACGCTATCCCGGATGTACGGCTTTCTCGTCAATGCTTTGTCCTCCGCTAAAGCAGCAACTTGCCGACACTTGACATAAGCCACACCAGGCTGTGGAAGTACCGCGTTTATACCGGGAGTTAAGAGGCTTTTACCTCGATTCACGGTGCACCGAGTCCCCAAACAGGTTAAGATTTGTTCTCCAGTTGGAAACCCATTAATATGGAATAGTTCCATAGCTTTGGTATGTGAGCTATGAACCAACCGTTTGGCGGAGAAACCAGAGTCGAGAAACTTATTCTCAAATGTAATCCCATCGTGCAACTGGATCAAGGCAATGTCAGTCTCGCCGACTCTCTCCTTGACGTAACCAATATTAGTGCCCGGTTTGGTCCCTTGCATGACCCGGAACATGTGCCGCGCTTCGTCAGTATCTTGGCCAAATACGCCCGGATTGTCCTTATTAATATCTTCCCAGGCATGCCATGAACATGTTAATCGACGGCTTGTTCCCTTTCGAATGAGCACCCCGGCTGAGACACATGACATCGCTCGGTCTTGCTTGTCGTTAATTGAGTATATCATTGACCCAGGATAAAACTTTCCATCCATTGATACGTAATCCGTTTCGTCGTCTGTTCGGTCGTGGCTTGCCGCCGGCTTCGGATTTGGTGTGACGGCTCGTTTGCGTTGCTCGTCAGTCGGGAAGGGCCCGTTATGATACTGTACTGCGCAAGGCGCGTATGCAATCGAGAGGGGCATGTTCGAGAGTTGTGCTTCGAACGAAGCTTCATCCACCTTTGGAAGCTCTATAACAAGACATCCAGCAATCCATGTTATAGCTTCACATTCAGTGAACAAATAGGTGGCGAGGTGCTCGACGATAGCGTTAGATGGTGCCTTGCCATAGTCCCATCCTGCAAAGACCGATTCATCGACCATCATTTCAGCTCCTTCACCCATCTCTCCAAACACCATCGGTTCGTCATCGGGCTCGTCAATGTCGCGCCACAACGGGCATAGTGCTCCGACCAAATGAGGTAGTTGACCTGTGTCCCGGGATGCGGCCGGTCCGGTCGCGTCACGAAGAAGGACGATGAATGGTCCAGAGACGTAGAAGTCTTTCACGCCAAATTCAGACCACAGATGCTGCCGTACCAGCTTCTCCTCATCGCTAGAAAGATTGGTCTGGGCTGTAGTACCATTGGAACTAACTAAGGAGAGCCCGAGGGGCTCAAGGGCATCTTGATAGCCCCTGAAAGCCGACTTGTCGTCGCTGAGCCGGGGGTTTGGTGGAGATTGGCCTGGGCCCTTGTCTGTATCCGGAGGTACGGTGTTGTGAATATCCATTGCTATATCGCTAAAGCATCGCCGGTGGCTGGAAAGGGGTCTATGACCAGGGATATGTATAGCTGATACAGCTCGCCGAGTGGGAAGGTGGTGTGGGACCGAAGTGTGACCGGAAGGGTTGTCAGAGGTGAGTTGTTCGAGCGAGGTCTGGGACAATGAAGCCATGGCAAGCTAAGGGTCAAGGATACCTATATATTACCGCAAAAAAGTAAAACGGAGTCACGCGTGTACCTCAAAATCAAGCTCTGACAACGCGACGCAACGTATCTGAGTTTGGCCGCGTGTGGATAAGGTTCTTAGCGTATGCGGACATGTGGTGGAGCGCACGTGGGGCAAAGGACCCCTGTGTTTCCACCTCAGTTGAAGCATAAGGTCACTGAACCTCTCTGTTCGACCTGGGATAACGAATTCTCGCTGGTTTATATCCCGTCGCCGTGCTGAAAATCTTTCCCTTGGTAGTCTCGGGCCTGCACTCCGCGATCGCGATGGGCAGTTAGCTTGATTGATATTCGAGGCCGCCGAAGCGAGGAAGTCTGCAACTTATTATCAAGGCTCTGCACATTGATAATGCTTTGCCTGGAGTTTATGGTAAGGGTACCTCGGCATATGCGGTCGGGAGTTTATCTAACACCGAAACAGCCACTCAGATATGTCTACAAATACCCACAGCCCCCACATCGACGAAAAAGTCTTTGTTGGACGCACAGAAAGGTACTCGAGCTATCACACGAAGATTTGAGAAAAAACAGCACAGGGGCTTTTGCAGTCAAGATTACCGAGTTTTTCGAGTGACATCCACTACTCGGAAGTATTGCAGCGCTCGTCCATGCGCCCCGAACTTGAAGGCAGCAGTTTTTGTGCGGTCGTTCCGAGTCGTGGCGCCTAGGGCGTCAGCCCTGTCAGTCCGGTTTGGACAACGAAAAATACAAGCGCATCCTGTCTTTATGAGACAGAGCATCTGGAAGCTTGTTTTCGGGATAAAGCTGCATATCGATACCACGAAAAACACAAACACGGCTGCTCCTCCAGAGGTATATCACGACAGTTAAGTATCATATAGCCCGTTATTAGTAGAGCACAGCTGTACATATGCTTCCCCGAACAGCTCCAGATCGGTGTAATAGCTACTCCGCAATATAAAGCGTTCCTGTTACGGAGAGAAGCAGGTTCATTTAAACTGACAGTAGAAGCGACAGTCTGTCCAGTCAAAGCGCCAAGTGGCAACCCCTATTTATCCACCGAATCAAGATTATCTTCTGCAGCACCCAGACATGAGCCGGCACTTACTACATACGAATACCAATGGCCCCGGTAATTGCAGACAGCAGGGTGGGCGCCCACGCGATCCGTCGCGACAGCCGACATCCCCCAGTCTCTTCGGACCGGACAATTCGGACTTGTAAGTATCGCTTAGATGTCACCGGTGACAGAACAAAGATAACACGGGGTCGCTGTGTATTTGACTCGTCAAGCAGCCCCGCCGGTTCCATCTATTCCCCCTTTTTTACACTTGGTCGTCAGTTACATCGTCCAAACTTGGTCTGGGCCGAGATCCTTTTCCAAGCCTCAACAACACAAAGTTCGGTTACTGACCCCCAAGGGGAAAACGCACAACATCATGCGCTGGGGTTCCCTTGCCGCCGCCTTGGCGCTCACGGTACCGGGCGCCAACGCGCTCCTCCGGTTCTCATGCTCATCACTCGTCGTTGACCGTCTTGACCCGTAAGTCACCGCTCATGCCCATGAACTGAACTCACGCCACCATACTCACACCGCACATTATAGCTTGGTGAATCCTGGAGCTGCGCCTGCGCCTCACCTCCACCAGATCGTCGGCGGGGTACGTCACATTCCCCAAGAGACACGCAGCCAGCTAACCACGCTTTCAGAACGCGTTTAACGTAACCATGGATCCCAACTCACCGCCCCCAACGCAGGCAACATGCACTACGTGCACCTTCGCTGACGACTTCTCGAACTACTGGACCGCTGTGCTCTTCTTCAAAGCTCGCAACGGTACATACAAGCGCGTCAACCTAAAACCGAACAGCGGCTTCGAGCAGGCCCAGGGCGGCATGACCATTTACTATATACCATACGGTGGCACCAAACAGACCGTCACAGCCTTCAGGCCGGGTTACCGGATGCTTACCGGTTCGCAGGCCTCGCGGACTCGCGAGGAGGCCCAACGCTTCCGGCAACTTACATACACCTGTCTGCAGAACATCATGACCCGCACTGGCGAGACGCTCGACTTCCCGACCAAGCCTTGCCCGGCTGGGATCATGGTCAACGCCCGGTTCCCAACGCATGTCTCTCCCTCCGCATTCAAGTCTCTCAGGACATGATCTAACACAGATGATAGTTGCTGGGACGGCAAGAACCTTGACTCGCCAGACCACATGTCGCACATCGCGTACCCTTCCACGGGCACATTTGAGAATAACGGACCCTGCCCAGCCACACACCCCGTCAGAATCCCACAGCTCTTTTTCGAGACCATCTGGGACACGACGAAGTTCAACGCCAAGGAACTTTGGACTGAAGATGGCTCGCAGCCATTTGTTTGGTCGCAGGGTGACCATACCGGATTTAGCAATCATGGTTTGTCCTGGTTCCTTTGAGAGATTAGTACTAGACTGACAACAAACGTGCAGGTGATTACGTATTCGGCTGGAAGGACGATGCACTCCAGAAAGCTATGGACACGAACTGCAATATCAATTGTCCGCAACTGAAGACGCAGAATATTGCCAAGGGAAACCAGTGTGCTGTTCAGAGGCGGGTGACCGAGGATATCGACTCATGTGGGTATTCCTGGTTCCTACGAAGTATCCTGCGATTATTAGGGGGTTTGATACTGACAGTTTGTAGGGCTCACGCATCTCCCGGGGATGATGGAGGAGATGAAGTAAACCCAAAGTCACGAGAGATATTTCCGTTCTGTGTGTGGAGAGCGACGGTGGACAGCGTTGATTCGACCACTGAATTATTACTACCTCAAGTGCAAGCAGATAAGCTTGACCGCAATTATGATTAAATCTGAACCAGGCTCCTACCCCGTCAGACGACTCCATCTTTGCTGAGACTCACGGAGCCCGCCACCGTATCAGTGGAAGGATCGTACTTGGTAACATCCGGCGCCAACGTACAGAAATGGGACCACCTTTTGGGCAATCTCTGAGGCTCATCTGATACCTTGTATACCCAAATATCCAATGGCGAACTGAAAAATCTTGGATAGCGGATAGCGCCCTTCCCCACCACCCGGGTCTGCATGTCGATTCCGATGCACCCCGTGTTTTTGTTGTCCGGGTCGATCTCCGCGCTCTCTTCCCCGATCTGGCGCCCCATCCAGTGCAGGTACACTTTTCCTGAGCCGCGAACAGGTGTGGACAGTAAATTCGCTAATTTGACCGGGAGCGCGGGGTCTTTGGCGACGTTTCTGTATTTCCTCCTCCAGCCGCCCGCCCTGTCCATTATTACCTCCTTTTCTGATGTATAACCCTCCATGTAGTCTTCCAGGCCCTGCATAAACTCATCGGACTGGGCTATCAACGCCGTGCCCTTCACGAGGGCTAGGTCAAACGCGGCAACGAGTCCAAACTTGTTCCGAGGCTTGTCGGCCCAGATATCCAAACTCATGTTCCCAGGGGCGCCGCCCCAGTCCTTTTCAATGACCGGACACTTGACGATCCACGAGCCCACAAGTTCGTTCATGAAGAACTGATTTGGTGACTCTGGGATGAACTGCCTTCTTTCGAGGTAGGCAAAGTGTGGCATCAAGGCCTCCACCCAAGGCCGATTCTCCGCCTCCTGCCTAGCTTTCTCACGCTCAGCCAGCCTCAACTTCATCGCCTTCTCCAATCTTTTCTGCTCCTTCAGCGCCATCTCATACCAGCCGAGGATGGCAAAGTCTTCGCCATTCTCATCAGTGAAGTAGCACACGCTCAAGCCCTCACATGCCACGATGATGTTGAGCAACCTCTGGCGGCACCGAATTCCACCGAACCACCCCCGAATCACCACCGGATTTGGCGTCCGCGTCCTTTCTGGCTTTCCAAACATCTCATCCAGAAAATACTTCGCTACGAACCGATCTATATCGAAATGCGCCTCTATCGTCGGCCTAAATAACGGATCTCTCCGCGCCTCCTCCATCTCCTTGATCCCCTCAAACGCCTTCTCCACACCCGGAATCAACACATCCCCCCAGCAAACAATCGACATCCTCTCCGTCACATAACATGCCAGCCCCTCCACCCCCTTTACCGCCTCCGCCAACTTATCCGCCGTGCCCCTAAGCGCACCCAGCACAACCGGCCCTTCCGTCTTCCCCCTGTCCGGCCTCCCCTCCTCATCAAGAAAATACCTCGCCACAAAAACCTCCGGAAACTCCCTCGCCTCTTCCGTGACATCAGTACTCAAAGCCAACCTCTCCCCACTCCAAGCCCTCATCTCCCGCTCATACTCTGCCACCCTCTCCTCCCACTGCACCCTCATCCGCCCCTCAAGCTCAAGCATCTTCGCCGGGACTCCCCTCTCCTCGGAGATCCGTCCATCTTGCAGCGCGCAGATGAGAATGAAGCGCAAGTCGTCCGCGTCCAGGGGCCGCTTGAAGGCCAGGTCCCAGTGCGCGCATTGCGCGACGAGCCAGAACTTAAGCGTCGTGTTGACGTATTGGTCGGTTGTGCAGTGTGGGGAGAAGGTTTGTTGCATGACGGCCGGGGGGTCGCGCGGGATGAACTTGGCGCCGAACGTGAAGCCGGCGGAGGAGTAGGTGAAGTCTTTGGAGCGGATGGGTTCTGGGGGGGAAGGAGGGAGGTGGTGTGCTGAGGATGGGGCGGGGGGTTGAGGAAGGGGTCGTGGTGGACGGGGCATTTTGAGATTGTGAGATGGAAGGGGAGGAGATGAGGAGTGGTGATGGTTATTTGGTCGTGTTGGCGATGGTGTTGGGCGGGCGGGTGAGTGAGTGGTTGCCGCTGAGGTGGAGGCCGGAAACATCGAATTTTGGGTGGCTGATCCTGATTGGTGGGGGTGCTGGGTCGTTAGCAACTCTGGTAGTGAAATAGGTGTGAAGGTGTTAGTGCGATGTGGAAACGCTCGGGCCACGCAAATTGCAGATTCGGGGTTAGGGTCACTGTCAAACGAAATCACAAAGAGCACATAAAACAATCGCAGAACAAGGAAATAATACATCAAAAAGCAAACGACCTATCTAAATTTTTATCTAAACTCAATTATGGTGGTAGTACAAATATTTGATGCGAGTTTATCTCGAGAGCTACTCCGAAGAAGTCTCCTCAACCATCGCGTCCGCTGCAGCCGCCTGATGCCGCTCCACAAGCCCCGCACTCTCATCTGCGTCCCCCACGCTACTCACTTCCCATCTTCCCTCCTCCATCACCTCGCGCCCCTCATAGCGAGCCAACACTACCCGCTCAGCAGGATTCCACCGCGCCGTCAGCAGCGACAGCTTTGCCTGCTGCTTCTGGCCGACACGGTGAATGCGATAATAAGCCTGCTGGTTCTCACGCTTGGTCCACGCAGGACCTGTGACAACGGAGTACTTCGCGCGCTGGAAGTTGAGCCCCGTGCCCGCCAGCGCCATTGGCGCCACGAGCACGTTCGGCGGCGCGTTGCCCTGCTCGAGAAACTTGTCGATCACCCCCTGGCGTGCCGAGGCGCTGATGCCGCTGTGGATGGACACAGGCTTCAGGGCCTTGAGAGCGGGGAGGGTCGCCTTGCGGCGGACGAGATACGCGTGGAGAAGCGCGGCTTCGGCCTCGAGGGGCGTGAAGATCACGAGCTTCTTGGCGTTACTGGCCTCGCCGGGGATGGGGGTCTTGTCGGACAGCATCGTGGTGATGATGCCGTTGAGGGTGGCGAGCTTGGCGCTGTGTGAGGCCCAGTGGCCGATGAGCGGGTAATAACGCGTCTTGGTGGGGTCGTTGTTGGCCGCAGCGAGCCCCGCGGTGACTTCAGAGGTTGTGAAGGTGAAGTCAGCGCCGGAGACGGTGGCGATGCCCGGAAAGATTGAGGCGAGTCGCAGCTTGAGGAGGAAGTCCTGGCTGTGATCGCTGCGAAGGAAGCGGCCGATGTCAAGAGGGGTAGCGCCTGTCTCGTCCAAGGAGTACCGACCTGCGGCTTCCTCTTGGATGAGGGTAGCGGTGGCGTCCGCGAGGGACTGCAAGTCCGCGAGAAGCGGCTGCGGGACCTCGTGATCGACGATGTTGACGCCTAGGGGACTGATAGTAGTCAGGGGCTGGTCGCGGAAGCTGTTGGTGCCGAGACGGCGGACCAAGGTGCGGCTGAGGACCCCGTCGAGGAGTCGGCGGTAGTTGACAATGTCCTCGCGGTTCAGCTCCAAGCCCTCAGTCTGCGCCTTGCACAGCCCGTCAAATGCACTGACTATGTTGTCGATCCCTGCGGTAGTGACAGGGGCCATGTCGTGAGACTCGATAGTCCACTCTTCCCGCTCAAGGAGCGAGATGGCCGGTCGGATGTCGCCCGGGAAGTCACTAAATGGGGTGCCGGACACAAAATACACCAGTGGTGTGTTTTGGTTGGAACCGCGGCATGACTTCTTCAAGTGTTGAAGCCAGGCAAGCGTCTTGTTCTTGGCCGTTTGGTCGTCTTGGAGGTACTCGTGGAACTCGTCTAGCATCACCATGCCAGGCAGGAGTCCATCTCGCTTCTTGCGCTCATCGCCGACCTTGACATCGACGCCGAAGACCCCGTTGGTGAGGGTGCCGAGGGACTCGGGAGTTGTGATGATGACGAAGTCGCTAAGGCCGGGGTTGACTTGGTAATGGTACTCGACGGTGCCGTCGTCGGTGCCAGTCTTGGCCGTGATCGCAGCTGTGATGCTCCTGACCTCAGCCAAGGTCAGCTTGTCCTCCTTGGCGGCAGTCTCGTGGTGCAAGCGGATCTTCAGAGTCTTGAGATCAAGCTTGGTCTTGGCTTCCCGCAGGATCTGTGCACAGCTCCGAGCGGGAACGATGATCACAGTCGGGCCCTCAGGAAGACAGCCGGCAATCGCCTGGGTTGACTTGCTGTAGCAGTAGCACCGCAGGCCATACCGAACGTCCATGGAGCAGTGGGTAGACCTCTTGTCGGCCGCATTATGCCTGGTTGGCACCTTGGACTTTCGAGCGACGTTGACCTCATTCTTGCTCTTGCGGATATTGTGAGCAGCCGCAATGAGACCGAACATCTCTTGCGTCTTGCCCAGGCCCTGCTCGTCGGCCAGGAAGCCGCCGGAGAGACCGTTGGTGGTGAAGCCAAGCATCTTGAGCACAGCCATGAGCTGGTAGTCAAACAGACCCACGGACATGCCGGGGAGCTTGGCTACAGGAACACGCTTTCGAGTGGAGGTTGAGGAACTTGAAGAGCCCGAAGATGGTACCTTCAGGCGGAAGAACTTGACGCATTGCTGCCACTCGGTCTCTGTGTCTCCGGTGTTGTAGCTACCGATCTGTGTGTCAACGAAACCTTCATCCACAGCGCCGTAGTCATTGTCCTGGGATTGCTGGACATTATACTCACCTGCTGGGATATCGATGATCTCGAAATCAGAAAAGTCTGAGCTGGTAAGGCTGCTAGGGCTGCTGGGACTGCTGACTGTAGTTGGCTGAGCGAGTCGAGGGGGCTCCTCATCTTGGACAGAGCCCCTGTTGCCATTATGGGATGGGGTAGCTGGAGATATCTCCTCAATCATCGAGTTCGTGGAGACCCTGCCATCGATCTGGCTCAGAATTGAGGGAAACACCTCCCCGGTAACGCGAGGAAAATAACGATCGACTCCAAGCTCGGCGAGCTTGTCAGAACTCCAGGTCTTGTTGACAATGGGTACCAACGAGCTAGTGTCTGTCTCTTTTGGGGCTGCTTCTGCGGCAGCCTTTGACTCGGCAAGTGCAGCCTCCCGGGCAATGCACTCAGCATCGGGGATCTTTGTGCAAGGGCCGATCAAGGGGAGCACGGGGAGGGGCTCGCGCGGACGTAGAATGAAGTTCAGGTCGGCACATTTCGGAACAGTAAAGAAGCCGTTGGCCACACCCTCGAGTAGCTCATGCCACTGTGTGTCTGCCTCGATGTGGTATTGCTTGTCCTTGCCTGACTGGGCCAAGATGACCCTGTGCTTAGCGCTGTCGTATTTCATGCGCAGGCTCATCCACTCCTGGAAACGATCCCAGGAGTAGTGTTGGGGAAGGATTGTGCGCCAAAGCCGAAGAGATTCGTTCTTGTCGTTTTCATCGACAAACTGATCGAGCTGACGGCGCCAGTGGTCGTTGGTGCCAACATGTACCACGTTCACACAGAGTGTCTGAAGCTTGTCGTATCCAGCTCGCTGCCTGCTCGTAAGAGACTTCCTGGGCGGCATGACGGACGATGCAGAACCTGGCTGCATGATGTGTAGACGTGGGTGTAGCTTTTGTTGTGTGTGGTGAATGATGTGGTGCAGTGTGGTAAGCTGGCGCAAATGTGGTCTGCAATGCTGTGGATAGAAGTCAGGGCAGAACACTGATGAGCGAATACAGAGGCGAGCATGTATTCCCAGCTATGCGCGCGTGTATTTATGTCGTTCCGCACAACTACATGTTGCTGTACAACAAAGGCAACAGATACTCCAGGGGAGAATGGCAATGTTCGCGGTCCCATCCTGAACTGCGTGGTTCGTTCTTTGTTCAAAAACACTGCAGAGAACCTCAAAGTGATATCTTCCGCAATCCCTTTGTTGTCATAGCATGAGATGCAACACTCAGCCATGCAACGATATTTTGTGAGTTGAGCCGAAACCGCTGGTGGTCTCTCTGTTCGCGACTCTCTTCCAAAAATTTGATGCATCATTCTGATAGACCTGCAGGCAGGAAACATGGCTACAACCTACAAGACATCTCGCGCCCTTTCTTGCTGGTAGTCAAGTTCCTTCCAGAACTCACCTTGAAGCCAGAGTCAACACCACATCCTAACTCAGGTCAAGGGCAGTTCCGGCTTCCCCTGAGCACTAATGCGCACGGACCCTGTACCCCGTCCAATCTTGGCGCCCGCTCGCGTGTCGCGTCTCCGCGGCAAATCTCATCACTGTCTGGGGTTAGATCGGCAGCGCCTACCAAGATTGGATCAGGATGGGACAGATCTCTTGCCCAGCGCCTGCCCGCTGGGTCTCAACCCAATCCACCTTGCAGGCAATCTGACGACTTCCAGATTCCCATCCGCAGTCTTGCGTGGGTTCATTGTCATCCCAGGCCTGTTTGTCGTTGTTGGATAACCCATCAATATTCCCGAGTCATGTAACGCAAGATCGAAACAATCGCTCCCCATTCGATGCAAGAGCGCGACCCCTGAGACACCGATTTTTTGGAGGTTTTTGGAGCGGAGCAGAACGAGTTGAGCCGCCGCCGAGCCGTCGCGCCGCGCCCCGACAGCGTCTTCGCCACCCCAGCATCATGGCGCGGTTCCCGCTCCGTGGGCGGCGGAACGCGCTTATCGCCTTAGCAGTATTCATCACTCTCCTTTATTACCTCTCGTCGTCAGCCTCGTTCAATGGTGGACCCTCGAGGTCGCGGCCAGGGGAGCTGGAGTCCCTCCGTCTTGCGCGTCACATGAACGAAGGCGCCGACACATCGCATAAGTCGACCAGCAGTTTTGACTGGAGTAAGGTCATCCCCAAGTATCACCCAGGACAGATAAGGCAGCTCCCGGCGGGGCGCCCGGTATCGCTGCCTCGGGTGCAGTACAACTTCCCGGCCGAGAACCCGGCCGCAACAAAGCGCCGCGAGGCGCGCCGGAAGCAAATCCGTGACCTCTTCCTGAAAAACTGGAACAGCTACCGCAAGTATGCTTGGATGAAGGATGCCTTGCAACCCCTCTCCGCAGGGTTCAAGGACCAGTTCAGTGGATGGGCGGCCACCCTCGTGGACTCACTCGACACCCTGTGGATCATGGGCCTGCGTGAGGAGTTCGATGAAGCTGTTGATGCCGTAGCAACCATCGACTTCGGCAAATGCAGCACCGTTACCGTCAACATGTTCGAGACCAACATCCGCTACCTGGGCGGTCTTTTGGCCGCGTACGACCTCAGCGGACGCCCCATCCTGCTCAAGAAGGCCACCGAGCTAGGCGACCTGCTTTACGCTGGTTACGACACGGAGCACCGCATGCCCGTCGACTTCATCAACTTTGAGCAGGCTCAGGCGGGCGAGGGCCTGCAAGTCGAAGGCTCCGTCGTGTCGGCATCGCCCGGCACCTTGTCCATGGAGATGACTCGTCTATCACAGCTCACGGGCGACCCCAAATACTATGATGCCGTCTCACGCGTCATGGATGTGTTCGCCAAGGGCCAAAAACTCACCAAGATCCCAGGACTTTGGCCAATTTACGTCTCCATGAGTGCGCCTGACGTGGTGTCGGGCAGCTCATTCGGAATCGCCGGGTGCGCCGACTCGCTATATGAGTACCTCCCCAAAATGTATGCGCTACTCGGCGGATTGGATCAGAAATACGAAAAGATGTCCCAGTTGTTCATGAAGGCCGCAGACAAGGCTTTCTTCTACCGGCCCATGCTGCCGGGTGAGGAGGACCTGCTGATGATCGGAACCGCAACCGTGGACTATGATGGAAACACCACCCTTGATCCCGAGAGCGAACATCTGGGATGCTTTGTCGGGGGGGTGTACGGCCTGGGCGGCAGGCTGTTTGGTCGGGGTGACTGGGCAGATGATCTTGGGCCCAAGCTGACCCAGGGATGCATTTACGCGTACCGTTCGATGCCCACAGGTATGGGGCCTGAGAGATGGAACAATGCTCCTTGCAAGGATCGCAAGTATTGCAAATGGGACGAGAAGGTATTCGACCAAGAGAAGAAGCTGCGCCACGAGTGGTCTGCACACCTCCCAAAAGGCTTCACGACAACCAAGGACCCGCGTTACATCCTTCGGCCTGAGGCCATTGAGAGCGTATTCATCATGTACCGTATCACTGGTCGCCAAGAGTACCAGGAGGCTGCCTGGGATATGTTCAGTGCCGTCGCCAATGGGACAGCGACGGAGTACGCCAATGCGGCGGTCCTGGATGTGACGAAGGCCAAGTACCCCTTGCCACAAGAGGACTACATGGAGGTTAGTGACTAGAATCCCTGCAAAGCCCACAGAATGTGACTGACGATTTCCACAGAGCTTCTGGTTGGCAGAAACACTCAAGTATTTTTATCTTGCCCTATCGCCGCCCGACTTGATCAGCTTGGACGAATATGTCTTGAACACAGAAGCGCATCCGTTCAGAAGACCGGAGGGCAGCAAAGCGAGTCATGCACTGTAGGCACAGTTTCCTTTCGCGTCATTAGCCTCTGTATAGTACTGTTGTCTTCAGCATTCACAGCGGCGGGTTTCTCAATCATCAAAGATATCGTTCATCCGGAGTTCGGAGTAAGAAAGCTTGGTGCACCGCCTGATATGAGACCTGAGCGGGTGCTGCGTGACAGACGCGGCACGGATCGACATAAATTGGCCGACGTCAAATGCCGAACCCTTGTGCGCCCGCAGCCAACTGCCTTCCCCGTCTTGTCTGCCAAATGGGGCAGCTTGCCGAACGCTGATCCGGCCCCTCGAGTGCGGCCGATGGCCCTTCAGCCGGACTGAGTGCCACCCCATTGGTCTCGACCGTTGCTCTCTCTGCACCCCAACCCTGCCAACACCTTGTTTTATGCATACCGGACTGCAACGTCACCTCACTCTACTCCAACTTGAACTCATCATCCTTCTTGTTTTATCGATGCCATTGGCACCCACCACAATGGGCAGGTCGCTTGGGGTCCCTCCCTCGCCGGTATTGCCCACGAGACTCTTGAGGATACCGGGTAGCCTATCTCGATGGTTTCCCTATTGTGTCGAGTGACACTGCATTGCACCGGCAGGCCATGGAGGTGGGGAATGATCATCAGAGACATGAGATGACAGCAGCCGGGACAGGATACCCCGACCCCGCCCCCCCGGCCCTGGTAGATGCCGCGTTCCTTAAGATCCCCCGCCTTGCCCGTCTGTCGTCAACGCAAGGTTTTGGTGTTGAGGTACTCCAGCCGCGCGAGCTACACCCGTGCCGTTGTGATCCCCCAGCCCATGCACCCAGTGCCCGACGCAGCGATAATGAAGTCGGATTCGATCCACGATGTGGACCCGGAGAAGCTGGACGTGTCGGACAAGGTCGAACCAAGCAACAACGAGGTTAGTCACGAAACACTGGCATAGGGTTGGACCAGGCATTGACTCTATTCAGCTTGTCCCCACGATTGAGTACACGGCCGCCGAGGAGCGCAAGCTGGTATGGAAGCAAGACCTGACGATCATTCCCCTGTCGGCATACATCTACTTCTTATGCTTCTTCGACCGTAGCAATATCGGCAATGCGAAAGTGCTCAATTCGTCGACAAAAAATGACATGCAAACCGAGATCCACGCGACGGCATACCAGTTCAACATTGCGCTGATGATCTTTCTCGTCGGCAAGTTTCGCAGGAGCATCTACCTAACACGCAAAGATTGACACAATACAGGCTATGCCATCTTCGAAGTCCCCTCCAACATCCTCCTCAAGAAGCTCCGCCCCTCCCGCTGGCTCGCTTTCCTCATGTTCTCGTGGGGCTGCATCACCATCGGCCTGGGCGGCGTGCAGAGCTTCGCCGCGACGACTGGCGTCCGCTTCCTCCTCGGTGTCTTCGAGGCCGGCCTGTTCCCCGGCCTGGTCTACTACCTCACCTTCTGGTACAAAACCGACGAGCGCAGCGTTCGCGTAGCCTTCATCCTCGCCAGCGCCACCCTCGCCGGCGCATTCGGCGGCGCCATCGCATACGCCATCGGCCACATGAACGGAGCACGCGGCCTCTCGGCCTGGCGCTGGCTCTTTATCATCGAAGGCGTGCCTTCCTGCCTCTCTGCCATCCTCGTGTGGTTCTTCCTCCCCGACTACCCCGAGGAACACCTCAAGGGCCGCGACCGAGAAATCGCCCTCGCCCGGCTTCGCGTCGAGGGCTCCAAGTCCCACCACCGCAGCATGACCAAGCACGATGCCATCGCCACCCTCCGCGACTGGCG
>Ga0247770_1001092_pt1 | contig 23379 bp, 31 predicted proteins | sample UWRJL136409B6_FD_179943 | JGI IMG/M metagenome (GOLD analysis project Ga0247770, IMG submission 179943) | Plant litter microbial communities from Arlington Agricultural Research Station in Wisconsin, United States - UWRJ-L136-409B-6 | ecosystem: Environmental > Terrestrial > Plant litter >... | reverse complement strand
CCCCCCCCCAAAGCTGTGGACAGTTCCTCTTTCCTCGAGCAACGGAAGTGGGCTGTGCAGTCAGAGCGCAGGTCGTCCGTCCGTCCCATGTCGTTCGGACATCAGCACTGACACTTTCCCGCCAGGAACCAGCAGAAAAGGAATGACAGCGGTAATTAGATTAAGCAGGGTTGACCAGGATCACGTACTGTACCATCACACGAAGCCTTGCATGTCCCTCCTACCCTTGCTGCGCGCCGGGCGATTATGCACCAATCATGAGCTGGGTCACCCACACTCATCAACACTTTCTGGCTGTGGTGCCTGAGCGCCGAGTGACAGTTGCGCAGGCGCCCTCCAGATACTGAGATGAGCCCATCCCGCCCGCCAATCTCAACCGTTTCGATAGCATTCGATAGCGTGGGGTGGGTAGATGGTTGGCGAGTTATTTTATCTTCTTTCGTTTTTTTCCCTTCCTTTGGAGCTGCTGCCACTGTGGGAATGCGGTGTTCGTTCAAAGTTGGGGGTCACCGAACAGGGAGTGAGCGAGCGGTGACGGCCGGGGATCGGAGGAACTCTGGGCTCTGAAAAGAGAGCATGACATGCCCGCGGGTGATGTGCCCGTATTCGTCACAGTCCGCGACCGAGCCCAGACAGTGTCACCACACACACATACCACACAGGAAATTATGATTTATGCTAGAATTTGCTGGGTTATGGTAAGGAGCCCCCTCCTCTTACATTACAAAGAAACTGAGTTTAAAGACCAAAGCCAATTAGGGTAGGTTGCAGTACTCCAGTTGACTTCTATGCGTTTGTGATGGTAGCACAAATCTTCCTCCCGCCTCTTTCTTTCCCCTCCTCACAAGGCCCGGCTATCCAATCCAAATGCCTGTTCCATCCAGCAGTTCCCATTCTAAACGCCCCCAACCCATTCCATGACCCTTCTGATTTACATGCATGCAGCGCCATCGATGCCAATCACCTTGCCGTTGATCCACTCGCCATCCTGGGACGCGAGGAAGCAGACGACACGGGCGATATCGATCGGGAGACCGACACGGTGGAGCGGCGACCAGCCAGCAGCGTACTAGAGGCAGAGTTAGCATTTGTTTATCTCTTCAGTGCGGTCCCCGAAAAGGGGTAGGGGACGTACCTCATCAACACCCTCATCGTCGAGGTTCTCGCCGTTGGGGATGTACTCCTTGCAGACAGCGTGGTACATATCGGTCTTGATGCCACCGGGGGCGACAGCGTTGACGGTGATCTTCTTGTCGCCGAAGTCGATGGCCATGCAGCGCACGAAGGTCTCGATGGCACCCTTGGATGCGGAGTAGACGGCGTGCTTGGGAACAGCCTTGGCCTGACCGGTGATGGATCCCATCAGGATGAGACGGCCACCAACCGAGAGGTGCTTGTAGGCCTCGCGGGCGACGAAGAACTGCCCACGGGTGTTGATGTTGAAGACACGGTCGAACTCCTCGGGGGTCACATCCTTGACGTGGCCGAAAGAGACAACACCGCTGTTGGAGCAGACAATGTCGAGCTTGCCGAACTTCTTGACCGCCTCCTCGAAGAGCCGGACGATCTGATCAACATCGGAGACGTTGGCCTTAACGGCGGCGGCGTCGGTGCCGTTCTTCTTGATCAGCTGGACGACCTCGTTGGCAGCAGAATCGCTGTTGGCGTAGTTGACAATGACCTTGGCGCCACGACGTCCAAGCTCAAGAGCCATCTCCCTGCCGATACCGCGGCCTGCGTGGGGTTGTTAGCCACAGTCCATCATCATCATCATCATTACCGTTATCATTGTGATCATCGGGAAGTGTGATATTGGTGTTTAAGCGGGAGGGTGTGGCGATAGGAAGGGTTGGTGATATTGCTTATCGCGGCGGATGTGGAAATGACTTGGTAGCACCGCGCGACGCGCCTTAATTGGCTGGGCCGCTCCGCCGCGCAGGGATGCCGGGGTGTCCCCGGATCTCCCTGCCCCAAAATGGTATTTCCAAAAGAGGATGAATTGCGGCGTTGGGATGAACGGCCGGGTGGGTGTGGTGTGGGGTGTGGGGCACCAGCAGCCTGGGCGGGCGGCCGGACATCGAGTTGGGGTAAAAAGTACCGACCCGTCCGGGCACCGGCTTCCCCTGAGAACGTGTCCCAGGCGCCGAGCAATGGCAAAAATGCCATGCTGCCGGCTAAGTGGGCAATTGGGAAAGTGTGCATGCAGGCCGGCCGAAAAAAGATTTCCTGGCGATAGGGGAGAGCGAGAGACACAACGTACCAGCGCCGGTCACGAGAGCGACCTTGCCCTCCAGCGAAGCAGACGCCAACCCCAGGGGACCGGGGATGGCGTCATACTTGCTCTTCTGTGCGGTAAGTCCAGGCATGTTTTCGGATTTCGGTTTGCCTAAGCTCGTGCCGGACGACAGTGATGGGAGTGGTTGCTTGGTTTCCTTTGCTGTCTCAACGGGGTCGGAGCGGTTGGAGGAGAAGTGAGACACGAAACGGCGGAAGATATCCGACAACCTCATTCGATCCTGCTGCGCTGGTTTAGTCGTGGGAAAATGATACGGGGGGTGTCTGGGGGGGTTGAGACTACGTACGAGTCTCTAGGGTGGATGGCGAGAGTAGTCGACGTCGAGATGCCAGGACGGCCGGGTCTGGGTCTTATATGAGAAAGGGGGTACGGATAAGGAGGGCGGTTGCGGTAGCGCAGCCTCACCGGCTATTTTGGACACCAGTGTGTGTGTGTGTGTGTGTCGTGGCAGCGACATGTTGCCCCTTCCCCTGGGCGATCCCGGCTGTCGGACCACACGTTGGAGGAATGCCGGACTGGGCCTGGCCTTCCACGGACAATGCGTGCGACAAGTGGACAGTAGCTGAGGCGCCGAGACGCATCCTGGGGACCTGGCTGGCGGACTGCCTGCTGGTCTGGCCGGAGCTGCATAGTATTCCGTAGTGCGGTTGCCGGTTGCTGGATCCAGGTTCGCGCGTTCGGTCCGCGGCATTGCACGAGATTGGACCTTGATGATTGCAGATTCATTGCCTGCAGCAGGTCATCATGGGAAAATGGATCCAGCTCTCTGGGCTGGTGCGTGCGGCCGACACGCGCGGGATATGGCAAGGCCGAGAAGACTTGCCCGTCGTCATGGTGTTGTTGCTGGCCGGGGATCAATGCTGGTCCAGATAGAGTTGGTAGCTTGTCCGCTGCCCGCGTCAGGAAATGCTACCAAAAAACCCACCGCCCAGCCCTGCCCTGGCAACCGCAGCAAGCGGCCAGCCACCTCAAGCTGACGCTCGAGCTGTGCAAAAAGCGTTGGTGCAACTGCGCACCGCCTTTACGCGGTGCGCATTTCACAGTCTCCGTTCTGCATTTTCTCGAAGAGCAGTCAGCTCACCCACCTACCGAGCCAAGCTCAGCCAAAGCCACCACCCGTGTCCCGGACATCGAATTCATTGCTTGTCAGTGTTGCATCCCCTTTTGTGGATGTCCGATGCCCTGTGCGCCCTCCTGATTCGACCACTTTGCACTAAGCGCATCTCAATCTCCTCGTCTTGGGCTGGGCATGATCCACTTTCCGATACAGCCTCCACAGCCTCCGGCGCAAACCGCCATTATTGGCGCAGTCGACGTTAGCTTCAGGGTCCTCAAGGTCGATGTGGCCGTCGCGCAGGCTTCCATCCAAGATCCGGCCGGACTGCCTCATCTGCCGCCCACGTCGTGCTTCGGCTGTCTGCACCACCAGGCCTGAGTCTGCTGCGCAGAGAAAGTCGGTGTCCGTCCGATCGCGGTCGCTCTTAACTCGGCGCGCGACCCGCTCCGGGCTACTGGTCAGTCCCAAGTAATTCCTACGCCCGAGTCGAGTCCGGCTGGGCCAGCACCCCCTGCTCGCGGTCATGCACGCACTTAAGCTTGGCCGCGTTGATCCCGTCGCCCTCTTCCAGTGCTCCAGCGCCCCGGTCCCAACGGCCGCGTCTTTTCCGGTCGACGCCGCCCCGCGGTCTGACACGCTGTCATGAAACACAGCAGAGCAAACAAGAATAAAACATCGCCGTCCTCCATCCTCTGGCGGCCCTCCGCTGATTAGCAGAGAGCGGTAATACCGATTACATGTCGCCATGCTGCACGCCGAACCACCGCGTCGCTGCAGCTTGCGACGCAGTCTCACCGACACTACCACCGACACCCCGCCCGACGACCCCTCCGGCGCTCGTGCGGCCGAAAATGGAGAGACATGGTCTGGGGCGGGTTGCCACGTGATCCCTAGTGGTGTTGGCGATGAGGTCGATGAGGCAGGCCAGGACGTACCATTGGAGCCCCGAGAAGTAACCATCTGCAGAGACAGGCGGGAAGATGCTCGCCGGGAGAGGTACTGTGATACCGAGAACCGACGCCTGCAGTAGCGTGTGATAAATCGTTCTGCCTACTGAATAAGGTAGCCTGGGCGGCGGGCTTTCTGGCGGTTCCTGCATCTCGTCCTGCGATCTCAGCACGGACTGTGACGTTGCCAGAACAGGCTAACTAACCGTACCAAGACTGTTCGAACCGAACCCGTTCGCGGGGCGGGGACCCAGGAACCCAGATGGCCGAGGCCTGAACAAGCCAGGGCACAGCATAACGCCACACACAGGTGCTTGGCGAGCCGCAGGTTTGGGATTTCCCGACCCGCGGGAACCATCATATCACCCGCCGGCACTTCCCCTGGGACCAACAGGCCGACCCCGTCGTACACAGATCCCCAGAAGCCCATGGCCTTGGAACCCCAGATTCTGGCAGGATTAATAGATCGCACACTCCTAGCAGGTTACACCCCCATGTTCTCTTTGGGGTGCATCCAGATCGACATGCATTCCCCAGCCATCTGCGGCCAAATGTTAGAGGCAGAAGCCTACCTCCGGCATATCCGAAGATGAAGTTAGCTGTAGTCCCGACGCCAATCATGACAGAAATAGCACACGCGCGTACTACTTACATATTGCCAACTGATTTCGCCATCTATTCGCGGAAGCGCTCAAGCGGCCGCTCTGAACACGCGGTCCCTTGTGCTCACGGCCCTCATCGAACGACCACTTGTCTTCTGTTTAGTCTGGCTACGCCAACTTCCCTTTCCGTTCTCGCGGCAAGCCTTATTTCTTCCCTTCTTTTCCAGTCTTTCTTCTCTGCCTACCATTTTATACAGTTTATTTGTGGCCTGACGCCGCTCTCAGCTTGGCATCCGCACTGTTTTCCTACCAACAATGTTGGACGTGATGCAACGACTAACAAATGTGATAGATTCGAAGCTGAGAATTGTGTTGCCTTTCTCTTTTTGGCATCAATCCTGCCGGGAGCAACCAACTGACAACTTGTTTGCAGTGGTATCGCAGCATCCGGACTAGGGATCTAAGCTCGTAACACGCAAGTCTGCGGGATACCCCATTCAAACCCCCTTGCAAGGATATCATCGCGTATCGCCGTGGAAGTAGATATGCAGCATCACCCATGATGTTAGCAGCTGATTCCCGGGTTGCACGTACTCATATGGCATTGAAGGCCGCCATGGCGGGTGCCCTTTTGCCGAGTATGTCAGCTTGAGATTTGCAAATGCAGTTGTCCTTGCTACTATTGGCAAAGTTGCGCAAGTAGATATCACGGGTCATCAATGTTTGTGCTCCATTATACCTTTCGAGGACGCCAGCCTCACTGTATTCGTTCAGTTCCATGGGATTACGAAGTGTCACCCTGCCATCTCTTCTCGCGTTAAGCTAAAGTGAAAGCTCCTCACTCAATGCTGCTCGATTCTCATCTCTCCCTTCTTTGGCAAAATGGTCGTCTAAAAAGGGCAAAAAAGAACAATTGGACCCGCCCGGATTCGAACCGGAGTCTTTGAGGATGAGTTCATTGGTGGAAAGGTGGAAAGGCAACGCTGAGTTGGTAGTTGTTGCGGAGATTGCTTATAAATGGCGTTTTTCGTGTTTTGTGTTTGTGTCTGATTCGAACTTGAGGTCGCTGGTTGAGTTTGCTTGATTTGGTAAATGTTGAGATATGCGAAGTCAAACCTCGCCCATCCGCAACGTGCTACCACTGCACCACGGGCCCTTTGGAAACAGTACATCGAAAACTGACTGATAAGGTGCTTGCACTGGTGGGTTTGGAAGGGGAGGCGGTCTTTAAGTTTCGGTTCAAACCCAACTCTCATACATCCCGATAAGCTGGAGAGGTGCTGTGCTGAGGCGGGCGTATCTAACTTCCTGACAAGCAGGGAAGAAGCACAAATAGAGAACCAGGTTATCAAACAGCAATCGATTGGCACACCTCATATGTCTGAGTCTGATGAGTCGTGCAGCATGTTGTCACTTGGGCCGTTAAGCTGAATTCTTCACTTGACCCTCAAGTCCTGCAACAGACAACAGAAAAGAAGAACCGAAACTAATGACACTTTCAAGCGAGTTTATACTGTCGTCCAAACCGTCATCGTTCCCAAGAACAAGGGGCACATCCCCTCCTGAGCCCTGGTTGTAAAAGTCCCGTACTGATCTGCCTCCTGAATTCAGAACCGCCGCGGAACTGCAGCGCCAAGACGATGTTCCACGAGAAAAGGGGGCTGTGCATCCCCAGATGGTCGATTGGGCCATGCACGAAGCTCACCAACCGGCTGTTGACCCAGAACCTGAGACACCATGGTTGATGTGTGCCGCGTTCAATTGTTGCGTTGGCATTGGACGTGAGCTCGGTGGCTGCCACTTCTCTTCTCCTCCTTCTTTCACCTGTGATGATATCCAGCACATCCGATGGGAGATGCTCAATAACGTGCAGGAGGATATTGAGTTCTTGTGACGTGATGGAGTTTGATGTGTCTCGCCCGTCCTTGCTCAGTCACCATCGGTTAGCAGATCAGGCATGAGTGCATCGTTACCTATGGCTGCTTGAAGAAAGAGATAGAGACACGAGGGGCTGTGCTATCTGCGGAGACCAATGACGGCCGTGACTGATCATTTTCATGTTGATTGGGGGTTTACGGTTCAAACTTCAGGGGCAGCATGATTGCATCATGCGCTTGAATGTGCTCAAATTGGCCTCAAAGAGGGAGAGACCCAAGCGCCAGAGAGCCGACTCTTTCCGGGGGGTGCAAACCCGTCCATTGCGGCACAGATTCAACTGACACATCACGAGTTACGATGATAACTGATGCCCAGAGAAGAAGTGTCAGGACAATCACACAGCCCCTCGTCCCGAAACTGAAGGCTTCTATTTTTATGTGGGCGCCTTTCTGTGAGCCACCGTGTCGCGATATAAACTTTCCACGAGATCGAGGGTCAAGCTATTATTATGGCCTACCCCTTTTCCGTATTGAACATGGCCCAACAACATGACCCAGCACCACGGTCCTCGACATGGCCCTACGTATGTATTTTCAGACCAATATGATCCACGTTAACGCGTCCACACGGGAGACGCACAGGGCACGGAGTGTCCCCCCCCCCTTTCCCCCCCCCTTTTTTTTTTCCCCAGTTGCCTTCTGTTTGTGTTACACAAACCCTTCAAGTTCCGCTCCGAGCCTCCCCGGATTTTCGCTGCTGGGCTGCCGTCGCCTTACGTAAAATTTGCAATGCTTTGAAGATTTTTTAGAGATTTAATATGCTCAACATGCGAATTATGCTTACCTTAGTTTGACTATCATGGCCCTCGGTCAACAAACGCCTTCTTCCATTTTCATGGTCGATCTCAGCTGCGGGTGTATCGCTATGTGGCGCAGTGCGGCCTCGTTCCGCGACTCTCCCTGACAGAAACTATCACGGGATTGGGCTGGAAGCATTTGGGAAGCAGGGCCGGCTCTTGGCGGTGACGACCACACTTCCCCGACTTAGGTTAGATAATTACCACATTCTCTTGGTATGTAGGATTCTTCGTTTCGTGTAACATCGAACTAATCACATCAGCAGCTAACGCCTCCCTTTGGGTTAGGGTAACGAAGCGGTGGCTGCATCGGGATCAATGAACGCGACGCTCGCTGCTGGCGGCCCCTTGCTCCCAAAGCGTGCCAGCTGCCTGGATTGAAACTTTTGAAATTGAACGGCATCAGCAACCAATACCGCGGGCGGTGTTGCCAGGACGGCATGATCGATGTGACACAAGATCTCTTGCCAAAATCATCAGACGGAAAACCTCGCGTTTATCAGCCGGTACTACTCGAAAGTGGGGAAAGTCGGCACGGTGCAGCCCAAACAACTGTGGCTCAAAGAGGGTCTATCTCCTGGGCAGTGGCTTGGACACACAGTGGGTGGACGAAGGCAGAGTGTGAAGGCCCAAAGCGCCTTTGAAGCGGCTCTGAAATGCCGGGGGCCTTGCGGAGACGGTGGAAGGATTCCGGGTGGGCCAGTCATGGAAGAGCTAAGCCACTCTTGCCCCTTGGCGAGCTTCTTCGTGTAACCGCTCAGGCCACACTGTCTTGGCTCACAAGAGTCTCTTGAACATACAAGTATTCGTATTCGTCCAAGTGCCGGTTGCAATTGTTCGCCCAGCGGTCAACATCGAGCCTCAGATTCAAGGGTTAGCACCATCAAAACATTCATCCCGCCCCACAACATCGCCGCCACTACCACTTACACACCATAAGGCATGGTCGACCATGTGTTCTTGGCCTACCGAGGCCTAATGTTGGCCACCAACACCGTCTTCTTCGTTGCACTCGCTGCCTTGGGAGTGGTCGTCTTTCGCGACGGAAGCTTCAAACACCACGGGAGCGTGGCTCGCCGGGGCTTTCTTTGGTTCCAGATAGCGCTCTGGCTTGCGGTCCTGTATGTGCAGTGTGCAACGCCCTCCCACCTTCCGACATGTTTGACTGACAGGTGCTGTTCAATCAAGCGCCTTTTTTTTCGCTTTGATCACCAGCGCTGGTAATCTTGTCAGGTACACCGGCGTAGGAAACAGCACCCCTGAGTCCGAAATGGCTTTCGAGCGTCTCTCGATTTTCACCACCTTCGTCAGCACCGCTGGCGCCGCTATTCTCATGCTCTGCATCACCAAGCTCATCGTAGGCACCAAGGCGGTTGCCAAGCAACAGAAGTCCAGCAAATATAGCATCTTCGTCACTGCCTTTGTCGCCTTGGTCGTTCTGCTGTCGTTTATCGTCATGGTCCTGCGAGAAGTTATCGTGTTCAGATATATCTGGGACTCCCGTCAGATTTTCAACCAAATCCGAGTTGCAGCTGGGGCCATGCATGTTGCTGCGATCGACCTCCTTCTCATCGGCGGCCTGGCTAATACCATCTTCGCATGGATTCAGCGTGGTGTCACACGCAAGGACGCGGGGGGCGTTTATTCCAAAGTTGGCACCTTCGTCTCTGCCATCGCCAACATCCAACTCTTCGTCTTCACTTGGACCTTTATCGGCGGTATCATTGTCACTCTTGGCTTGGGAACCAGAAACCTCGACTTCGTTGGATGGAACCTTGCTGATCTCTTTATCACTCGTATCTCTTCCTTCGTCATGTTCTGGCTTATCTATAAGCTGGGCAAGAAGGAGGAGGGCGGGCTCTGGGATGTATCTGACGCTCACGGTTCGGGGTCCGCGGCGCCGAAGCCCTCGAACGAGATTAGCGTCAACCACGTCTGAGGTTGTGGTTCCTTGTTGTGGGTGGTTGGACGGCTATTGCTTTTGGCCTCCTCACCCGAGACACCCTTTGAAGTCTTCATCAAAAGGTGCGCCGACTCATCAGATGCGCATGTTGCCTTGGGTGAGCGATGGGTGGAAGGTCTTGAGCCATGAATTTTCAGGAAAGGTTTGAATAACTAGTACTGTGCGTGTACTGTATATCCTTAATTAGTATTTATATACCCGTGGATATAATTTGAAGTCTTTTCTAACATCAGGTTTATCTTGAAGAACACCGCAATAAGAATGTTGATTCTTCTCGTCCTTAGTGCCTGCTAGCGAGCCGACATCGGATATCGACTGTGCACTTTGCGCTTTGTCGTGTACGAGGATTGGATGTTTGCCGCCAGTGGGCCTCTGACCTGCAGCGATATTGCCCGCTCTTGCATGGTGAGCGGTATGTAGTTTGAGGTGAAGCCGGTCAAACTGCATGCTGTCGGGCGGAACCCGAACGGTGTGTGGGTTTGCATTGGTGCGACCTAGGGTCTTCTCCGATCAAGGGTCCCCGGGTAAGCTGTTCCGTGGCGGGATGATCGATCCGTTCTTTGGAATCAAGAAGCGGTGTAACCAAACGTGCAGTATCATGCCTAACAAGTAGGGATTAAGTAGGGATTAGGACGACCTTGACCTTCTTCTCCTGTCCTCTCGTTGGCTCGTTGGCTTGTGCGCGCTAAAAAGCGCCACGCGAAAATTGGTTCGCGGGGAAGTGATGGCCATTTCATCCCAAGAACGTCGACGGCGTTCTTCGCGTTCACAAGACGAGGGAAGGTGCGAACCTAATAATTCTTCCCCCACAAGGTCTCCCCTCGGATCTGGAAGCCACCCCCGCCTTCTGTTGCAACTTCAATTGTTGCACGTCTCCTCCTTCACGGATCTTCATTGCGGCTTCTTCCGATCGTAATATTGAGATGCACGGCATATGCAGTCCCCACGCCCGGGCCGTTCACGGAGAGTGGACGGACCTGCAAGCAGCCATTGACGGGAAAACGGTCCGTCCGCTGAACGGCCAGGAGCTGACGATCGGCCAAGTTGTTGCCGTTTCGTGGTGTGTACTGGCGGTTTCTCCACGCTGATGACCTTTGCCGGTGGAGGCTAACTTGAAATTGCAGCCATGGCTCGAAGGCGCGCCTGACGGATGTCCCGGATGTCCTCGATCTGGTCAACCGCAGCGTCTCCTTCCTGGAGAATGAGCTGGACAATGGCCGCATTATCTATGGCGTCAACACGGGCTTTGGCGGAAGTGCCGACACGCGGACCCAAGACTTCGAGCTCCTTCAGAGCGCCGCAATTCAACACCTCAACGTCGGCATCCTGCTGCAGTCCGACAAGGGACGTCGCAATCCCAGAGGCGAAAACGATCTGCTCCGCAGCCATGCTTTGCCGACTCCAATCGTCAAGGGGTCCATGCTGATCCGCTGCAACTCACTCATGAGGGGCCATTCGGGCGTTCGAGTGAGCGTCATCGACTCCATCATGCAGCTTCTGGCTCAAGACATGACACCCGTCGTGCCTCTGCGCGGCAGTATTTCCGCTTCGGGAGACCTGTCGACCTTGTCCTACATTGCAGGTGCTATCGAGGGCAATCCAGATGTATTCATCAAGGTTGGAAAAAGCGACCAGCAGGAGCAGAAGATTCTCCCCGCCAGCGAAGTTCTTCCGTTGGCAGGATTGACACCTGTTCGGCTCCAGGCGAAGGAGGGATTGGGAATTACAAACGGCACGGCTCCAAGTTGTGCCGCTGCTTGTATTGTCATTCACCAAGCAAACCGGTTGGCGCTCCTGACGCAGCTGCTCACCGCCATGGGAACTGAGGCTCTTGCTGGCACGTCCCATAACTACCACCCCTTTATATCCGCCGCCCGTCCCCATACCGGCCAGGCAGAGGCTGCGGCGAACATCCTCAAGTTTGTCTCAGGTTCGAAACTGTCGCCCGATCGCGGCCCGGAGCACTGTGGCCTGGCCCAGGACCGCTACGCCCTCCGTACCGCTCCGCAATGGATTGGGCCCCAGCTGGAAGATCTGATGCTCGCGACTCGCCAAGTGGAAACGGAGATAAACTCAACGACCGATAATCCTATGATTGATGTGGCAAATGGACGAGTCCATCATGGTGGTAACTTTCAAGCGATGGCCATGACCTCGGCCATGGAAAAGACGATGACAGCGGTGCAGAATCTGGGCCGGCTCCTGTTTGCCCAGAGCTCGGAACTCATCAATAACATGACGAACAAAGGCCTCCCACCGAACCTGAGTGCCGACGAGCCAAGCCAGTCTTTCACATTCAAAGGATTCGATGTGAACATGGCTGCCTACATGGCCGAGCTGGCATATCTTGCTCGCCCCATCAGCACACACGTCCAAGTTGCCGAGATGACAAACCAGTCGGTGAACTCGATGGCTCTCGCCGCAGCTCGCTACGCTCTTGAAGCAGTCGAGGTTCTGTCTTTGATGGCGGCCACGTATATTTGCACACTATGCCAGGCGCTTGACTTGCGCTGCATGCAAGTTGGGTTCCGTTCGGCTGCGATTGTGGGCATATCCGACAAAGGGATTGCCCGTTTTGCTGACAAGGCTAACCCGGCACAGAGCAAAGAGCTCAAACAAATCTTTGTTAGTTTCGCAGAGGCTGTAATGCACCGCTGGGATGAGCTGTCACACCTTGACACCACCGAGCGGAGCGCAACAGCAGCGCGGGAGGCGCTTGGAGGGCTGATGGAGAATCTTGCTGCTGCTCCCTTCTTGAAACCGACACCAAGTCTTGACGAGTTGATTCAATTCCGAGAGGAGACGGCAGCGGGATTGGAAGGGCTGTATAATGCAGCACGGAAGGACGCATTTGAGATCAAAACCACGGCAACATACCTGAGCCCGGCGTCGAAGGTTGTATACGAGTTTGTACGGAAGGAACTCCAGGTGCCGCTTAACCGCGGTGTTGTCGATCATCCTCCTCTGTTGTTCCGCTCAGCCCAGGAGCACAAGTTGAAGGGGACGAGCAACGGCAATGCTAATGGTAATGGCGTGAAGAAGGACGACATGGAAGCACGCGGAAGGATTCTTGGGACGATGGCGAGCGAGATTTATGAGGCTGTGAGGAGCGGTGAGCTGCATGACTGCATCATGAAGTTTGCGGAGGGCTCGGGCTTTTGGGATGAGTAGACTGGATACGTCATTTAGGTTTGAGTTTGTGACACCTTGCTCCGGCAGGGAGTTGTGCTGTTCCAATGGGGGGAAGGCCGAAATCACATAGACTACAGTCTGGTTGTCTGCGACGAATGTGGGCACACGAAATTTCCTTTTTGTTCGTCGTCCTGAGCTAGGGTGAGCTAGGGTGAGCTGTGGCTGATTTGTCCTGAGCTTTCCCTGATTCTTCTCTGAGCTAGGGTGATCCCATACGCAGCCGCTGCTCAGCCACAGAGACCCGTTTTCAGCCTCTCCCGCTAAAGTTACCTTCGACGGAAAGTAGGTGACGCCCATGTCCTTGGAGACTGCGCAGCGCAGGCGGTGCGTAGATGTAGTTGCAAGTAGTGCGTGAATGGAAGTTTAGCAGTAGTTGCCAGATTTAGCCTGAATTAACCTGAGCGGGTGTGAGCTTTGTCTTGGGCTACTTCTGGGCCCTAAACCCGCTTCTTGGCTACTGATCCCAATTTTGAGCCACTTAGCCCACTTTTAGGCTGTTGATACCCATTTTTAGGCCACTGATTTTTCATTTTAGAATATACCAGTGTATGCCTTGGGATAGTATACGATATTCTAGTTTAGACTTTGGGATAGTATATAGTATCCTAGCCTAGAGTTTAAGATGGTATATGATGAATCTAGCACATAATGGGATGTCTTGGAGCATGCCAGTACATATTCTGGGATGGTATATAATATTTGGACCTGGCAAAGTGTTACGACCTGGGCCCGGAAGGGGTCAAGACAGAGTCGCGTAACCGAGTAACGTCCGAGGACGAGAGGTGGTCACTGGGGGGTTAGGGTAAGGAAGGGAGAATGTTAAAGCAAGTCCTCTCAGGCGGAGTGTCGCGGTGTTAACGGTCACATGTCACTATAATGCACAGGCGCAGAACTGAACAGTAGGACACAATTGAAGGTGATCAATTGACAAAGCGAATACTTGCGTGAAGAACCGGAAGTTCTTCTCGCCATCGTGGATACGATGATGAATCTCTATACTGCCGGCAGCAGGGCAGCGGATACCTTGATCATTGTGATCATTGCCAAGCTCGAGTGATCAGAGTGACCACTCCGTGTGAAAAGAGGTGCGCACGGTGCCCGCGCACAGTCTTCTACGCGGAGGTTCCCTCGGGCCGTTCCGGCCCAATGCGACGACTGGAGGTCGTCACAAAGTCCACCTTGCACATAGCGATTACAATCTTAGCGATAATCTGGCTATTGAACTGGGTTGAGCGCACAACACAACACACACACCAAAACAAACCACACCCCTAAAAACACGTGCATGCGGTTCCTCCGATCGGAGGAGTCGCAGAAACTTTTAGGGTTCGCACCTCCGGTGCGTGGTCACAATGTCAATTGATGCAAAAGAGACAGATCAGACATACCAATTAGAACGTTATCTTTATTATGGGAACTTTTGGGCAACAACCCCGACTGTATGGCTGTAGAAGCTAACTCCCTACTAATAATAGGCCTACATTTATATAACTACATACCATATGCACCTTCCCCGGTGCTCCTCTTAGGTCATGTACAATATCTAGGTATCATTTTCTGCAAGCTGGGTACCCCAAAGTGATCCCTGAGTTTCCACGTACATGATTGGACAGAACGCTGTCTGTGGCTGGAAGCTGTCACATGTGGCTGACTTCTCCCGACACACCAATTTCAGCTGAGCCGCCACCATGAACGCCAGGTGCAAGGGACAAATCATGGTATTAAAAGGTAACCGCCCACGCAGCCTGCTCTGGGCTGAACGCTCTCCTTCTCTCCCAACCCAGCCCGTGGCGCCCGTCTGCCATTTCGCACTCCTCTACCTCATCGTTGACATTTCGTAGCCAATCCACAATCACAACGATCTCCGTACCTGAGATCCTTTGGGTTGCCAAACCATGTCTTCATCTACCCTGACTGCAAAAGACGGTCTTCCCAAGACCGAGTGCGACATCTGCTGTGGCGAGGGGGCCATCCTAACCAGTGCCACAGTCGAGGACTTCATGGAAGGCCAGGAAGCGGGCTGTTTACTGTGCGAAGTACTCGGCCATGCCGTCACGACACACGCGCCAGGTCGGCCACTGGACGAACCAATATCAATCTGCCATGGGCTAGGCGTCTACGAAATGGTGGTCGGAAAGTACGACCCTGACGCCGTCAAGATCTCCGTCTACGGTCATGACCGCCCGAATGCGCCGCTGAGGTTCGCCTACGAGTACAAAGGCATGGACAACCCGCCATCCGCCGATACCATCGCGGATATCACCGGCGACACGTCTTCGTCAGCGGCTATGGACAAAATACGCGGCTGGATCGACGAGTGTGATGATAGCCATGAGGACTGCAATTTGAAAGAACCACAAACCCTACCCACTCGAGTTCTCGACGTTGGCTCTGCAAGCAACCTGCAAGTTCGGCTGTACGAGACCGGCAGACAGATCGAGCGCTACGTCTGTCTGAGCCACTGCTGGGGCAGACTTCAGCCTCTCACAACCACCAAGGAAACCATCGAGGCGCGAAAGCAGGGCATCAACTGGGACGCGCTCCCTCCGACGTTTCAAGATGCGGTCACGATGACCAGGAACTTGGGCATCCGGTATCTGTGGATCGACAGTCTCTGCATCATTCAAGGGGACCACGACGATTGGCAACGCGAATCAGCCAAAATGCACACAGTCTACCAGGGCGCCTATCTCACACTTGCAGCATCCTGGGGCTCTGGCCCACGCAGCGGTCTCTTTCGCAATGTTCCCCCAGAGTACCGCCTCCAGGACTGGGATCTGGACGGGCAACACATCCGTACCCGTCGCAAGATTCCGCACGTCAATTCTGGGCGTGACCATCCCCTCATGCGCCGAGGCTGGGTCTTCCAGGAACGACTATTATCTCGGCGTGTCCTTCACTTTACTGCCACCGAGCTGGCGTGGGAGTGTATGGCCGATAACGACTGCGAATGCGGTAATTTTGAGCAAGTCCTGGGTGTCGGCGACTACGAGCTTGCCCCGAAAGGGAGATACCGTCCAACCACCGGCAAGGGACCCCTTTGGCTCGCTCTTGTCTGGTGGAAGGTCGTGATGGATTATTCCAGGACCCAACTTACATTGGAAAAGGACATCTTCCCGGCGCTGTCTGGCGTGGCCGAGTTGCAACGGGTCGCTCGAGACTTGGTGCACTCCGGAGGCTCGGAAGATGACGCAAGGTACTACGCAGGCTTATGGAGTGATTCGCTCACCTACGACCTTCTCTGGCATGTGCCTAAGACGTGGGGGCTTCCCGTACTCGAGTGGAATTACGATAGAACGACGCGTCCCTCCAAGTGGCGTGCGCCAAGTTGGTCCTGGGCTTCGGTCAAGTCGCCTGTCAAGTATGACCTCCTTTTGGGCTTCGAGTCCAAGTTGGACACCTGCGAGGTTGACATCCAGCACCTGGGGGACAGTACAACAGGCCAGGTCGAAGAAGCTGCTCTCGATGTGTCCGGCATGTTTGTGCCTGTGACGCTTCACAAGTCTCAGAGTAGTGAGGAACGACAACGACACCGCGAGGCATATTTAAAGTTTGGCGATTTGGAGATCTCTTTCGAGGAGGACTATGACATTTGGGGGGAGCCCCCTGATTACGGATATCATATCGAAGACGGAGACGAGGTGTACTGCCTGCTTGTTGGCAAGTGGTTTGGACAAACCGAGTCCGACCCACCGAAAGATGACGACAAACTTTGGTTCATGGTACTTATCAATATAGAGATGGACATCTATGAACGCATTGGGGTCGCAACTATACCACTTCCGGGCGAAAAAGAGCAGTCAGAGTTTGAGGATCGCTATTTGGGCTTCTTGAGCAGTCTGACTGGAACAGGGGACATCCGGATTTTGTAGGAGGTTGTGTCGCAGGCTGGGTGTTGTCTGAGGGCCGCCGAACATAGCACTAAATGCCGAGCCCCATTCGAGGTATCACGGAGTTTAGAGTTTTCATGCAAGAGGAATATTTGAGCTTTGGGTGATGTTGGCAACCTTTATTGAATTGGGAATATCTCTGAGCGTTGCAAGCATAGGTATACTGAAAACAGAGATTTCCAGTGTAATGGCTAGAACCAGACAGCTCTCTAGACACTGCAATACGGCCAATTCAACCTATCTGCGTGCAAGTGGTCCAACTTGACAATAAGTGCATTCAGTTAACGCGATCAGGATGATGTAGCTACATAAAACGGAACGAGGTCAGGACGGTGTAGCTGCATAAAACGGAAAAGAGATGTAAGAGGAAGAGTGGGGTCGAGCGTGTCGTCCTCGTACACCTGCGATCCGGGCCATCTCACGCCCGACCCCGATGAGCTGCAAAATGTTGCGGGCGATGCCGAGCTCCGCGATCAGTTTAAGGCCGAACATGGTTTCCTTTGCGAAGATAGGGCAAGATAGGTACGGTTGCCCCTGACGCGGTCCAATTTGCAGCAACATGGCAGGATTATAATCCCATGGAGAGGAAATGCGAGGAGAGAAGAACCACAGCAGTCTGACCGGTCGGAGCCTTATGCAGGCGAACATTCAAGCTGCTGCAGGCCGCGTCGCCAAGGCATTTTTTGACTTATAAAAGCACTTGTCCAATTTCTCTGCAGCTTAGGTAGTCACTGGCCGTCGGGAGTGTCGTGCATGTACAACATCCAACAAAAGGGGTAAAGTGATTCGAGCGTCTTGCTCAAGAACAAAACAAACACCCAGTGACCAGTTGCCGAAGTGGCAGGTTTTGCTAGCAGTCCAACTTGGAGTGCCCATTTGCTGACATTCCCCGAGACCTTGCATGCGGCTAGAGGTTTCGCCAGATAGGTGACTCTGCCCAAAAACTGGCGGTAGTCATACTCCAAGAAAAATCCCGCGATTCCTCCGGTCGGAGGAATCACTTTGCAATTTTAGGGGTGTGGTTTGTTTTGTGTGGTGTTGTGTGTGGTCAACCCAGTTCAACATCTAAGAGTATCTCTAGATTGTAATATAGTTCCCACACATTATAAAATCGGCGCATTTTACCTCTCAAGCTAGAGGGAGTTAGTAGTTCGTTCTCTTCATCAAGCTTGCCTTTTATACCAAGCTCCATAGTTTTAGTAAAATGCTTCATCACCCGTATATCCCAAGGATCGGAAGGCATATATTTCTTTACATATCTTAAAAAAAACATCAGTTCTCGGTGTTAAATATATGCGCACTATTTACTTATAAATACCCCACTTCAAGTACTTGTAAGTAATTTTTTTGCTTTTAGGCCTTAGATTCCTACGAACCGTATAAGGGCTGATCTTGGAGCGGTTACCTGTAAGGCCTTTCCTTTTAGCCTGCTCGATAACGGCATCTGCTGAATTGAATATTTTTAATTCCAATTCCATTCTGTACCTTAGCATTTTATTAAGGATGATGATAAGTTCAGGGTGTTGAATAACAGAAGTAGAAGTGCTTTGAAGAAAGGTGAAGGTACGAGACTTGGAGGGCAGAGGCTAAGTCCCTAAAGGTCAAGTAGGCAACACGAAAAATACAAGAGGTAAAGGCGAGGCTGTTCATTTTCAAAATGGGGACCGATTTTGGCCATCTTTATATATGGGACCAATTCTGGGCCCACTCGGCCAGAGCCGAAGCAATTCAGCATGCTGCGGCGCAGCGTGCCGAAAATGGTACTTAGCCTGAGTAAAGGAAGCAAGCCTGAGCAAAGACTGAGCAAAGACTGAGCCAGGCCTGAGCCGGGGTGAGCAGTGTCACGTGGGCGAGGTACAAAACAGGAAATTTCGTATGCCCAGATTCGTCTCATACAACACACGTTCTCCCTCTGAATCTCACGTATGACCCAATCGATTCACGATACTATGTACGTGGTTCCTGCAGTGACCAAGCGTGTGCTAACCAGCAGCGATATCCTGGCAATATCAAAGCAAATGCGATGACTGTCGTTAAGCAGCTCCTGTACTCTGCAAAAATGACCACACACCGGTCCTTTCGACGTTCATGTATCGCCCTTATGCCTCGGGCTCACTGGCAGTCGCAACAGCCTGGATCATCTCCCAGTCGATCTCGGAGACCTGCGAGTCACTGCTGCTGCTGTAGACTAGACAAAGGAATCGATTAGCAGCGTCCCGAAATCAAACATCATCTCAAAGTAGCAACGCACTCACCAGAAGAGCTATCGCCCTCAGTATCCTTCTTCATCTCCACATCACGAAGGACATCCTCCTCTTCATCCATGACAATCAACTCTGTCAAGGTTCGTCAGCAACAGCAAAACTCACTGGGCAGGGATGGGTGATAGCTCACCCTCAATATAGCATATCACCATCTCGTAAAAGAAGAGTTTGCGATCATCCAGCACGGGTCGGCTGCGCTCGCGCTCTTCGTAGTACTCGTTCACGACTTGGCGGTACAGTTCGTCGAGGGGCTGGGCTTTGGCGGCGTGGGCGGCCGTTTCGGCCGCGATGCGCATGATGTAGAGCTCGGTCGGCATCCAGGGGCCTTTGCGGCGGAGCTTGAGTTCTGGCTGGGGAGTTAGTTGGGTTTCAAAGGGACTCAGAGGGAGGGAAGGAAGGCTTACTCTCGACGGACCAGTCGATGATCTCTGTGAGGTGAGGATTGGTTAGTTGCTGTTGAGCAAGGGAGAGATCTGGTGGAAATGGGTTCTTACTGCCGGTCGCCTCTCCTTTAGTCGGCGTCGAGTCAGCAGCAATAGAGCTCTCGGCGTCCCTGTCCTCGGGGATGGGCGAAGGCACGGGAGAGGGAGAGGGTTCCCTGATGCTGCTCATGGTGGAGAGCGGATGGTATGAACACGTGTGAGGTCTGCGATGAAAGAGGGAACGCTGAAATGAGCGATTGAAATCGCGGGGATTGGCAATCTCGAGATCGGTTGGTTGGTTGTGGTGCGTTGTGGATTGAATGCGGAGGGGCAGCGGGAGAGGGTGGAGGGAAAGAGCTTGGGAAGTGAATAAGATCCGCCTGGCTGGGTCGGCGGTGAAGATGGGGGCGCTGATGGGAAGACCATTGCTTGTTTCTGCCTTTTCGTCTCATGTTTGAGTGCTGGTTGTCGTCCGAAGTGTGAGCCCGTGGTCTTGTTTCCGGGGCAGGTCACTTGGGCTCACAATGTGTTGAGAGGGTTGAGTGTCTGCTTTATAGAAAGAGAACTGCCGCGCAACTGCTTCATGAAATTAAGTCTTTATAAGTTACTAGATATAGTTATTTCTATTCTCTTTTTACTGAGGACTCAAGTCCAGAGGGTTAAGGTTGTGGTTCAACATCTTCAAGAACCAGGGTTAGGGTTCGTATGACAGCCGGTTCTCGACCCGGCAGAACTTCGGATGGTCCTGCGAATCGTGAGGTGCGGGGCAATCAATTTCTGAAACGCAGAGGCCCAGGCCTCCAGCGAGATGTCGGGCAGGATTGGGCAAGCACGTGCTTTGGGCCTGTCTGACCTCCGCAAGTTCAAGTTTCCCAAGGACCCCTCTCCACCAGGCAGGAAACTCTTGTCTCTGCAACTCTACCGCTACGCATCGCTCTTTGGAAGTACCCATTATCGACAAGCAGCTTTATCTTTGCCCCCAGAACTACCCTCGCCACCGACGCTGTCGCCATGGTCGGTTCGCGCTCCGGATCGTCGCGACGTCACCATGCTGACCCCTCATTTTAGGCCCCCAATCCCAAGCACCCGGCGATGACCGCAGACACCGTCGCTCAGTACAAGGCGGTCTTCGATGTCTTTGTGCGTTACCTTGAATGAATGTCCCAACCTCGGTGTGCGCCGCTAGCAACTAGCGCTGCTGCACGTCGCTCTGCTGGAAGTGCACTTTGCTGACGCGAAAGCACATGGCTGCTTTGCTGCGAGCAGGACAAGGATCACACTGGTTAGCACCGGCCCCGGTCATCCATCCAAGCAATCCTGGTCTTGCTAACCTCCCCGTCTCCAGGTGACATTACCGCGACTGAGCTTGGTGATGTCATGAAGGAGCTGGGCCTCAACCCTAGTGACTCTGAGCTACAGGATCTCGTCAATGAAGCAGATCTCAATAAGGATGGCGTGATCTGCTTTGACGGTTCGATCCCCTAACCCCCCTATGTTGCTCTAACCAGGACTTGCACTGACAGTGCGGCAGAGTTTCTGAACCTCATGTCTCAGACGGTTAAGGAGACGGATTCCGAGCAGGAGCTTCTGAACGCTTTCAAGGTTTTCGACAAGGACGGCAGCGGGACTATCTCTACGGAGGAGCTTAAGAATGTGCTCCGCTCCCTGGGCGAGAACCTGACCGATGCCGACCTTGACGAGATGGTCAAGCTTGCTGACAAAAATGGGGATGGCCAGATTGATTGTGAGTTCATACTTCTCGCTCGGCCTATGACCATAGCTAATGCCGATGTGCCGTATCAGACCAGGAGTTTGCTAATATCATGCAATGAATGATCTGGCAACCCGGAGGTGATTCTTCGGTCATTTGGCACGGTATTCATCAGTTCACAGACAGACCAGCAGCGAAACAGATTTAGAGACCAGTAGCGAAACAGATATCCCATGAATTCATTCTTTCTGTGCCGGCTTCCAGGTTGTTCGATACAAGTGTCCGTCGTCCCACGTCCCAACTTCAGACAGGCAACCTCTTGTCGTCCTCAAGCCTGAACATCCGTAATCCGTGACCCATAGCGTATCAAGTTCCCATCTGGATCGATATGCGCACCCTCCCGCAGCCCATATGGTGTATCGCTTGGAGCCACGTGGCGAATGCTGCCCTGGACCTTCGACCAGACGGCGTGCAGCGCGTCGGCATCTTCGACATACAAATAGGCACAGCCAGCCGTTTTCAACGGATCGTGATCGGGATTTGTCGACACGTGTAGCTGGATGCCGTCCCGGCCTGCGTAGCCGTAGATATCGCCATACCGCCGCACCTCGAAGCCGAGCTCGCGGTAGTGATCGAGCCAACGGGTGAGATTCTCGGGCAGAACGCCGAAGACCGGCGAGACGGAATGGAACTTGGGCAAGCTGCCCGTCTTCTTGTCCGATGCTGTCTGCTCTGCTGTGGAGTTCTCCATGCTGCGGTAAGTAATGTGACTGGCTGACACCGAAGTGTGGCGCAAGGTAGTTAAGTCAAGAGGGATTGTCTCGGAGGAGGGTGGCGAGATGTCCTGCAAGGCAGCCTGAGGCCTGAGAAATGGATGGGGTGAATGGGGTGCGTGGATTGAATTGTCTGAGATACCACTACTTTCTGACGTTGTAAGAATGATGGCCCAGCCCAAGCTCTGGCCCCACTGCCACTGTTTTTAATGCCCTGTGGACTGTACCAATCGCTACTGCCGAAAGTCTGAGGTTAGAATCCGGAACGGAACGGAAATTCTTCAATCCAAGTGCGGGGAATGCGCTTGCGTACGCTGTCTCTGCTTGAGACGCGGCGGTGATTGGGTATCAGCCGTAGCAAGCTGATCGCGATTTCCTGTTTGAAAATTTGAAAAGTTCCACACACCTTTGCAGTGTTTGTCGTGGGGATCGCTACGGGGTGTGAGACATCAATCGCTCAGCTCGTTTCAATATTGAGTATTGAAGTAGCAAAAGCAACTAATGATTGCTCCGACCTCCCAGCTACGGATTCGTACTGGCGGCCGATTCTGATTGTTCTCACGAGTGTTGAAGGGGCAATAACAACAAACAACAAAGCCTGTGCATTAGGTATTGACAGTTAGTTCCGACTGATGGCATGGGAAGACGAAACGCCAGTCCCAAATCGTGCTCGGTAGCGCTCGCCGTTTGGTTGTGACAGGTGACTCGGTATCGATATTAAGAGATGGTGGACGCCACATGAACCCCGCGGCTGAATGGACGGGGGGGGTGGTCGTCGGTCTCGGCCCACGCTGACCCAATGTGACGGGTCGCTGCAGTGGATTGGATTGTGGGCAGCGCCATCGGGGGATGCGCGGCATTGATTGTCATGCACAAACTGCCAATCATGGCGCCCACGTTCTCAAATATTGCATACCACGCGCTCGCTGCCCCCTTTTTCAGCGCGCCACCACTGTCTCGTCCCCAGCCTTACACTCGCCCACAGTACGCACCACCCACACGTTCTGCAAGCCTCAGGAGTTCTCCGATGCGGCTGGCCCGTGTCTCGGTCGCGAAGGCAACACAATCATGGGATGAAAGTAACGGGGAGTGTCAGCTATCAGGACACTTTCATTATGGCAATCTATTCAGATATCGGAGAGCAATCCGTCTGTCTACCCCTGGGAAAAGGAATGTAGACCCGAGACCAGACCAGGCCAAAAGCAAACACGCCATCAAGGTTCCAACTTCGAGCCGATGACCGAGAACCCCGAACCCGAGCCCGATACACACCCGCAGCCAGACCCTCTCTACCTTGCCCAATCCCATTTCCTCAGTCTACGTCGCACACACACCTAATGTACACCCTCCCTCCCCCATTGGCCCCCCTAAGCGCCATTCCCATTATACGCCAGCAAATTCGGGCTCCCCTCCCCAACACCGCTCAACACCCCGGCCGTCGCCTCTCCCTTAATCCTCCCCACAACACCCTCCACCCCCGCAACCGCCCGCTTTCCCCCCTCCAAGCTCTTAAAATACAGCACCAAAC
>Ga0247770_1001091_pt1 | contig 23379 bp, 14 predicted proteins | sample UWRJL136409B6_FD_179943 | JGI IMG/M metagenome (GOLD analysis project Ga0247770, IMG submission 179943) | Plant litter microbial communities from Arlington Agricultural Research Station in Wisconsin, United States - UWRJ-L136-409B-6 | ecosystem: Environmental > Terrestrial > Plant litter >... | reverse complement strand
AGGCTTCTTTATAGACTATTCTGCAGGATTCAGGCTTCGTCACTCTGGTGGCTGAGGCTTACTGGCGTACTTGTAGTGCCAGGTATCCAGTCAGCTCCGCTGACTAGATGCCCAGGGCCTCTGAACCCTCTTCTTTCTGACAACTTCCGCTGCTCCTGAGCCCCTCGTTCCTCAGCCAAAACGTTCCACACTTTAATAACAATTATATATATTCTACTCTGTTAAAGAAACACAGCTACATACACACATATATACATATTCTTCACAATCTTAAATAACATAAAGATCCTTATTATCTTCTTATACCCTAAAGACCCTAACCGAGTCTTATACTTCGTACTCACAGTTATTAAAGCGCCTAACCTTCCAATATATCGTCACATACTTTTGCGCTAGAAAGGTTAACGATAGGGTTAGTAACTATAGCTTTAAGATCGTCTTTGGCTTTAATATACTCTTACATACCAGTTTAAGTCTAGATATAAAGGAAAGAATTAAGGAGATAAAAATGTTAATAATAAAGATAATAATATATGATCTGGGAAATATGTGGTTTAATAAGCTTGGAAAGGACTTTAAGTTATTTGTGGATTTTGTAGAGAATATGTCAAGGCTAGTAATTAAATGGGGGTGCTAAGGGGGGTTGTAAACGGAGTGGTCGAGTGGGTTTGTTTTATAGAGTAATACATATGGGCCTTCCGAGGAAGGGAGCCTCGTTGGATAGAAGGTATTCTCTGACTGAGAAGTGGGCCAGCTGTAGCGTGGTTGTGCATTCCTTGCGGTCATGATGTTTTTCATCCTCCACCGCCACAATCAGACTTCCGCACTGTTTGGTGATATCGACGGGGTTGGGCATTCGATTCTTAATATCAGACTTCAACGAGCTGTCCACGGCAAGCACGTCGATTACTTCAGCGATCCAAAGCGGCCGATCGGAGTAGGCCAGAAACTGCAAGAGACGCTTGGTGCGGCGTAAGCTGCTCTTCGGCAGTCTCGTCAATATCCGTATCTGGCTGTACGTCTCGTTCAGAGTCGGTGGCATCGAACTCAAGGCCTCTCGAACGGATTCAGGATCGATGCAGTTTGCTAATACGTCGAGTTGGCAGGAAACCCAGCGAAACCTTTAGTCTGTCAGTCTTTCTCCAGGTGATGGAACCATAGGTCATATACTTACATCCCGCCAGATTTCTTCGTCAGTGCCACCTCGATCTCCTTTTGAATGGATTCCCGTTTACGCCATCTGCTAAGCCGCTCTCCATGTCTTGCTTCCCAGCGGATGAAGGAGGACACGTCTCTGTGCACCAGCTCGCTCTGGAGCGCAAAGAAGTTGTCATCGGAGCCCCACCCAGCTACGGCGAATTGGATGTCTGGTCCAGGCCGGCTCGCCACGAGGATGTGTGCATTGTCGCTCTCGGCACGGAAATCCCGGATCCAGTCGAGTACCTCCTGTCGGGCTTGTTGCTCCTCTTTGCACTCATCAAGGGCGTCTAGGACGACCCAGAGTCCCTCCGCGGACTTCGCCATCTGCTGGAAGACTTTGTGGAGCGTGTCGACGCTCGGTTGCCGCTCGCCATTATTGTGCAAGCTGAAACATGCTTCCAAGTGTTTGCGAACCTCAGCGTGGCCAGCGCAGTAGAGCTGACCAGCAAGGCTGCGGATTGCATGATCGAGATTCTGTTTCTGGGCGTCGGTGAAGGCAAAGTAGAAATAGAGTACAGCTTTTGCTCTTGGGTCGTGGTGGAGATTGTTGATAACCGTCGTGATCAGTACCGTTTTGCCGCAACCCGGTATCCTGTAGAGCCAGAGGAAGGAGGCAGAGTTCTCTATCCACCGGGAGTACCTGGGGTCTCCGAGAAGCCACTCGCCTGTTCCGCGATGCCGTTGCGAGAGAGCTTTGTTGAAGTTTGTGGATGGGTCGGGAGCGGACAGCCACCTCATAATCTGATGATGGAAGTTGGTGGAAAGAAGTTGCTTGTTTTGTTGATTTATGTCCGCGACTACAGTAAGGGTCTGACGAATGACTGTTCAAACACTGTCGCCTTAGCACATCATCTTGATGCACCTGCCAGAACCAAAGCGTTCCCTTACTGAGCTCCGCTGTTTACTAATGAGAGAGCTCGAAAAATAAAATTTCCTTACCCTCCGAGATGATCCCCACGGCCTCCATCATGACCTCATTGGCCTTCCTCTCACCCTCGACCTTCCCTCGTGGGATCCTCTGAAGGAGCTGTTTGGCATATACCGCAGCCACCAAAGCAGCATAGCCCTGCCATTCCAAGTTCGTGTGCGTGTCGCAGTAGTTGCATATACCTCGAATCACGAGGCAAGGAACGTGGTTCATCAGCCCAGCGGCTTCCATCTCAAAGCACAAGATGTCTTGTTCCTTCGCGAGGCTATCGCGCATCTCGGCGTCCTTCAAAAGCTTGTTACCCGACGCGATGAGGCCGTAGTGGATCTTCAAGCGGTCCCATGCTTCGCGATCGTCCCTTTTGATGAGCTTCGACTCGGAGCTATCCTGGCACATTTCCGTGCAGCTCTTGTGCTTGTCGGGATGGACGAAATCCGGCTGGTATAGTCTGTCATTCTCGGCATCCGGGCGCCGGTACGTCGCCTGCATCGTAGGGTTTTGATTTTGGAGCATTTTCTCAACAGTGTGATCTATCCCATGGCCGCGAAGCATGTGGTCAGATTTCAATCCGGTGATTGCCGCCAATAGCGCCATTGGCGGCTGGTTCAGATGTCCGGTCGTTCTAAAGCGCTTGTTCTGGTCCGCATGCCCGTAGTCGTACTGGATGACTCCGCCGTTGCCGTAGCCAGCCGAGCTAACCACGACGTCGCCGAGACGGATGTCATGTTTTGTAGGAACCCCGCCGCCGACCCCAACCATGAGTATGAACCTGATGCTGGAGAACGTCCGCGCCATGTCCTTGGCGACCGCAGTAGCGTTGACGAGCCCGGGCTGCCAGTGTGGCAGAGCGGCGATGACAACCTTGTGAGAACCCATCTGGCCCAGGGTATAATCGTTGGTATCTCGGATATCGATGTCGTCGATCCGCCCATGGTCGTTGTCAAGAAGTGCTCGGGCAGCAGTGTACTCTGTATCGAGCGCAGAAATCCAACCGATCGTGTACTCCTCGGGCTCGGGCATGACTGATCTGCGTAGGTTTCTAGCTAACCAACAAGCATTGCGTTAGGGTGTAAGTTCGCTGTCTCTTGCGAGACGGAGGCTTACGTTTCAATTGTCTCACGCGAATACGAAGGTTGGCGACGGGTTGTTTCGATCAAGGTGGCGTGCTACCGGGCAATTCGAAGACCGGGAGCTGAAGCGACCTTTATGTCTGCTCGAGTTGTGCGGCCAGGGCGGCGTATTGTGCTTGAAGGCCTGAGTGTTGAATGGAGGGCTGGCTGGGAAGGGAACGCCATGGAAGCCGGAGAGGTCTTCGGGCATCCGAAACCTGCCCAACTGCGAGTTGCCGTGGGCCTCACAATGCCAAAATGCAGCCTGGCCGGACGTCCAATAGCCGACAGCGAGGAAAAGAGGCGGCCAGTGAAGTGTGACAAGTTAGATGCCCACTGCATCGCAGCGATGCCGTGCAACCTGAAATCGGAAAGACTGTTTCAAAGAATGCTTGATCAGGGCAAAGGTAGGTTACCGTCGGGGCACTGCGGCGGTTGGCCTGGGAGACAGCAATAAAGTGGGGTTGCACCCCCAGCGCTCTTCCCACACTCCTCTTCTTCGTCCAGTCGCGTTTGAATTTTGCCCAACGCGGCGCCAAATCATGGCTTCTTGCATTTCACCGCAAACCGCAGCTGATTGTGGGTACAGCATGCTGCCGGGCCCCTACATATGCGTCGAGGCGCTGCCGTCGGAAAACGAAGACGGCAAGCAGCAGCCCAAGGCATTATTCAGGACTGAAAACGATGGCAATCCCGACCGACGCAATCCCGGTCGACGCAGAGCCTGCCCGACCCGCAGACCCATGGCGAGATTTCCCCACTCTCTGGCGGACCAGCTCTGCCGATGATAACATCACACTGTACGGTTTCCGCCGGTTCAAAACGCCACACCTCTTGAACCTCCGCTTTCTTGAATCCGAGGTCGCCGAGCTTGATCACAAGATCTTTCAGGTAAGGCTTAGTTTGGGCGGCCAGCCGTCGCCAGCCGACCGGCTCTGGCTCGGGCTCGGGCATAGTAAACGAGATAACGTTGTCCCACTTAGTTAAGAAGTCATCACCCAGGACCTCGTCGTCCAGCTACGGGATCTGCTGAGGGAATACAAAACCAGGCTTCTCCGCGTCGACCAGGGCCTACGGATACGACATCACCCGCTGCAGCGCTGGCTGCAGAAGTGGCTCCGGCGCTTTCAGTATCGCAGCTTGTCCCGGGAACAGCAAGACCCGGAGAAATGGAAGACCGTGCCAATGTCGGCATTGTACCAGCACACCCTCCTCATCGCAACTTTTGTCTGCCGCATTGGTGTCGCGCTAGTCACGGCCGCTTTCCTCGTCATTCCTATGGCTCTGTTGCCGAGTGCGTCACAGAAGGGAACGCAGATCCTCGCCGTGTCAATCCGTGCTATCATTTTCACCGGCTTCGGCTCTCTCCTGATGAGGACGTCCAATCTGGAGCTGATGCAGATTTTGGCTGCCTATGCCGCAATCTTGTCCATGTTCATTTCTAATGCCTCCATTTGTGAGTAAGGGCGCTCCGGTGCTGGGGGTAGTACGTTGATGGCCTGTCAAAGGGGTTTCGCTTGGGTAGTATTCCCTTTGTGATTCATGGCAACCAGAGTATTGCGGTCGAAACAAACATTATCTAAAAACACAACGCCGAATATGAACGCCCAGTTGTGAAGAACTTTGACATCATCTAGTCCCTCATCTTCCTCGTTTTCCCGTCATGTCTTCGTGCAATTAGGTGTATGTCGGCCTCGAGGCTGTCGAAACAGGATCAGGTGCCGCTGGTGGCGCAAAGTAGCCCTCAGGGGGAGGCTGGTGCAAAGCGGCAACGTCGGCATCGGCAGTAGCCCCTGGCGGCGCATTCGGTGCATAATGTCCTTGGAGGTCTTGAAGGTGTTGTGCTGGCTCAGGCTGGGTAATTGTACGCGGAATCTGATCCTGCGTCGTCATAGTTGCGGGTTGTGCTGGGACGGGGATATTGTTGGCATGGGAATTGCGCTCATTTTGGAATGATCTAATGTTGGCGTGATGGGATTCAAACTCGTGCGGCCACCCAGTCGCAATGTGCACTTGAGAGAGTTTGCGACGGTCGCGTCGCCGGAGGTAGCGTAAGAAGCAGCACCCGCAGATACCGAGGAATCCTAGGATGCCGAAGATGAGAAGGATGATGAACAGTAACGGACTGTTGTTTTGGCCTCCTCTTGATTGACGCCGACCCAGTGGGGAGAGCTGATCGTCCATTTGAAGTTTGTCGCGGCGAGAGATATGGAACCGGACGACGTGGGCGCGACGCGAGCTTGACCTTGTCCCTTGAAATTTGAGTCCTGCTGTAGGGCTGCGAGGTTGGGGCACAGTTGCATCGGCTGTGGTAGAATTAATATCGAGGTCGGCCAACCAAACACAGCCCCAAGCGCGAGAGATTGCCAGATTGACAGGCAGACTTACTGCACCTACATAATGGGATCTAGATCTCCTAGGCGTTTGATGGTTTTTGCTTTTGAAGATCGAAATGGAACGTGCAATCGCTAATGACCTCCATCAAATGCGGTCCCGTCGGCGTTGGGCTCGACGAATTAGACTTTGGAATTACCCACCCATGGGTTATGTGGATGGGTAGTGTCAGATATGACAGCAATTACCAGTTGCCAGAGTAATGAACGTTCCGAGCTTTTTAGTGCAGTGGTAATGCGCGACAGGTAGTGAAAACCCATAGGTTACGTGGGTGGGTAATGAAAGCCTATAGGGTATAAGAGGTTTATAACTAGATCTGAAATTATAAAGTAATAATGTGTAAAAATCAATGTGTTAATTAGCAGTAAGTCCTTTATAACTATAAACAGCTACTCTTTATAAGATAATTACATACACTTAATAATTGTGACGACCCTGCAGGCCGTCACTTGGGCCGGGGCGGCCCGACGAATCCCCCGCAGAAGGAACAGTGCGGAAAGACGGTGCACACTGTCCAGACGCACTGGGCCAGGGGTGCAAAGACCCGAAGCCCCTACGACCAATAAGGTGCTGCTCGCGGCATACCAAGTGCTCGTATCGTAAGCAGGAGAAACCTTACAAGCAGAATGCTTATACGGTGTAAAGTGCTCGCATAACAAGCACTTGTGACACTACAAGTAAGGTACAAAGTACCTCCCAGTTAGTTAGTATAAATAGTTATAGTTATGCCCACAATTACCGTAAGGGACTTTAGTTCCTTACGCTAGTATTTAATTATTCATTTATATCCTACTATTCAGACTTACCTTTATACATTATAGTAATAGTAACCTACAGTGACATTAAACTCCCTATCTAAAAGTGTTAGTTTAACAAGCCGTCTTTAAAACGCCCCTTACCTGTTAGCGTCCTGCTATACGTTCTGTTTTAACCTACGCCAGCCCTTTCAAGGCCTATATTAAATGCAGGTCGTAATATAATACTAACGTCGAGTTCTAAACGCTGTTTGTTAAATTCCCAAACACCACCTCTCTCCCACTAACATATTAACCTCCAGAAAAGGTAAGGAGATTAAAGAAGTGTAAGTTTAGCCTCGGCTCCTTACCATTAATAAGTTAGCTGTACGCCTTAAAGACCTGAACCTCAACTAGTAGGGACTGGTTAAGGAGCTTAATGAAGCCTTCCCTAGAGACATTAAAAGTTGTATTAATCTTATTAAGAAACTCTAAGCCTGACTTAACGCTATTAAGCTAAAGAATAACGACCTTAAAGGCTTGTAAAAGAAATAAGTAAAGCTCCCTCTACCCTCACGCTTTAAGGGAGACTTTACACAGCTGGAGTCCTAAATAGCCCAGCTCTAGAGTTATATTACTTATTACGATAAGTAGTTCTTTAAGGAAGAAGGAAAGGTTAGGTTTGCTAAAGCCTTACTAAATAGAGTAACCACTTACTAGTATAAACCTTATATAAAGATAATTAACGACCTCTTTATAAATAAAGTACGAAAGGAAGCTCCTGAGACTTGGGCTTTTTTCGACAACTTTAACGTTTTTATCAATTAACTCTAGACTGAGTTTAAAGAACTGGACGCCTTTAAGTGGGCTGAATAATGCTTTATAGCCTTAAGGTAGACGTCCTCAGTCCTTAAGTTCTTTACACGCTTTAAATTAAAAGTAGTAAAGACTAAGCTTGGCTAAAAGGCTCTAATAATGCTGTTCTGGAGCGGTTTGAAGGAACACGTTACTGGAGACCTTTACCGAGAGGATCGGCCAGACCGCTTTTAAGAGCTAGTTAAGATAACTATTAAGGCCGATAACTGGTATTATAACTACCATTATCGAAAGAACTTCTAGAAGGAACGGACCCCTTATTAGTTAAGTAAACTAAAGAAGGGGAACCAGTCAACTACAATAGGCTACTACCCTAAGCTAATGGATATTAATATAGTAAACCGTTAAAACTAACTTAACCATAATAAGCCTTAACGGCAGCAATATTAAAAGCAGTCTAAGGACCTGTCCTAAATCCAGTGTTTTAACTATAATAAGAAAAGCTATATGGTATAATAATGCCTGTTACTAAAGTAAGTTAGTTAAAAACCCGTCTTAAAAGGAAGAAAGTATATCAGGTTTAATTTAAAAGATATCTATATCAGAATAACAAGTAACAAAGAAGATTATACCTAGATAGACAAGTGTAACTTAGGAGACGAGGAAGAAGAAGAAGGACCTTAGGACGTGGTGTACCTAATCCTTAAGGGTGTCTTAAAAAAGTCAGCTATAAAGGTGTAGGTCGTTACAGACTGATTTTAAGGTGGAAACTTAAAACCATTAAAAGTACAGGTTACAGAAGACCGACTTTAAAAAGAGATGTTTTAATCAGCTGTAATAGGTTTTAAAAACCTCACCCTATAAGCTTAGGAATTAAGGAAGTCTAAAAAGGATCCTAACTTAAACCTTACTAAGATAGTAAAAGGAGTCGAAAAACTAGCCCTCTAGGCTACCTAAGTGGTAAAGTAAGCCTTAAAAGGTGAAAGAGAACAAACTAAGAGAATTGAATTAGAGAAACGAAAGTTCTTCTTAACAGTACCTCCTAAGACTTTTAAATACTTTAAGTACATTAAGTGGATTAACACCTTTACCTCTCTAGAGGAAGGACAGCTTAGATGGCTACCCCACACTAAAGCTGGTGTGCTTTAGACTGGTACTTTAAAGGTTTCCTAAGAAGGTATAAAATAAGTACATTAACAGAGGGTTTAAAAGTTAAAGGAGAAATACTAAAAGTTAGTAGATAAAGTGGAGGACTTATAAGTTAAAGGTCTTACTGTAACGTTTAAGGACAGAGTAGTGGAAATTAAGTTATAACTCTGTAATAAAGTTCGCTTTACTAATTAACTTAAATATTAACTTATTAAGGAAGGCTACTTTATAAAGGAATAAGCCGGGTTATTATTACCTAAGTTTTAAAAAGAGGTTTAGGAGAAATAATATATACAGAGGTAAGTGGAAGAGGAAAAAGAATAAAGTATTACTTTCCCTATTCTATACTTTATAACCGTAATACCTGCAGTTAATATTAACTACCTTAGCTATAGGGATATACTGTAGATTAACTGTATATATAATAACTACGCTTTTAACCGGCATTATAGACTTAAGGCCCTTTATAACCATTTTTTAAGTATATAAAGACAGGACTACACTGTTATAAAGGTAGAGTTAGAACCGGCCCATTACCAGGTTTCTTACTTCCTAATAAGAGAATCTAGTAATAAGCAGAAGGTTACTATAGTTAATTAGGCTCCTGCCACATGTTGGTAAGGAGGGGTACTTAATAATTACCCAGTTGTAATATACTCGTTACACCTTAACAGAAAAGCTAAAAAATGGCAGAAGTAGGAAGACTACTAACAGATCTAAGAGTAAAAAGATATTACTGCGATCTAGGCCTACAAAACGTATTATCGACTTATTAAGGACTTTAGGAATATCATACCGTTTAAAGTCGACTAGATATTAAGGTGTGAAAACCTAGGAAAGGTTAATCGCTAGGTCTATTAAAGTTACCTGTTTTTCCAGAAGGAATTAGGAAAAGGGTATAGGCTTTTTAAAAGGGCCGGAAACCAGTAATTCACTAGTTAGCAAAAACCCTGAAAAGAAGGAGAGGTATTTAAAGGTTAAGCTAGATAAGACCTTAAGGATAGATAATTACTATAACTTAAATATTAAAAGAGTATAAACATTATTCCATTAGCGTCGATATAATAGACAGAAAAAGGAGGCCGTTTAGGGTAAAAGCAGTGATTAATAGCGGGAGTACTTTTAACCTAGTGCACCCCTTACTAGTTAACCGAAGGAAACTCCTTAATTAAGAGTATAAAAAGGCTATTCTTATACAAAATAGAGAAAGAGGCCTATACTAGTATAATAATAGTAAAATTACTTACTACTTATTACTCCTAATTAAAGTGGACGGGGACGAATAATAAGTAGATTTTAACGTTACACCAGTTACAAGTTACGACATAATCTTAAATCTACCCTGGCTAGAAAAGTACAACCCTGTAATCAACTAGAGGAGTAGCTACCTTACCTTCAGCAAGTCCCCTAACTGTAATTACTATTTAGAGGAAGCTGAGAAGGTACCAAACTGTCTTAAAAATATACGAAGCATTTAAAAATATACTAAACTCTTAAAACTAAGTACAGTTTAGGTTAGGTTTATTAAGACAGTTAAAAGACTAAAAGGTCTACTACATTACCTAAATAACGATTTAAAAGGTGGAAAAAAGCTAAAAGCTGATTTACAAATAAGTAAAGAAATCGACTTATTTAAAATACCTGTAAAATATAGGAAGTTTACCTTATTTCGAAAAAAGATACCGCAATTACCAGACTACAGACTATAGGATTATAAAATCAAGTTGAAGCTAAAAGCGAAACTCCACAGCTTCTAACCTTACTATCTAAACCCTTAATAAGCTAAGGCCTTAAGGGAGTACGTTAATAAGAACTTAAAAAACGGGTTTATTGTAGAGTCCTAATTCCCAGTAAGGTACCTAATACTGTTCGTCTTAAAAAAGAGAGATAGTAAGTTATATATAATTATTAATTACTAAACGTTAAATAAGGATATAATTAAAAATTATTACCTACTGCCACTTATTACAGAAATGTAAGAACGGATTATTAAAGTAAATTAGTTCTCTAGCCTCGATTTCCCTATAGGGTTTAATTACGTTAGAGTGAAGGAAAAGGACGAGTATAAAACGGCTTTTCAGACTTATAACGGGTATTATTAATACTATATTATACCGATAAAATTAATAAACGCCCTTATAACTTTCTAAAGCTTTATCGACAGTATTCTCCACCCCTTCCTTAATAAGTTTATCTTTATATATTTAAATAACGTTCTAATTTATTCCGAAACTTTAAAAGAACATTAAAAGTACATATAACAGGTTTTAACAGCTTTTAAAAAGGTAAAACTGACAGTAAACCTAAAGAAAAGCTACTTCCACATTTAAGAACTGAACTATTTAGGGTTTAAAGTAACCCCTAGAAGACTTGAAATGTAACTGGAGAAGATAAAGGCAGTTAAGGATTAGCTTACTTTAAAGAATTAAAAAGAGTTATAAGCTTTTATCAGCTTTACAAACTTCTATCACTACTTTATTAGGTACTTTATAAAGATCGTAAAACTACTTTACAAACTCATAGGTGAGGGAAAGCTGTTTAAGTGGACTAATAGACAGTAGAAGGTGTTTAAAGACCTTAAACACACTTTCGTTATAACGCTAATCCTAACCCTTCCCGATTTCTTAAAGCTTTTCTAAGTCGAGACAGACTCTTTAGAGTTTATAATTAACGGAGAACTCAGCTAAATCTAAGATGATGGGAAACGCTACCTAATTACCTTCTTATTAAAAGGGATCCACAGCTTAACCTTACAATACCTAATTTACAATAAAGAACTGATAGCGATTATTTAATACTTTACTAAATAGGTATTATATTTAAGTAATATAGAAAAATTAATCTAGGTCTTTTCAGACTATAATAACCTCCAGTACTTCCTAACGAAGGAACTTAGCTTACAGTAAGTACAGTAAGCAGAGTTAATAGCCCTATTCCACTTCCAGATTCACTATGTTAAGGGAAAAGATAATAAATAAACTAACGCTTTTAACTAGAGATAAGACTATAAGGATACTAATCTAATCCTAGTCCCTGTTATTATATTTAATAAAGTTAAAAACGGCACATTAAAGTATACGCTGTAAGTATTAGATAACTAGACGTTAGAATAAATTATTAATATTTATATAAACTTATAAATAAAGTATAACATCTATTAATAATAACAGAACTTTTAAGTAAGAAGGTTAGCGGAAGGAACTTATAAGTACGAGTGCCCTTTAGGAGACTTCTTAAGGCACGTGTAAGACTGTGGTAAGGAGTGCCTGAAGTATTTAAACCATAATAAAACTGGTTATTAGCTAGAACAGCTGCTAAAAGGTGTAAATAACACGCCTAAACTAAGAGTAAGGCTTTAATATTAAGAAAAACCATACATTTATAACCCAGATAAACGAAAGGAGTACGTTTAACAGGTTTACAAATCTTAACTTAAAGGACATATAAGCTAAGCTAAAACTCTTACACAGGCTTAATAAGCGTACACCTTCCCAGGAATAAAGAAGTTAGTTAAGGAAGTGGTTAATAACTATAACATCTGCTACTATAAGTAGAATTAACAGTATAAGCCTTATAAACTTCTTAAACTACTTCCTATATTATAAGCGTTATAAAGTTCCATCTTACTTAACTTCGTTACTGGGATCCTAAAGTCTAAGGACCCTATTATAAGAGTTACTTATAACTAGATCCTTATAATAGTTAACAGATTAATAAAGTGGGCCTACTTTCTACTAACCTTAAAGGACATAACAGTAAAGTAACTTACTTACGTCTTTAAAAAAGAGGTAATTTCACAACACCTCTAGCTAAATAATATCGTTACAGATTAAAATAAGCTAATTATATCGAAGTTCTAGTAAGGATTAATACAGAGAATAGGTGTAAAGAGTAAACTTTTAATAACTTTCCACTTACAGACAGACAGTTAAACGGAGTAAGTTAACTAAATATTTATAACGTATCTTTAGGCATACGTTAACTTTAAATAAGATAATTAGCTTAAGCTGTTACTAACAGTATAAATAGCTTATAATATAATGTTAATTAAGTTAACAGGTGTATTACTGTTCTTCACTAATTACAGTAAGGAGCCTAAGCTCCGTCAAGGCCTGCTTACTAATGCCCCTTAAGCTGTAATTTACATAAACTGAATGTAAAAACTATACAATTACTTACAAGTTAAATTTAAGTTCATATGTGAACGAATAAAGAAGTTTGTTAATAAATACTAAACTAAGTAACCAGTACTTAAAAAAGGACTTTATTACGATAGTAAACAAGTTAAAGGACCGACTTTTCAAAAGGGGGACCACATCTACCTTTTTTTACAAAACCTGTATTTGAAACGACCTAGTAAGAAGCTTAACTTTAAAAGGTACAGACCGTTCCAAATTAAGAAAAAAGTCACCACCTTTAATTACAAATTAAACCTACCTGCCAGTATAAAGGTGTGGATTAAGGTTTTCCATATCTTACTTTTAAAACCTGCCTTAAAGGGAGTTCCTTTAAAAAAGAAGATTGAGATTAACGTTAATAAGGACGAGTATAACGTTAAGGAAGTTATAAATTTATAAAGGGGAAAGAACACGTTTAAGTATCTTATTAAGTAATTAGATTACAGCTTTAAAAGTAACTTGTAAGAATTAGTTAAGAACCTTAAATGCCTAAACCTAATTATAGAGTTCTACTAAAAGAATCCAAACTGACTAAAACTAATAATAAGAACTAGAAATAAGATAAGATTTAATATCTAAACTACTATATTAAAGAGTAAAACTACTATAAGACTTAAAACCTAAAAAACAGTAGGAAACTCCTTAATAAGTACAGGAAGATATTTATTAAAGCCCTTAACTAAAGTTATAAAGACCTCAGACCTAATAAGGAAGTAAGACCCCCAGAGCTTCTAATAAGCTCCACACGAAAATAAGCGCTGTTAGGGAAAAGAAGTCAGTAAAAGAAAAACAAGTAAAAAGTTACTAAAACTCTTACAGGAAGTTAAACCTATAACCTCTTATTAAAAAAGGCAGTTATAAACTAAGTTATAAAGTAACCACTTATTATAAAGACCCTATTAGGAAGTTCCCCCAGTTAAAAGACTTTACGTCGTCAGAAGGAGCGTTTAACCTAACCTCTTCACTTTCCTAGAACTCTAACAGCTCCACTTTATAACTAAACGTTTTCATAACCCAGTCCTTAAGGTAGGACCGCTGTTTATAAAGGCACGTTAAGTGTACTAACGCCTTTTAAAGCTTAGCAGTGGCCTTATAAAGTTATTAAGTAACAGACTTAACTTATAAGTTAAGATTCTGTTTTTTAATAAGAAGAGCCTTTAACTTCACTTTATTAACACTAAAAACGTCACATTAAGAAGGCCAGTGCCTCTCTAAACAGTAATCGTAACTGTCAGACTAGTTCAAAACCCGACAGATAAGCAGAGGGTTAGCAGATTTACAAGAAAAATAAAGGGATATTTCACTACTAAACACATATATGTAAGCTGCAAGGTTCAGACGGCAGTTAGTACTTTTACCCTATTCCCATTTTAAAACCCGGAAGCCAGACACTCGTTATATAGTAAAGTGGTGAAAGGAGAAACTTACCTTTTAGGTTCTTTATGGGAAAAGAACGTTAAAAAGGGGGAATCGTGTGATAACCCTGCAGGCCGTCACTTAAGCTAGGGCGGCCTGATAAATCCCCTATAGAAGGAACAGTGCAGAAAGACAGTGTATACTATCTAAACGCACTAAGCTAGGGGTGTAAAGACCTAAAGCCCTTATAACTAATAAGGTGCTGCTTACAGTATGTTAAGTGCTTACATCATAAGTAGGAGAAACCTTACAAGCGGAATGCTCACGCGGTGTAAAGTGCTCACATAACAAGCACTTACAACACTACAAGTAAGGTATAAAATACCTCCCAGTTAGTTAATATAGATAGTTATAATTATGCCCACAACCACTATAAGGGACTCTAGTTCCTCACACTAGTATTCAATTGTTCATTTATATCTTACTATTCAGACTCACCTCTGTGCATTATAGTGACAGCGACCTACAGTGACATTAAACCCCCCGTCTAAGAGTGCTAGCTCAACAAGCCGTCTTCGGAACGCCCCTTACCTGTTAGCGTCCTGCCATACGTTCTGTCTTAACCCACACCAGCCCTCTCAAGGCCTATGTCAGGTGCAGGTCGTAATAATAATATCCTTAATAAATAAATAAGAAAGATTACTAGTATTAGTTAAAGCTAAATAAGATAAGTATTAATATAAAGACAAAGTTATAATAATCTGTATAGTAATTTAGGCAGTTAATAAGGGTTAGTTAAGAAGTTATAATTCTTTTATTAAAAAATAATATTAACATTTTAACTTATAATGTTACATGTAAGAGTACTTAATATTTTATTTAATCTATTATAAATAATAATATAAGGACTTATAAGTTAGTTAATTCTTTATCTTTAAAAGTATCTATAATGTTATTTTAAGATTTATTACTTTTAATAATAATAGTACTGTAAAGTAAGCTTTTCCACTCCTTCTTATTTTTGTTAACCTTATTAATATTATTTAAGTATATGTTAATTTCTAGCTACTGAGTGCCCTGTAGGCTCCCTGTATTACAGGAGCCTCTAGCAAGTAACAGCCTGTAACTGTTATGTAGTTACGTATCCCGTAACCACTAATCAAATCTTTTAGAACCCTAAAGGGTACTAGGAGATTCTAACCCACTCCAGGGCCCCAAGGGGCTCCAGGAGTACTCAGAACTTATTAAAATCCAGGAAGGTGGAACTCCTTAAATCCAGTGGAGCTACTACTCCACAGAACTAACTAGAGCACCACAGTAGCCACGTTAGCTACTACGTCAGCAGAACCACAAAGTATAGTTCAGAACAATACTATTCCATTATTATATTAGTTAGTTTTTATTAATTTTCTAGCCACTAAGTACCCTGTACCAGGTATCCTGTAATGTGGTTAGGTACCCCGAAACCACCAGCCAAATCTTTTAGAACCCTCTGGGGTTCCAGAAGATTCCAACCCACTCCAGAGCCCCTTAGGGCCCCTAGAGCACTCCGAACCTTCTAAAATTCAAGGGGGTGGAATCCCCTAAATCCAGTGGGGCTACTGCCCCACAGAATCAACTAGAACATCACAGTAGCCACGTCAGCCACTACGTCAACAGAACCACGTAGAATGGTTCAGAACAGTACTATTCCATTATTGTATTAGTTAGTTCCACTTCACAGAAGGCTCTAGACTTCTTCCAAAGCCTCCCACAGCCTATAACAGGCCCTCTCCTCTCCTGTATCTAATTCTAGCTAAAGCAAGCAACTCTACTCAATTTCAGTCATTATACAAGGCACTGCCTTCTAGATCCTCTTGTTTCCATCGTTAATATTCGCTGTAACACCCTTATTTACAGTGGCACTGCCCTGTAATTCAGGCCTTTATTTGCTTCCTACAGTGCTTACAGTACTGTAATACGGCTTAGACCAGTACACACTTCTTCCTCTAAGCTACAGCCGCTATACTACAGCCCTGTGGGTTCCTGAAGTTTAACAGTTTTACTTTATAAAAGTCTCTGGAATTCTTCCAGAGCCTCCCACAGCCTATAACAGGCCCTCTCCTCTCCTGTATCTAATTCTAGCTAAAGCAAGTAACTCTACTCTATTCTAGTCATTGCACAAGGCACTACCTTCCGGATCTTTTTATTCTACAATGTTAAGATTCACTATAGCAACCTTTCTTATAGTAGCACTGCCCTATAATACAGGTCTTTATTTTCTTCCTACAGTGCCTACAGCACTGTAGTATGGCTTAGACCAGTACACACTTCTTTCTCTAAGCCATAGCGCTGTACTACAGCCCTGTGGGTTCCTGAAGTTTAATAGTATTCTACACTTAAAGAGTTACTGTACTGTTAGTAACTCGGAGCATTTATTTAAAGCGACCCTGTTATTCTTTTTAAGCTCTGTATGTAATATTACTATAGCTGCTTTTGTACATAGCGATGCGTTCTCTAACGCGTGCTACCGTCAAAAAGGAGCCGCGCCGCGCAGTTCTTTAAACTATGCTTCTTTTAACAATTATTAATCTGACAATTTTCACTACGAAGACCTTCTATTAAAAGCCCAGTGACATTCTAGCCCTTCGATCGAAGGAAGATAACCTAATCTATAGTAGCGATTCCTTTATTATTTCATGCTAAGCTCCGTTCTATACTAGGCACCATCACATATTAGGTTTTATTCCATACTAAGTACGTATCTGTTTTTCTACGTCAGTTGCATTTATGTCCTTTCAATTGGAGGACTAGTAGTCTGGGAGTCGGCCTGGAAGGCCAACTGCGACGTTCTATAAGTGTAGTTCTCTTTATAGTTTCTTCCCTGTTGCGCGATTGTACCAGTTCATTAGTAAGTGGAGATGGAGAGCTGTGGGGTGCTTATAACTGGAGAGGTATTTCAGGCTTATACTGTTAAGATTTGAATACGGTTAAGGCTGTACGTAAGGGTGCCTTTATTAACCCCCCCCCTTACTTTTAGCCCTAAGTGGCTAGCCTTATTTAAGGAGAGGCATAGTATTAAAAGGAGGATTTTCCACAGAAAGGTTAGCTTTGTTTAATAAGATGCTAGTGTTAAGGTGTAGATAAAAGCTATTTGGAATGCTATTACTGATATTTTTATTAGTAACCGTTATAATATAAACTAAACCGCTGTTTTCTAGCGTATATTCTTATTATTAGGCTTTGCTACTGCCACTTGCCTTGGTTTAAAGAAGGATAGGGCTTGGATTTCGCTCGCTTTTACTACTAACGATATAAGAACAGACTGTTTTAAATTATAGGCTGTTAATAAGGCTAAGGAACCTTAAGCGTTAAAGAAGTTTAACTTTCAGGCTTATAAAATCGTCTAGAAAGTAACTGAAAGGCCTTGTTTATATCAGTTTTAATAAAGTAGTAGTATACGTATTTTTTTACTTACATTTAACGTATTAAGTTAGCGTAGAAGGTTCTTCTTCTACTAGATAACTTCTTAGCTTATAAGAAAGCCCTTTAGGCCTACCTCGCCCTTAAAGGTATTAATGTTCTCTTTATTCCTTTTAATAACACCTTTTATTAGTAACTGCTTAATTAAGGTATTATCTCCAGCTGGAAACGACTCTACTGTAAAGCCTTCCTTACCTAGATTGTTAAATCAATAAAGAAAGAATTAACAGATTTCTATTTAATTAATAATATAAAACTCTGGCTGGCATTACCCTAAGCTGCATAGGCTTAGTTTAATTAAGTAAAGGACTTAACTACAGAGGCTTGTTTGAAGAAGTCTATTGTTATTAGGCTTAATCGTACTTTGTAGAACTTCTTTAATACTGCTGACGGCGTTGTGGAAATTTACAGCTTGTTTATAAGTGCTGCGGAGGCCCTTAGAGTAGTAGATTGTAACGTTATAGCTATTAATAGGTAAAGGGTAAGTGGGGCGGTAACGCTCCGACTACACTCCGACAACAGACAGTTAGCAGTAGAGGGACCGCTTACTCTTATGGGCGGAGCTTTCAGCTCCTACGCTATTACTTCGCTTAAAGAGGCAATTTACCACATGAGGGATTTACTTGATATTGCTAACGAAAAGGTAGATTTAATGGATTTTAAGGATATGAAGGCCTTACAGCGAATTAAGCGCAAGTTGGAAGGAGTGGTGGTTAATTCACGTGAGCAGAAGACTCTGGATAACTGATTGGCCCTGTAAATAGCCTCATTTCTACTGCGTTTGGTGTAATTATACTGCCTGGAACCGATTGTTGGAAAATCAAGAAAAATGGGCCCTGCAGACCCCCCTTTTCTACAAGACATCCACAAAATGCAAGCGGTTGGGCGGTCTGGAATCCTTGCGGAAACAGGGGTGTTAACTGTACCCACTGCAGTTGCCCTTTGTCACAAAGAGTCATGGAGAGGGTGCCGGTTATTAAAGAGACAGTAAAGAAGACAAGGCGGATGTAGCTAGAGGAGAGAGGGGTATAAGTAGAGGGTTCTATAGTAGTTTGAAGAATTAAAAAGTTGGGCTAGCCGAATTAAATTTTGGTAGAAGTTTACTGTTAATCTTTTTAAAATGGAAAACGGAGAAGTTAAAAGTAAAATACCGGACAGGGTAAGGCAGCCGTTAAGGTTCGCGGCTTGACAAAGGCTGTGCATCTAGCCCATCTTATGCATGCCTGTGATTCGCTGTCAACACACTCCGCTTTTGTCTTGATCTGCGTTGATCTCGGGTCCAAAGTGGAGTTCGAATTTAGCTTGCCTTCAGAATCTGTATACGGGACGTTTTTTTACGTTCGGCGTGTGTGCAATGCGATTAAACAATACTGATATCTTCAACTGGGCATTGTCTAGCTAATTTGAACTCCTAATGGTACCCCCATCAATGACTGCCTTTCTTCGCTCCGATCAAACCATCTTAAGAATCGCCAATAGCCCTCCTTAAACTGGACCAAAGCGTCCAAAAAATCCTGGGGTTTCTTTTCTAGAAAATCCTTTGTGTTGTATGCAAAGGTGTCTCCCTATGCGGTATGGTTAGATAAACCGAGGAAGGCACCGCAATCTCCGGGTAGAAGCTTTAGTTAAGGGACCAAAATTGGGGCCCACACGGCTGTGCAGGATAGGCTTACCCATAGCTCACCCTAGCTCAGGAGCGGCTCAGGGTCACGCACGAACACGGAAATTGCCGAAATCAAGCTTCTCCTGTTCTGTCGACAACTCCTCGCATTCGAAACTGCTCCCTGCGACACTCCTGGCCAACAGCATCGAGCAGTTCCTCGCGGAAAAATCTATTGCAGACTTGGACCTGCGCGATCTCTGCCTCAAGGTCGAGCAGCCCAGTCTCCAAGCCCTCCGAGACACTCGCAATGCTTCTAAGAGTTCAATTCTGAGGACGTTGCAGCCCTTGGCTGCAAGCTGCCTCCAACGCATCTGTCCAGACCCCTATAATGCCGGAATGATGAAACACGATGTGGTCGCGGAAGTTAGCGGCCCACTGGTAGTTGCTTGTGTTTCCGCCACATCCCGGGAAACTGTGCATCTCAAGATGGCGTATTCGCTCTTCCCAGTCCGTCTCAGACATTGGACGTGGGTCTCCAACAGTTATTGGTCTGATGGACCTCCGAAAACCCCGACCACAGAAGCCGCAGATGTCGATTACCCCTGGCCAGACGCGACTTTCGTGAAAAGCTTCGTCGAAGCTAGTCAGCGCTATACACGGCCAGGTTCGTCGGACTCCCTCATGCCAGTTCTGGTGAGTCTCAAGTTCATTCGCAGCTGTGAATGTAGCTCCACAATCACTGCATATGCATTTTGGATGTCTCTCTTCCTCCATGTCCCTGCGAATAGGTAGTCAGCATCGATTTATGTCTGAGACGGGAATCAGTGTTGTTACCTGGGTTTATCCACTGGCGTGGTCTTCTCGGAGACCCCAGGAGAGCATTTAAAAATGACGGGTGACTGAAATTCAGTGGTAGGTGTAAGTTTGAAGCCGCCAGAGAGACCAGCTACATCAAGCTGCTCTGACACCCGAGTCATAATAGTATTGCCGTCGTTGGTACGAATATCCCCTGGCCCCTTGGGTTTCTTCCGTCGTCTTGTTATGCGCTCTCGAGTGATACCCTTTTGAGACACGTCGACTCCAGTTGTCAAGGGCCGCTCCGTGGTGTTGAGCTTGAAGTTGAAGCCGAATTTGGCGTCATTGAACTTTGCCACATCGAATCTAGAAACACGCCATAGTGTAGCTGGGGCTCCGGACGCCAATCCCGCCATCGAGTTTGAGAACCACCCGGCTTCTGGGTCCCCGGAGCTTTTGTAAGTATGTCGCCAGCGATGCCGGGCGAGTTTTCCGACATATAGAGTTATGCGTCGCCGCGATGCTATCCAAAAGACACAGATCAACATCATTCCCACGGGGAGTAGAGCATTTGGCTCGTTATCCGCGTGGCTCGAGGATCTTGATTGCCTTTTGTCGACGATCGGAGGTGGGTCAAGGGTCATGGTTTTGGCAGCCTCGCAACCCGACGACTCATACCTGATCTAGCAGAGTAAATGAATCAGCCAAGGCAAATGCTGGGAATCCCTGGGAATGGAAAGTCGAAACTCGCTACTGACACTCTGGCAAAACTCCAGGAAATCCTTCTTTGCTGTCCATTCCGCGAGTATCTTTGACTTCCGTCCGTCGCTTGTTGCAGATATGGTGTACCACAATGCAACACAAGCAACTACAAACCCTCCTGTCCCTAGAATCGTTGACATGCTGGGTTTCCATGTCTTTCGTGGGCTCCGGTCGTTGTTGCCATTGCCTAGAAGGACCTGAAGTAGTGTCGCCGTGAGCGAGTCTCGCAGGGTTCTTGAGTTCGACGAGCCTGGTGTCTCAGGACAATTGAATTGATTTTCACTGCCACCAGGAGCAGAAATTGGGTTTACTTCGCCTAAGCCCGGACATAAATCGCTCAAGGTGAGTGTTTCGGCCTCAGCCGTCGTAGGCTCTTCAAAGGATGCAGTTGATGGCATTGGCGGGTGTTCCATTGAAGTGAGATTCAAGTTTCAATCTGGAAATCGTTGGAAGTCTTCAGCTTGCCAGGAAACCAGTTGCTGTGGCACCGCAGCTGCGCTTTGACCCCTTGCCAAAGCCGGGAAAGCGCGGACGCCTCCCTTGCCCCTTGTCAGCTCACAAGGCAATCTTAGCTAACCCTACCCACCATTCGCCGCAAAAGTTTGCAAGCAAGGATGAAGGGGCTTGCCAAGATCCAGTCAACATCCTAGGAAACAGAGACACAGCCGCCCAAGGTTCTGGTTTACGTCTGTTGCATCGGGAAACAAATCAATGCTGGGTTGGGCGATGCGTTCATTTCCGCCCGCAAGTAGAACCTGCCTTCGGCGGCTTTTATTGCCCATTTTTATACCTCCTATTGGCCGCACCCACGGCATCTCGGTCAAAACCACACCAAAATCGACATGCTATACAGCATTCGAAAGCGCTCGAAAAACCTATCTACCGACACCCACAACTGCGCGCAGGCACGTGCGCGTAGGCAGTGGGCGTGGAAAAGGGGGTTCGGAGCGGAGCTGGCGCGACGCGACGCGACTGATCGGCAAAGCACAGACCACCCAGGCCCCTGCCTTTTCTATTGAGCTAACGATGGCCGATAACGATAACTGCAGAGGCGCACTCTCACCCGAGGAAGCAGCCAAGATTGAGACTCGGAGACAGCAACATGTGTTCGAGGTAGCCATACCACAACGGTGAACAAACACAGGCACACTACAGCCCACACACCCCACAGAGCCCACAAGCTACCCCACAATTCCCGGAGCGCCTAGAGCACAAAGGAGTGCCAGCCTAGAGGCTGTAGCACGACAGAATACGAAAGAGATCCGCGGACTCACGGTACCCAGCAAAGCCGGTGCCATACCTATAGCACTTAATACTTCAGGAGGAGGGCAGTCTGGCCAGGTCAGCCTCAGGGGCACCAAAGATGGAGGTGCTGGCCCTGGGGGTCCTGGCTTCGGCTACGAAAGTAGAAAGGCTAGTGCGCTCAAGCTTACAAGCGGTGGCGACTGACTAACTGTTCAACACAGTACTCCTTCTGAAAATTGTACTTCTATAGAAGGTGGTAGAACAGGTACTAGCTCCAGGGAGCCAGCAAGTGCTGGATGTAGCCTTGGAGAGGTAAACTCCTGGCTACAAACTAGCCCTCCCTAACTACATAAAGCTGTAATCAGCAAAGCCCTAGCGACCTTAGACGCTGAAGAGCCTACTACGAGAATAGAGCTAGACTTGGAGCTCCTCTCGGACTCGGGACTTGAGTCTTTAGAGCCCGAGCCGGAGCCGGAGCTAAAGCTACAGCTAGAGCCAGAGCTACTAGACCTTAACACCGACTTAGACCTAGAGTCTGAATTTCTGGAGTTGGATCCAGAACCCCAGACTATAAAGCCGGAAGACTACACTACAGTAACGGTAGTCAGCCTACTGAAAAGAGCCTTGGCCTTAGTGCAATAAGCATACTTACTAAAGCTAGGCTTTACAACTGAGATACAGAACCTACAAGCTGCCTTAGATCACTACTGGCCTTTACTATCACAACTACTACTACTGCTACTACTGCCATAAAGGCTTTAAAGCTTACATACGCTGGAGCACTAGCAAAAGGTCTTCTAAAGCTAAAAGCAACCCTGAGCGTTACCCACAGGATGAGAGACCGACCCTTGAGGCCGAAGTACGGCACTATGGTGATGGATGCGGGGACCTGCCGCCACAGGTAGTAGATGGTGTACATGCACATCGTAGCGTTTAGTGCTGTGACTGCAGCATTGGGAGGATAAAAGAGTAAGATGCTCCCCGCGTAGCCGTTTTGTATCGACCAGAACGGAAAAGGAGTGTGCTGAGCTACGGCTGACTCGTTGAGAGTAAAGTTCGAGTCAGCCACAACGGCGCTTCTCACGTTATCCGCTAGTGGGCTGGCGGAAGTGCAGTAGCTCTAATTCGGAGAGGCAATGGCTTGTGGCGTGGAATTGAGCCGCCTGTATCGAGCTAAGAACGCCACCCATCACGGCCGTGATATCTGGTACACTCCCAGCCACCATTTCCATCAAGCCTACTTCGCCGCCAACAACGCCTCAACATCCCCGGTGATATCCGGCATCGGAAACCTCGTCCGATTCCCTGCCACTGTGCCCTCCACCCACGGGAGATCCCAAAACCCCAAAATCGTATAAATCGCCCCCGGCTCCCCAATCTGCACCATCGCCGTGACCACACTCCCATTATACTCCGGCCCCTTCCTGTGCGGAATCGTCCCCAAATTCTCCGCCCTCCGCCAGCTCTTATCACTCGACCTGAAAACCTGCACCCCATCCGGCCCAACCGCATTCAGCAGCACCCTCCCTTCATACTTCGGCGGCAAATACACCGCATCATTAAACTTATACCTCACCTCCCCCACCACCGGCACCGCCACCGGCCTCCCCATCTCCTCACGCATATCAAACCTCCACAACCCGCCCTT
>Ga0247770_1001090_pt1 | contig 23394 bp, 22 predicted proteins | sample UWRJL136409B6_FD_179943 | JGI IMG/M metagenome (GOLD analysis project Ga0247770, IMG submission 179943) | Plant litter microbial communities from Arlington Agricultural Research Station in Wisconsin, United States - UWRJ-L136-409B-6 | ecosystem: Environmental > Terrestrial > Plant litter >... | reverse complement strand
AAGTTGCACAGAATCTCGACCGTACCACAGCGCTGGGTGGTCTGTCTCTCGGCGACAACCCTTCTCCCATCCCAATCTTCTCGTCGGCAGCGTGGCCATGATCGGCAGATGTTCCGATGGTGCCCAAAGTAGTGGTATCCCTCAAACCTTGCTCGATATCTGGTAGTGGTTGGGAGTCGCCAGTCCCGCGTATCTTTTGCACAAATGACAAACGCCCGTGAAAACTGGGCCGCTGGGAAGGTTGATCTCCAGCCTGGTCTCTGGGGCTGTCGCCGGCTGGAGAGGGCTCGCTGATCTTGATTACCGGGTTCCCCCCCGTGGGTTCTGACGCGCCGTCGGTTGCCATCACAGCGTTGTCAACCGTAGTATAGGACGATGCGATGGTGGTTTAGAATCAGAACCTCGATTTTTTTGGAGGTCCGAGTGGCGGGGCGGGGATTGCGGCAGGTGGCTGGTTGTCTTCTGGCTGGGTACTGCCGGCATGCGCTGGGGGCCTACGTGTCACAGTGCCTTGCAGCAGCAATTGAGCCCTCCTCCAGTCAGCCACCGAGAAGCTGCATAAACGGCTGCCTTGGTTAGTGGCGGTCTGCGGTGGCTGGCTGTGCGTGCGGTATTGGCCAGTCGATTGCCCCGCGGGCAGCAAGGGCCGAGATTTGTGGTTCTGCGCTCTGGTGCGATAGGCTTCCCCTCGCTCCGTTTGCTGGCTGCGGGTTTCGGGGGAATTGTCTTTGATGGGCTCCTTGCTGCAATGCTGCTCGACCCCGCAGGGGCTGAATGTATGGGCACTGGGTGCGAGGCAGTTTGCGTTGGTGTGGGCTGGGGAAAGTTGGAGGTGGGGAATGATTGGGCTGGCGAGACAGCCAACCATATGACGTTCCCCCCCTAGTTCTAGGGGCCATGGTGGTCCCCATGTCCCTCTTCGATGCTTCTCTCCACACCACCTCATCCGGAAACTGCAATCACCTCCATGGACTCTAGGCCCATCTATCCGTACCAACAGCCTACTCGCACATTTGATAGCATCTAGCATTCGTCTCTCAATCTCGCGTTTTGTGGCGAGGGGTGAGAAAGCGAGGAAATGGATGGTGGAGGAATGCCGGAGTCCGTCGCGGTGTTGCCGTCGCGCTGGGCAACTTTGCGGGACAATGGAGCGAAAATGTCCGTACCGGGGCGGCACGACATCAAGCTTGAGGCAGTTTTCCCTGATTGGTCCGATACTACTCATGGGATTCATCTTGTTGGGTGAGCCGTTGCTGAGCGTCGCCCCGGCGGTGAGTACGTTCTTGGCAGCTGCATGTTGGCCAAGCGTTGGGGCCTCAGGTGCAGACGCATTATCGATCAGCCATCCACTGAGCATCTCCAAGCCGAGGAGGCTATCAGGGAAGGTGAGTATTTCCCCGTTAACTGACACTTCTGGGGGCGAGTATGCTTCCCTCATCTTTGGTGGCGTGTTTCTCCTCCTTGTTAGATGCGGCCGCGGAGGCGGACTAGGGGAGGATTCCATTTTCAACCATGCATCGCTGAATCATTATCAGTTTGATGCCCATGGGAGCAAAACAAGCTGAAGCAGTCATATCGCATACCTCTCCTGGGGACTCAATGGATTTCTCCCAACACCAAACTCATAAAATATTGATATTTAGCGGTTGGCAAACAGAGAACACCAAGACCTTCAACTACCCGGACTTTGCCATTGCCTCCGAACACACAAGACCACACTCAGCCCCCCACAACAACAGTAGCGCATCTTGGCTCCTATTTCAGACGTCATTGCTATCCGTTCAGTAAAACTGCCTGCGGCAGGCGAGAACTATACTGATTTTAGTTCACGAGCGGAGAGGCCGAGTTCCAACAACTTACCACAGCTATGTTCAAACACATCAGAAGTTAGCGTATTCCCTCGCCTATACAGAAGGCGTAGGGCCTAAACGTACCTGAAAAACGCCACGGAGCCTGACGCTCCAGCAAGTGTGCAAGACGCAAGGCAAGCAGTGCAGGACCCCGCGTCTCTGGCCTCCAGCTTATCCTCGGTGCCAGGCAAAATGGCTGCACCTAGAACTGCTAGCAACAACGCCAGAGTGACCATGATACGTACTGACGCTTTTCTTTCGATGCGAGTTTGGACTGTCGGCTTGTTGAGTTTGAAAATAGAGATGGGGTGTCTGGATTGCGTTGGCCTAGAGGTGAATCATGTCCCAAGACACCGGAATGGACAAGTCATTTCGTATGGCGCTGACTTCTACCGTGTAAGCTGACTCCGCTATTCCGCCAATCACCTATGTCGGTGTAAGAACTTCGCATGCGAGTCTCGACTCCGAGTCTCCAAATGTTATCTTTGTAATATAATGGGAGAACCTCCCCCATTGGTAATCAGGTAACCTCGGAGCTGAGGGCCGCCAGTTGGCAAAAGCGGTAAAACCTTGGCCCCGCTTCCTATGTCTCTTACCGCTAGAGGTCTCTGAAGGAATGAAACTCTGCTCTCAAAATAATCCCCGGTGGTCAGCATGATGGGTTCAAAGTGAACGTCAAGCCGAGGCGGTCGATTTCATTGGCTCAGCGTACATTGGGAAGCCACCCTCCTCTGATAATCCGGGCTCTCGCAGACCCGTGGTCGATTGTCAACTTGGAAAATGTCGTCCGTAAGTAGGCCATGCTCGGCAGAAGGAATACGACGTCCAAGGCTGCGCCTTAACGCCCTGAAGGGTATTTAACAGCCAAGCACCTCCCTCCTCAGTCACATATCCCCCAACCTCACACGTCCCATTACCTCTCCTCTACCTTGCACTTCTCCGTTGTTCACCATTTCACCGCTCAACACACAGTACCCTACATACACCCCCATGATGATGTTTCGCAGCCTCATAGCCCTCTCTGCTTTTGTTGCAGGAACTCAGGCAATCGCCTCGGCCAGCTGTTTCGTCCAGCACACGAACTCTGTCGACAACATCTACGCCATCTTCGTCACCGATATCGACCCCGCTTCCATCGGAAGCATCTGCGGAAGCTTTGACTCGCAATTCAAGACGGCGGTGAAGAACGAGGGCAACAAGGTCAAATACTTGAACAACAAGTGCCACACCGACAACTCTCAGCGTACCATGGCCTCAGTTGTCGAGCTGGATAAGCAGAGCCCGACGTATCAAGCAAATCTCGTCAGGGCGGGACTTTTTGGCGGATTTGGGTCTGCCGGTCTTTCTTTCTCGGGATGCGATGTCTTCCGGATTCCGGCTTAGAAGTCTTTTTTTGGGGGGGGGGGGGGGGGGGGAAGGAGGGGGGGGGGGGGGGGGTTGTTGGGGTGGGTGGGGGGGGGGGCGGTAGAGGAGGTGTTATACCGGACGATGCCTGTGATGGAGGCGACGTTGGCATTGGGCGCGCAGCGGTTGACCCAGCCGCCGCGGAGCCAGTATTCGGAGAGGGCGGAGGTGGCGGGTTTGGCTTCAACGATGACGTCGTAGCGTTGCCCGATGGTGATTTGGATGCTGTCGGTGGTATAGTTCCTGATGGGGACGAAGTCGTTGGCGATGACGGTGAGGCTGTGGCCGTCGATGCTGAACTGAAAGACGCCGTCGATGGCGACGTTGATGAGGCGGAGGAGATATTTCTTGCCGGGCTCGAAGACCATTTCGAACTTCTTGCCGCCGCCAACGCACTTGGGGTCAGTGGAGCCGGTGCAGTCGAAGGTGTTGGTGCCGTTGATCAAGCTGCTCTCAAGGGTCGGGGCACGGCCAAGCTTCGCGACGTTCCATCGGTTGAAAGTTTCGATATGCGACCAGTCTTGGAGGAGGAGAGTACCGAGGTCCTCGTCGTAGTTCCCGTTTGCTGGGCCGTTGAATACTATGCCACCGAAGAGGCCCTCAGAGTACTGCAGACTGAAGTGGCTGTGGTACCACGAAGAGCCATACTGCGTGGCCCGGAATTCATATGTCATGCTTTCACCCGGGGCGATGGGGCATTGAGTGACTCCTGGAACTCCGTCGGCCAGCAGCGTGTTGAGCTGTCGCACGCCATGCCAATGGATAGCGGTTCCGTTGCTGACCATGTTGTTGGTGACGTGGACTTTGACCGTGTCACCCCAGTTGGCGATGATGGTTGGACCGGGGATCGTTCCGTTGAATGTCATGCATGTTCGGCTGTAGCCATCCGGAGCGCAGGGACCTTCCTGGGCAGATAACCAGTATTCGACTGTCCTGCCGGTATCCGGTATGACCTCATAGTAGTTGGTGTCGAGAGAGTACTCTCTCCAGCAGTGACGTGACGTGGGGGTATTCTCACAGGCCTGGCGGGGTTTGAGTGTTGGCTCGTGAGTAAGTTGAACTAAATCATGATATGGCACAGCCGAAGCGAAAGCGCCCACCGTAAAGGCAAAGATAGAAGCGAGTGACTGCTTCATGGTGACTGAAGCTGGCAATGAGAAGAGAAGAGAGAAGAAGATATGTCTTGATGGAGATATAGAACAAAAGAGAAGTGCTAGGAGGCGGGACTGAAGTCTTATATCTCCTCAGGAGAACAAAATCAACAATCTCGATGATACCTCGGATTCGAGGGGATGGAACGTTGGGCTGACATAAAAACAAAAGTTTAATGAGATGTGAATCCAGGAAACAGCGCCTCGCAGCCATGTGCTTGATCTTTGCCCCTATTTTGATCAGTCGGTGAGGCCCTAGGCGTGTTTTGGTTGACTCACGTAGGGCCTTTCCACGTGGTGAGATGCACGAGCTCTGGGGTGGTGATGGGGATGGGGAAGCTAAGCAAGGCATAATCCGCATCATTCGAGAGAATCTCATAGCTAAGAGCTCGATGGATGGCTAGGATGACGCGGAATCATAGGGGGAACAGACGTCAAAATCAATAGTCAATGCACAAACCTACCTGGCGCGAAAACAAAACAGTGGACGATTTTACGCTGGCAGTGCCGCTCCAGCCCCGGAGTATGACTGGAGAAGCTGAGCATGGGGAAGGAAAGTAGGAAACGTTCCCACTGATCCTCCATTGTGACAGACCCGCCAAGTGGTTGCATTCGTATTTCCCCAGGCCCTGAAGGAAGCCGAAGGGCACGCTTGACTCAGGGGGACTCTGCAGACCAAGGTCGTGTAAGAGTGGCTGCTCCTGGACTAGTCCTAAAGAAGACCTCTTGGGTGTGGCGTCAACGGTCGGCTAGCCCTACCTCTTCGTAGGCAGCAAACAGGAGGTAGGCTGAGATCTCGCTTAGGGATTCTCCCGCCATTGTGCTGACTCTTGGGCTCTCAGCTGCCACAAGAGGGGCCATTCGACAGGGCTGAGTTAGTCCGAGCCGCAGGAAAGCAGAAGTGGGGCACAGAGAGACACCCCGTGTGAACAGGCGGGTAAGCCGACCGAGGAGGACCACTGGGAGAAGAGAAAACCGAGCAGATCCGGGGAATCGCCGCAGTCGACTATCGAGCTGCCCTTCCGGGAGCATCTCGTGGCCGTGGTGACCCACCGATAATCGCGTGTTGGTCCATGATTGTCGCCAGAGCTGCGCTGGCCGAGACAGGGAGTCCATCCGGCTTTATGATTGGTCGATTGGCTGAGCAAGACAGTGCTATTTTCAGAACACGATCGCGACGCTGTTCTAGCGTGCATCGTTGGCCGTTCCGCGATATCCGCCAACTGGAACGAGGTGGCATAAACCGCATTTCCCGCACGACGTACCAGAAAACGAGCGAGATGGCGCGACTCCCTCGACCAGTTTTCGGCAGTGGCACAGCTTCGAGTTTTCTGGGGGAAAGGGGGTAGGGTATCCGTGGACCCCAAGGATCCACCAACGAAACGGAGCAGAATGCGTTTGGTTCCACTAGTCGACCGCAGATTTGCTGTGGCACAGTCAAAGCGCCCCCCCGAGATTTTCCTTGCTGTCTGTGGCGTGACGACATTGGACGGAGGTGAGAATAGGGGGATGCGCCCGTAGATAAGACCACCAAACATCACACTGCGACGTCGGCAATTGATATATTGCAACCATAAAGCCCACAGACCTAGAAGCGACTTTTTGCAGGATGCGAAAGAAATTGAAGGAGGGACAGGAAGAAATGGGGGATGCGATGATTATTGGCATGGCCGGTAGCTCGGGCAGGTGCGAGGCCATCAGATGAATGCTAACGAAGACTTGAATAATAGGTAGTGGTAAGGATTCTTGATTGACAGAAAATTGTGGCACGAAGAAAATTCTGCCTTGAGAACGAATGTCCGCCACTCGGTGCCCACAGTTATGGAAGGTGCAAGTCTCCGCCTAAGGCCAAACTTCTGATCAATCGGTTGGCAATACCGTGACTGCTTCTAGTGCTGCTTCATTCACAACGTCTTGTAGCTCTGAGAAGCATGGATAGAATTCAAGAGTAGGGGCTCGCCTCAAATAACAAGATCTGGATGTAATGATGTAAAGGATTACAAGATGGCAAGTGAGAAAGTACTCCGGCTCATAATCCAAGCGTTCGGATACTGCTACTACAATGCCACAGCAAAGGCACTCAGCGTAGCTGCCTTCCTTTGGTGGTCATCATGGTCCTCATCAGGCTTTGCTAGTGGGCCTCAGTCTCGACTCCACTCTGTATTGGGCTGAGCCCCACAACTCGATGGCAGTGGACCGCACTGGATCCCCACAAGCGGAGCAGCTGTGGTTTAGGGTTTGCGGGCCCGTCATCGCTATCGCTTCCATCGACAAATCTTCAGCAACAGGCCCGATTCAAATTCAAGGATTCGAGGGTATTAAGTACATGGGCCTCTTGCGCTCTCCAGCTCCGACAATCCGACGACGAGAACGGCGGCGATAACCGAAGGCATAGATCTTGACCTAGACTAACCTCCGGTTGGTTTAGTACCGGGGCTGGTTCTTCAAGGCGCCTTCGGCCCTCCCGTTTGCGTGCGTTTAGGTTTAAGTTGGGATTGTTGGCTCACTGTCATTGATGATTCACTTTTGACACCAGTAAGCTCCCACGCCCAGATCTAAGTGGTGGATCACGGCGTTGGTTGGAGATCCATATTGATTACCCCAGGCGCGGCAGGCGCAGATTTCCGTCTTGGGTAAGGTCGACAGCCACGATCGAGGATCACCATGCCCGTGGACCCTTTGTCCATTCTCAGCCCAATCCCTGCCAGCCATGCCAAGACCATCGCAGATGATGGCGCCTCGTCATAGATGCCGATTACCACAGGTGGGCATATTGCTGGATCTCAAACCTGAAGCTTGAAGTAAAAACAAGCTGTAGCTTCGATACGACTTGGGTATTGGCATCAATGTAAGCCACCTAACCGGTACCCACGCCAAGGCATGGGACTTCGGCCTCGGGCCGGAATGGCCGGTGTCGTAGTCCGCAACGGTTCCTCTGGGCGCGAAAGAAGAAACCTCAAACCCCCCCCCCCTAACAAAGAACAAAGTCAAGGAACGTTCGCCTTGGCCCGTCAGCTGGGGTGGAACCATGGCTGCCAGAGAACTACAAGAGGCCCAGACGAGTTGCTCAAATCGGCACTAAGGTAGTGTCCTGGGCGCAGGTGCTAGCATATACCGCTGGTCGAGTGGAGACTCGTTGATTTTCAACTCGTTCAGAACATATTCAAACTGACATCGAGTTGTTGGTACCAACTTTCCACGAACGAAAAGCGATGCTGAAGGAGAGCGGCCCAAAGAAAGGAACGGCGGGCCATTCTATAGCAGCATTCAGCCCAAGCAGGATCCTGGATTTCGGCGCACCTTGGCAAGGCAAGAAGGCAAGGAAGGAGCCTTTGACAGAAGTCACAAGGTGGCCGACCCACTGTTCATGTAATTTCAGCCAGGCAGTTAGGCTAGCTAGATTGAGCAAAACATCATTTCTGCCATTTCTTCCCTTTTCCTAGCCATCTGTCGGGACTGGAGCTTTCCGTTATCCGCTATTGTTAACGCGTCCCTCATCTTTCTTTTTCATCGAGGTTAGTAGCAGGCGCTACATGTACGGTAAACGCGGCTCCCGCGAAAGGTAGAAGCACCGCACTCAAAAAACGTTGATGCGTTTGCCCTTATGTGGCTCCGGACCACAAGCGTGGTTGCCACAACTGTCACAACCACGATAGAGTCGAGATGAGTACCGCAAATAGCAAGCAAACATGTTCGGTATGCGGCGCTAACCGCGGCTCGCAATAAAATCGCCACTGCCACAGCGAAGACCACAACCACGACCACGACGGAGGTGACTGCTGTGGCGACTGGCGGCATCCGGGGTGGCATCGGCTGCGGTATTATTGGCGGCCTTGGCCAACGCCTGTTTAGATGTATTGATCTACCAGCGGACAACGGACAACCTGTTGGCCTTGCGCCCCCGCACCTCCCCGCCTCGCTCTTGTCGGCCTGCACCTGCCTCGGTATCACCGCGCCCACCCATACCATAATCTCGACCGCCACCGCCATAAGCCCTCGGACGAGGGGATGTGATTGTTATTAACAATACATCTATTTAACAGGGTGAGCTCCCTAATATCCAACCACACAGCGTCCTTCTGCCTCTGCCATTGCTTATGCCTCTTCCTTGCCAGCCTTACTACACTTCACTGTTTTAAGCTGAGGAGGGGAACCACCTAATCTGTCTTGGTTAACTCGACTTTGAGCTAAAAGGAAGGCCTCCGGCGGCGAGAGCGCCCATTGCGATAGCCTAAGCAACGGCCTTGAACTGCGTCGCGAAGTCTCCCACGGCAAACACGCCCGGCCCAATGTCTCGCCCAACGGTTAGTTCACCATGGTGTCACCCACGGGGTGTGAGTTCCAGGCCGAGCTGCAGAGAAAACGGCCGTTTTGCCTGGCTTGTGGGCGGGTGGGCCAGAAATCCCTCGGTGGCACTCTCGCCCCCGTATGCAAAGGTCATGACAACCTAATGCGGTTGTGAATTACTCTAACGGCGACTGCGCGACCCAACTTGGGAGGATCATGGCAGGCATCCGCTTTCTTGAACTCGCAGCTGCTCTCGTCAACTCCACCGATCTTTTCCCTGGAGCCAAGGCTATCAATATCATGCCGGGAAGCACAGCATCTGACTAAAGTCTAATTCCATCGCTGCAACAACTGAGAGACATAGTAGCCAGTCTTAAGGCAAGATCACAGCATTGTGGATTCGCAGAATTTGTCACGGGATAGTATATATTCCTGCTCGAAACTGTGGTTCCTCGCCTTTCCGGGGAATATAATCGTCAGGGTCTCAATAAGGGCATACTTAAGGGTTGGCAGAACTGCCTCCTTAAGACTGCCCCTTTCCCAGAAATAGTGGTTAAACTGGTGGACACATTTCGCTAACTGGCCAGGATAGGCGAATCCACTATTATCGGGGTAATAATTAAAGTCACCATAGCTGCTCCCTAAGTAATTACATTTATAAAATAGTGCCTTAAACTTCCGCCGTCTGTTTATACGGAAAATAAGCGGCAGTTTTTAAGCTAACCGCTCTCCCCAGTCACTGTTGTGATCCTAATACTAAGGTCAAATATGGAAAACAGGCTAGAAATTTCTATTTATAATAGTATTAATAATTTTAATCACCTTATTGCGCTGGGTTCTACTGAATGGTTCTACAGGATGGTCCAGATCGAGAAATACAGCAAGTAACTCTTATAAGAGCCTAGGTTTAGAAGCAGACTTATTTATGTGGTTTATAAAGCACTTAAGTAGAGGATTCTGCAGATTCTCAAGATGTTACAATATCCAGATATTTAGTTTACTGCCTCGGCACACCAGTGTTAGAGAGTTACAATACTATACTGACACTATTACGAGTGACCACGGTTCTCACATGCTGTTAAGTGCCGGCACCATTATCACTACGTACTTTAGGCTTCTGAATCTAAGTTAGCTACCTAAATTCTCCTTCCTTGGCGGTAATGAGCTGATCTCCGACCTCTCTATGATCAAACGTCACCTCGAAGCCCTCGGCCAAAATTGCCAATGTCCTTAATGCCACCGGACTACGACTATGCCCGCCGGCTCGAAAAGGGTGATTTGGCTTAAGGACTCGTTCTTTGGCTCAATATCGTTCATAATCGCCGAAATACTTGTTTTGTCGCTTATTGTTTCCCCAGCCTTGTGAGGGCCTTGCTCCGCCGGGAATGCAGTATCGAGGTGATAATATCTCGCCATCTCAGAACCAGAGGCAACGTGCAAGACTTTACTTACAGGGACCTTCTTACTTGGGCCAAGGACATGGTCAGTCATAAAGTCTCACGTCAACGTTGTCGCGGTCGATCGTGCGGATGATGTTCGTTTTTTGCGCTTGCCCGCACGCAGGTACCGCTTGTTTTGCGCGGGGAAGATGCGTGCCTCACTTGCTGCCTTGATCTGTGCGGGGAGGCTGATGTTCACGTTTTAGTCCTGTAGGTTTTCCAGGAGAAGGAACCTCCTATTTAGTTCGACTGGGCCGGGATAAGAAGAGGTGGTGGTTTAGGTAGCTGCTGGTTCAGCTAGACTTTAGAGAGGTGTTAAACGATATTGTTTTATTTCCTTACTTTTCCTGCTCATTGATAAGATCAAAGTTAACCGTAATTAAGGGATATGAAGAAGGGTAAAGATGATGTTAGTAGTGAATGTCTATTTGTATCGTCAAATGCAATTTTACTGCAGAATCGGTGAATTTGGCTGCAGTTCCTTATTTTCGCTAGTTTCAGTTGAAACGCGCTTGCAACTGCGATCGCAAATACGATCGCGAATGCGACTGTAGATCAAGCGGGGTTTGATTTGAGTAGGGTTGGGGTTTTGTGTGGAAATAAATAGGGGCTAAGGTACAGATAGACATTCTCTATATGTAAATAACGGAGGTAGCTTTTGGCGCCAGAACAAGCTTTTGTGGTAGACATCCATGCATTTTTACTTCTTTCTTCTAAACCGGTATATTGTATATCGTCCTAGCTTCTGTGCCAGGATGCCATGTACTACCCCTTTCCCCCAAACCTAGTAGAGTTAGATCGCGGCAGGCGTCTTCTAGTCGAAATTGCACTGGCCGAGTGACATGCTTGATGGCCCCGATCCCAGCCCTGTGTTTGTTTGGGAAGAAGACGAAGAAGCGTAGGGAGTTCTTTCAAACTTCAATCATAGGCAACCACCTGTGACCCCCGTGATTGGATTGGTTGGGCTTTCCTATACCACATCTCTTGCTCGTACATGACGCGGGCCATCTACTCGTCGAAGTCGTAACCTAACCGCCCGTTGTATGACCTTTATCACCCTAACAGGCGCTGCCTGACTGGCGCTGCCACCGCTCCCGCTATGGAGAGCCCATAGCCAGAGCGCGTCCCGTACACGAGCATGGCAGGACTGAGAGGCTCAAGGATCATGATACCTAGTCACCGCCATGATGTTAGTATGCCAGAAAGGCTCCGAGGGTAAGCACAGTCTAGAAGAGACACTGCGGCCTAGTCTAATAGCTGCGCTGAAGAAAAAGACTCTTTCCGCCTTTTTCTCAGTTAACATTAAAGTTTACTATAAACACTTTAACAATACCAGAATCCTAACTTATATAAGTTACCTAAACAACGTCCTTATCTAGTCCCGTAGTTATATAACACGCTGTTTTAACTGTACCTGTAACCTAATTTCAGGACCCTTTATTAACTGTCGTATAACCGACTAATTTAGGGGCAGCTGCAGTGACTGTAAGTACCTAAACTATAGAGCGAGATGCCGGATTAAGGAGTCCTTTAAGGAGGAGTTGTATAACGAGGAGGAGGAGGAGGAGGAGGAGGAAGGAGGAGGAGGAGGAGGAGGAGTTATATAACAAGGAGGAGGGGCCGGTAATCCGTCCTCGCCGCATCCCAGGCGGTGTGTGATCGCGCATTGGCACGGATACACTGTGCGTTGATCGTTGTGCCGTAGGGGATAGACGCCACAGGCCATTCTGTCTTAGCGCTTACAGGTACATTGCATGGCCTAGGCGGCCTCGGCGGAATTCCAAAAAACAGGGAGTATTTTGTCACGTGTGAGGAAGGGCAGACAGGACGAGTATCACGACTCAATACTCTGAACATAATGAGTGGCTCCCTACGCTCATACAGATCGTAATGGCTTTGCCTGTTTCTCTCTCTTCTTTCAAGTCAGAAGGATGCGGCGCAAAAGGTGTCAAAACACAAAAGGCCCAAGCCTCCGCCACCCCCTTCCTCTTCCTCAGATAGTTGGCAAATTCACAGCGTGGGTGCAGGCGTGGAGGCACCCGTGGGCAGCGTGCTACAGTGGGGTGACAAAAGTCTCGCTCCGACCCCTCATTTCGACTTCCCCCGACCTCAACCACCTTGACTGAAAGTTGTTCAGCTATGCCATTTAAGCAGTATTCGCCATATAAATTACATTTCTGAGAAGCTCAGAGACAGAGCTTTTAATTGACTGATATCAATATTTTGTATACCAACCATCTGCAGCAATTACTGCCTCCAACCTCTGCACCATCGACAAAAGCAGTTTATCCAACACACTCTCTTCAAGCTCCTCCCACACGCAAATAGCTGCCTTAATTAGCTCTGCCTTAGAGGCATCGTTCTTAAGGAGTTCAGCTAAATGGGGGTATTAGGCCATTATTTCCCCTTTCAGGATATGCCATACGTTTTCGATAGGGTTAAGGTCGGGCGAATATAGAGGCCAATCTACCAACTCCACCCCATTCTCTGCAGCCCATTCCTTCAACCATCCTTAAACTAACTTACAACTATAAGTAGAGGCGTTATCCTAAATGAAGATAAAGCCTAGTAAGCATATTGTAAGGAGATGTTCCTTTAAGGTTTCGAGTAACATCCTGCTAGAAACTCCTCCACGCTTAGAAAGGGGGTCTCCAAACATAGGGGCCAGGGCAGTACGCATTCCAAAGCTAAAGGCGCCCCAGAACATCTGGGAATAGCGAGAAAACTTTACCTTAAGCTGTATATACTTTAGCTTTAAGCAGCTTTCGCTTTATATTGCGTTAGATAAGGTTATTTAGGGTGGGGTTTTTACTCACTCCAGGCCGAAAAGCTCAAGCGTAACGTTCACCTTCGCCACGTGTAACAGTTAACTCATCTGAAACAATTAAACGCTTCCACTAAGAAAGGGGCTTCCGAACATGCAATCTAGCAAATGCTAGCCGTTTTGCAGTAAACACATCGCTTAATTTTAGCCTCCTGAGGGCGACCTAGTGCTAAATACTGCGACGAACAAGCTCCTTACTTAAAGTGCGTATAGAACATATTAAACCAAGGTTTAAAAGCAGGGTTTTGCTGGGAATGAATGGATTAATGTCGATTAAACGTAATGCACGTCGAATTTCGCGAATAGAAAGAATTCGTAGCCGGCCAGAGCGAGGTTTTGATCGGCTGGAAGTTTACTGCTTATAACGCGTCACAACGCCAAAAACCGACTTTTCAGGCACATCCTCTTTAACGAATAACGCTCTTCTCGATAGGCCCAATTGGTGGCCTGTTGCAATTCTAGTCCTCTTATGAGGCGAATATTCGGTATTAGGGGTATGCATCTCTGTCGGTGGCCGTCCAGAATAGCCAGAAGTTGGTAGGGTGTGGGAGGAAAATGCGACGCGAGATGGACGCGACGGCAAAGTTGGGGGTGTGGAGCGAGACTTTTGTCACCCCACTGTAGCAGCTGATATCAACGCTCCGCACAAATCAAATAAAGCAAATCCGGACCTCTATTTGCGTTGCTTTGAGGAATCGAGGCCCTGTTTATTTGCCAAGAAATCTATTTATTTACCACAAATTACTTGCAAATAGATGACTAAGCATAGGAAAAATCAGTTCTAGGCTCCGATCAGGGGTCCTCAAGCAGCCTTTACAGAAACTTGCTTCAGAATTGCGAATTCCGCGCCTAATTCTTAAGGTACTGGAGCATACTAATCGTATTCTCGCTTATACTAGCCCTCTAGATACCTAGTAAGAGCTTAGAAGAGCTGAAGCTCCGTTTACACTTATCAGACATTACTAATATAACCAGTATCTCCAACACCATTACTGATAGCTATAGGAACTGTTATTAATACTCTTATTACTAAGATATAAGGTTTTTCACTATCGTCACACGGTCTGAGAGGTATTGCTTTATCTCGTCGGTGTGTTAGAGAGGTTTTAGATTGTTATAATAGTTGTAATTATAGAGAAAAGAGGCCTGGTAAGGTTATTAGTATTTAGAGGTGGTCCCTGTAATAATAAGAACCTCCTAATATGCGTAGTCTTCCTTAAACAGCTTCTTAAAGCTAGTGATTATACTATCATAACACTCTGTAGAGAAGTTTCGTTACAGCTACCTTATTTTATGCCTAAGGTGTAGTATTATCGCGGCCTAATATACTAGTATTTACTTTATTAAATTAATATACTTATTAAGCTTTTTAAGCGCTAAATAGAGGCTCCTTTATAAGAAGTTAAAGCCCTTTTTAATTTTATCCTTTTCCTTTTCTTATTCTTATAACGGCTTTAGTTCAGGGTCTTACTCTGGTGTTTAAGAAAGGTAATACCTATACCTAAGCAGTTAGCCAACTTTGTAACTATCGAGGTAATAAGGTAAGCTAGCAGCACGTTAAGGTTTTATAATTAGTATAGTAATAACGTTTAGCTTTTAAGATAGTAAAGGTAGTAATCTTTAAGTGACTTTAATTAGCGATATTAAAGGCCTTATTAACAGTATAAAGCTAAGGTTATTACTGTATTTTACTTATTAATTGAGTAACTAATTACGGAGCTTATAAGTGTAAGGAATAACTTCTATAAACCTTAACTTGTGGCCTTTAAACCTCTTAGTTATAATCTTAAACAGCTTAAGCAGTTCCTTAATTAAGGTAAGTATTTACTAATCTTCTGTATTAAGAACATTATTAGTAGGTAATTGTTTATGTAAATCTTTCTCTCTTATAAAGCGGCTGTAAAAGACTTCTACCAGATTATGTAAGGTGAGTGCTCTTTTAATTATAAAGTATATTAAATTTTAATAAGTATCGTTATTAAGGTGTAACTGTAAAGTAGCTAGATTGTCGTTAAGGAGCATTTAGCCAAATTTAGTAACCTTATCTTTAATCAGTTTACCTTTAGTGATTTTATGGAACACCTCTCTTCTTTATAAGCTGTACTGAATAAAATAAACCACATTATACAGTTTATTAATTGGACCTCTCTTTTACTATTACTTTAACAGATCCCTTTCTTCCTTAGCTGAAATTCACGTTAAAGAACCAGGTTTAAGCGACTTTAACAGACCCTTACTATCACCTTTAAGAAATATTTTTATTATAAGATTAAGTATATGTCTAAAACAGCGAACGTGCCGCTGTTTCTTAAGGGCCTTGTGGTTGGTATCGGGGTCTAGAGCGTGTAAAACCGTAACGATACAGTAATCGTTCGAATCGACGTTATCTGATTAAAAGTAGCCGATCTTCTTTTTAAGCCTATACTTCACAATTGTGTCAGTCACTACTGGAGTAATATTCTCACCGCCGTAGCTGCCTTTAATCTAAAGGAACGTGATTAGCTTTATATATAGCACTTTAGCAAGATTAAAGTAATATATAATAATTATAAGTAAGCTGATCGAATTAAGTAAAGTCTAGAGATTAAAGGAGAGATAAATCTAACTGTTAACTTTCGACAGTTTTACCTAGAGAATAGCCATCTTACAGTAATATCGCAACTTAATCCATCACTAAATAGTATCTCCTTTATTTAGTAACACTTATTTTATAAGCTTAGGGTTTAAAAGCGATAATAATTAACGGAAATGGTAATATTCTATTATAGTGAAAGGTACGTTAGTGTCGATTATCCACTTAAGTAAAGCTCTTTTAATTAATTCGGATGTAGATATTAGTAAAAGAACCTCCTTATTTTTCACAGCCTTTACAGTACGGACCTGAAGATCTATTACCGATAGCGATCTCTTTACCCTTTTACATTTATAATTATCCTCTTACCCTCTGTCCCCAGGCTTAAAAAGCTAGTGTTATTTATTCAGATAAAGGGCTGTAAATGTAATTACTTCAGCTGTAAAAAGGGTATTGCAATTCTTCTTTCCGTAAACCTAAAAGGCTCTATCTGCCTTATTGCCGGTCGGCTTTAGTCTGATAACCTAATTGCCGTGTGTGGCGATTTAAGAGGTGCGCTTTTTATTACGAAATAACCATCTCTCCGGCACGTATAAATAGCCTTTATATTCCAGCTTCTGGAAGCTTTTAATATTCGGTGGAAGATCCTTAATTAGAGTGCTCTCGACTTTTTATAATTAAGCGTGAATGCTTTAAGCCTGGTAGAAGACGGAACACAGGCTGTTTCCTGTAGAGGATATAACCGTTGGCAGGAAGGTTATATTACTGGTGACGGAGGCGGTATCGCCTGATTCGGTAGGTTGCGACATGACGGTAAATCGAATCGATAATGGCTAATAATTGTTATAATGCAGGCAGAGCTAGGGTGTAGATTGGAACGGCCTAGAATTAAGAGTTTTCTCTGGAAACGGATTTATCTGGCACTGAGGCCCCTGTCCAGGCGTCCAAGAATGTCCTAGAACTGGCCTAAACAGGCCTAGTATTTGACAGGGGTGGACAAATACGTAAAGCAAATCGTGAGTGGGATTTGCGTTGATTTGACCCCATTTTTTGCCGTATTTGCTTTGCCATTTGCCTTATTTGCTTTACTTGTATTTGCCATACTTGATTTGTGCGGAGCGTTGGCTGATATGAAGCAGCCAGCCGATAACGATGGTCAGATAGCCCGTGGCGTGAGCGGCCGAGCGACAGGCGACAGCGGCAGCGCCAAGACAAGTGGCAGCGCTAAATGGTAAAGAAGAGGTGGAGAGCGCGGTCAATGTGTCGCTTGAGGTAGGCCTATGTCTCGATAACAAATGAGGATGGACGCGTGCAAGTACCGGCTGACCGGGGGAGTCAGGGACGGAAAGGGTGTTGCAGCCAGCGGAGAGGAAATATTGCCTGTCTCCTATTAGTCAGGGCCCCTATCCTGGAGGGCATGTTTTGGGCTGGGGCACATGGTGCACATTACCCGGAGGACTTCCTCAAATTCCCTCGTCACCAGTATTTTGGAAGCCTGAAACTCTGTGAATACATGTTTCTTTCATTCCAAAAACATGTTTCCCACTTCATCTTCCCCGCCTCTACCTATTTAGTTTACCGAAACTATCAAATTCCAGCCAGGGAGATTCCAGACATCCACGCCACTGCCCATCAATCGCCGACCTCCTTTCCCCTCAAGTGTCCGGTTACATAAAAACGTTGGCATCAGAGAGGATCGATGGAGTTCTCTCCCGCCCAGACCACCTTGGATGTCTGGTTTGTGCTGTTGCACAACGTCGGCCGAAATGATACTCAGAAGCGTACCCCTGCCGGAAGGGCCATTAGCAGGGTTCCGGCGCTTATTAAAAAGTTGGCAGGTGGCATAGGATACAAAAGTTCCATACATACTAGACACTTACCTCTTTTGGTGCCTATGTTGGCTCAATGCCAATGATGGAATGTTGTTGAGATACAGCCCCCAGAGCCCTGTTGTGCAAAGGGGGCTGTGCAGTTGTGTCGTGAAAGGCACAAGGACCTCCAGGGACCCACAGGGTCCCCTGAGCTCCTTGGACCCTCTGGAAGAATCTGGAGCCCAGGAGCTTCCGGCTCCCTACTCTGTGGGCCCTCTGGGCCCACAGAATCCTCCAGAACACCACGTAAACAGGGTAATGGTTGCGTGGTCAGAATGGTTAAACACTCCTTTTCGTATTCTGTACTAGTAGGTAGAAGGCTTTGGAAGCCTCCCACAGCCTATAAAGGCGCTCTCCTTTCCTTTGTTTAGACATCTTTTAATCAAGCAATTCAATCCTTCTTTCTATCATTGTAAAAGCAGCGCAGAGTTTGCTGCAGCCTTCTCCCAGTGCAGAGTCTACTGCCCTCAGGCCTTCTGTCTTGTTTCCCTCAGTGCCTTCGGCACTGTTGTACCTCCAACGTTGCCTCATGCCGGCACAGTGCTCCGCACTTCTTCCTCTGAAGCCACACGCCTTGTGGAAAGCCAGAGTTCAACAGAGTGAGACGAAGAGAGCTCTATATAACTTACCACACGAGAGACGGTGAAGAAACGTGTGGAACGTTTTACTGAGGGTATGGAGCTTATGGGAGCAGCGGAAGTGCAGTTGCAAATTGACTTGATTAGGTAGAAAGGGTAGGAGCGAAGCTCCCAGACTAAATACAAAAGAGAGCTCCCTGTATGTGAGGAGAGCACATGACGAAAGGCTCCTGCGCTCCAGCCTAGCCTGGAGCGGTAAGGCGCCTGCGCGCCTGAGCGCCAAGAACTGCCGCTGCAGTTCGACAAAACGGAAGGCACGGGCAAGCATGAACGGCTAGCTGCATTGCATTACGGAAGGTAGTGGGAGGATCATATTCGTCGGAGCTGGGGCCGCCATATATGGAGTCGGGGCCGCCATATATGGAGTCGGGGCTGCCATATCTGGCGGTGCGGACTTCCAATTCTGGACGCCTGAGCGCCGTCCTCTATGATTATAAGGAAATTGCTAAGGGCAACTTTTGTGTAAAACATAGTGCTGTTGAAAACGGTAATTAGGATGAGTAGAGGTGAGTCAGCTGAGCAAATCCTGAGCAGGGATTGAGCCGAGCATGAGCCAAGGTGAGTGATGTCACTTGCGCGCTGTACGAAAATGGAAATGCTGTAAGCCTAGAATCGTCCCACATTACAGCCTGGTTATTTGAGACGAATCTGGGTTCATATAATTGCCTTTTTCGTTTGTAATACTAAGCTAGGGTAAGCTATAGAAAAGTGTCGTCTCTGAATGTCGTCTCTGGATGTCCAATCATGATCGTCATTGCCTCGGAAGTTGATAGTGGGCGTCGTCTGGATCGTTGCTGGTCGCTTTTTCTTCGCTGCCATCTTTGAGTACATCGGCCCAGAATGGTCCGACTGGCTTACAACCAGCCTTTCAACTGAGACGCATTGCATCAACTCTTCACACCCCCCTCGACACAATCCTGGCTCGCACGCCCTTGCTATCCAGGTCGGCTACCGCCACGAAAAAGTCCCGTTTGCACACGATGTCATCAAGGGTCGTTTCATACATCTCCCAGTCGTATCTTCTGATCAGCGTCGCAGCTGCAAGGTACATCTCTGCATAGGCAAGGCTTAGCCATATATATTAGCATATTGTAAATGGAATATCATAAATCCACCGCGTATGTGCGAATGCGGGGAACACATGGGACTAACGTACTTCATCCCAAGACACTGCCTCGACCCCTTGCCAAATGCAACAAAGTACTTGTCCAGCCTATTCGATAACTTGCCTCCTTCAAGCCACCGTTCCGGCCGGAAGGTGTGCGGCTCGGGAAAGACATCCGGGTGGGTAAGGATAAAATATGGTGTTTGTGACACGGGGGTTCCAGCTGGGATGATGTAGTCCTTGTACTTGATATCCTCTTGTGCAATTCGTGGAAGTCGGATTGTAGCTCCGTAAGAGAGGCGAATGGCTTCCCGGATGACGGCGCCCTGCTTGTGTTATTTGTGCACTCCATAGGAAACGCAACACGAGGGGGCTCACCAAGTAAGGAAGCGACTGCAGCTCTGCCCACGAGAGGATCGAAGAGGGGCTGGGAATCGCCTTATCCAGCTCCTTGCGAAGCAGATCCAAGGTCTTCGGCACATGTTGGAGATAAAAGAACAACCTCGTGAGAGCCTGCGCTGTTGTTTCGGAGCCAGCGCCTGTCAAGATCTCTCCTTCGTCGCAGAACCGTTGCAACGTCTTCTCTTCGGGGGGCAAGTCGCTATCCAGAAGCTCATGGAAAATGGTGCGACCTTTAGTTCGGCCTTCATCTGTCCCTGACAGAATGGGCTTGACTTGCTCTCGTACCAAGCCTTGCCACTGAAGCAGGTGGCCAACGGCAGGGTTCATAGCAGCTACCATAGAGTGGGGTAGACGCTTCATTAGGGGCAGCATCCATGGAAACTGGCGGCCAAGAGCACCGCCCTCAAAGGCACCAATGATTGTCTGCTTCCACAGCAGCTGGAAGTCGAGCTCATCGAGATAGCATCTGTCCCTGGCAAAGGCGTAATCGCAGATAATGTCCATGGTCAAGGCCATGAAGGCAGCGTCTAGACGAACGATCTCCTGGGTCTTGACAAGCTCGTCGAACCGCGCCGATAGCTTTTCCACCTTAGACTTGAGAAGGGGCTCGAGGCGGTTGATAGACCGAACAGAGAAAAAGGGGTTGAGCGCACCGCGACGGAGTCGGTGTAAGTCGTGGGGTACCGTGGAGAAACTACTGCCGTCGGCGCCGGCCAGGTTCGTCCACCACCGGTATTTGTCAAGCTTCCGGCTGGAGGCGTACAGCTCGAGGTAGAAGTCTGGGTCAAGGATGTGGAGCTCATAGGGATTGACTCTGACGATGGGGCCTGTTGCGGTGAGGAAAGTCAGCCCTGCAACCCCATTTCTCCCGTGGACGAGGGCTACCGTATCGTTCGTGCATCGCCTGGATTCTCCACATGAAAGTCCCACGACAAACTACATCCCAATAGAACTCGTTCCATAGCGTAAGCCAGGCCAGCTTGGGGCCAGGGAACTTGGAAAGCGGACTGAACCACACTCGGCGAATGCCACCGACCGCGGCCCAGGCCGTAACTGCGACAATGAACCAAAATATCAACCTGCCGAAATTGATGAGCGAGGGCGTATCTGCCGCGTACTCGAGCTCCATCGCGGATGTCTTGGGGGCTTCAACTTTTGTAGAAGCGGAATGAAGGGTGGCGATGAACTCAGATGGTTCAACCCCTCTTTTCATCGTGTGCTGGAAAACGATTGATAAGGGGTTGTGAGGCCCCACATGCCCCACATGGGGTGGAGCCTTCCATGGGTTCTGCCTACCACCTTAGTTAGCACTTTGCCCACGGAAATCTCTTCCGGGTGCAAGGCTTTTCCACATCAGGAATATACCACACTTTCCTTCAGTTTGCTGGTGTGGTCGCACAGGGGTGCATGCCACATGCAGCGTTCCAAGTCCCAAGGGAGGGGTAGCGGCTAGTTCCTCGTCCCAACAGGGCTACCCTTATTTGGAGGCATATGCAATGTGATTGGTGGCGTTCTCATAGACTTTCTCGCATGAAGCAAGGATTTGGGGGCTCTGGAGCTCTGGAGCAAACTATATGATTCAGCTGGTTTTTCCCGAGGCCCCGACTTTTCAAAGCTCTTCATAGGTTCCAATCCCCAACGTCCAAATATCGCCGCATCCTCATCCCACCCATTACACTCCGTTGTAAGCATTTTCTCGCCCGTAAATATTGCATTCGCCCCCGCCATGAAACAAAGCGCCTGCTGCTCTTCAGCCATCGTTTTTCTCCCAGCAGCAATACGAATTATCGTCGCCGGCATGACGACCCGCGCCGTCACGATAGTGCGCAATATGCTCGTAAACTCGGCGGGCTTCCTGTCGGCTTCCTGTCACCTAACGGCGTGCCTTTGATCGGTACGAGTGCATTGACGGAGAAGTTCTCGGGGTGACTGGGCAGAGTGGCAGCGGTGTGAAGTAAGCCGGTGCGGTCATCCGCCGTTTCGCCCAGTCCAAGAATGCCGCCGGAGCACACGTTGATACTAGCATCCCGAATGTGACCCAGAGTGGCGAGACGCTCGTCGTAGGTGCGCGTTGAGATGATGCTCGAGTAGAACTCCCGGCTGATATCGAGGTTGTGGTTGTACGCCGTGAGTCCTGCCTCGCGCAGCTTCTTTGCCTGCTCCGTGTCGACCATCCCCAGCGTCACACACACCTCCATGCCCATGGCGCGCGCTCCCGACACCATCTCTTTGATATTGCGAGGGCTGTTCTTGCGGCCACGCATGTCTCGTCACCACGATGGAGCGTGAGGGTTTCTGATCCTCACGCTAGATAGTATTTAATTGTTCATTTGTGTCCTACTGTTCAGATTGCATCTGTGCTTATAGTGACAACGACCTACAGTGACATTGAACGCCCGTCTCGGAGTGCTAGCGCAACAAGCCGTCTTTGGATCGCCCCCTTCACATTGGCGTCCTGCCATACGCTCTGTCTTAACCTATCGAGTCCCTCCCAGGTCTGTGTTAGGTGCAGGTCGTAACACCAGAGCGCCAGTGAGCCTCAGCCACTACGGTGACGAAGCCTGAATCCTGTAGAAAGGTCTATAAAGAAGAAGGTTCTAGCTGGAAGCCAGAACCACATAATCAATGCAATCAAGCAGTTGCACCCTTCCAAGAGTCCACCGAATCCAGTGTGCAGCGCTTCTAACAGTTACGTACAGGTTGACTGTCTATATACCCCGTTACCGGGACTAACTCGAGACGTTTATTGTAGGAGTCTAACCAGGTTGCATAGAAGGCGACATCCCATCACCAGTCTACGTGCAACCTCCAAGCGCCTCCGCAGCAGCAGAACACGAGGCCAACACGAGAATCATATGTAAAAGCATGTGGCGAACGGACTCTGGAATGAAACGAAGTTAACCCATGCTTTATATCGGGCAGAAGATGGCCCTTCCGGGCCTCCGCTTCGCTGTGGAGTTCCTCCAGGTAGAACTTTAAGCGACAGGACGTCAATTTCGCTCCCAGTTGTAAAGTTATTTGTTAAGTAGGATTATTTTCGAAAAATAAATCCTTAGCTGCTGCCGCCTTTATTACGGTGTAAGTGGGGCGAAGGGGAATTGTTGAAAAACTGCATGAGAGACGGCGAAGAAACGGAGGGTATGAGTAAGTATAAACGGTTAGCTGCCTGGGATTATAGGAGATGGTGGGGTCATATTGTTGGAGCTGAGACCGCCATATATGGCGATGCGGACTTCCAATTCTGGGCGCCTCAGCGCCGTACTCTATGATTATATGGAAATTTCGTGTGCCCAGATTCGTCGCACACCACCAGGCTGTATTGTAAGACCAATCCTGAACGCATTGCTACCGTAACACCCACACCTTTACGTATTTGATGGTGAAATTTTCTGCATTCTCCAACGCCCTGTGGTGTGCAGCCAAGGCTATCAAACTGTGAAGTCCTCTTTTCAATTACGCCACGGTGGTATAGACGTGTGGGTTGCTGATCTCCTTGTACCCGAACCACCATCCATCGCTCATCTCTAGTACTTGCCCAGGTGGCCTGCCATATTAATGGTACCGTGAAGATATTTATCTATTCTCCGATATACATCAGTATGAGGCGTTTGAGGGTGTCTCAACACATTTTACAGGTAACATATAAGTAGAAAAACGGGGCAAATAGACATCCTTATGAATAATTATGGCTGTCTATCGTGTACTAGGCTCAAAAGAAGATCAAATTGAAAGCTAAAGAAGCAAAACATTCCGAAGCAGTGCTCCCGTGTTTGAAAGAGTGGTAGGTATAGGTAACTAAGAACTACTAGCTTACCAGAAAAAGCAAAACAAAAAACCTGAAATCGGGGGGA
>Ga0247770_1001089_pt1 | contig 23396 bp, 27 predicted proteins | sample UWRJL136409B6_FD_179943 | JGI IMG/M metagenome (GOLD analysis project Ga0247770, IMG submission 179943) | Plant litter microbial communities from Arlington Agricultural Research Station in Wisconsin, United States - UWRJ-L136-409B-6 | ecosystem: Environmental > Terrestrial > Plant litter >... | reverse complement strand
GTTCTATGGCGATCCCATGTCCCGCGAGAAGAGAGGCTCCGGGTGGAAGTCCCAGAGCTGCTTCCGCTGTTTTGGCAAAAACTTTCAGGGCGACAATGCAGCTCCTTGCGCGGATCCTAAGCTGGATACCGAGACCTTTCCTTCCACTCCGTGTCCGGGAGGTGCGTGACCCGACCCAAAAGCAGCCCCCTATATGGTTTGGGGCGCAGCGTGTGCTAATGATGCTACCACACAGGTATCCGGAGCAATATACTGTTTCCTACGTGAGATATTTTATTACTCTGTAATTATCCCGTGGCAGAAAATGGGTCTAACAGGTTACACTGCAGCTGCTGGGATGGCAAGAGCCTCGATAGCCCAGACCATAAAACCCATATCGCGTACCCGGTGGCCGGGCCGCCGGGTTTTGATCCCTCGCGATTTACCTGCCCTGATACGCATCCGGTCAAGATTCCGCAGCTGATGCTTGAGGTTCGTTACCGTAGTTTCTTTTCTTTTTTTCTTTTTCTTTTTTCTTTTTTTATTCCGGTGCTTCGTTGAATTGCTGAATCGCTGCTCTCAGATTGTATGGGACACGTCCGGCTTTACCGATAAGTCAACTTGGCCCGCGGACGGCGGCCAGCCTTTCCATCTGAGCACTGGAGACAGGTAACGCAATCCATCGATCTGTCCCGTCTGATGATAAGGATTTCGTTGACGTATCCGTGCCTAGAACCGCGTACGGCCAGCACGCCGACTATGTTTTTGGGTGGAAGGGCGACGCCCTCCAGAAGGCCATGGACGGCGGCTGCTTCGGCTCCAAGTGCGCCGGCCTGAATGTTCAGGACTTTGCCACAGCAAACAAGTGTGGCGTGCAGCAGCTCGTTAAAGAGAATGTCGAAGGATGTGAGTTACCATTCACGCCCCCCCTCCCCTTCCTCTTCCTCCGCCGGCGCCACAGTCAACGTAGCTGACGATTTTTTTGCTAGGGATTGCCACCCTTCCTGGGGAAGGTTCGGGAATGTAGAGATTCCAGCACTCTCTTCCTATTCGGGTCGGAATCCTTACGTCGTGCAACAAAAGCCCCTCGCTGGACCGCTCCCAGGGGCACATTTTCCGTAATTCACCAAAATTGTTAGGCAACTTTTTTCCTTAGAAGCGCAAGTTGGCTGGGTGGGCCAACGATGTGGTGATGAGTTGCGACTTCGCCCGGTTGGTGCCCAAGCCTTAGAATACTGCGCCCCTCAAACTCTTCACGCCTGACGTCCAGAGCTCCAAATATTCCCCTGCGCCCTCCAAACCCGGAAATTTCGCTGCCAACCCCAGTTATCTTGCGTAATTTTTTTTTATAAAAAAAATAAGATTTTGAGACAAAGATCTGTAAAACTTGCTAAAAATATGCGGAGTTAAAATTATTAGCGTCGTCACAGCTGCAGGGCAGGGCTGTTCATCAAACAGACTGTCAAGGTCGTTCGAGTAGTCCAAGAGGTGCGCAAGAAATTACGCAACGCTCCAGCCCAAGATACAACAATAGATTCAAAAGATGAAAACACTTAAGGATATCACCACCAAGTGTAACAGACAGTAGGACTGGCTCCGCCACCGGCTTCGTACTGAGCGCCCTGACCAATGGGGGCACCAAGCGCTATGTCAGTATCGCCGAGCTGGAGAGGCTGATCTGGTCGACCATTGAGGAGCCCCAGTACCTCGAGTTCAAGAAAATGGTGCGCGAGACGCGCAGCACCCCGAGGCGGCCATCGTCAACGGCTTCTTCCTGTGCCTCGACCTGAAGCCAGATCTGACGGCGCGATCGATGACTTTGCGCGCGCTCAGGGCGACGACATCTCGACGCTTGAGAAGCCCCTGAAGGAGCTGGGTCTGCTCCAAGTCAGTTGTCTTATTCTTATATGCTTGGCGGCTTGGGTTTGGATGTTTGTGGTGTGGTTGAATGTACTCTGTATTGCCGACGGGGATTTGGATTTTGATTGGGATAAGAACGAGAATTTACCTAAGTTTCGAGATATCCTCTATAATTTCGGAAGAAACGAGGTTGCCGCTAGCTTGCAGTGCTGGAGGGAGTGTGGTTTTGGGGTTTTCTGAGGGCCAATTCTCAACCGCCTTGGATAAGAGACCGCCTGGCTTTTGAGACCATCACCGCTTGGTCCACGACTTTAAAATATCTCCATTGATGGGTGACATGATTCTGGCTATCGTTGATGCGCGACCCGCGGTCGAAGGAAGCAGCTATGAGCTGAGCCCGGCAATTCACCCCACCAACCTGGAATCTTGCGATCTTCCCATCTGGTGTTTCCCAGGACACTTTCAGCTTCTACTTCACAGAAACGCGGATCATTGATGCAGCGGTTCTTTTGGGGCTCGCTGCCTCTGTATACCGCCAAGCCGATATGTTTGAGCCACAATGGCCAGGAAGGTTCGGTATTGCACCGCAATGGCTACAGAGGTTACGCCAGGAAGCCGGCTTCGGAATGATAGGGAATGACAAGGATTGATGGAGAGCTTCGGTCCCCAGGAGGACCTCAGTATTTAGAAGAGATTAAGACCCAGATGGCTTCTCGAAGGGCAAGGATCTTCAAGGCCATGGTCAATTATTGTGTGTTGAGAATAGATTTATTCAGTGCCCACAGTGTTGCTCCTTGTCACAATTACATTATGTATCAGTAAATGACAGCAGTTTTCAATTTGGGCTATTGCTACGGCCCCAAGTGGGGAGTGCCTCACCTGTAGCCACAAGCGGAATTTAGTAGGCACGAGTAGCCGAAGAACCAATCATTGGGCCAGGGGTAGAACGACCTAGATGGTCCGTACCTTAAGTGGCGTCTTAAAAGCGTCGATTAGGTTCGAAACGAAGTGTGTAGACGGGGCGGATCACATAGATCGTGAGCAGTCAAAAGGTGCTTCAATTGGTAGTGGTTATACGAGGTTCCAAAACTGGGTCCGCGCAACACCACGGCCATTTTAGATCGTGGCAACTATAGCCGAGACAGCCCAAAACAGTGGCCCCCTCGCTCAGTCTGGCTCAGGCTAATGCGGCAGCTGCTCAGTTCCGAAGTAGGAAAAGGAAATTCGTGCTGTCGATTTTAGGGTAGTGAAAGGGGTGTTTCTAGACATGTTCCTCGTGACTTGCTGCAAAAAATAGTTGTCCATCAGGTACTACCTTGACTTCCGATGAGTCTGGCCTTGGAGAATGTAAGTTGTGTGTAGCTATAAGTTTGTAAACGGGGTTGTTTTTGCATCACACCCGATGTTGAGATTTACGAGGCTTACGGACCTTTTGATTCAGACCGACATGTTCAAGATGAGATTGCAGGCTGTTAGGTTGGTCAAGGATGTAGGATGTAGATCTGGTTGACTGGCTGCCTCGGTTCATTTAATACACCGACATCGGGAAACAATGTTGTCAGAAAGGGGGGAAAGACAATAAGACAGCTAGAATTCAGAGAATGTCTCAAGAAGGATCTGAACTTCCTCTAACCTCTCCATGCAGTCCCGTTGAGATACGTATGCTGGAGTGGCTCCCTAGTCTCGCCCTGCAATACTCGTACGCAGCACGCCTATCGTTGCTATTTTCGGAATAGTGTTATTTCCAAGGCAATAGGGTATCTCCTACCGTTTATTTGTGGTATTCCCCCGCATTAGCTGACGAGGGTGTTCCCTTGCTCGACGCCACCGCCCTGAAGGTGGTAGCAACCTGACAGGCGGGGTCAAAGCGCGGTTGGGAGCGTGTTCAGGGGCGAAGCCGATAAAGACCACTCGGACCAAGGTTGTTCCGATCGGAGACAGCGGTGGTTCTTATCGCTCTGAATCCCAGCTGAATGAGCCACGCAGGTACTGCACGGTCGTCGACAACACCCACCAGAGCACGCACAAGATGCACCCACGGATACTCATTCCATTACTAGTAGCTGCAGAATGGGGGCTTGTCTCAGGCGAACAGAATTTTGGCCCTCTCACCACGGTGTTCACACCCCCCGCGACATGCAACTTGACCACAGCCTTCCCAGCGAGCGCGTCGTATAACCCCACCGGTGCCGGGATCGGCATCGCAGAAGTCTATGGCATGACGGACAACCCGGCAACAGCCTGCTACCCATCCGATTTCGGCATCAGCGGCGCAAGCACCGACTACTTTTCCCCTGGCCGATGTCCCTTCGGCTACACCACGGGGAGCCACTCCACCACCGGCGACGAGACGCGAGCGCTGTGCTGTCCCACTGGATTTACCGAGGGAACCTACTACACGCCGTGCGAGAGGAAGTGGTATGGAATCCTGACGGCGCAAGCGCTGCTGACGCGGACGGGCACTGGGCTGGAGTTCTATCTCGTCAGCTCCACGTCCGAGTTCGCCTCATCAGATCGGATGTTGTATGCGACGGGTATTCCTATCCGATGGCGCAGAGATGAGCTCGCGACGACCAAATCGTCATCATCTCCATCTCCTACTCCTAGCGGAGCGCCGTCGACGAGCTCGTCGACAGCATCGCCGACAGCTTCCAGCGCCCCAGTGCCGCAGAGCGACGGGTTGAGTGTAGGCGCATCAGTTGGCTCCATCCTTGGCGCAATTTTCGGAGCAGCGGCTGTGGCAGCGACCGTTTTCTTTGGCTGGAGGGCGATGGGGAACCGGTCCGGGCCGTAAAGAGAGAGCCGATGGGGCGGTTGTCGAACTGCAGCGGCAGTTCTTGGCGCTCAGGCGCGCAGGAGCCTTTGGTCATGTGATCTCCTCACACACAGGGAGCTTTCTTTTGTATTTAGTCTGGGAGCTTCGCTCCCCCCCTTTTTACCTAATCAAGTCACTTTGCAACTGCACTTCCGCTGCTCCCATGAGCTCCGTACCCTCAGTGAAATGTTCCACAGATAACTATCCAGATATTCGATCAAAAGAAGTTGAAGAAGGACCAGAGATTCCTCGGCGAAGTAAATTTTCGTGTTGTTGATGTTATAAATCTCGAATATTTTGATGCAAAGGGTATAAAGCTACCCTTTTCCCGACCTGGTGGGTTTAATGTGTAATCTCCGTGCTAATAAACTGTATCAAAGCCCAAACGATTACCCGAAACCTAATAGAGTCTACCGATGACTTATTAAAGGTAACGGGGACCATCACTTCTCAAACTCTCATTACGCATCGACATCACAGTCGACAAGCCCTTCGAGGACCCTGATGGCAGGAGGCTTCTTCCCGGATGGGAGCGCAGACTTGATGGCGGTGGGAGAACACTCTATCTTGATCATAACACGCGAACAACGACTTGGAACTCGCCGTTACTTGTTGAAAAGACTTAGCGTAACGACGGGCTCATGGGTTTGAGAACGATTGCCGCGAACGTTGTGTAACATGGTTAGGTAGGTACTTTCCAATACTAATAACACGTACCTGATCAATTACTGAGCCACGAAACTACGTACCCGGTTAGGTATTCGAAGCAAAAGAAAGAAACTAATTACCTAGAGGCCTACAAACTGGAGCCCCAGTACCTTTTGTTTGGACTCAGTGCGTGACGCTGACTGAACTGGTGTGAAGTACACTAAAACAGATCACACCACAGAAAACCTCCAGACTAACACACATACAGTAGAGAGAATAACATCGAGAACCTAGAATTCTAATAATCTCTTCTTGCACTCCCCCTTTTCCAAAAAACAGCTATCCTCCTTGTCAACACGGGCAGGAGTCAAAGGGGTCTAAATACGGCCAATACAAGGTCGTCGTCTTCATTGAAGTCATCAATACCTAAATAGCAATCCAGCTACTCCCTGTTCGTGGTTTGCGATCCAATTCCCCGCCCTCAAAGTTCCAGAAACATGTGCCTGTAAACACGGAACTGTACTGTTTCCTGGCAGAGTTCCTGGTGCCTCTCTATAATCCACCCGGTCAAGATCCGCCTCGACCCGGAAGTCAAGGACAGGGGTGGCCGCGTTCTGATTTTCAAGTATGAAGACTGCTCTGGCCGAAAGGGAAAAACATGAGGGGTATCTCTATTGTGAAAATGCCTAGGTATGTTATCACAAACCTCACAGTCCTGTGCCGGGAACAGCAAGACCTGGGCTTACCACATTGCAGGCCCTGACTTCATAGTGTGACCCCTTTTTAGAATGCAGGTAGGCCGTTTCGGAATGCAAGAAGGCTTTTTTAGATCACAGCAAGGTATTTTTAGAATGCAGCAAAACCTTGAAAATCAGTACCGGAAGGCCTTTCCAGAATGCAGGCAAGCCCGATCAGAACTGGATACGACCTAGCATAACTAAAACTATGGGTAGTCTTAAGAGTAAGAAGACATCTTCCCCAACGGCTGAGGGGACCCTTTCTTTTGGCTTGAGGCTTCGTACACGCTTCTAGCTAGGTAGGTTGGTTTGGAGAAGTTGAGAAGACTGGGCTGGACAAGAAGTTGGAGTCTGGTCGCTGCCAGAGCAGCAATGGAATTACGAAGACTAGCAGATCCTCGAGGACGAATGCGAAGTGCCCAGACATATTACAGACCATGCTGCACCTTACCCACATCTCGTGACCGGAACCATCGCATGGGCAATCTCAGATTGGCGGGGCTATACGTACTTGCTGCGAGTATTAATTCCATCACTGGTAGGGGGACAAAGCATGGGGCTGCTGTATTTTGCATCGAGAATTGTATCCTCCTGGTAGCACCGATTGTGTATGCCTGGCTGTTCAATGTTAGGCTGGGGAAAGAAGATGCATTCATCGGGCTGCTATATGCAATCGCCGGGTTGATCTTGGTGGTTGCAGCATTGTTGGTTGGGTTTATACGGGCGTCGTTTATCGAGGATGCGACAACTGTAGGTGATTGGTAGGAGGAAGACGCAGAGTGATGGTCTGCAGTCTGAGTCTGAAAATATCGTGACACCTCCGCTTGATCTTTTGCTTTAGAGCGTTTTGGAATCATACCGGATCGGATGTGTACGATAGGTACAGGTAACTTTGGATAAATCAGCTCTTCATTTTGGGTACTCGGGACTGTGGCGTTCCTACCTATGCTTCTACTCTCAAACACTGCCATTTAGAGGTGGTCTGTGGAATGTAATAGACTCTCTTCCGGTCCCTGCAAGCCCTGGGAAGTCCAGTGTGTCGCGTTCCGTGTCCCCAGGTTCCCGAGTTCCTCACGCGACTCTAAATAAAGGATCTCGATTCCGGATCAAACCCCGACCTCCCCACACGGACGTCATGCAGCAAAAGACACAAACGATCGTCGCCACCCTGTGTGTTTGCGTTCGTACGGGCATACGGCAGGGTGCGCGTCTCAGCTGGTTCGCCAGGCCGGGTTCATTTCAGGGGAATCCAACCACTCACATCACTCCTCCCACAAAAAGGAGGGGAAGCCGTCACATCCCCCCTGTCCGCAGAGCCGCAGTTCCGATGGACATGTCATCAGGCATGCGAATGGGGGCGGCAAACAGATCGTGGGAACCATTCATCTCAGGGCCTCATGTAACCTCGTCTCGATGAGCCAATGGGGGCCACGGTTTGACCTAGCCCCCAGATTGGGGCACAGTCCAGTCACCAATTGGGCCCGCCCCACGCCTGTGCCATGTTTCCCTCGTGGTGCCTGATGCAGCTCGAAGAATATGGTGCCCGCTGTTATTGGGCGGGAAATGTGACAGACACCGCATCATTGCCCGGATGACCTGGTCGCTGACTCGGAGTGAGGCGAGCTCATAACTCCCAATCAATGTGGATCTTCTTATCAAAGAGCTCTGCCTAGGCGCCGTAGTGTGAGAGATGAACGGTATCGAAGGAGGCTCGGTGGGGCCCGCAGCCTCAGTTTGGTGAATTCTTTCCGGGGATGTGGAAAAAAACTGGAGAGACCGCGGAGGTTGGAAGCTGGAAGCCGGGAGCCATCGAGAGACCGGAGAGATAAACACACAACGAGATCTCTTCTCCTCTGGGCTCCTTCGTTGCGTCATTGCCACGCCTAATCCCTTGTCAACCTCCCAGCATCTTCAAACATCATCGAACCCCTTCCCATCCCGAACAACAAACCAGCCCGACCCGCAATGTCCTGCCCCCTCCCAGCCGCGCCGGCGTCCCCGGCCGCAGAGAAACCCTCAGAGCCCATTATTCGCCCTGATATCGACTGGATCCCTTCATACAAAGTATACAAAGACCGCGTGGAGAGACTCGCGGCCCTCAATTTCGACCGTCCCACCACTGTCCCAGAGGGATGGCCGACCCATATCGATGCCGAGCGGTCGTGGTCGGGCTCCGACTTTGAATTCGAAGATGAATTCGTCATCAAATTCAGTGTCGATGATATCATTGAAATTGAGACCGGCCTGGCTTACTTCAAAGGCACGTCTCCAATCCGGGGCAGAGTCCGCTGATGGCTAACGGCTGACCACGGTTTCACCAGTAGCTCTCCCTAGCGATCTCAGTTTCGACGACGTTAACCAAGCCACCTTCCCGCTTCCCACCCTCGGGCACCATCTGAACGAAGTCTCCAAGACCATACACGAAGGTATAGGCTTCGCTGTCATACGTGGCCTCGAGCCAGATAAGTACTCCAACATCGACAATCTCCTTCTGTACCTTGGGATCACCAGCTACATTGCCGAAAGCCGTGGGATGCAGGACTTCGATGGCCGCATGATCTGTTCGTATTTCCCCTTCGACACTGTGAATAGCAGCACTGATTGCTGTCCAGTGCACATCCAAGCCGTTGCTGAAGATGGCAACAAACATGGGTCGCCCTATGTGGCCCGTGCACAGGTTCGCCCCTTACCCCTTTTCCTGTCAACAAAGCCAACCTGACCTCCCTTTCACAGCCCTTCCACACCGACCTATGCGACGTCCTCTCCCTATACGCCCTAGATGTTGCCGTCAAAGGGGGTGAATGCTTTCTCGCCTCGTCAGCCAAGATTTACAACGAGATTTCCCGCAACCGTCCAGACGTTATCCATGTGTTGGCTAAGGACGATTGGCCTTTCGACGAGTACGTTCCTCCAAAAGCCCTCCCGTTTCCGCATTTCATATCTCTTTCAACCCCTTCAGGCCGAAAACTCAGACTAACACAACCCCCAGATTCCACCAAAACGAATACCACACCCGCCCCCTCCTCCACCTCTTCCCCCGACATGGCCCAGGCTTCCAATTCTCCCGGCGCCCCCTCACTGGCTCCCACTTCTCCCCGCACCACCCCCTCGTTCCCTCAATGACCGAGATCCAAGCCGAAGCTCTGGACACGGTCTACTTCATCGCCAAGCAGCACGCACTCGAGATAACCCTCCGTAAGGGCGACATCCTGGTGCTCAACAACTTCGCCATGTTGCATGCCCGTAGCGGCTTTGTGGATAGCGCAACTTCGTCGAGACACATGTTACGTCTTTGGTTGCGGAATGAGGAGCGAAAATGGGCGACGCCGCAGGCGCTGGAGCGGTTGAGCTGGGAATGCTTTGGTGATCATGAGTATCGAAAGAATGCGATTTGGGATATCGAGCGGTCGCCGCTGGAGTTGCGGGTGAGCCACCGGAGGTCAAGCTGTGCTTAACATAGTAGGAGATGTTTAAATATGAAGAAAGCGGACTTGAATGAAAAATATGCGGTAGAGAGCGCGACATCTTCTTCGCATTGTGAAGCAAAACCCATTACAGCTTCCACAAGGCCCAAGTACCTAAGGGGTCCCTTTCCCGCGGCCCAAATCTCAGTTTTGCCGCCGCTCAAGTGTCCTCCTCCGGCCACTCGATGCTAGACTGGAAAACATCCGTTACATCGCAACCTGCTATTCCCTCCACCCCGGCATCCTGGCCACTGACGTCTTGACTACTAAGCCAGCTGGTAGATAATAGCGTTGACGGACTGACGGTCTCACCCATCGCTGCATCACCTGGACTCTGCTCCATCTCAGTCCCGGACTCGTCGGCCAGTTTGACAATTAGAAGTGGTTCAGCCTCAATAGCGCTTTCATCCTGCACTTCGACTAGCGTTCCCCCAGCCGTCGATGATACAGTCCCAACCACGGAAGCACTGGAAGTGTCTACTTCTGTCGGCGCATCCGGCATGTGTAGCAACATCCGGCTCTTCTGCCACCGCCGCGCAATCGTGGTCAACCCGTCTGCAAGAACGTTCTCCCGAAACACAACAAGATCATGGTCGTGGTTGGTGATGTGCTCAAAGCTGACGCCTGCTTGACGCAGAACTTCCAAGATTATCCTTGGGCCTTCCACACGCTCAAAGTCCTGGTAGTGCTCGGTTTGAGCCACCAGCTCGGCATTGATATATGCGCTCGTCTGCTTTGGGGAATAGCCAGGAATAAAATGTCCAATATCTCAAACCACTGCCTCTCCGCCGGCGCGGTGGGCGATGCGCGCCGTCTCAACTGCGCTTTTTGATCAGTGGTCACACACGATATCGGTTCGTGGCTGGTAAGTCCGCTGCATGGTGTGAGTATCGCGGACGCCTTCGTCGGGGAAGATTTCTTTGCAGACAGGGCAGTAGACGGGCAGTTGGTGGTTCCGCGAAAGATGCTGTTTCACACGTGAGATTGCGGAGAGGGTCATACGGTGACATCCGTTGTGCCCCACAGGGTCTTTCTTGTAGAAGGGACACGCTAGCCGCATTAGGCCCCGCTTGTCGCCATTGCGCGGGTTTTTGGCGTTCGCGGCCTTGGGATCCTGCTCGCTACTTCCACTCCCCAGACTGCCCTTTGAAACATTATCCCTTGCTCTCTTGTTCCGGGATTCGGATAGCTTCTGCCTGTATACCTGCGGATGGTTCCGAGCATCTGAAGCATCCTGCCCATGGCTTTTGTGAGCAGCCGGCTGTGGCCAGTCCGTGAAACGTTGAAAATGGATCCTCAAGACTTCATCCTTATATTGCATAAAAAGATGATCATCGCTCATGTAGGGAACATCCGGTGTGTAATCGGAATAATAACCGCCCTCATAACTGTCGGTATCTGATGTCTCGTCGACCGACTCGTCGACCTCGTCTCTCTTCGTGGCCAAGCCAGCTGGGGATAGTGCTGTCGATGGGGGGCTATCGTTGCTTTCTTGTTGCTGTTTTTCGGAAACGGCCCCCATTAGGGTTTCGGGGGTTGTCGCTGTGGGAGGCTTGGTGTTCGAAGGGGGAGGCGGACCTGCTGCCAAGCTAGTCCTCTCAACCAAGTAGGAGGACAGAGTCATTGGGGGCTCGGTGTGTTTGACCGCTTCTTCATCCTTCATTGGTTGATCGGCGTAGATATGGGCAAAATGGCGGTGATTCTCAGCTTCGGAGGCCAAGAAGACCCTGACTTCGGGCTGCGTGAGATCGGTTGGGCTCATGCCCTGGGGTATTCGCTCATTTGGCTCCAGCCGACGTCCCATATCGTAGCCAGTGATGCTCTCGGTATCCTTTGTGGAGCCGGTGAAGAGCGAAGGGCAGGGATTTTGTTCCAAGTCTCGATCGCGGGCAAGTTGGAGCTCGGCAGGGTCGATCTGAGAATCGTGCAGTATTTCTCGGAGAAGAGATGTGGGCACACTGTGACCATGGCCGACATGTCTCGTAGGTCCGCTGGGATCCCCGTCACCGATGACCATCTCGTTGGGGTAGTTGGGCCCGGTGCCGGATGCAATGAAGAATTCGTGCTGTGCGGGGCTTCTCCTATCCACTCTCGGCCACACATTGGAGGATGTCGGATTGGACGGCGGAATCGAGGTCTCAACACGAAGTCTCTCCGGGCTCTTGCCCGAATGATGCCGGTGGCCTGTCAATTCGGGCTCATCATCTGAAATGTCGAGTTCTTGGCCCCAGAGCTTTGCGTCAGCAATCGCCTCAGCCATATCCCTAAGGAATGGCTTCCCAAAGAGTAGATCGGAAGATGAGATGGCGGGAACGGTGAGTGATACGTTCATTTCGTCCTCGAGGAGTTGGGATATTGAGGAATAGTGGATTGGCTCGGGAGCGCTAGTATCTTCTCTGCTGATGACCGACGAGCAGTCCTCGACAACCATAGACGATGAAATGCTCGCTGCATCTCCAGCGCCGACCTCTCGACACACGCTAACCAGCCATCATCGTCAATATTACAGCCGAAACAACGACTATTTGCCAAAACAATGTTCAGAAATTCATCTGCCATATTTTTTAGGTGCGCTTCTTGTCGGTCCGTGTTTTGGAGGATCGAGGAAGGAGTTGTTAATGGCTGCATGGGAAGGCATGGTCGACTTTCAACGAGCACCAGCCAATCCTCATCCCACCCCTTCCCAAACGGCGAACGCACGTTTGTGCGTTCGCATCTCAGCCGCCCGTGGCTTGCAGCAACCTGTCCGGGCGCCACACCTGTTCCCTAATGTCACACATCCGCGCTGTCGTTGAAGCCACGGGAGGCATGGAGTCAAAGCATCTTTTGAGCCGCAGTGGTACTGCGTTAGAAGATTATCAGATCGTTCCACACATAAATACCATATTACTCTGGAAGTTTGCAACTGTCAGGCTCAGAGCCAAACATTGAACGTGAGTTCAGTCGCTGTCATTAATTGCCAGTGTAACACCTTTCTAGTGAGCATCGTGGGATACCTTATCTGTGTTATTGCTTTGTTAACTAGCTACCTAGGCTACACATCAGAATAATGACGGGCTCGGCAGCTTTTGCAGCAACTAGCGATGACACCCCGTAAGTTGTGTGCGATTCTTACACTGCGGATGTGCTAGCTCACCGCACAACCCAATAGATCCAAGGATGCCACCGAGCTCATGCAGAAGAGATTGGAGACATTCGAAAATGCCGCCCTTTCCGACGCCCCGATCACCGAGCGGATGCATCACAGCATTACTGATGAAAACCAGAGATCCAGAGAGACTATGGAAAAGCTGGCCATCTGGGATCAGAAATGGGCTGCGTTGCAGGCGAAGAGGCCATGATTAGCTTACCTGTATAAACGGCAGGCGTGCCTGGCACGCATGCAATACTCGCCTCAATACCTAGCGGGCTCCTGGAGCACCCACTTCCATCCAATTGTCGGCAGCAAGCCCGGCTAGCTCAATCGGTAGAGCGTGAGACTCTTATGGAGTATATCCGAAATCTCAAGGTTGTGGGTTCGACCCCCACGTCGGGCTCAATTCCCGTCTTCGTTGCTGTTTGCCTTAATTTTTGCAGCATTTTGTGCCGCCATACTTTTTTGCTCTATATCAACAGCCCTACGCCACTTCAATGACTCGCGCCGGGGAATCATCCCACTCCTTGGTAAAGAGCTGAGAGGACCAGTATAGTGATTCTCCGTATTTATGGCTCGTCCGGAGGTTCGCAATGTCATTTTCTAGAACAAGACGTCAGCAGCAGACTCAAACCTTGACAGAAGCGGCTCCCTACCTCTAGCTTTGATCAGAGCTTGCGTTTTCTTCATGAACGTAATTTGGTCAACCTCCAGTTTAGCCATAGACCGGACACTCGAGGAGTCCCAGTCGACGCACAAAGGTGCAGATCCGTTGCAGACAAAGTGGAACCGGGAAAGCACAACCTTCGCCGCATGAAAAACGTTGGTGAGAAACGGGACGTTAGAAAATCGTCCCTTTCTAGCATCAGCAGCTTATCATTCTCAAAAAAGGGACGGAAACATCCAACCACTTACCGGCATAGAATGAAGCTTAGCATGATAAGCAGAGTGTTGCGCCAGCCGCTCAATGTGATCGAGAACAATAAATGCGGTAAGATAAATGTCGAACCAGTCCTCCGGCCTCAGCGGGGAGATCTTTGCCTCAAATTGGTCAAGGAGTTTCTTCCTCAGCGGATGCAGCACTTCGGTGATGACTATCCGATCCAGTTGGGTGTCCATCATGGGCGGTATGGGGATCTTCCTAAAGCGGGGATTTGTGCGGTCGGTAACTCGGGAAACACCAAGCGTGTCAGGCCCGCACATCTCCCACTCAATCTCAATAATACGAGAGACTGCCCACAGGTCAAGTGCTAAGCTCACCAACGAACCCTAATACTGTTAGATATGATTGGTGGGACGGAAAAGTATCGCCTACCGCTTTAGCTTTCGCATACTGCATTGCCATTTTGACTGTCGTTGCCACCAGCTCGTTGTTACTTGCCAGAACATATGACTCCAGGTATGACTGTTTCGCAACAGCAATATACTGTAAGACCTGGGCGGTGATCTTCTGCATGTTGGTAAGACAGAACGGCGGCATGCGCATCTCGCGTTGGTTACCCTTCGCATCTTTCCACGTCAGTGACACTTTATCCTTTGGGAGTGGGACAAATTCGGAGGCATAAATCATCAGCTTATGGCCGACATGCTGTGTGAGCTGTAAGTTTCTCACTGGGACATCCGGTTTGGAAATGTCTTCGACGGTAAGACGTTTGAAACGCTCCGTGAAGAATGGCTCATTTGCCGCTGGCCCTTGAAGGATGTTAGTTGTATTCTCAACGCGACGGGCGCTAAACTGCCCAGAAAACAAAAAAAATAGGGTACAGCCATGCACTGTCGGGGGGACCATTCTCGCATAAGAACAGTGTGGGGGGCATGTCGGGTTGAGGTACTCACCATCGCGAAAGAACATGGCATCCTTCAAGATGGACTTGAAGCAGGGCATTGGCGAAACGTTCTTGTAAAGTCGGCTTGTGGAGCACCGAGTACAAGGTACGTAAAGGCTTTGCTTGAGCGCGAGATCACACTTCGGGTTTGTCAGAAAAGTGCTCCAGCAAGAATTCGGGTGTATTTGAGACCGACCTTCCTCTTGGACCCTTGGCAACGGCTGCAGACCCCCTCCCTCCTGGCGAGCTTGGTTTCCAGCCTCTTTTGGGGCGTGAAGCGGGATCTGTAATGCTCGGGGTTGCCGAGCGTCATCATCGTGCCACGCATCTCGCCATTTTCGTCCTTGTATGTGACTTTCTTTAGTGTTCGGGGGGTAAGCCCAGCACTCCCTTCGCTGTCTCTGGCTCGCCGCTTTTTCGATCGATCCTCATCGGAGCCAGCATCCGGTTTGAACTGGATAATCTCCAGTGACGGAGGCGGAGGCGGGGGCTTGGGCTTGCTCTTCCTCTGCTGGCTGGCAGGCACTTGGCGCTCCGAGCTAAAGTCATGGAAAAGGGGTGCTGAAGGGGACGTTGAAGAATGTCCGGTGGCATGAAGGACAGAATTCGGCGGTGATGGGTCCTCCGTGAGCACTTTGATAGGGGCCGAGACGCCCGGGTCGATTAGTGGATCTAAGCCTCCATCGGACCAGGCGGTTAGAGGCACATCTGGGCCGAAGTGAAGGTCAAATCGTGCATCCAGCGTTTGTCCAAACGGAAAAGTTAGCTGCCCCTGGGCTGAATCTCGAGTCGAGTCCGTGATAGCGCCATACGGCGCTGCAATAGGCCCCACAGCAGCAGAGGTCAATGCCCAATCCACGGCTCCTACAGGTACGGAAACAGCTGTGGAGTACGTCGGTCCCATCCACGTTCCTTGAGATGATGGCATACGGATATATTCTGCATTCCTGAAGGTCAGTGGGATCTGTTGGGGAATAGTGTGCGCAGCCCACATCTCCGTCGCCGCCGCATCCCCTGCGGAGTGGTTGCGCGCTGCGATGCGCGGCCCATTCAATCGCTGCGTGGCCACATGGTTCCTGGGTGCGGAGAAGGCAGACCTCCCGGGGACGTGGGAAATGGTTTCGGGGTCGGGGTTAAAGATGGTCGAGAGACCCAAGCCCTGGCCGAGGAGGCCGAACGAGGGGTCCCAGCCCAGCTCGCCGACGTGCGCGGTGCCGTTTCCATCGCGCGAACCGGATGCGCTCCTGCCGGGCTGCTCCATGGCGTGGGGATCGACTATCGCAGATATGGCATCGCGAATTGGTGGAATGTTCAGGTGGCTTCAAAGGTTGATGTACCGCGTTTCCCGATGAATGCAGCGGTCCGTGGCAAGCGAGCGACTTGGGGGGGAGGTGCGCCGGGGCGTCAGGGGGCTGTGCAATCGTCGTGGCTTCCCGCTCAGGCTGTGCCGCCCAGCTGTTTTCACCGATTTCCCGCTTCCGGGCTAGCCGAGGGATGCGTGCAGGTGCCGCGGGCATAATGTTCTTTTTGCCAAGATCCAATTGCTCCATGAGGCCCGATGATAGCGCTTTTCGCAACTGATCACAGCGCAGGCAAGAGGAGTGTGATGCTCCAAAGGTGCAAACTCGGTAAACGCAGCTGCCTATAGGCCGCTAATTTCGGCCTCCTTGATTGAGATACTCCGGTGGATCATGTGAGACTATATGATCCGAACAGGCCTATTGCTAAGCTCCCACAGCGAGGACGCTCTCATCCCATAGACACTCCCGATTTAGAGACCGGGTTTCGACACTTGCCAATGGTCCCCACACATTTGATCCGATAAGAACGTAATACTGACCCACATACATTCCCTTAGGTACTAGCTGCCCCGGCGAGGGAAGGAGGTCTTAAATGACTGGCGCAATGCCCGAGAAGCAGAGCTTCTATTCGCAAACGCCAGACTGTTCCGCGGGCTTCGGGCGGCACAGCGGGGGTCTCAATAATCAGGGCCGTTCCCACCCAAGAGCGCCAAACGGCCAGGCAAACACCGTTGGCCAGCCTCTTCGCCCTCGATCTCGATCTTGTTGCCTTTTTTGCCTTGCCGTTCGCCCCGATTTTCGTTCGCTGCAATGAAGCCTCGGCTGGGATTGCCCGCTGACGCAGATTCTGTGACCGCCATTATCGTCGCAGCAATGCCCCTTGATCCACAGTGGGATTACCGCTTTCCCTACCGGCTGAAGTACCCCGAGGACCACTACAACTACACGCGGATGCTATTTGAGTATTTTCTCGACCCCACCTTTGACGATTGGGCTGTGATTGTCGTCGAGGATAGTCTTGGGCCTGACGATGAGCTAAAGATTGTGGCGTTTGGCGTCTACAACGTCTCATATCGGAATAAGAGATTATACGGTCCTGGATACCGGGACCAGGACCGCAAGTCTCACTTCTTCGTCCCGCACCTGGCAAACCCTGAAAGTACCGGCTAACATGCAGCAGCAATGGCGATGGTCGAGAAACGGGGAGGGAATCATCGCAGGGATGCCAACCGCGAACGGTTCGATGCCTTCGGGCGTGGCCAGGCCGAGGCTTACAAGAGATTCTTTGGGCCTATTGGCCCGGAGCAGATTCACCTCCAGATTCTCGCCACCTTGCCAGACTATCAACGACGCGGTCATGGGTCATCCATTTGCCAGTGGGCGATGAAATTGGCCCACAGGGAGACGCTCAAGGACATCTCGGTCATGGCCAGCCCGATGGGGTACGAGCTCTACACTTGGCTGGGGTTCAAAAGGGCAGGGTCGTTTTCCATACAAGTCCCAGGCGAGGACGAGAAGCTGACTTTGGAGGCCATGATGTATCGCCCTGGCGCATAAACAGGGCGGTCAAGCGAGGAGGAGGGCGCCAGGTTTGATTCTGATTGGTGTAAAGATCAGGGCGAACCTCCCCGCTGACCAGGCCGGGAACACCGAGGCAATATTCCGGCTCTACGGTGGCTACCAACCTCTTCGCCCTTCATATCATGGCATTGGTGTCCGAAATCCGGTTTGGGGTTAAGTCTGTGCGTGTCTGCAAACGAGGCCCAAATCACAGCACAGATTAGTACAAGAAACCAGTCAACCTCGAGCACCCCCACGACGTCGGCCTTGGAACAAGACGCCAGATTTCTTCACCGCCGAGTCATGGCGACGCATACGCGAGAACGGGTAGCGTCGGTTGCAGTGTTTGCCGATTCCGGGAGCCTCACCCGCCCGCCTTATTGCTCGAACGACCTGTCGTCTCGTCCGAATGTGGGAAAACGCCCCGCCGCACTTGCGACTAGGCGCCAGCCCCGAGCATGAACGGCGATTTCCGCTCTCTCGCAGCCGTCCCCGCGCCAAACCGAAAAGAGCACCGTGTGCTCTCACCAGCTGATAGGCCATAAGTCTCACTTTGAAATAACCCGGCATAAACCCAAGGCGTATTATCTGGTCTCATCAGTCGATAATGAGAGTGATGAACTCGCCGGCATCGGAGATATGCCCATCACATGCAGGCACGAGTCGTTCGAGATATGGCACGGTCGGAGCGCGTCCGGAAGAGCTATGGGAGACATAAAGACGGCGATGTCAGTCACGGACTTGAGTCGAGCTGGACAACACTCAGCAGAAAGACAGTAGAGCCAGACGAGAAATATGATGCCTTTCTCGATGTCAAACCGAGTCTCGTGGGCGCCCGCCACAGGCCAGCCTTCAGATCATGACGACGTCAGCACGTGCGAGTCGGACATGTTGGTCGAGCACTCCAGTGACGTCAAAGATGACCTGCCAGAGACAAACCAGTTTCTCCAGCTTGAAAAACAACACGTTTGCTTGGACTATCTCGCAAGAGAGTGAGCTAACTCTGTCTCGGTTTGAGGACTGAATGTTGATCACACCACTTACAAGGCACGATCCGAACTGGAAAACACTTGCCCTCCTCTACGAAAAGCCAGGATCGATGACTATCGCTCCCCTTCCCACCCACTCGCCTCCCCCTCAAACGACACCTCGCAGACGCTCGACTTATCCTGTCTTCGGTGCAACGCATTACGTCTTCGTCATCGCGATCGAAAACTCGTCTTCTCGCCGTTCGATGTGTCCAAGAGGGACATACAGCCCCTTGATGGAGCAGTGGTTGGACACAAGTATGCGACATGAGATGTGGTTTGAGTGCTACTAAGACGGGATGCGAATGGCTTTTCTCCTTCAAATGCCCCTTCTCTCTCTCTTTTACCTTTGACGGTTTTTCCTTTACCTCACATCTTTCTCAGTTCTCTTTATCCTCTTCTTAGTCACACTGTCCCTATATGTACACCTCTGGTTGGCGTTCACGGAGCAGGGAAATACCCTCAGATTGAATGGAGTTACGAAATGATGATCAATTTTATCAACCATCACTATCAAAACCGTGACATATCATCTACCATGTAAACTCCTGAGCCATCACAAGTTCCAGTATACTGTGCTTCACAGCTTCCTGGTGTGGATACCAACGTGACATTGGCAGGTAACAACATTAAACGGCTCCGCCCATAATATGAAGCTAAACCCAGCTGAGGCCGCCCGACCAGCAGACGGGAAATTCAGAAATGAAAATGGGCGTTGCTGCTTGGCAACGGTGTGGAGATTCGCTAGTGCCAGGACTCAGCCCACACGAAAAGCTGAGGACGCGGAGGCAGGGTCACATCAAGCAATGTCTTGGCGGTCCCGACCTGGACTGACAGCGGGAGGCTCTGGGCTGCTGACGTCGCTGCATTGTTTGCTGTTCACTGCTTACTGCTTGCTGCATTGCCTATCCCAACATCTGACTGCTGCACTTCTCAACGCGACATGAAAGACGCGTGTGTGTGAAGAGGGCTGTTGGTCAGATTTCACGTCAATGCAGATGACCGGGAGCCTCCGCTGTTTATGGTACCTATGTTGCACCGCAGCGACCTCGACCTCAGTGTCGGCCACTCGCACAACCTGGGCAGGCATCTTCAAATGCGTCGCAGCATGTGGTTGGTCTGGTCGGTAGCTTTCCATTCCTTCCATCCTTCCTCCAGCACTTCCTCCCACCGACTAGCGATTCTCTGCATCCGAAAAAGCGTATCACAAGCTGATAGTTACCTACTGCAAGTACGTACTCACTCCATCATCGTCATCCAAAGCAAGCAGCATCGTCACGGAGTACCGCACAGCGCAATGAAACCAGTTCAACAACCACCAATATTTCACCCGACATCACCGTTCCTGGCTGTAACCTCCAAAAACGGCTTGGAGCGCGAATCCCATGGTCCCTCCCCGCAAGAATTCCGTGACTGACCCCTCCGTTCATTTCCACCTCCAAACACCGTGCAGCCCTGCGGCTGACATCTGCACCCCTCCCTTGCCAAGCAACCAGCTCAGCTGTTCCCATCCCAACCAATTACGTCAAAGTAAGCCGTTCGTGGCGTGTACCATACCCCTGGTAATTCAGGGGGTTTTCCCCAACACGGGCTCCACACCAGGGGACCCAAAATTGCTTGTGGTGTCGTCTAGGGGTTTCGCACAGCATTCGCTGCAGCGGGTGGGCGGCTGACGGACGGCTGTGTGGGGATGGAATCGATGATCGGCAACAGCCGGGTTTTGTGAATATTTTTGGGTAATGCCGAACTGCGCCAGAGGATCGCCCCCTGCTGCCTTGGCACGAAGCGAAGGTGGGAAGGTCCTTTTCATATTAAATCCTCGGACCACCCTTTCGTATTCACATGGTGAGCTTGTCCAGTCTGTTCGGTTTCTTTTATCTCCAGCACCATTCCAGAACTTGCTTCCTCTCACTTCCTCAGCATCACCGCAGAACAAGCACTCAGCTCACCTCACACACACACACACACACACACACACACACACACACACACAACCGCCAAGATGCTCTACAAGTCTACGGTCCTCGCCGGCCTCGCTTCCGTGGCATCGGCCCACATCTTTGCTAATCCCGTCGTCATCGCTCGAGGAATCGAAGCCCGCCAGACCGATGCCGCTGGCTCCAGCGCTTGCGCAAGTGCCGGCCTCTCCCTTATTACCGCCCTCCCCCTCCCTCCCGCCGATCTCATCAACTGGGTGCTCCAAAACCCCATCACCGACGCGTGCGACCTTTCCAAGATCCCCGCCTCGCTGTCTCCGGCAATCTCAAGCTACCAAACCGTTGCTCTCTCGTTCATCTCAGCGCACTCCAGCGAGCTGAGCTCGATTGCCTCGGCCTGCCCCGACGCTACCTCCCTGCTGGATGGACTCGACGTTGCCACCCTTACATGCGGCGCTGGCTCCACCGGGACTGGTGTGACCACGGCTACCAGCGGTGCTGGTGGCAGTGGTGCCACACCTACTAGCGGTGCTGGTGGTAGCGGTACCACTGGTACTACAGGCAGTGCTGGCGGTGCTGGCTCTGCGTCCTCAACCTTGAAGAGCACAGCCGGTGCTGCTCGCGAGACGGGCTTTGTTGCAGCAGCCGTTGCTGCCGCTGGGTTCCTCGGTGCCGTTGCTGCCCTTTAAGGAAGGAGAAACTCTGGGGCTCTAAGGAGAGGGGAGGAAAGGGAACCATTGCGATGTTGGGATAAACAAAAACAAACTTTAAACTTTGAGATGCAAGTCTTGTATTAGTTGGAAGGTCTGGCGTGGCCTTCTTTTTACCCGTAATATACCATTTTGGCATGGGATCCTGTCTAGTAGTTACCAAGGTGTAGCGCTTGGGAGCGAAGCCATTTTGGCCACGCACTTGTTTGCCAGTGCGGCCTTGGCCTCTTTGCTTGTTGAACTGACGCATGGCCTGCCAATGCTACCGTGAATACCGTCGCACACGATGATGGGAGGTCCGCCGCAGGGGCTGGTGACGTTGAAGTTCTTGAACTGGATGTTGGAGCAGATGGCGTTGGGGCTGCATGTCAGACGGGCGACTGCGCGGCCGTATTTGCCTGAAGTCGTGCCCGAGAAGTTCTCAAAGGTGATGTTGGTGATGTTGACTTGAGACGGGTAGGTGGAACAAGTTGTCGCGTCGATCTGCACGCACGCATGTAAGTCTCAGCCTTGCAGTACCCTCCCTCATGTCTGGATTGCGGGGTAGCGAATTGCACGTGGATTGTCACTTACATTGAAGTAGCAAGAGTCCAAGAAGGCGGTATACTCGTTGTTTGCGTTCCAAAAGTTCTTAAATGTGACGTTATCGATGAACCCATAGCCAACATTAGGTCCGGCCCACGACTTGAGGCGCGCAGCGTGTTGTCCGTTCAGCATCCACATGTTCTCAATGTGCACGTCGCGAATGAAGCTCTTCTCGCCGCCATACTGGCCAATAGAGCCCATCGAAGTTCCGTGAGTACCATTGCAGTACATAGTATTCAGGTACAGACCAGTGGCGTTGGATTTGGGGGAGAAACAGTCGTCTCCAATATTGACCCAGGCCCGTTCGATCCTGACGTGCTCGACGTTGAGCGAGTCGAAGAAATCCGTGTTCTTGGGTAACGTGGTAGCATTGTTGGACTCGGCAGTGCAGACAACATCTGTTAATGAGATATCCTTGGCTGAAGCTTGTCAGTCCATGTCTCCTGCACGAACAGGCAAAACATACAAGCCACGAAGAACGTAGTCCAGCAAGGCGAATCCTTGAAGTGGATGCCCTGCACGTCCAAGCCGGTGGCATTCTCGGCGTAGAACAAGATGGGGCGAAGGTAGGTATTAGTCGAGTCCAGAATCTCTCGGCCGGAGAACTCGTTCCACCACCGTTGGCCATTCCCGTTGAGGACACCATCGCCAAAGATTCTGATGTTCTTACCGCCCCATTTCCAAAACATAATGCTGTTCTGGAAGGGATGACGGAATGCGTTCTTCTGCCAGAACGGCGTGTCGTTGGTAAACTTGATCTCTCCGTCCAGCCGGACGTGAACGTTGTCGAGGAATGTCAAGTCTAGCGGCTTGCCAATGACGAATGTCTCTCCGCCGGGGAGGAAGAGAGTGCCGCCGTGGTTGGCGTCGTGGAGGGCCTTGAGGAAGGCATCCGACACGTCGTCCGTGTCGTTGTATGAGGGGCGGATAGTGATTAGCTGCCTACCGGGGGGGTTGTCCGCCCATGGCTGAATGGGATGTCTTTTCCTAAACTCATGGACGGAGCGAGGCACGCCTGCCGGTAGCTCGAGGCTAGCCAGCGCCCCAGTAGCAACGACCAATGCTGACAGCGCAAACAGCTTCATGTTGTGTGGTCAGACTGTATGAGAACTTATCCCAGAAGCAGTTCAAAAGTCGGGGGCATGTATCTCCTCTTTATCCACCGCCAACCCCAAGGATCCGGGGCACAAGCAAGCCGGGGAGCTGGAGACAAGCTCATCTCGGGTCATTTTGGCGGCATTGGCACCCCTCAGCGGTACCGCGCAAGACGCAGAGGGTACTGATAGTCGCGCTGCGTAGATGGCCTACAATTAATTTCGTTGACGGACAATGCGGTATCATTGATGGAAAAGGAGATGCCGTCCGGGAAAATTCCACCTCCCGTTCCTGCATCTGCAGTCCACGCTCCCCCACATTCCCCACCGTTCAAGCATTGAGGCGTGCATGGGAGAATGGCCAATGAGTGGGGAAGTTGCGACTTACACAAGTGAAGGGAAGCAGCTTAGGGCTGCGAATCAGACTCATGGGCCAAATCTAATTTTTTTTCAGGGGCACAATGCTTGTTTTACAAAATGCGACCTGAAGCCTTCACTTGGGTCTCTCTTCCCCTTTACCTGGTCATTCAGCCGCGACAGGGGAGTTTGCCAAAGACTCAACAGTGACGTCAAGCTAAACTCCACCAACAGCCCTTCATAGTAAGGTATGTTGACATATCTGTACCTATACCCAACTATCTCTCATAACCTACCCCCTTAACCTCAAATCCCGACGTTCCCAGCCGATAAACAACAACCAACCCCCTTCAACCCATCCA
>Ga0247770_1001087_pt1 | contig 23423 bp, 30 predicted proteins | sample UWRJL136409B6_FD_179943 | JGI IMG/M metagenome (GOLD analysis project Ga0247770, IMG submission 179943) | Plant litter microbial communities from Arlington Agricultural Research Station in Wisconsin, United States - UWRJ-L136-409B-6 | ecosystem: Environmental > Terrestrial > Plant litter >... | reverse complement strand
GTAGGGGCTTCGGGTCTTTGCACCCCTGGCCCAGTGCGCCTGGACGGTGTGCACCGTCTTCCCGCACTGTTCCTTCTGCGGGGGATTCGTCGGGCCGCCCCGGCCCAAGTGACGGCCTGCAGGGTCGTCACATCTAAATTAAAAAGAAAATCGCTACCTTTAATTACAAACTAGACTTACCCATTAATATAAAGGTGCGGATTAAGGTTTTCCACGTCTCACTTTTAGAATTAGCCTTAAAGGGGGTTCCTTTAGAAAAGAAGATTGAGATCGACGTTAATAAGGACGAATATGACGTTAAGGAAGTTATAGACTTATGGAAGGGGAAGAATATGTTCGAATATCTCGTTAAGTGGCTAGATTACGGCCCTAAAGGCAACTTATAGGAGCTAGTTAAAAATCTTAAGTGCCTAGACTTAATTGCGGAGTTCCATTAAAAGAATCCAGATTAACTAAAACCTCCTGTAGGGAAAAGGTGTAAAGTAAAGGTTAAACTAGTTAGTGTAGCTCTAAGGAGGTAAACTAACTGGTTTACTTTAGAAATAGAAAAACAAAGATAAGATTTAATATCTAAACTGCTAACTAAAGAGTAAGACTACTATAGGACTTAAAGCCTAAGAAGCGGTAGGAAACTCCTTAGTAGGTATAGAAGGACATTTATTAAAACCTTAACTATGGGTTGTAAGGACCTTAGACCTAATAAGGAGGCAGGACCTCTGGAGCTCCTGGTAAACTCCACACGAAGTCGCACGTGTAATAGAGAAGTGCTGCTGAGAAAGGAAGTTAGCAAACAAAACAAAACAAAAAAAGTCACCTTAGACCCTCTAGCCCTGAGGAGCAAGGATCTAAAGCGATAGGGGAACTCTTATGGGACTTGAACCCACGGCCTCTCGCTAAAGGAAGTAAGCGCGCCGTTACTGCGCCAAAAGAGCCGTTTTTATTTATTAAAGGAAGGAAGTTATAAACTGGGTTAAAAAGACGTTACAGGCTGTAGCAACCCTTTAGGAGGAAAGCCTGTAAGGAAAGAGTCCCAGTCTTAGGAAACCAGCTTAGCTTAGATAGGGTCTGATACCTCCACCCGCTCCTGGAAAGACAGAACCTCAGCCTTATGGGAAAACACTTTCATCACCTTCGCTTTAATAACGTGCCGTTAAGTTTTAACACGCTGTAACTTTATAAGGGAGTTATAGTGCTTAATAACTGCTTAATCGTATAGTATATCTAACTCCTTTTTCTTATCCACTAAACCTTTAATAAACTTATTAGAGTGACTAAACGCGTCACACGAAGAAGGTATACTAACGGATTAACACTCGCTACAGCTGTTAGATTACGTTATAACTTAATATAATAAGGATTTAGTTTAGTAATAAGTGTAGGGAGATATCTGTAAGCTAAAGGTGTTGAGGGATTTTGCAAGACGAATGTAACGGTTATAAGGAGCTTTTTCCTGCTTTCTCTGTCTTTTACGCTTTTTAACGCGGTTAAAAGACATAATAAAGGTAGGGAAGGAGGGAAACTAACCTAGCGATTCTTTATGAGAAAAGAATGTTTAAAAGGGGGAATTATATAACGACCCTACAGGCCGTCACTTGGGCCGGGGCAGCCTGATGAATCCCCTGTAAAAGGAACAGTGCGGGAGGACGGTGTATACTGTCTAAGCGCATTAGGCCAGGGGTGTAAAGACCCAAAGCCCCTACAACTAGTAAGAAAGTGCTTAATAGCCTACCAGGACTGGTAACACTAAGCACTGCTTAGTTAACTGCTTAGCTAAAAGTGCGTAGTGTATTACTAAGCAGAACGGACTAAGTAAAGTATAAAGTACCTCCTTATTAGTTAGTATAGATAGTTATAGTTATGCTTATAATTACTATAAGGGACTTTAATTCCTCACACTAGTATTTAATTATTTATTTATATCTTACTATTTAGACTCACCTCTGTGTATTATAGTGATAACGACCTACAGTGATATTAAACCCCCGTTTAGGAGTGTTAGCTTAATAAGCCGTCTTCAGAACGCCATTTACCTGTTAGCGTCCTGCCATACGTTCTGTCTTAACCCGCGCTAGTCCTCTCGAGGCCTGTGTCGGGTGCAGGTCGTAATACCTAGGTTAAGTTGAATTTCCTTATCAGTTTTGACTGAATTTCCCATAGTAATTTTTTTTGGAACCACCCTTATAACAAATTGTCCTCCGGACAGGAACCGACTAGTCCTAGGTCGAGTTGAATTTCCTTATCAGTTTTGACTGAATTTCCTATAGTAATTTTTTTTTTTGGACTACCCTTACAACAAATTGTCCTCCGGACAGGATAATAGATAAATAGGGAAAGCTATTTAGATTAGAATTAGTTAAGCATTTCTTTATTTCCAGGCTGCCGTCCGTCTGTAGGAAATGCCGGACACTGGGTTCAACAATCTGTTGTTTTATAACCAAACAGTACGAGAGCAAATGCATGTGGACCCAAAAAGGTAGTCCGCGATGGGTTTATTCGTTTTCTGTGTCTCGACAGAACTTATCTCCTATCGGAAACAGCACAAAGTGTATGGCTTCATCGAAGGCTGGGGATCCAAGGTAGCGGGACAACCGCAGCCCCACTTTTACTCCTTTCCATCCAGTTGACCCACTTTCCCTCTGGCAACAGACCGAGCCATGACGGTGCGGGATTTCGATTTCTGAAGAGACCTGTAACCTGGCTGGGCTACGATGACTATAATAGTTCATTCATCTTTTCCTCCTCATCCCTATTTTCTCTAACTACCACCTCTAAACGTTTGTCCAAGATCTCCACTTCTCCGGATTCCTTCCCGAATCCATCCAACAGCAATCCAACACATCACCATCCTTCAACAATCTTTCTTTACCCCTGCCATGCCATCCCCAACAGCTATAGCAACACCCTCAACACCTCTCTAACGGAAGGACCGGTAGTATTGCCGACTTTCATAATCCGGAATACCTCAACAGCAGCACCTGGAGCTGAAAGTTTCTCCGCAGTGACGTCATCGACCTCAAACTCAACATGCCCCTTTCCACCAGCTCTGTCACCTGCGGAACCAACAACACCCGAGTCTCAAGGTCTTCGACGCGGACAGCCATCACTGCCCCGGGTACTCCTACGGCGTTGGCCCAGCTGACGCGCCACTTGCGAGGCGTGGTTTTCGACACAGCCGTGATGGTAGCCGTCCCGAGTTTCAATTCCGGTTGCCCCGGCGACGGCCGCGCTTACCCCTGAAAGGCGCTGTTCAACGCGAATGGGCCACTGGGCTCATCGCCATCGGAGGACCGAATGCGCAACTCGGCGGGAGCCAACAATAGCATCTGCTTAGTCTCAACAGAGACTTCGACACGAACAAGAGCAGTGCGCTCAAAGGCGGTTCGAACAGGCCACTGTCCAAGGTCGATTGGTTCCCCGGTTGGTAGTTGGAGAGCCAGCTTGAACATGGAAGCCGTGTTAATGACGCTTGGAAGCCTCGAGTCACAGTTTTGGGAGTGCTAGTAGGTCGGTGTCATCTTCTGCTGGTGAGGGTAGTGGGTATGTAGGTACCTAGTTACTGATTGCCCTGATCTTTCTAGCCGCGAGGGCACTAATATGACATTATACAGCAAATTTGCCAAGCCAAGTGACCACAGCCGATTTTAATCCCGTCACCCCTAATAAGGCCCAGCAGCCTCCACATAATAATCCCCATTTCCATAGGCCACCGTGAAGCCGTGAGCAATGGCAGCGTTTCCTTGGTCACCGCAGCTCAACCAAACGCGATACACGGCACAAGCAACGTGCTCGCAGTAGCTAGAGGCCCCCCAGTATTCCGGGTAGATGCGGTTCCACCCCCAAATATTGGCTTCGGGCTCCGGCAGGCCATAGGCAGTGCAGAGATGAAGGTCTTCGGCCGGGGACACGCTGCACATGGCGGTGCCCAGGCTCTCGAGGTACGCCGCGCAGGCCCAGATGTGGTTCATGCCTCCGGGATTCCACAAGTTCGAGGTGGGGAAATTGCACCAGCCAGTTTCAGGAGTTCCGGAAATCCGCGGTGAAGGGAAACAGTAGGATGGCGCGCGGCGGGCCAGTTTCCCATCCGAGGCGTGAGCATGGTTCATGGTGATGTTGTAGAGCTTTGCGGGGGTGAGACCGACGGACTCGAGCGAGGGCATGCCGGGACCGGGCTTGATAAAGATTTCGCCAAGAGTACCGGATGTGGCTGCCGAGGATGTGGGGGCGGGAGCGGGAGCGGCGGCAACAGCGGCGGCAACGGCCGTGATGAAGACGGCGAAGCGCGCCATGTCTGGTGGTTGGTAGCCCGACTCGGACGGTGACTGGACCTCAAGTTGGGATCAAGGAGCCGTGAAGTGAGAGCGGTGCTGCAGTGAGAGTGAGAGCTCTGGGTTGGCATCTTAGCAAGGTATGGGATGCAGTATTTTATACCTGAAGAAGCTCTGTTCCCGGCGCCAGTTTGAAATTGTAGCAGGAGCGCTTCGGCCCTCTCACACTGCACAATTGGCAGGGGCCTGCTCGTGAACCACGGCTCGAGTTGTCCAATTTCGCGATGTTGTTGTTGCCTACACCTAAAATGCTTTGGGTGTTTACCCTAACTCTTTGGTGTGTTCAATAGTCCGGTATCAAGGCCCGCAGCGTAAATTACAGTGTGACGTGCGCTCTGACGACTTGAAAACTGTGCCGCAAGCCAAACTTAAATCACCATGTGCCGCGTCTCTGAACGTCGACCCCAGCTCAAAAGGCTCTATTAATAACACCATCCTTGCAACTTTGCGAATTGACTTTGAATCCGTACTTGACTTGGAGTTTCTCAAACTCCGTGACGGGTGATCATGGCCTCTCGAGTGTGTGGTAAAACAGAATCTCCATGACCTGCTGTGTTGTCCTTTCCCACATGGTGTTGGTGGCGCAGTTCGCCCCAGAGCTGTTGGACATCTATTGCACGAACCCGTCTTGCCAGCGGGCTGTGGTTTTTTTAGTTATGGGGTCCTTGTACGGGAAAAAGAAGTGCTAGTAGTTGTCTTCTTGAGCAGCCAGTAGTTGTTGCAGCTTTTCGCGAACTGATACAGGGACTTCTAGGCGGCGGAGGCGTCGGGGTCGGCGGTGTGTTTGTAGACTGGATCCTCCTCCTCGAAGTCGTCGCCGGTGACTGGCGCTGTGTCTGGAATGTTTATCAGATCATGAATTTAGGTGTTGTGGCGCTCCCGGTAGAGATTTCGCGCCTGGTCGAGGGTGAGGATGGCTACTTTTCTCTTTTTGCGTTGCTTGTTGAGACACTGGAGTGTGGCATCCCTTATGATGGTTAGAACGTCGTCGGTTGGGGAGACGTGGTCCCCGGGCACGACGGGGATTTCCCTGCTTCGAGTCTCGAAGACTTGGACTTGGTATGCTCTGGTGACGGCCTTGTTATCGTTGTTATCCTTATTGTCGTATTCCAAAAAGGCCAGTAATGCCGTCTCCTTGACCAGCGCGTCGGGGATTGTCTTGCCCCCTGGGTTGTCGGCCTGGCAGTTAATGCTGCTCCCGTAATGCTGGATCTTATAAACAGTGAAATGGGGCCTGGGAATCTCGGTCAGAGTGCCTTCGTGTTCGATGAAGCTGCTGATTTGCGGAACTCGCCTCCGGATGATCTAGCCGGAGCTGTCGCCGGTGAAGAGTGCCTGCTCGATAGGGTACTCGGGGGCTTGATACGTGGTAAATGAATTGCTACCATACGCTTTGCCATTGCTGAGAAGATAATCCAGCTGGTACACTATGGAATCCAGGGACGCCGTCCGCTGCGCGGACGCTCCTGCGAAGTTGTTCTGGGCTCTATATGTCGCGGGTCCGCTGTCTATGACAATCAGACATCCTTGAGCGTTGTTTGGGTCGTTGCCCGTGGGGTATTCGATGTATATGGCGTTCCCCCTGCCGCTGTAATTACACGACGTGGAGCTTCTATCTTGGCGATGTTCAAGCGCGCTGGAGATATGTGTCCCGGCTTCAACAAAGACATGGTGTCTTCGTACATCCGCTCCCCATAGCCTGGGAAGTGCGGCTGCTCGAAAGGGGAGCCACAGTCCACGATTATCACGGAAATAGGGTGTAATATCCGTTAAAACCCCAGGTGCGAGAGATTGGCGAAAGGAATATGGTATCAGGTATCGACAGCGTCAGACTGTTAATCTACTAGGATCTGACCTACTAGGGTCGAGTTGCAATCTGGAGGTTCTCAGTTCAATCCTGAGCGGGGGAGGTATCATGGCAACCCAACGTCAAACCTTGGTGCTTTTCTTTTTGGTGGTTGATTTGTGGGTGGTGGAGCGGTAGGTGTGGAGGAGGTGCGCGGACTGGTACCCCTTTTTGATATAGAGTCTGAGCAAAATTCACTCGCAGCCAGCGTTCCTGCATGGCCAGTATCCAAACAACATGGATCCCTCAGTGGAAAGCAAAGTGACATGCGGAAAAGGCTTCAGAAGTTCCGGATGAGGGACAAGAGAGACAGCCACCAAGCCACGCAACGCACATGGCGGGCTACCAGGGAATCACACTCCACCTGCCCTCTCCACTGTCCATGAGTGACGGGCCCACGAGTGACACCACCTTCACAAGATCAAACCCAAAGCACAGCAGACGCAAGCTCCATTCAGCTGTCAGAAGCTACAAGTATCCCGTAGCCACCGGGTTGGCTATCCCCGGTCCATAATTCCAAACGACCTTCCTCCCATCGGGCAAGACACCACCTACCCAGCCAACAGCACCTAGCCTAAAACACAAATGAAAACCATGCTTTGCTAAGCCCTTCTATTTTACTTTACAATAATCAAGTCATCATCATCGTCGTCATCCAAAATAACCTGCCTCCTGCCCTTCGCCGCCGCAGAGAGCGGCTCGCCCAGACTCTCCCTTCCCGCCTCGCGAATGCCCTTCTCCGTGACGAACCGCGTCTTCTTCCTAACAGGCGAGCGGTCACCACTCCTCGCTGGCGGCGGCACAACCGATGGTGAGCCGCCAGCATCATCGGTGGTGCTTGCATCGCGATGATCGCGAATGGCAAAATCGGAGGCTTTCCTCCCGTCTAGCCTCTCGCCGTCCTTCATCCGTGACAGTTTTGTTCCTAGCGCTGAACCCCAGCCTAATGCGGCGGCCTTGTTCCCTGAGAGCGAACTCCCGCCTGCGGTTGAGCTCGACGCCGAAGATTCCGGCCTCTTGCGCTTGACAGGGGCGAGACTGATTTTCGGGCCGTCATCGCCGCGCTTGCCTACGAGGCCGAGGGCGCGCGCGTCCCACCTCGGAGGGACGGTCTCGGCGTTGCTCCCGGCGGTTGATAAGCTTGTATTGGTGATGCGCGAGGACAGCGAGCCAGACACGGCTGCCGAGACGGCCGTGGACGACGACGAGATGCTAGAGCCGAGTGCCGCGTTTGCAGCAACTGTTGCTTTCGCGGCGCGGCTCATGTATTCCTTGCCAGCTCCGCCACCGATCTCGCCTAGTCGCTTCGCGATGTCACGCTCTTTCTCCTGGCGCAGCAGTTTCCGCTTGAGGCCCTCCTCCCTCTCGGCGCGGTCTGCTAGGCCGCCCTCCCGCTCCTCGTCCATAGCGGAGCGGTGGGCACCGTTGACAAAGTAGGTGGCATGGGCGAAGCGATCGTAGTTGCCGCGCTTGAGTTCCTCTTCTGTCTTTTCGTGCTTCTTGTTCTTGTAATACTCATTGTGCTTGCTACGGGGACCGTCGCCGCCGCCACCGAAGCCCGTGGTGCTGTTGAGCTCGATGCGGCCTGCGCGTGTCTTGCGTATTGCCTCGTTGGTGTGGAACTCGCAGTACTCAGTACGCCGCACATTTATCCAGCTGCTGCACATCTGACCGTCCTTCTTGACGCTCTTGCAGTAACCCAAGTCACGAGCGTTTCCGATCTCGAGGATCGTGTCGGCGTCACTATTGATGACGAGCCCAAACCTGCCCGTTGCCTCGCGCCCGGGAGGCGGAGGGATGATGCTAGGATTGAGGATGGCCAGTACGGTACCGGGTACCAGTTTCCAGAACCGTTCGAACCCCGTATTGAAGAGGTAAAGCTCCAGCTCAAAGTTCAAATCCACGAGCGTAACCACCATGTACTTTCCACGATCCTTCTGAGCCTTGTCATCACCAGCTGGCCCTGGCCGGTGACTCCGGGGGTCGGATTTGCTAGCAATGATGGCAAATACGACGATATCACTCTCAATATCTGGCAGGGACCAGTCGGGTGACTTGACGAGCCGTAATAAGTCCTTGATGAGGTAGGTCTTCATCCCTCTGATCGCGCGAGTAAGGACTTTGTGGGGTAAAATGCGCTTAGAAAGATGAAGCCCTGAGTATGGTTCGAAAGATGCTTCTGAGTCTGCTCCATTGGTCGTATCAGCTGCCGTCGAATTGCCCTCCGATGATTCAGCCCCTAAGGGAGCTGAGTTGCGTATGTCAAGCACAGTACTGCTACGCGGTAACTGCCCTCCATTTATCCTCCCTGTCGCAGAGATAACATCACTTCTTGTGTACTCTTGAGGCTTGTAAGGTTGGTCTGGGATATCGGCGGCTTTTGTCCTATATTCTTCCATCTCTTCTTTCCCAACACTGAACGCTGAGCTGCGAATATTTTGTATCCTCTGTTGCTTCTCCATGCGACTGGCTTCCTCGGATCGGGCAGATGCTAGCCGCTCGTTGAAACTCATGGGACGCGCCTCTTCTTCCGGCGCTTGACCGGGCAAAGGGGTCTTCGTCCGTCGCAAGTAGCCACCCTGCTGAACCGTTCGCTCATCCTGCGGTCTCCTCGCACTAGGCGCCCTCCTGAGAGAAACATCAGCCGCCCTCAGGCCCTTGTCGATGCCTAACACTACTCGCTGTGGGGATGTTGATTGATTCGCCGCGCTCTGAGCTCTTTTGACGGGTGATGCAGGGACCTGAACTGGGACCTGTCCGTTCGCCCGCTCCATCCTGTCCCGCGCCGCTGCGATCTTGGACTGTATTGGAAGCTCCCTCAACCCCACAGCATCCCCTGGGGCGGACACTGGCCGCAACCCACTGCTCCCTCCTTCTGAAGCTGATGTTGCAGCCCTTTTCTGAGCCTTCGCGGCCTTGAGTTTCTTGAGCTTGAGTTTCGCCTCGATCGCCTGTAGTTGCAACTTCAGAATCTCCTCGTCGTCGTCATCGTCCTCTTCGCCGTCATCGTCTGGCTCATCTTCTCGCGAGTACTTCGAGCCTAATGCTGAGGCAGATTTGGATGTCCTGAGCTTCGATGGGGAGGGGCTAGGTGACGTGCGCTCAGCGAGACGTCGCAAGCGGTCGCGGCCTGAGGGCGTGCCCAAGAGGGCATCGTGAGGCGATCGAGGGGGCCATTGGGAGGCCATTGCTGTTTCGGTCGTAAGCATATTTTGTTTTTCACGACATGCGAGAACGAAGCAACATACTAAGCAGCGAATGCCCAAGCCCTCAGCCTCTACTAAGGTTTAGACCGGCGCGAGGAATACAAACACGCCTTCCGTTGTTTACAGGCCCCAGACGAAAAGCGGAAGCAAGGTCCGTTCCTGCGAAGCTAAGGCGTGCCAGGGTCCCCCTATAATAGCCAATTAAGGTGAGACAATGCCAACATCGTCGTCGGGAGACTGCAGAGCACCCAGTCGGAGACGAACGTTGTTTTCGTAGATTTCAGCAAAAGGCCCAAAAATTGCAGGGTAATGGCTGCTATGTTTCATCCAACGACAGCAAGCTTGTTGGACCAAAAAAGGGATCAGCTTGTTGACGATGGATTCCAGAACAGAGCGATAAGCCTCAAACGGTGCGATAAGGCGAAAGTTTGGTGGTGGGCTTGGGCTGAGTGCCTGGCTTGCAGGGAATAGAACGTGCTTGCAAAAGTCGGCGCTGGTAGCCGAGACCGCTGGTCGCGATGCGACGCGTCAAAGTCGCGTCGGATTTGACAGGGGTCTTACACCTTTGCGCACCGAAAGAAAGCCTGCAATTGACCCCTTGGAGAGTGCACTTTTGGGACAACATCGATACCTACACATACAGCCCGCGCATTTCACCTTGAAGAGCACATACATATCATATTTTCCGCATTTATGGCGAGGACACGAGCAGCAAAAGGGGCGGCGTCCACGGCGAAAGCAGTAAAGGCAGAGAAAGCAAAGCCCGCCGCCACGACAGCGGCCTTCACTCTACCACCAGAAGCAGAGAACCCACCGAGGTTCTTCATCATCCCAAAGACAGCCACTGCGGCAGCCCGCATTGTCACTCTGCAAAACCCTCGTTATGCGAAGCCCACCAGATATCTAGTTTGCCCCGAATCGGGCTTCTTCGAGTTCAACAAGATCTCCCCGCCCAAATCGGCTCCCCGGAGTTGGCTGCTCGACAATGCCAGGATAGAAGACGGCTCGAAGAACGACGGGTTCGATGCGCAGGTCGCTAGCAACCCAGAACTCTATGTCGCGACACCGATTGATCCATTATTCCTCCTCCTGCCTGTGCTGGCCTCCACACAGGGGCGTAAGTCTGGAGATGATGCCAAGGGGTCGAAGAAGCGCATGTTCCTTTCCAGCGACGACCATTTCGACGCACTTTCCGAGTCAGGTGGCCATCTGTCGGATGTCTTGGCATGGCCGAGTGCCAGGAGCATTCTCCTGTCGAGGATGGATGCCGTCTGCGACGCGGTCGAGGCTGGGGACGAGCAGATGTACCGACTGAACGAGTCAAGACTGGTGGATGAGATCCTGTCCAAAGCGAAGCGGATGAGTGAGAAAGACTTGCCCAAGAGCTTGGAAGACAAGTTTGTGGCGAAGGCGCTCGAGGCGCCTATTCTAGGGATCAGGAGCAGGTCTGCACCGGATGCTGGCGGCAAGGCAACCTCAGAAAGCAGCACGCCTCAGCCAGACGGGGCGGATTCCCAGTCTACGGTCTCGTCCCTTGAGACTTCGGCGAGCACACTTTCCGAGGCGTCCACTGCCGCTACATCAGTGTCGGGTGATTCGGCCGCCAACGAGGTCGTCACCAGTGCTATGACTGCGTCCGATGAGGTCGTCAAGCTGCAGAGACTACGGGTTGCATTCAACTTTATCTGCTCCAGCTATATCGCTCCGCCCCTAGCCGGAGCGCTGAAAGAATTGGTGGCAAAATCATCTTCTGTGGACTTCAGCCCGCTCAGTGAGTATGTTGCTCAGCTTACAAAGTTGCGCCAAGAGGCCATGGCAGCCAGGGCGCCCGACTACTCACGAAAGCGGGCGATGGATGACGAGGAAGAATATGAGCGGGCTGAGAAGCGCCGGAAGAAAGAGGAAGAGGATAAGGTCAAAAAGGCAAACCAGAGTCGTGGCGTTAAGCAGCTAGCCAAGGTCAACACATCGGGGATGAAGAAGATGAGTGACTTTTTCAAGAAGAAGTAGCGCTTGCATGAGAGGCTCGCGGTTGCGGTTGGAAAGGGTTTTTTTGTAATATACCAGGTTAGGTTTAGTTGCCACGGCGTTCAGGATACGATGGTGTCATTGGATCATTGGCACGTAGGAAATGTATTTTGTTGGTGGAGTCAGGCTGGACTATCACGACTTATCGCCTGTGCCTCTTGACCGCCCTCCCCTAGCACTTCCAAAAGCCCTACCTATCCCTGACGTACCTCTCCCGCTCCTGGTGCTCGACGAGGTGGTATTTACGCCATACCCGGATGACATACCATATCCCGACGAGCTACCCCTAACCGATCCTCGCCCACGCCCGGCTCTTGTGCCCCGAGTTGACGACCCTCTCGAGGCTGGCGCCACCAACTTCTGTCTTTCCTCCTCCTCTGCCTTCCTCCTGGCATCTTCGCGCCTGCGTTCTAGCTCAGCCGCCCGCCTCTCAGCCTCCTGCTGCTTGTAGAACACCTCGTTCTCAGCATCAGCCAGGTCTTGGGTTGCGCCCTTCCAATTAGGGTTGAGAATCAGTCGCTGATTGTGCTCTGTCTGGGACAGGATCCGGGTCCACGTGTTGAGCAACATCGATGCGTTTTCGACTGTCTTGGATACAGTCTAGAATAAACGTTAACATCGGCTTCGATGCTCACAGAAACTGCTGGCCTTTATTCAGGCCAGCGCAAACACCTACCCCCATGTTGCCCTTGGCCCGCTCAAGGGTGCCAATGACCCCCTCAATGACTTCATTGATGTTTCTCACGCCCTCTAATTCTCTACGTAGGGCTGCCTCCCGGGCCTCCTGGGCCTCTTCGGCGTCGTATCGGGAGTTTTGGTTGGTAGGGGTCTTTGTCCTGTCGGGTAGCTGGTGCGGGGCGCGTCCGGCAGCTGTGCGCTCCGAGGGTGACGCAAAGAGGTCCGAAGACTCCTGGTCAGAGCTATCGATGTTGTCGGCCATGGTGCACTGCGTTTGCTTTTGAGTTATGTGTTGCACCGTCCTTTCGTGTCTTAGTCAGAGCGTTAGGCCTCAATTCCAGCTCACAGATCCACAATGTGGTGATGTTGTTGTTTGGGGCGCTTGTCTCTGAACCGACACTCGGATGACGTTTCGTTTGCTGATGGCTGCCAGCGCTCAAGTGTCTGCAGCGAATTGGAGGGGTCAGGCCACGAGGGTCCTGGCCTTGACGCGAACCCCTGTCGCGTTGTGGGGTTTTCGCGTCAGTTTTAATTTATCTCCTCAGTTCGTGGGCCAATAAGAGTGGAGCTGGGCAACAGGGAAGGCTGGCTGTGCGTTCGAAACCGGTGCAGACCGCCCCCAGCCTCTTTTCCGCGCTTTCTCCCTTGACAACCTCATCGCAAATCCCCAGATTTGCAACTAAACATTGATTTCTGACATCCACTTTCCACCTCACAAACTCCGCTTGACTTGTTCGAGGGCAATCCCAGCATTGTTTACTCTACCTTGGTTTCCTGGAATTCAATATTGCAGTTTTGCACAATTGAGCTCTGTTATCCCCCTCTTGTCGCCGCCGATTTCATTCAGCTTCCGTTCCTGCCCGGTCTTGAGTTCACTCGAGCTCTCGCCTGAGGCCCCCCGGACCTTGAGTTTGCGGCGCGAACTCATCTTTTTCCCCCACAATACCGCCGCTGCTACAAGGTGCGCGGAAAATCAGCCATCGCAGCAGCAAGCAGCATCGCCTGGCGGTCCAGTTGAGCAGTCAGGCAGGTGCAACGAAAGTCCTCAAACCGCAAAGCGCATTTCATCCGATTCAGGCTTCGAAATGGAGGTTGGAGCCTTTGCAGTAGCAACACCTTCCCCGGGTCCTTCCTCTGGCAGAATCCATACCCCGCCTGCACCTCTTCACGGATACACAGACAGCTACGAACCCTACACCCCTCGCAAGTCTACCCGCCTTCAACACCGCGCTGCCAATCGCACTCCTTCACCTCACCTTTCCGTGCGACACCAGCCCGAAAGCCGCGGTGCTCATTTGCCTTCGCTTGGATCACCAAAGCGCACAAAGTCTCGCCGCAATACCACAATGGCTTCCCCCGCTTCCTCTCCCCAGAAGCGGCGCGCTCCGGTCGCGAATGCGTCTCATCGCACTTCTGCCAGCTTGACTACAGAGTCAACCACATCCGCTGCTGCAGCTCTTGGATTTGTAGGCCAGCCCGAGCATCTACATCCCGGCCGTGCTAGCATCTCTGCCGTCGGCATGCTCATTACCCCAGCCAAGACGCCTCAGAAGCCGCCTTCTCAGAAGACCAGAGACAATATCCAGGCAGTCGCACGCAGTCTCTTCAACGAATCCGAGGTTATGCCTACCCCTAAGAAGTCGCGTACCCAGAACTACGTCCTCGACAGTTTCTCAGCCGACGACAATATCGAGGAGCCGATTGCGATCTACACTGATTCGCACGAGCGCATTCCCGAAGTTGACCGGAGCGCCGCCAACCCGTTCTATGGTGATCGCCCCGCTCCTGCCGTTGGTCTGCGTCGGAGCAAGCGCCAGATGGTCTCTATTCCAGGCGAGGGCATGATCAGTATTGATGAGGCAGTTCGCCGGGACGATGGCCGCCTAAAAGTATTGTACGTTCCATCCCAACTGTACTCATCTGCATGAAGAAGTAAAAGCTAACATTTGTTGCAGCCGTGGCAAGAAGATCTTCCAGAAGGAAACTGAACATGAGGACGCGGCTTCCGGTTCTGATGGTTCGCCGAGACGATTGACTCGCAAGTCTATCAAGCCCCGTCTACTGTTCCCGCCAAAGGTTCAAGAGCCCGAGATGCTCACGGACGAGGACGAAGTTGCGACCGAGATCGAGGATAATGTCCTGATGCACGAGGCAGAGATCGAGGCAGAGAACAACCCGACGACTCCCATGGATCTGGTCGAGGAAGCCCCCGGCACGCCCAAGGCACCGAAGTTTGCGCCAGCTTCACCTCCCACCACCGCACGCGCGACGCGTTTCGGAAAGCAGCCCGCGGAGTCTACCGCCATGAACGCCAGTGTCCAGGCTACTAAGAATAGCACCGGACGCGGCAGGCACAGCCCATTCGACGGTTGGCGCCGTGTGAAGGGCGGTTCGGATGGCCAGATCCCGGGTCAGAAGCGCCAGGGCGACGAACTTTCGTCGAGCTCCACGAAACGGAGCCGAGCTTAACCGCACTGCAGTTACCGCAGAGCGGACTCAGGCTTGACTGCAAAATGCGATCAGGCCTCACCGATTGATTGGCTTGTACAAATGGCACCAAAGTATCACGGCATGAAAGACTCTGACGAAGGATGGGCACGGAGTTTGGGAAGGCTGTTTACGGGGTGATACTGCAACGATTTTAGGAGCGCAGGAATTAATGTGACGTCGAGAAGGGGTCATATGGCCTTCTTTGCATAACGCTGTGCAAGGTCACGACAGACTGTGCCATTTCTTATGGTCAGAGTTACCAATATGGTTATTTGTTATCACGACACAGACGATGGATATGAGATGGGCGAAAAATGGATGCGCCCCCATGTCAAAACTGAGGAAGTCTGTGTTCAGTCAGGAATAGCTAGTTTAGCAAAGTCTAGATAGGTCTGGAAGAATTAGACGGCTACCGGTATTTGAAACCGGTGGTACGTCAAGGTTTCGGAAACTTGAGTCCTTTTGATATCGCGATGTGAAGTGCTAGAGGGTATTCCCGTGCATTGCCGTCATCCTGCATCATGCGACCACGACACCCGTTTCTGTGTTTCTACCCCCCTCTTGTGCTTTGTTTGCCCCACCCCCGCATTCCACATCACGGCAGCGAGGGGCAGAAAATCGTCAACGGAGCCCAACCAGAGCCACTTTTATGTATAAATCAGGGAACAGGACCTAGCTTCTCTAGTCTCTAGCCTTCGTTACACCTCACCCCAGAGTAAGAACACTGCTGACCACCGCCACGATGCACATCCTCATCGTCAATGACGATGGGCCCCCGTCGCCCCATTCCTCGCCCTACGTGCACAGTCTCGTCCGCGAGCTGCAAGCCGCCGGCCATGTCATCTCTGTCTGCCTCCCCCACACCCAGCGCTCATGGATCGGAAAGGCCCACATGATCGGCCAGACCGTCAAGCCCACGTACTACCGCCCCCCGCCGCTAAACCGTCCCGCCGCTGGTCTCACCTCGCCTATCCGCGAGGACGAGGACGACACCACCCATGGAACCACCCACACCAGGCCCAGCTCACGCCCCGGTGTCGAGGAATGGGTCCTCGTCGACGGCACGCCCGCCTCGTGCGTGCAGATCGGCCTGTACCACTTCTTCCAGGACAGAGGGGAGGTCGATCTGGTTGTCAGCGGACCCAACTACGGACGCAACACCACGGCCGTGTTTGCGCTGAGCAGCGGCACGCTCGGCGGCGCGCTGGAGGCTGCCGTTTGCAGGAAGCGCGCCATTGCGCTTAGCTATGCGTTCTTCTCGAGGAATCATGACAGCGAGATCATTACGGCGGCCGGACGCAGGGGCGTCAAGGTCATTGAGGCGCTGTGGAAGGCGTGGCCGGAGGATGGGAGCGTGGATTTGTATAGCGTCAATGTGCCGCTGCTGGAGGGCCTTGAGAAGGAGAAGGTGCTGTATACGGGGGTGTTGCAGAACTATTGGGGCGCGGGGAGCTGCTTTACCGAGGTGGATGGGAGTGTCGATGGGGAGAACGAGGACGAGGAGAGGATACGCGAGGGCGAGGGCCGCGCGGAGGAGAAGGAGGGGGAGGGTGGTGAGGATAAGGGCCCGAAACCCCATACTCATAAGCACTTCAAGTGGTCGCCGAGATTTACGGATGTGTATAAGAGTGTGGAAGAGGCGCCTCCTGGGAACGACGGGTGGGCGGTCAAAGAGGGCTTTACCAGGTATGTTTTGCGGGGATTTTGACGATGTGTGGACAAAGACTAACAGTTGGTGTTTTTTTGCAGTGTCACGCCGTTGAAGGCCAACTTCTTCCAGGCTGGTACGAATTTGCACGGAGAAGAGTTACAGTTGTAAGTGTTTGAGTTGCTGTTGCGTTGCGTTGCTGTTGCATTGCTGTTATGGTTTGTTGTTGCCCCCTTTTTTGGCGGTGATGAATATCACGCGGGACGAACGGGCATGGTGATAGACGCCCTGGCTTGTCCAGACGATGGGGAACAGAAAACCAAGGTCATAAGATAGAGCATAGAAGGCGAATCTAGAAATAGATAGACAGCTGCTCTAGAGAGAAGCTCTCGATGCCGATGCCTTGCCTCCCAGCACCGTGCCCGTTCCCCATCCGCCATCACAGCAGTAGAGCAGAACATTTTCTTACCATTGTTTACTTCCAGGGGCAGCAGTTCACCCACTGCTACAACGACACAAACCACCGTTCCAGGACTCACCCGAATAACCCTCCCCATCCGAACAAAAACCCAAACGCCAACACCACCAATCCCGCACTTCCACGTCCTGATCAACTACGAAGACACATACGTACAGCCCCTGATCCTCTCAGCCATGGCCTCCCTCTTCCCCCCAGGAAGCTACACCCTCCTCTCACCCGCACCCTCCGACACCTCCGTCGAAACCTCCCTGCCATCTCTCCTCCCTGCCTCCGCCCCCCCTAACGCCAAAATCCTCCAGATCTCCGCCTACGAGTCCATCGACTTCGACTACGCCTCCACGCACAGCGCCACCTGCCTCGTCAACAGCTATGTCATCCGAAAAGCTCTCATCCGCAAGCACTTCCTGTCAGCCACGGTGGACAACTGGGTGGCGAAGCATCCGCAATCGGTGCTGGGCACGCATGTCAAGCGCAGCGAGGCGTTTGAGGTGGATTTTGCGGAGTTTCTGGACGATGCGCTGGTTGAGGCGTGGGATCTCAATGCTAGCTTAGGGGGAAATGCGGTGTTGTTGGAGGATGGGGGAGGTGGAGGAGAGGAAGAGGGGGTGGCGGAGCGGGAGGGGGGAGATGAGGATACGGGTACGGGTACGGGTACGGGTGAGGTTGTGAGGGTTGGTGATGGTGGTGGTTGTGCATTGACAGGGAAAGGGGGGAAGGAACTGGAGTGGTGGATCCTCAAGCCGAGTATGAGCGATCGCGGCCAGGGCATCAGGCTGTTTTGCACCATGGAGCAGCTGCAGGGGATTTTTGATGAGTGGGAGCCGGAATTCGAAGAGGACGAGGAGGAAGACGGTGGCGGAGCTGCTGTTACTCAGGGTGCCTTTGGTGATCACAACGACGAGAGTGGTGCAGACGAGGAGGAGGGAGACTTGGATCGCATCATGGCTTCTCACCTCCGCCACTTTGTCGCCCAGCCGTACATCCACCCGCCCTTGTTGTTGCCCGAGCTGGACAACCGCAAGTTCCACGTCCGGGTCTACGTCTTGGCCGTGGGCAGCATGCGCGTTTACGTCTACAAGGAAATGCTGGCGCTTTTCGCAGCCAAGCCCTACCAGCCCCCCGTGGTAGCTTCTGCTGGAGATGGGGAAGGTCGAGACAGAGCGGACGAGGTTGAGATCGACCTCGACGCACACTTGACCAATACCTGTCTGCAGGGCGACGACACAGCCGCCAAATCCAACTCGGTCCACCGCTTTTGGGACCTGCCGCTGCCGCAGGAGACGGCCGACAACATCTTCGAGCAGATCTGCGCAGTTACGGGTGAGCTGTTCGAGGCCGCGGCCCGGGGTATGATGATACACTTTCAGCCACTCGAGTGTGCGTTTGAGGTCTACGGGCTGGACTTTCTCGTTCACGCCGCGGGAACGGCTTGGCTCCTTGAGGTCAACGCCTTCCCCGATTTCAAGCAGACGGGGGATCTCAAGGGCATCGTTGCAGGGTTCTGGGCGGGCGTGCTGCGCCTCGCTGTTATCCCCTTCGTGAGGGGTTCTGAGCACGATAGTGGAGATGAAGACCACGTCACCCTGGGCTCAGACGAGATGGTCATGGTCAAGGACGTTGATCTTGGCCGGCGTTGGGGGGCGTCGTGATGAGTTCGGCCCCGGTCCCGCCCCGGCATCCCGATCTTAGCCAAAGCCAACAGAGCTGCCTCTGTGGCCAAGTGCTAGATCCGTGTTTTTGAGTCTGACAAGTCCCGTCTGAGACTTCAGATCCCGCTCTGGACTAGCACTGTCTTGCTCCGCCACAATTCTGGACTCCGCTCTTTACGGAGTAAGCAACCTCTTGCGTCCGTACCGGCCGCTTTGGAGATATACACGCGTGGGTCTGGATCGGCAGAGGGGGGGTGAAAAAGGCGCAACAAAACACAGGCCCCTATCTCTGGGCGCCAATGCTGTCTCCTCCCTAAGGAAGCAACTTTTGTCTCATCGCCAAGACAGGCCAAGATAGAGAATGTATCAATCACGTAAACTCTCTCCCCACTGGGCAGGTTGTCGCCGTGGGTTTCCCAATGTGAAGGTTTAGCCGACCCCCGCTGAAGGCTGTGCTTACTTCATGACCTCCGCGAAGACTGCAGACTCCAGTTGTCCGGGTGAGCCGGGGGTTGGCCAGCGAATGCCATGTGGTTTCTCTCGGCACGAACCGAGCGTCATCCGGAGCCGGTACCGTGACGACCCAAGGAAAGCCAAGCTGCAAGAGCCGTTTCGGCCCCTCTGCACCCTCTATTCCAAGTTCCAAACAAGAAACAAAAATAAAGTGGGGGGAAGGGCCGTCGAAATAATTCAGTTTTCGCCCAGTATGCAGCCAAGTGCGATGGACTTGTCTGGTCTCCTGCATACGACGCTTGCACAGCCTCGTCCCTTTCCGCGTCCACCTTCTCCATTCTCGTCTGCCGTGCTCGAGGGGGTGGGCGGGCAATTTCTGGCGAGCTCTTGCTGGGCGGGCAGAGTGGCACCAGAGCAACTGTTGATGTTCCTTGGAAGTGGGATAGGGTGTCAGATCAGTACTATGGGTGAAGTAGCGAATGTCGCCAGAAACACCGGAAACCAGTGGGTCATACCTTAACTGCCCGTTGGTAGCCGATCATCTTGTTTCTGATGGAGTCGTGGCCATGAGCGAACCGGTGGGAGGGAGTGTCGTGGAGCCGGTTCGGGAAGGAGTCGATGTAAATGACCACTCGGGATCCAACGTGAGTGACACCCCGCCTGTGTGCGATCGGGTTCTTGACTGTCTACCGATGAGATCGGGGAGCTCTCATTCTAGACCGTCTCCGCACGTGTACTTCGGTACTTTTCCAACTTCTAGAGTATCCAGTGACACCGACCAACTATGGGGCTGTTAATTGGCTCTTCATAACACGATTTACTACCTTACTTTATCTGAATGCATTGCCATCGTCTTCGAGAGGTCGTCGTCCGTTATCAAGCCGTGCGAGGTTCCATCTGACGCCTTGCCGCACGGAAAAGAGTGACCTGTTCTGTTGACCAGGGTGGTCATTTTTGCCAAGGCACAAAAAAGTTAACGACCCTCCGCGCCTCGTAAAACATCTCGGTCTATTAGCAGTCATTGGAATCGCCCCCAAAGACTTCCAAGACCGTGGTAATTTTCCATCCGACAGAAACGGTCCCCAAACGGAAGTCGACAAGACTCAAACTTTAAAGCACTGCCATGATTTCTGCCGGTGGGTTCCCAGTTATCCCAATCGTACCTGCCGATTCTGGGAACTAATCTCCTTGCCGGGAGCCTCTTGGCGGAGAGTTGCTTACGAACGGGCCGAAAAAACTTCGCAGTCCACGGCAGGTTTCCATATTCCTTCTGGAAGCAGCCAACACGGTGGTCTCAATCCCTCTGGAAGCATTCTGCTGCAAAGCCAGGCCGTCATTATTCATGCGCTGCTCCTCTTAGTGTTGCCATTCATTCGCTCACGGGCCAAGTCGAGCTGCCTTTCCAGAACGAGCAATCCGCAGCGGTTTCGATGGGGCCGGATCGACCTCAACCCGGCATACTGACACCCCTTGGCTCCAACCCGATCGCCATAGCATCACATTAGTAGCTTCTACTGTCTTGCAAATCTGATACTGATAAGCCTCTTCACCGAAACTTGGTAAAAAGCCCCCAAAGTTTCGAGACGAGGCGACTTGTCATCTCGGACATTGAGCGACGACACGATGGGGAAAATGCCTCGCAAAGAGCCTCACGTTTCCGTCGTTATGTGAGGATTCGGGTGTTTGGTGATGGTTGCGGGCAATGCAAAACGGCAAATGCAACAATGCTCGCAACCTTCAGAGAGCCAAGAGAAAGATCCTGTCGCTGCAAAGCCTTCCAACAAGGTGCATTCTGTGCCTTGTGTCCTTAAAAGAGAATTGTGCTCATCTGAGTCCTTCGTTCTGACCACCACAAGGCAGAGTGCTGTCAAACCTACTGAAAAGGGATATCTTGGCAGTTCTGGGCTTTTACTGCTCGCGAAGGATGTTCAATGGTCCTGCATACCACGCGGACATATTATACAATTAAGGTATTAAGATGCTCGGGAGATGTTGTCCCACGTGGAGGTGGCAAGAGGTAGTTCGCGACGGTTGTGTGCAAAACAGTGGCCGACTCGCATCATCGTGCATGAAAGGTCGACGGGATGACGATAGTGGGCGCTTGACTGCAACGGCTTTTGACGTCGCCGGAGCAAAACGTCGGCTTGGCTTCATTGCCGAGTCGTCTTTTCTTGTTTGGAATGCACCTCGTCCTTCCCAATCAATGCCTTTCTCGAATTGTGATGGGTTCCGTGGCGGCTCGAAAGCCCAATCATGAAAAAGGGATGGGTCGATTCCGGGTTCTCGAGCATTGTAAATGCTCTGAAGGCATGGGGCTACGGCACTTGAGCGCTGGCGATATCACCTAACCAATCGGTCCGGGGAAAGGACGCAGGCGTTTCGCAAACGTAGAAGAACCGTTGAGACGAGATGATGCTGGTATCTTGGCCCCCATCATCTCCGGGGCCGAACTTTCGAGTTGCCTTACATCGGATGAACGACTGCTTCTGACGCACCATTGACCGAATAGTCGCCAGCAACCACAGTCATCCGTGGCATTGTTTGGGCTTTGGACGTCGGTTTTGCATCACTGCTTTTCTCCATCTGATCTATTCGAGACTGTTCGGCGGCAAAAAGGCCGAGAGGTTTGATGCAACTGCGCCTTGGGTTACGAGGCTAAATCGCCCCCTCTGAGACACGCACTGGCCTGGCCTCGGCCGGGAACCAGCCATCCAATGTCTGTGAGCTTGGTCCGGTGAAAACCAAGGCGTCTTGATGGGGAGACTGAAGGTGAGGGTCCAGCATCTTCTGAGCTTAACCAGTGGAAGTTATAACCGGGAATCTTGGCTGGCAGATAGATCGTGGCACGACACCATGCAAAGACGTCCTGCGCATTGGCGCCTGGGGGGCCGTCCCTGTGATTCACTGCCGCTGTGATCATCGACATTCCCAGTGTGTGGGGTAGCCAGTCACATTTACTACCTCCACCTTGCACTGTGAGGCAGCGGTCAGCCATGGGCTACTGGGGATGGATGAAGCATGCAGGGTGTTGCTGTCTTGGCTGCGCAAAAAGACGACCGCCGATGATGTTGATTTTGGGGACATGCGGGCAGGTTGATTCGGCCACCCGGTACGGGAGTCTTCGGCCTCGGGTTCGGCACCGGCTCCGATGGTGGAAGCATTGCCGCCTGCCTCTGTTGTTGGTGGCGGTGTATCACAACAGGGAGAGCTCCGGTCTCCTGTCAACGACGCAAGGGTCGGCTGTTTCTGGGCCATTCTGGCCAGCTGGCGCAGGGACCCAGTCACCCAGGGCAAGCAGCCAAGTTCAAGTGGCGCTTGGCGTGTTTATAAGTTTTCGTCTGCTGTTTGCGCCCCCTGAGGCCCGCAATTGTGGAGGGTGATTGAAGTACCCACCGGGCAATCTTAAGATGCTGGTTACCGATCACGTAGTCGCAAAGACCCCCAACTTATGTGGTACGTGTGGCGCAATGAAAACAAAGTAGAGGAGGGCGTGGGTGTCTGGCTCGCTCAACGTGCGGGCCCCATTGGCAATGAGAGCTATGATGAGGGGTTAGTTATGTCATTGCAGCAAATATTACAACAAAATCCCGCGCGAGGGCAAGTTTCTGTCTTCACGATGATCTCCCAATGGCTCTGGGGTTGTTGGGGCTGCAGTATGCACGGTGCGCCCAGCGACGGGTGTCCATACCACTAGGCGGCTGCTCCTGCCAGTTGGCGGCACAGCGATTTTCTTTTGCCATTTCGCCCAGGGTTGCTCAGGCGATTCGCATGGCGCTAATAAAGATGGGGATTGGCTAAATGCTTGTTCGGGCTAGACTAAACCGAAGTCACTGGGCCCGAATGCAAGTCACACTCCCGTTTATTTGCGTGTGTTCAGGTGTACCTAAGCGGGACAGTCATCATCGCGTCTTACATTCCAAGAGCACATCAACACACAGAGAATGCCGAGAGTCAAACTGCCTGGCCGGCGATGGGTAATGGGTGGAGGTTTCTCGCCCCAGAGCGATCACCTCCCTCATTAAGAAACGGGTTCTCGAAACGAACCGATGCCATCTCTAGACACCCCTGTCAGTCAAAGACCGGAAGATTGAGCTACGTCAAACGAAGCGGCCTTTGATTCGCTTGGCGGCTGCACAGCCTCCCTTGGCCTTGGCGCACTTGGTCCTCTTGCCCTCTGGAGTAACGGACGCCCTTGCTGGTGGAGTGCTTAGGATGTTTCGATCATTCTCCTGCCCTTTCTGCATCTTGACTTTGTCTATCGATCACTGCGTGGACATCTCCAAACTCACCAGAGCCACACTGGACACCCAATGTTGCTACGAAGCGGTTAGATGTCATAGCGCCTCTCCGCCTTTTCTCGGCACCTCGCCGTCACGCATATGTACCATCGTGACAGCCTCCTCATAACCACAGACAGAGCCGCCTTTGCTCACCACCAGCAACCACTCCGAGAACTCTCTAGCAAAGCACCCCGCCTGGTTTGCGGACACCCTCTCGCACCGTTGGCCTCCCTCCTCGTCTTGCAGCAGACCTACAGCCTTTCTTAGCCTACGACTTAGACACTGGGTCCCTTTAAGTGTCGTCGCGGCTTCTCTTTTTTTTTTTTTTTTTTTTTTTTT
>Ga0247770_1001085_pt1 | contig 23436 bp, 15 predicted proteins | sample UWRJL136409B6_FD_179943 | JGI IMG/M metagenome (GOLD analysis project Ga0247770, IMG submission 179943) | Plant litter microbial communities from Arlington Agricultural Research Station in Wisconsin, United States - UWRJ-L136-409B-6 | ecosystem: Environmental > Terrestrial > Plant litter >... | reverse complement strand
GGTGTTCACGATGACGCTGGAGGAGTATCAGGCAACCTGCACGGCTCCGATGACGCAGCATATGAGCAAGCTAAGACTATATCGGTCACCCCTGAGGTTCCAGCCGTATCAGGGTCCAGTGTCACCTGTCCCAATCGACCCATATTGGTTTGGTTTCTGGCTTGGTGATGACACTAAGAACAACACTGAGATTACCAGCACGGATCCGGAGGTCGAGGTCTACACGCAGGCACTCGTCGACCGCCTGAACCGTGATAGTATCCCTCCTGGAAAAGCGCCTCTCAAAGTATCCAAGTACAAGATTGATATCGGCACAAAACACGTCTACAAGGGAGAAGAAATCAAGTCAACAATTGTCGCTCATCGTTTGCGTGTTATGAGCACTGTAAGCAGCCTTGGCAAGACACACTGGAACCCTGTTCACGACGGCCTCAGAGAACTCGGCCTGCTGGGAGACAAGAGCGGTGGCATCCCCGACTGCTACATGAACGCGGACGAGAATACGCGCCTGGCTGTTCTCGCAGGCCTCATCGAATCCGACGGATGGCTTTCTAACGGTCTCAACTGTTACGGCTTTGGCCAGTACACCTACGAGCACAAGAAGCTTGTTGAGGACGCCCGCAAGTTAGCCCTCTCCTGCGGGATCCAGTGTAACCCTATCTTCGAACGGAAGGATGGTAAGGACCGCCCTGAGCCTGGCTGGTTCTTTTATATGGGCAGAGGGGTGGAGAAGTTCCAGCCTCACCTCCTCCTCCATCGAAAGCGCATGACGATCCCGTTCACCACGTCTAAGAACAGGGACGTACGGCCCTTCGACGTCGAGGACGCCGGCGACGGCGAGTTCCGCCTCATCGAGGTCTCGGGAGAGCTCTTCCAGCTTGCAGATCGCACCGTGGTTCACAACTGCACCGCACACGTGTACGAGTATACCACGCAAGTGTCGCTCGACTCGGACCTCAAGTTCAAGGGTGCTGAGAAGGGGATCGTGCCATGCCAAATGATCTTCTGCCTGAAGGAGAAGAACGCCAAGAAGCTGAACTCCCATCGTTGGTTCTTCAACGCCTTTGGCAAGGCGCTCAACCCCAATGTTTGCATCCTTCTCGATGTTGGAACACGGCCGGGCGGCAACTCGCTCTATCACCTCTGGAAAGCGTTCGACACCGATTCGAACGTAGCCGGCGCTTGTGGCGAGATTAAAGCAATGAAAGGAGTAATACCCCCTTTTCTATCCATTCCCTGTTGTCTTGGGAGTCGAGAGAGAGTTTCTGCTCCTGAAACACGGAGAAATTTCCTGAAATTGAGAATATAAGCTGATATTTGCCATAGAAAATGGGTGTGAACCTGCTCAACCCGCTCGTCGCATCACAGAACTTCGAGTACAAAATGTCCAACATCCTTGACAAGCCGCTCGAGAGTGTCTTCGGCTACATAACAGTGTTGCCAGGCGCACTCAGCGCGTATCGCTATCACGCTCTGCAGAATGACGAAACAGGCCACGGACCGCTCAGTCAATATTTCAAGGGCGAGACACTTCACGGCCAGCATGCAGATGTGTTTACGGCAAACATGTACTTGGCTGAGGATCGTATTCTCTGCTGGGAGCTGGTGGCGAAGAGGGGCGAGAGATGGGTACTCAAGTATGTCAAGGGATGTACTGGCGAGACGGACGTACCTGGTAAGTTTCTTGTGTTCCTTTGATAGAGCAAAGCTAACAATCGTAGACTCTGTTCCCGAATTTGTCTCACAACGTCGACGTTGGCTCAACGGAGCGTTCTTTGCTGCTGTGTACTCGCTGGTCCATTTCAGGCAGATTTGGAGCACTGACCACACCATCGCACGCAAGATTATCCTTCACATCGAGTTCATTTACCAGTTTCTCCAGCTGCTCTTCACCTACTTCTCACTCGCCAACTTCTACCTCACTTTCTACTTCATCTGCGGCGGGTTGACCGACCCGCAGATTGACCCGTTCGGCAATGGTGGTGCGAAGGTGGTTTTCAACATCTTCCGCTACGTCTTGGTACTACTCATCTCGAGCCAATTCATCTTGTCGCTCGGCAACCGCCCTCAGGGAGCCAGGAAGATGTACCTCGGGTCCATGATCATTTACGCTGTCATCATGGTGTACACGACATTCGCTAGTGTCTGGATCATCGTGCACCAGCTGCGGCATAAGGACGACACTGATGAGAAAAACGAGTTCAAGATTGGCAATAACGTCTTCACCAACCTGATTGTCTCGATGGCGTCTACCATCGGTCTCTACCTCATCATGTCCATTATGTATCTGGACCCCTGGCACATGTTTACGTCTGCCGCTCAATACTTTGTGCTACTGCCAAGTTACATTTGCATGCTCCAGGTATACGCTTTCTGCAATACACACGACGTCACATGGGGAACCAAGGGCGACAACGTTATGAAGACTGATCTGGGTGGCGCCATCGGCAAGGGCAGCACCGTCGAGCTGGAGATGCCAAGCGAACAGCTCGACATTGACTCCGGCTACGACGAGGCGCTTCGCAACCTACGAGACCGTGTCGAGGTGCCCGGCCAGGGCCTCTCGGAAGAGCAGATGCAGCAGGACTACTACAAAAGCGTGCGCACGTACATGGTGGTGACCTGGATGATCGCCAACGCGACGCTGGCTATGGCTGTTAGTGAAGCCTACCCGTTGAACTCGATTGCCGAGAACTATTACTTGAGGTTCATCCTATGGTCTGTCGCGGGCCTGGCCGTCTTCCGATCTATCGGGAGTACAACATTTGCCGTGATCAACGTCGTCAACATGATCGTCGAGGGGCGTGTGCGACTAACGCTGAAGATGCCGAAGTGGTTCGGCGGCTTCGGCGACAAAATTAGCGAGAAGATGAGCACCATCGGGAGCAGCGTGCGGGGCTAGTGGACCGCTCGGTTCTCTTTTCGGCGTGGGAAAAAGGCTTAGGTGTTGGTTGGTTGGGCTTGGGGAGTTTGGGTGGCGTTTGTTTGCCATTTTTTGATGGCGATGGATGACGGTGTAATGGTTCGTTCGGCCATTGATCCATGGTGATATGGTAATTGATGTCGGCTACTGCTTACATTTATGACTCTGTTCGGCCAGGGAGCTATCTACTGTGCCTGGGGTGGCTATGTATGGATACTTGTTTGGATGTTGGATGTTGGATGTCTGGGTTTATACTGATGGATGGATGGGCTGGGATTGTTCCTGGGATGTTAGATCTGCCTACCTTGAGGATGAGGTAGAGGTGAGGTAGAGAATCGCGAATACCCCTTCTTTAATGTCTGCCCTTGTTATTTGGCCCATGAGGACGTGGTTGTGTGAAGTTTGTGACGAGGGTGGTGATGTGGTTGTTCCGTGAGGTCCAAGCCCGGGGGATGTCTGGCATCTCTGTGTTATCTGTGTGATGGTTACATGGTGTTGTCTGCGCGTTGTCTGCAATGTCTGGTGATAACTTTGGCGGTGATGGGGGTGATGCAAACGGTTGAAACAGCTCGGTCAGGCAAGTCTGTTCTTCTGGTTTTTGTCCTGGGATGTGTTTGCATTAGTCACCTGCCTTAAGAAAGTTGGCTTATTTGTCCACAGGGTGGCCGCTACATTTCGCTGGATGCTGGGTCTACCAGGAGACTAGTCCTCGTTTTGAGGTATCTTCCGGTCCTCTGGTTGAGCAAGAAGGAAAGATATGAAGGCTTGGACCAAAAGGAAAATGCCTGCTTAGTATAAAGACCGCCCATAGCTTTCGTATCTCCCATTCTGACAACACGTACATGGATACCGAAAAGGCCTTCCTGCATCCTGGAACGCCCTTCCTGCATTCTGAAAAGCCCTTGCTACATGTTAAAAGGCCTGTGATGTGATAAACCCAGGCCTTACCGTTCCGGAACAGGACTGTGTGAGGATTCCAAGAACGCATTGTCATACGGAGATAAGAGACCCCTTTGGCCCGAGCCTTCGTACACAGGCTCTCTACCACGAGGGCGAATGTCACAGTTTATTTCACATCGGACCATAGCTGTCACGCTTTTTGGGTTGCCAAGAGACAAACTTGCAAAAACGGGCAAGTGGCAGAGGAACAAAAGCGAGGAATGCAAAGCTATCATTCGTTGTGGGTGTTTCTGAGGGTATCTATCTTCCGTGGTGGTTGGGGGCATTATCCATAAAATTAAAGTGACGATTGGCCACCAATCATCCAAAATCCTCCGAGGAAGAAAATCCAGTAGAATACAGTGGTGCTTCCATCGCTTGCTTGCTGAATCGGGGAGCATGGTGAGTGGAAGGGCGGTGTGTTGTCGAGTCGACTGACCGATACCAGCCTCATGCTTGTGGTTGGTGTAAGATAGAAATCCTAGTGAAACGTCGAGCCGAGTGTCAAGAGCGCAATCCCGTGTGCTGTGCGACTCAGATTGATACGTGTGTGCTGGCGGTGTTGCGTGAGTACCGAGAGGTCAGGCGGTTGTGTTTCGTGGCATACAGTTGGTGGATGGGAATGGACCAAGCCTGAGGACAGCGACTTGGGTGTTTGTCTAAAGAGATGTGTGTTCGTGGGGATTGACGTCCTCCTTCATTCGCATCCGACTTAGACATACGAGGCCGACGTGCCTCGTCTCATGCGCACGTAACCCACGCCGACCAGGCCCAAGGCGACCAAAAACGAGAGGAACTGGATGATCTCATCCGAAAAGCCCTTTTTGCAGTTGCCGGCGAGAGTGTTGTAGTTGTCCTCGCTCGACTTATTGCGATCATAGAATCCATAGAAGCCATCCTCCTTGCCCTGGTTCATCAGTCCGTTTTCGACCATGTTGTTGATGTTTTCCCCGGTCAACGTCGTACAGTTAATCCCTTTCATCCCTACCGCCCAGGCAATGCCGCCGGCGAGGAAGAGCAGACCAGAGAGGCCATCGAGGGCAATGTTGAAGAGGTCTGGGACGGCCTCGACGAAGAGGCCGACCGCGCCAGCGGCCGCAGCGAGGATACCGAAACCTCCTGTAAATGTGCTGTACTTTGTTGTGGTCGGGGCATCGCCATAAACCTGGGCCTTGACTAGGGTCACAGCAAGACCGAGAACCACGACGGCGAAGAGAAACTGCAGCAAGTCAGCAAGCTGTGCATACATCGTAAATGAAGGGGAAACATACCTGGAAGACCCGAAGGCCTATAGCCACACCAGCGAGCATTTTCTTGGAGTTCTGTTTCTGCTTTTCTGTTCGGTGTTTCGTTTGTTTGGTGCAAGAGAATGAAGATGATGACTGAGATGTCCAGGATCAGAGCGTATGGCCTCTCTTTAAAAGAGCAGCAGGAGTGGTAGAGTGACTCCCACTCGTTAGGCAACCTGGTGAGTGCTTCTCAGTTCTCAATTATATCTATCTGCCAGCCAACCACGGTTCTGGACGGGTAGGGGCATGGGCCAGACTCCAGAGTGGCAGTCCCGTGCGGATGCTACGCCGCACGAATCTCCAAGGACCCCTGTTTCTGCCTACGCAGTACTGCAAACAGGAATGAACACTGCCCTTGTCGGATCCCAGGTGTAGTTCGCGATCCATTGGTCGAGACGGCTCGGTAGAAAAGACGTGGCTAACGTGAGGATGTGTACAACTTCAAAATACCTGCGAGACGGCGGCGCGCAGGGGCTGTTTCTTGTTCATCCATGATATTAGGGCCAGGGCGGAGCGAGGATGTCATGCATGCATGATGCAGCGTAAACGGCTGTTGACATGGCCTTTTGTCGCGGATACAACATGCAGAAGCTTGTCGTTTTCTGTTTGCCCGAGAGATCTCAACGTTGTAATCATGCCCGCAAATCGTTGTCGGAAATCCCTGGGACCGATGTAAGTAAAAAGGGGTCATCGGTGACATGTCTGGGTGCTATGACTGGGGAATTCTTATTACGGCCGGTTGTAACCTGCGGGGGAGAACCAACAAGCTTGACGGCAAATTGCGGATTTTGTGTAACAACCGCCCTCTGGTTCGCTCTCAATGCCATGCCATCTGTGCCGCAATCAGAGACCGAATACGAAGTCAAAACAAGGCTTTATCGTTGATTGCAATAGGTAGGCCTGAGGCACGGATTGGACACCTGTGCCGAGGCGGCCAAGAGTCAGCCCTACGGCGGCCGACGAAGGGGGTTGACGAACGAGACTGTGCCTGTCATCCATCTCAGATCGCGCTCTTCCGTTTCGCTTCTCTAGGAGGGGGCGCGATGCATGAACCCAGCGCGTCGCGTTTGCTGCCGGCTACGCAGTTTTTGACGACTGGGATGTTCGGTGTCGTTGTTGAAATTTGGCCGGTCAGGGGGTTGATCCCGCCGTTGCAACGGCAGCACCGAGCCCGGGTTCCGCCGAGAAATCCATACCTATCGCCAACTGTCAGGTTTTCCAGAGCCATTCTGTGACCTGTCAAACTTCAATGCCCTGTCGAAACAGCGCTCAGAGCCCTATTCATGTTCAGTGCGACCCTGCGCAATGACTTATCAGTTTACCAGCAAAGAACCCATCCTAGCATTTGGTCTGCTCGGCATGGTACCGATTTGATGGACAACAGAGACGAGTTTCGGATTTCGATAACAGCCAGCAAGCTGGGCTTCAATTGACAATCTATAATGCGGGCACTGCATACTCTAGGGGTTCGCGCTGTGTTTCCCACGCAAGCCAGTCTGATCTTGTTGTTCTGTCGGGGGTTAGTCGGCCGCAGAAGAGGATAGAATGTGTAAACCCACGGTAATAGTCCCATCGAATTCACCTTCCATACGCCCAAGGCCAGAGCCAATACTTGCATTGCGACGTAGGCCAGCTTCACCTGGATGATCTTCCCTCGGTTGCTGTCCGTCACGAAGCGCTCGAATGCCTGGTTCGTCCCGAGGATACCCATGATGGGGTTCTTGAAGGCCATGAATACCATCATGATGCTGAATATCTGTAGAGAGTTGCCCGACATGTACATCATGATGCCGGTCATGGGCAAGCCCTTGACCGGGCCGAGGGCGACCTCCCATGCCTTCTTCACCTTCAGCGTGTCCATCTCCTCGGGCGTCGCGGCCTTCTTCGGGGGCTTTGCATCCTTTGAGGCGTCCTTCTTCTGCGGCGTAGGTTAGCTCTGGATGCCGATGCTGTGTTGTCTGGGAGAGATTTGCTTGCCTTGGAGCTGGGTGTCTGCGAAGACGGATACCCCGGCGGGTCAAGAATGCCGGCGTTTTTCGACCGATGCGCCGGGGGGTTCCTCAGACCAACGACCCATTTCGGCGCCGCTGTGGGCGAGATCTTGAGTTCGGACATGACGGGCGCTATGGCTGTCGGAGGAGGTTGCGAGACGGCGTTGCGAGTTGTTTGACAGTCGAGGTTGAATGTGCGACGTAATTGCGCGGGAGCTCCATCAATTGGCGCTGACCGTTAGCAGCACGTTGCACCGCGCTTGCGCCCACTTCAGCGGACCGTGCACGCCCTGCCCAGTTCCCCAGCTAACCGCGATCGGGGGGCCGATAATCGACAGAACGGCGTCCAACCATCTGTCAAACTAAATTCAGGACGGCTCGATCAAGCCCCGAAGTAACTCGCGATTATTCCCACCAGCGAGGCCGGTCGGAAACGCAATTACGCCGTGGCAGCTCGCACCCGGTTGGCCGCCTGAACCAGACAAGCACCTCGGCGTGAGGGGTATCGCACACCACAGCTCACGGACGGCTGCTGTCCTGCGGCGCCTTACCTTACTGCTCGGTAGCAGAATCGCAATCGACGGGACTTTAGGGGAGAGAGAGGAGAACGGGTGCTCACCGGTGCCACAGCCGTCGCCAGCATAGCAATATGGCCGCCGTCCAGGGAGGAGGCGACTCCAAGCTGTTCGCTCGAGTAAGCTCTATCCCAGCCCAGCCCATCCCGCGCCTGCCACCGTCACCGTCACATTCTTTGTCCCCGGTGTCTGGGGATGCTGTCGGTCTGGAAGGGATGACCGTCCCCCCCATTCCAGCAGATAACCCATCTCCCCTCCCCATTGCGGACAGCCCATTTCAAACACCGTCCCTCCCAAGACCCCAAGACGCGCCCGTGAAGCCATGTCCCCGCAACACCGCCGCCGCGATGTTTATGTATATTCCACCCCCGACTGACTCCCCCTTTCGGGGCTTGCAGGGCAAGGTCGCCGAGCTGCGCCTCGAGCTGAACAGCGGCAGCAAGAAGGACAAGAACTTCACCACCAAGAAGATTGCGCTCAAGAAGATCGTCGCGAACATGACCATGAGCAACAACGACATGGTCGCCCTTTTCCCCGATATTATCGGCTGCATGGCGATACAGAGTCTGGAGATCAAGAAGATGTAAGCGACCACATCCGGCTGGCTGGGCGGTTACTGACGGCGCAGGTGCTTTCTGTTCCTAGTCAACTACGCGAGGATGCGACCCGAGATCGCCGTAAAAGCAATACCGGTGTTGGAACATGTACGTCGCTGGCCGCAGGGTGGACGCTTGCTGTGTCCGTTGCTGATGGTGTCTAGGATATGGAAGATCCAAATCCCCTCGTCCGAGCTCTTGCGCTCCGCACCATGTCTTACATCCACGTGCGGGAGTTCGTCGAAGCTACGGTGCCGATCGTGAAGCACCTCCTCCGCGACACCGACCCCTATGTTCGAAAGACGGCAGCGTTTTGCGTCGCAAAGCTGTATGATCACGATAGGCAGATGGTCGAGGCATCGGATCTCATCGACAAGCTCAACAACCTGCTGAGGGATGATAACCCGACGGTGGTGGCAAGTGCTCTGGCGAGCTTGATGGACATCTGGGAGCGGAGTGATGCCATCAAGCTCACCATCGACTACAGCAACGCTTCCAAGATGGTGGCAATCCTGCCGGACTGCTCTGAGTACGTTCCCACGGTCCGATATGTTGATATTTTTGCTAACCCTTCGAAGATGGGGCCAGACTTATATACTTGAGGCGCTCATGTCATACGTCCCACAAGAGTCCGGCGAGGCCCTCCTCCTCGCAGAGCGCATTGCCCCACGATTATCACACTCCAACTCGGCGGTCGTTCTCACCTGCATACGCGTGGTATTATATCTGATGAACTACATCGCTGACCAAAAGCAAATATCTGCGCTGTGCCGGAAGCTCTCCCCACCGCTCGTCACATTGCTCGCCAAGGGGCCAGAAGTGCAGTACTTGGCGCTGAGGAACGCCCTCCTCATCCTCCAACGGCGACCTGAAGTGCTCCGAAACGACATTAGGGTGTTTTTCTGCAAATACAATGACCCAATCTACGTCAAGGTTACAAAGCTGGAGCTGATCTTCATGCTCGCCAATGAAAAGAATATCGACGAGGTGCTGACCGAACTCCGCGAATATGCCACCGAAATCGACGTCCACTTTGTGCGCAAGGCGGTGCGCGCCATCGGCAAGCTGGCCATTAAGATTGAGCCGGCTGCGAGGCAGTGCATCAACTTGTTGCTGGAGCTGGTCGCGACCAAGGTAACATACATTGTGCAGGAGGCCACGGTGGTGATCCGCAACATCTTCCGCAAGTATCCCAACCAGTACGAGAGCATCATCGGGACGCTTTGCGAGCATCTTGACTCGCTCGACGAAGCCGAGGCTAAGGCGGCTATGGTGTGGGTTATTGGGCAGTACGCCAGTCGCATTGAGAACTCGGACGCGCTCTTGGAGGATTTTCTCTATTCTTTTGCGGAAGAGCCCGTCGAGGTGCAGCTTGCCCTGCTGACGGCTACGGTGAAGCTGTTCATCCAGCGGCCGACCAAGGGGCAGGACCTTGTGCCCAAGGTGTTGAAGTGGGCGACAGAAGAGACGGACAACCCAGACTTGCGGGATCGCGCATACATGTACTGGCGATTGCTTTCGACTGACATGGAGGCTGCTAAGCGCATCGTCATGGGGGAGAAGCCCGCCATCACGGCCGAGTCGGAGCGTCTCGACCCCGTTACGCTCGAAGAGATGTGCCTCAACGTCGGCACCCTCGCCACCGTCTACCTCAAGCCTGTACAGACAGTCTTTAGAAATGCGCGTCCACGCCGGCTACAGGAGTCTCCCTGCCTACAACGCCAGGAAGAGCCGGCCCCCAGCAGCATAGCCGGTGACGCCCAGAAGTCCCTCAGTCAGCTCGGCATGGGCGGCCAGCCATCCGATTTTGACCCGCGGACTGATGCGCGGGGGGCAGCCGGAGGCGGCAACTTGCCACAGGCAATCACCGACACAGACGAGTACTTCTCATCACAGGTGCGCGGGATGCACGTCCAAGAGCAAGGCGACAGCTTCGGCGGGAACGGTAACGAGGGACCGGGCTACGTAGTGAACCAGTACGCCCCGCAGACGGTTTTTCAGCCCGCTCAAGGGGTAACCAACAACGGGGACTTGCTGCTGTAATATGGCTTGGGAAGGCGCATTAGGTATACCTGCACATAGCGATGGACATACGAATTAATTCACGAGGCTGTTACGATAACCGTTTGGAGGGATAGCACAATTGACATGTTGACCAGAGATTTCACGTTGGGTCAGAGACTTGTCTATTAAGTCATCGCGGCCGTATCTACACGCCGACTCCGCTGTCCTGATTACTAATTAAGTTATCCCGTACCTACACTCCTTGGACTCTTCTGTCTCTACCCAGCAGCAGCAGTAACAAACTCTCAATACATGACCATCCATTCCCGGTTACCCAGCAGTCCGAACCCAGCCAAACCCTAACATGTCACACAAACTCGCATTCCCAGAACCAACCCAACCCAAGACTCACACCGGATCTAGATAGATGGTCGACGAAATGACCAATACCCCCATGTCGGAATAAGAACTAAGACTCTGTGTGTGTGTGATGGTCGGAACGCTGTCGAGTAGGTATGCTCATGCTCATGCTTTGCGTCGATGCGAATGCTGCTGCTGTATGCTGATGCTAACCATGATAGAGAAGAAACATGCTTGCTTGCTAAAGGACATGGAGAGTAGTTGAGACGCTCATGCCATGAAGAACATTGCGGCGAGAGCACCCAAGAGCACGCTGCTGAGCAGGCTGATGCCAGCAGTCGCGGCGTTGGAGGTTGACGTCGCGCTGGTAGACGAGGGTGTCGCCGAGGTATGGTGTCCCGACGAGGGCAGCGTGGCGGAGGGGGTGATGGTTGTGAGGGAGGTGGTGGTGGTGATTCCCGAGGGCGCAGCGGAACCAGGGATGATTGACATTGACAGGATGCCGGTGCCGTTGTGGGAGGTCGTGGAGCCTGTGGAGATGGTGACGGCCGTGGTCACGGTGGTGGTCGAGGTCAGGATCAGGCTACCGGATGTCATGGTCGAGGTCAGGGTGCTGGTGATGAAGCCTTCTGTGACAGTGGCGTTGGCCTGGGCGGAGGGACCGGAGGTGACGAATGTGGTGTTAGCGGGAGAGCTCACGGTCTCCGGGACGGGGGCCGCCGCGCTGGTGTCAGTCGTGGTCTCGGTCGTGGTGTCCGTCCAGGTGCCCGTCATGGTGTCCGTCGTGGTAGTGTCGCAGGGAGTCGTGGTGATCGTGACAAAGACCGAGACCGTGGCGGTGGTAGTGGCGGTGGTTGTAGAGTCATCACCGGGCATGTCCTGCACCTTAGGGTCCTCAATACCAGCGCTAGCGGAGTGAGCGGCAACGCCGGCCTCGACAGCGCAGACCTCCTGGTGGTGGCAGGCTGCTCCGGAGTTGGAAGCGGCAGCGAAGCTGAAGCAGGCCGCAACGGCCGCGGCGAAAGTCGGAGTGAAGCGCATTTTTGCGAGGAAGTTTGAGTTGAGTCTGAAGCTTTGTGTTAATCTGTGCTACTTGAGGCAAGCGCGAAGGCGGAAGGAAGGAGGCTGGTAGAGAAGCGCAGACGAAATCGAAGCAGCAAGCCAACGCAGAGAGGGGTCGAAGCGAATGAGGGAGAAGAAAATGTGAGCAGCCAGATGAGTTTGAAAAAGCTTGCTTTCTGGTAAAGAGCGCGACCAGCGTAGTGGAGAAACAATCTTTTCGCAGTGGCAACGGGGAGTTGAGTTAGGTGAGGAAAGTAAAGTGAATTGGGATCGAGAGCCAGCAGAGTTTGCAACAATTTGCCTTCGTAAAGTGAAGGTGAAAGTGAGTCACCAAGTCTGCTGGTGTTTGGGCTGCTCGTCCGCGATCGCGTGCCCTCTCGAAGAGCAGGTCGCGCGAACGAGCAGGTGAGGCGATACAAATGTTTCAAGGCGGCGGAGGAATATGAGATTGATTGACTTACTCTGTGCAAGAGAACGATCGTGATCGCGAATCGAAGGTGCTTATTTTTTAATTTTTTTTTTGCGTGAAGCTGTTGTCAGGTGAGTGGGTGAGTGGTGGAAGGAAGGAGTGGTGGGTGTGGTGTGTTGTTGAGCAAGAGGAAGGAGCACGAGTCTGTCACAAGTCGCCGTGGTACTTCGGATGACAGCCAAACCACAAACTAGCAGCTGTGACAACCCATGCAATTTCTCAATGAAATTGCCCTACCCACGCTGTTTCGTCTAGTATTTGCTCCATTCACCAACGCTGTTGCGTGCCAGTACACGGTCCGCCTATCTCGCGCACCTTTTTTCGGTTTCAGCCTTCTCACCATCCTCCCGCAAGGATTTAATTCAACGGAAACCTGCCGGCATCCGGGCCTTGAGGGCTTCTGCCAGGGAAATCCCTTTCTTGTGGGATCGGAGCGGACAACGATGGCAACATGTCACCCCGGGCCTTTGCTCGTCGGGTCGCACGAAGCTCTCTCGACCTGGCAAACATCTTCCCCCGAAGTGACAGTGTCACCGGGGCCGCATCATGCCCACATTGCTTTTTCATATGCTGTCCTCAGATGATCAGGTTCTCTGCATCTTACCCTTTCCTCTGCTGTTCGACATTGTTTCGGCCTGGGTCAGTTTCATGGATATCACGTTCGGGCTGGACACAACGAGCGTTGAATTAATGCCGGTGAAGGTATTTAGTAGTTACTGAGCGTTTCCCATTGGTGTGGATCAAAGGAAAGATTATCTGATTCCGGACTCAACCATACTTGGAGAAGTTGCAATGAAACACATTGGAGGTTGTTTGTCTGATGGCAGCATTATCTTGACCGATGCGGGCGCTTCAGCTGCTCAGGTTGAATTGCCATAACACAAGTGTTGCTTCAAATGTCAGGTGCATATCAAATTCTCACCCACTGCAGTGCTTTGCCGAGGTCGCGTTACTGATTTTCTTGTTCATTTGTTGAAGTTGATTATTTCTTCTATATTCGACTCGACCCTGCCCAGCAGGTATCATCGTCATATTTCCCAAAAGATGTGTGGTATTGACTACTCACCCGTTCTGTTTTCTGACAGTTCTTGATTCCGGGACAACCCGGAAGTGCTGGCTGACAGGGCCAGCTAGTGACGCATTGACTGCCATGGTTTTACACGGCAAATCCTTGATACAGGCAAGGTCCAGCCGCAAGAGAAGGGTGAAGTGTGCGGAGATGCTAACTCTGTGGGTGAAACAAGGTTGGCAGGTTCTCAGATGCTGGGACGGAATCCGTATTTCTTACACCTCACTGCTCCCTATTTTTATTCGAGACGTGGTGTTGACCGGGAAACAGAGAGGGAAGACGTCCTCTCCGAATCTTTGGAGATGTCCAACTGGAAAGCTCATGGTTTGGATTGCATACGGGTACGCTGTGATACGCGCACATATGCGGTGTCCCGACGCAACCTGGAGTCACACTATGAGAGGCTTCAGGCCTTCATCTCCTGAGGTGCAGTATGCTACTTAAGAGTCCTGTGGGGAAGTTCTCATAGTTCACCTCGAAGAAGCTGTAGGAACGAACAGGCAGAATACCCTGGAAAGGCATTTCAAAAGCCAGTGGCCGAGGAGATGCACCTATCATCAGCGATCAGATGCAGCTATGACATAATTATTGTCAAATGACGCCGGCGTCTTGAGTTTTCTTGTTTACCCCGATCCAATTTGGCAGCAGAGGTGCATGGCTGCTCGCATCTTGACGCGGAGTAGTCGTGCTGGCTAGCGGGGCTGGTCGCTGTGACAACATATATGCGTGTGAGCCTTGGGACGTCGGCAGGGCCGGGCAACGCCATCTGGACAAGTGACCCGGCAGATGCATCGATTGAACCATCTCCTCTGCCCACGGCATTAGCCTCCTGTCATACGATGTTGGTAGTGCTGCATGTAAACCATGTGTTGAATTTTGTACCAAGCACAGCTGCATCGATTGCGGTCAGCAAGCCGCATTAGGCGGCTCTATATCCGCGTTAGAAACGGAAACTCAGTATTTCCTGCTTCCGGCTCGAAAGCACAGGCTGAGACAAGTCAACATCAGTGAGCCGCTGATGTGGTGAGAGACTTGATGACTCATAGACACCATCTCGCCGGAACCAGGGCACATTCTTGCCAGTGAATGCACTCGGCATGTTGTCGCTGTTGAGACAGACCGACGGCTGGGGGCTTCTATTCTTGGCGCCCGACTCCGACCGTTTGGCGCTGATGGTCGCGCGGTTCTTTGGCGCGCCGCTATGATTCAGCCCGCCGTTTTCCTGCGGGCGCCAGGAGACAATAGCTCTAGCTGCCGTTGTTGGAAAAGGGGTCTGAAACAAAATCGAGCGTTGTGCGACCAGCCTTAAATCAGCGTTGCTGTCCCAGCGGACGCGAGTTATGGCACAAGAAAGGAAGGTCAGCCAGACTGCAGACGGGTGCAATGCCGGCGCGGTGAGCACGGGAGGAATATTAGCACGGAGAGCGATTGTCCTCCCCGCGAACCGGGTCCTTCGAGATCAGCTGAATGTGCGTTTCGGGAGGGTGTCAAGCTCGAAGCGCCCATCGGCAGCGTTGGCATGGCGATGAACCAGCCGCACGCGGTATCTCGGAGCCTCATTCAGGCCCGGCCACGTCCACATCACGACGCCCACAGGGCCGACGTTGCAGCGTTGAGGTCTGAAGGTTTACCGGCTCCACTGGACAGACATCTGGTGGTCCGTGTCTGTGCGGATTTGCGGTCCAGTGCGTCGAGTGGGTCGGTGGGGGTTTGCTGCTGGGCTGGGGTGCTGGGGTGCTGAAGAGGAAGGCGGGAACGCCGGGGGCCCTGCCGTTTCACGCTCATGGCTCCAGACCATTGAAACCTCTCCTGCCAAGCCCTGCCTTGCTTTTCCTTCCCGCTGCATCACCATTCAAATCTTGGTTATTTCCCTGGGTCGATTGCCTTTCTGTGTGTCGCGTCTCCGTCATCCATATCCGACGCTGCCCGACTCTGTTGCGCTCCACACGCTCGTTTGTGGCCCTAGACGATACCGCACGTTGCCAGCGCCCGGTGCCGAGAGATTGTGCGAGCTGGCCTGTCGGCGACCTGCGGGCGACCACCACGCAGTCCCATCCGTCGCTGACTTGGGCCCAGATCCCAATGATCTAGATTTCCCCGTCATTTTGCCTCCGCATTGAGACCGCTGCTCCTGTACATAACATTACATGGCCCTGAACCGGTAGTCGATACCCGCCGCAACTACGCAACCCCGTGCAACACCAGGCCTGGATCCAGACAGCCAATCGCCACTTCTCCGATCTGGACGATAACGGTGTAGGATCGTCTTCCGCCTCCAGATCGCCCAGGATAAGAACGACAAGGACGCGTCCGGATACAGACTCGGTGCGAGTTATCGGGGAGCGCCGTTTGCGGATATTGCGAGTGTTGCCGAAAGCGAACGCCGTTTACCGGTCACGCCAGAACGTTCGCAGCCTGCGCTTTCGCCGTCGCATTTCCGGCGATTGACCGCTTCCTCCCAGCGACGCCGGTTTTTCGAGCCTTGTTCCCAGGCGTTTAACACCAATCGGCCTGGTCCTAGTTTTACGATTTTATTCGATCTTACATTTCACCGCCAAACAGCATGGCTGAGCCTCAAGCGACCGGCAGCCCGCCAAAAGGCGATGCGCCCAAAGACGATGCACTACAACAGCCGACGGACGCCGTTCCCATGAGGGATATTGGCAAGGAGACAACACAGGAGACAACAGAAGCTTTATCAGTAGCCGTGTCGATCGAGGGCGAGTTGTCTTCCGCTGCCCCAGCCGAGAAGTCGCCAAAGGGAAAATCGAAGGAAGAGAACCCCGCGGCAGAAACACAAAGAGAAGGCGATTCCCTGTCGATAGGGCCTTCGGACCCGCAGACCAGTGCTTCCGACGCCAACCAGGAGCCTCTCGTCTGCACCATTACTCTCCTCCTGCCCACTGGCGCTAGGCATCCGTACAGGCTAGACGAGAAATACCTGGCTAAGCGCAACGTCGAGGTTCCCGATGTGACCGAGTCTGGAAAGAAGGACCCGTTCAGCATCTCCATTTACAAACTGAAGGAGCTTATCCTCAGGGAGTGGCGGGATGAGTGGGATGGCAAGCCGGCCAGCCCGAGCAGCATACGTCTCATCTTCTTTGGAAAGATGTTGGATGACAAGGAGCAGTTGAAGAGTATGTGCACCGCGCCACCCTTTTAGTTCCCTGCTAACTCTCGTAGAATACCAATTTAGCGCCGAATCCCCCAACATCGTCCACATGTCTGTGCGGCCTCCCGATATGCTCGAGGAGGACGAGGCAGCTAAGGGTAAGACCAGCTCTCGCGACAGCAGGAGTCGGGAAGGCGGTGGCGGTTGTTGCGTTATCTTATGATCAGATAAACCTTATTTTGGCCGCGTTTATGGCATTTGTTTTGTTTTGCTACATTTCCTCCGGCGTTTGGAGGGGCTGGGATCGCACATTGGAGCGAGCCGGTCCACGTGTTTATCGGGTCCTGTTGCATCAGAGGAAGTCTATAGGAGAGTTTTGTTTCAAGGTGCGAGGGCTGGACTAGCGTATATGTCCCATCAGTGCTGTTATTTGGGAATGAGCGATGAAGAATAGAACGAGATTGTTGCAACTACAACACATATGACCAGGAGCAGATTGATGTTTGCGGACAAGCACGACTGGAGGTGTAACGCCGCCTTGTGTAAGCCTTGTCTATTCACGAGACCAGAGCTATTGTACAGTCCCAGCTCGAAGATCGTCCATCTGGCATCCGCTAAAAAGCTGCTCCTCGCAAGAAATCTCCCGTCAAGACGGCCACTCTATGATCCAGCCTCTCCCGCGCACTTGAGCCCCTTGTCTTCCCACACCCGCTCAGATCTTCAGCTTCCGCTCCATCTCCTCATGAACCGGCACCGACGCCCGCGACTCCTCGCCCGTAAACACATCCTCCCACGTGATAGTCTCGTCGCGCCCGGCCAAAATCTCCTCGTGGATGCTCGGCGTCGCAGACCCCGGCAGCGCCATCGGCCGCCACTCGCCGTCGCGCGTGATCTTGAGCTCCATGCCGCGGCGGATCGGCTCCGCCATGCCAAACGTGCGTCGCAGCGTCTCCATGCGTAGCGCCTCGCGCGTGGCTTCCCAGTGCTTGAGGCGCGCTTCGAGCGGGTGCGCCGAGGATGGGTTGGTCGAGCCGGGCGTGGCGTCGTACGGGTTGGGGCCGACGCCGGCGCGGAGCGTGTCGTGCAGGCCTGGGGCCGAGGGCGCGCTCTGGCTGTGCTCGGAGATGTGGCTGAAGGAGGAGGAGTGCGAGTCCGCGGGGATGATGCGGAGGGCCTGTGAGGAGGAGGGAGGTTAGCTGGATGGGTTTCGGCTTTGGAAGGGGGAGATGACGCAGGAAGAGGCTTACCATCTTGATGGAGTTGTGTTGTGTGATCGAGGCGAGAATTTCGCAGTGGGAATGGAGCTGCAATCTGCGGAGGTTGACTGTTTTGGGTGGATGTGGTGGCGGCGTGGAAGTGGAAGAGTGAGGTTCGGTTGTGGTGCTGCGATGCTGAGCTTCAAGGCTCCAAGCTGCTTCGCGTACAAATCCCAGGCTGGGCCGGGCAGGCACAGGGCAGCTCAGGCGCTGGCGCGCGTTTGCGGGGGCTGGATTACGTAAGGGAACGGAAGGAGCTCGTTTCGGCTTATCCCCGGTGCGGCTTATCCCCGGCCCCACCAGCCAGGATGACCGGACGAGCTTGAAGCTCATCGAACTTGACTCACGAACGACAACGTGATGGGCCTACATGATGCTTACATAGTCCAATTGACGCCATGCGTGTCCCGCCAGCTCGCCCGCCGGTGATACGCATCGCCAATGGCACTTTCCACCGGCACCACCCCAACGGGACGACCCATTCCCATTCCCATCCTAACCCGCCGCTTTTCAGTAACCTGAGCTTCGAGCTGCCGTCCACCGGCGCCCCACGCAACTGGTGCGTTGTGGGGCCCTCGCTCTCGGGCAAGACCACATTTCTCCAGATCCTCCGCGGCCAGCACCTCTGCTTCCCGCCGACGGTGCGGTCGTTCCCCTACCTGGCCACAGACTTTGTGTCCCATCGGCTGCGCGCGCCCACCAGCGCAATCCAGTATGTCGGCTTCGACGTCGGAAACAGCACCCTCGGCCCGGCGGCGTCGGCGTACCTCTCAGCACGGTACGAGTCGCGCCGCGAGGACACGGACTTCTCCGTGCGGGACTTCCTGCTCGGCAACATGGAGTTCAACTCCATCCGGCTTCCGGGCGAGGAGGGCGTTGATCTTAAGCTGCTGGAGCGGGTGGTGGTTGACCTGAGGCTGGAAACCCTGCTGGATCTGCCGGTGGCGTTTCTTTCGAATGGCCAGGGTCGCCGGGCGAGGATTGCCAGGGCGCTGCTTACGAATCCGGAGGTGCTGTTGCTGGATGAGCCGTTTATGGGACTGGATCCGCCGACTGTGGCGGGGCTGAGTCCGCTGCTTAGGTCGCTTGCAGAGAAGGGGGGGCCGAGACTAGTGCTCAGTGCGAGGCCGCAAGATCCGTTGCCGGAGTGGGTTACGCATCTTGTGTATCTCAGGACGGACTGCCAGGTTGGGTCGATGGGCGAAAAGGAGACTGTTTTGGAGGGCCTGCGGAAATATGTGAGGGGTGTGTGGAAGGGGGGTCTAGCCGAGGATGAGCTGCTTCCGGTGCATGCGCTTGGAGAGATAGGCAGGACGTTGACTGAGAATGGCATCGAAGGGGAGGGGCTCAGTGAGGAGTTGGACCATGGTTCTGTTCCTGGGGACCACGCTGGAACAACTGTGGAACCTGAAGCTACGAAGAAGGGAGATGCCCTGGTCGAAATGAGCGGCTGTGAAGTCAAATACGGCGATAAGATCGTTCTTGGAGGCTGGAAGGAGGAAAGAGATGGGCAGTCACGCAGTGGGCTCCACTGGACGGTTCGGCAAGGAGAGCGTTGGGGGGTGTTTGGGCCGAACGGCTCGGGAAAGACGACTATCGTGTCTTTGCTTGGCTCGGATCATCCACAGACGTACTCGCTCCCGATCAAGCTGTTTGGCCGAAGCCGCCTGCCTGAGCCAGGTTCTGGTGAGCTTCCGCTTACGTTTTGGGATATCCAGTCTCGCATTGGCCAGTCCAGCCCTGAAATCCACCAGCACATGCCGCGCAACTTGAAGATCCGTCAAGTGCTCGAGAGTGCTTGGGCCGATACCTTTCTAAGCAAACCGACGCTTGACGATTTCGCAAGAAGCCAAGTCGATGCCACGCTCCGATGGTTTGCGCATGAGCTTGATCCAAACTTCAGCCCTGCAAACAACCCGGCTGCGGACCAAACGCCGCTCGATTGGGCCGGCGAGTACATATTTGGAGAGCTCTCTTTCAGCGCCCAACGCATCCTGCTCTTTCTGCGCGCTGTCGTCAAACACCCAGACATTGTCGTGCTCGACGAGGCGTTCAGCGGCATGGACGAGGCGGTGCGAGACAAGTGCATGCTCTGGCTGGCCCACGGCGAAGAGAAGATGTACACTTCCGGGTTCTCGAAGTTGGGCAATGGAAAGCACTCGCCTATGGAAGGATCTGTGATCGACAGCCCTGCTTCCCAGTCTGGGGAGGTCAAGGTCACCGGCTTGAGTGACAAGCAGGCCCTGATCTGCATCAGCCACATCAAAGAGGAGGTGCCCGACTGTGTGAAGGAGTGGATATGTCTCCCCGAAGCAAACACAGGGTTGCCTGCGAGGTTTGGCCGGCTCAGCGGGCCCCTCAGGACGGACTCCAAGCGCTGGAGGGAGATTTGGGCTGTTGGAAGCAACAAGAATCAGTAGCTTGTATGGATCCTATCATCCCTAACATAGACATCACTCTCTAGAAACATTTTAATTCAACCCGTTCCAAAACATCTTCCAACTCCAAACAAATTCCCCGTTCCTGCATTAGCGCGGCAATCCGCTCACGGGGGAGATGCTATTAAACTGCAACAGGAACTTCGCACTCGATGATCCCCTCGACTCCATTCCCCGGATTCCACACCTTTACGATACTCAGCCCGCACTTATCTTGCAGCAACGCCCGCCAATCCTCCTCGGTTCTTTCCCTCGCCCCAAACAACACCCCCATGTACAGATCCAAGTACGTTGCCTCCCAGCTCGCACCAATCGCGGGAATTACATGCTCGTTGATCAGCAACCGACTATACCCCGGCTTCATTGCATCCTTGATCTGGCTTACAATCTCCACGCACCGCTCATCCGGCCAGTCATGCAGGATATGATGCAAGTAGTACGCCCGCGCTCCCAAAACAGGCTGCGGCGTGAAGAAGTCGTGCACCATGGCCTCAATACCAAGTGGCTCGAGGATATCCATCGGCGCCGCCCCAATAACGGTAGGCGTATCCTGAAGAATGAGACGGCCTACATCTTTGGTGGAAGGGAACGCGCGCCGGAACCGCTCGAGATCGTGGCCCATGTTTCCCCCGATGTCAACGAGCAAGGCGGGCGAACACGGGTCGTACCCTGAGAGGAGGCGGGCTTCGACGGGGTAGATTGAGGAAGAGAACCACGAGGGCCGGCCGAGCCGGTAGCCGCCCATGTGGTTGTTGAATTGGGCAAAGAGGGGAGGGCGAGCGACCATGTACTCGAACATGGATTGGGAGGTCTGGTGGCCGAAGGTAAAGGGGTTGTCGGTGGCGGTGGAAGGGGCGGCATAGGACTTGGTGGCGAGCCATTTGTGGAGGTGTAGCATGGGGGCGATGGCGATGTCGCGGCTGAGGTGGTAGGTGGGCCGGTTAGTACAGGGGTTGGCCCTTGGGCTAGTGCTTTGTTTTTTTTGGAGGGGGGGGGGGGGGGGGAGGACGTACTAAACGATGTAGCCGCCCGCGACGAGGGGATTTGTGAGGGAGAGGGTGAAGTTGTTTGGGGCGTATTCGTCGGCGCCGGTCTGGACGATGTGCTTCATTGCGGCGAGATGGCGGAGGATGCGTCCTGGGGTTGGTTAGTGTGGTGGGCTTGGGGGTCGGCAAGGGGGAAAAAGACGCACGCAGCATGTCGACGTCGAATCCCAAGGCCTGAGCGAGTTCGGGAGCCTTCTTCGCACTCCCGTGGCTCTTGGCAAGCTCTTTGAAGAGACCGATGTCGATACCCAAGGCGATGATGAAGAAGGAGGCGGTCTAGAGAGTCAGTTAGTACTAGGTAGGTTGTGGAGAGGGGTGGAAGTTGGGTAGGTATCGCGCACCTCGGCGCCAACATGCTTCAGCATGGTTTCCCGCGGTGTTTCGAGGGCCGCGACAAGAGATCTGGCCTTCTCGAGAAGACCCAGTCTAGCATCTCGGTCGGCTGCCAAGTCGTGGGTTCTTCCCTGGGAGGCAATGTCGTTCAGAAGGCCAGGCACACTGCCGATGTCACATGGTGAAGACGCGATTGAGACTTCGACTGTTTCTTCAAGCTCGGTCGGGGGCTTCGGGGCGGCCATGGCTGCGATAGGTACCCTCTGTGGGGCAGGGAGTTGGTCGAGATATGGACTTCAAACGGGGCTTCTAGTCCAGGGCAATGTGGACTATTGAGGGCGGAGGGTCACTTCTCGCCCTTTAATGTTCGGACAGCTTTTCTTCCGTGCATTCCAACCGCCCGCCCGCAGATCGAGTGCACACACCGTGTTCTTTGCATCGAGTGCCATGCAGCGTGCACACGGCTCGACAAGACCGAAGCAAGCCAGTGAAGTGCGATGTTTGTCCGAGGCACACACTTTATAGCTGAAGCTTACTAGTGCCACCAATGGCTGGGCTTTCTTTGTCTTAGATCTTGGAGGGTGGCTAATGCGAGTCTTCGGATAATGTAGCAGGAATTTGAGTGGGCAGACGCACAGTTTTGAATGGCAAACATACGGTATTGGTCAGATTGGGTTCTTGGGAGTAGAAAATTTGATGGTGGTTTAGGTAATGTCAGTGACATGGAGGTTATACTTGGGCATGGACAACAAAAGGCCTATCTCTTTAGTATAGACTGAATAATAGTAGCTGTATCTTTGAAGGCCGTGGGTAACAAGGAGTGCAGGTAAGGTTCAAGTTCTATTTGAATGTTATAAATGATGTGAAATCCCTCCTCCTTTTCGGTTGCATCCACACTGATAGTAAAGATGAAATCACTAGATTCATTCTGTCTTTCCGGCCACTACTCTCCTATCATATTACTAGCACGTACCTGGGGAGTGTGCAGTGTAATTAAGGAGTCGCGTTTGGGATCGAAACAGGTCAAACACCAAACCTCGCGAAAGTCTAATCGCAGTCGGACGACAGACCAAGAATCATGACTTTAAAAAATCGCCGATACGGGTATCTAAGATATCAGTTAAACTCATGATTCTAAATCCGTGTCTGCAGAGATTGAACTATACTCGCTGTCAAGGAGGTAACCATATCGTGCTGTGTTAGCTCTGTGCCAAGAAAGGGGATGCAAGAATGGCACGTGCACCGCCAGAAAGTGCAAGCCCAGCTGCAACCCACTTCACTCGCCCACATCACGTTCGGGACGTCGATGGAAACTGCGTTGGGCGTAAATGCTATTAAAGAACCATGGAGTATTGGTTTTTGAACTGTAGGCGTTGTGAGCTTTCATCCCCTTGATCTCTAAGGTTGCGATCGTTCCTTCTCTCTCTCTCTGCCGTTGCCAATTGGGCGCCTTGTTAGAACAGGGCGCGTGTAATCGGTATCTCTATTGTTTAAATGACTTGGGAATTCTTGATGCTGCTGGTCTAAATAAATAGCCTCGGCTACGGCGCCATGGGGAGCGATGTGGTTGTTGATGATGGGACGCGGGCAGAATCGCTGTGGAGCCTGGAGCAAACAGCCCGGAGGACGGGACTCGGGAGTCGGGGCCGGAGCAGTGGAGCTTGGACATAATCCTACCTTCGTACACGAATATGTATCAAAGGTGGATAGAAGATAAGGGAGAGGCCCATCGGCCCTTGGGCTTGGCTCCTGTCTTCGGGAAAGAACTCAAGTGGTCAATCGAGGCGCCTCACAAGCCGGAGCAGATCAGATGTTCCTCCCGGCCACCTTCGCAGCCGATCGCAGGACTCCCCCCTTCTTGAGCTGCCCGCACTTTGCTGAGTGGTCTGAGACCCTCCTTTCCAGCGTGTCTCGGTCTCGCATCTCCCACTGCCCGTGTATGCACCGAGTTATTCCGTCCCCCGATGTCGGCGC
>Ga0247770_1001082_pt1 | contig 23478 bp, 13 predicted proteins | sample UWRJL136409B6_FD_179943 | JGI IMG/M metagenome (GOLD analysis project Ga0247770, IMG submission 179943) | Plant litter microbial communities from Arlington Agricultural Research Station in Wisconsin, United States - UWRJ-L136-409B-6 | ecosystem: Environmental > Terrestrial > Plant litter >... | reverse complement strand
TTACAATAAAAAAAAAAGAAATGTTAAAAAAAAAAAAAGTCAGTAAAAAGAAAACAGGCAGGTGTACCACCATTACACCAGAAAAGGCCATTTTCGTTTATTAAAAGAAAAGAGTGACAGATTAAGTTAAAAAGAAGTTACTAGTTATAGTAACCCCCTGGAAAAGGAATTACGTACCAGTTCCACTAAAAGGCTTCCCTAATTAAACTCAAGAACTGGCGCAGTTACTTCCTAAACCTTACACTCCTCCTCCACTATAATGTTAAACTTATGGTTAAAAATTTTATCTGCCTACTACACCAGTCCTTTTTATTAATCCTTAAGGTATAGAAGCTTAAAGGCCGTGTCGCGAAGAAAGAGAGCGGTTTTACACTCCTTAACGTTAAAGCGCTTCTTTTTATCTAAAACCCTACGTAAAACGGACAGGTTATTTCCGTAAACGTTATAAGACGAATATACAGTCCCACTAACCGTTACATAATGGCTACATAACTCGCTTTTACTGGCTACCTTACAGTCCGGCAGGTTTAGGTAATAATAGTAACTACACTTTACAGGTATAATAATCCTAAAAGTAAAAATAAACTTAATATTAATAATATAACATTTAGTCGATAAAGGCGTTACGTTTCTCTTATTCTTAATTACCTGGTTAAATGATATAACAACTGGAGAAGAAAAGAAGGAACGTATAAGTAGTTCTTTATAAAAAAAGAACGTTAAAGAGGGGGAATTATGTAACGACACTACAGGCCGTCACTTAAGCTGGGGCAGCCTAATAAATCCCCTGTAGAAGGAACAGTGCAGAAAGGCAGTGCGCACGGTACTACATACTGGGCTAGGGGTGTAAAGACTTAAAGCCCTTACGACTAATTGTTAAGTGATCACTCTAATCTTGTTAAAAGCATAGTGATCACAGTAATTAGAGGCACTTTAATCACTATAATCACTCCTTATGTTAAGTAAGCACAGTAATTAAGGTACAAAGTACCTTTTAGTTAGTTAATATAAATAGTTATAGTTATGCCTATAACTACTGTAAGGGACTCTGGTTCCTTACGTTAATATTTAATTATTCGTTTATGTCTTACTATTTAGACTTATCTCTGTGCATTATAGTAACAACAACCTACAGTGACATTAAACCCCCGTCTAGGAGTACTAGCCTAATAAGCCGTCTTCGGAACGCCCCTTACCTGTTAGCGTCCTGCCATACGTTCTGTCTTAACCCGCGCTAATCCTCTCGGGGCCTGTGTCGGGTGCAGGTTGTAATATTAATTTGCTAGTTTTCTTATTAGTTATGCTGTAAATACGGCTACAGAGGGTTGCTTAAGGGATGCCCCAGTTTTACGCGGCTTCTTACTATATAACTCTGCGCTTAACTTTATCGATTGCCGACGTAATATTCTACTTACGTACAGTATTTATCTTGAATTTAGTGTGTTTTAGTAAAGAACTAAAGGAGTAGTAGTAGTGGAAATAAGGGGGTGGTTAACGAGGAATGGTGGAAATTGTAATCAGTAATCAGGTCGATTGATTATAGGGTCACGACTTCTAAAAGTAAGTTATAAAGTAATATTTAAGTTAAAGTTATCATTTCTTAATGCTAGTATTAAGTTTAAGGGTATTTGGATTAGTTTTCGTTAAGTTGTTATTATTAGAAACATTATATATTAGAATTTATAGAGTTGAATAAAGTTGTAACTACTTGATTAAATTGCTTATTAGCTCTCTTGCTTAGCCAGAGAGCTCCTTATTATAATAATACGTAGTAGCAACAGTGGTGGTAAAGCGGAGCCCTAGCCAGCTGAACTAATTACTTCAGTTTAGCTCTCTTAAGCTCCATTCAGCTCAGTTAGCTACACCTTCTTACTGCGCATTCCGGCCTTCAGCCAGAGCCTCTTCTTTCTGACAGTTATAAGGTAACCGGCGTTAACTTAGAGAGGTGACCTAAGTGAAGATACCCTTAAGCAGCTCGGTCTCTGTAACGAAAAGGAAGGGAGAGAAAAAAAAGATAAGGTTCTGTCACAACCTAACAAGTAGCTACCTTTATGGAACCTGAAGCATGCACTAAGTGGGTATCTTAAGGACAGCTAATAATAGAAAAGAACAAAAGGGCTAATTAAATAAAACTCAGAAACTTAAGGTATTAGGTTCTTGTAAAACCACACAAGGACTTAAAGGCCTAGAGTATCGGAATACCGAGTCTACTTAGATATAGACGCTGAATAGGCCCGGCTCTACAGATAGTTCCCTTTATTATAATAATAACAATAATAATACTAAAGCGTATCTAACATTGCTTTATATTATTTACACTAAAGCATCTTTTAACTACTTACAATCTTCGCAACCTACCACCTCTCTTACACCTACTCGTTTACACGCCTCTTATGTACATACGTTTTATATATCAGCCATAATTAGGAACTCTATCTTCAGTGTTCAGTTTATATAAGTTGTCACAGATCTTTTAAATAATGTGAAATTTAACATATACTTAAAATTCAGCTAGGAGTTAAAGTTGTGAAGATAAAGAGATTTTTATCATTAACGTCAATTAGATTTATATAGGATTTTTAACCCAAGTACCTAAAATCAATACTATAAACTTAAACTGGCTTTCATATTAGCAGAGTTCGCCTTACAGGTACAAGTGCACAGTGCACTAGGAGTGATATAATGTGCGTAACGTCACATATCAATATAAGAAGCTAGCCAGTTTAAGCTCCTAGGGTGAATTAAGACCGTCGCATGAAGTTAATCATCTCATGTAAGATCGTCGTATAAATCCATCCTGTAAAAGCTTTAAGAGAAGCTGTAGGCGTTATAATCTGCATTCCGTCTCTTTATACTATAATAATCTTATGTATAACCTAAGCATAACTTCTGCTAGTAGAAAAAGCACGAAGCCTGTCGTAGCAGAAACAAGATCTTAGCTTAGGGTTAAGAACTGTGTAGCTGGCGTTAGCAATTTTCTGCCAGCAGAAAAGGTATGTAGCTCGCTGTTGCAGGACCAAATCTAAGTTCAGGGCCGAGAACTAGGGAAGCTCTTTCCTCTCAGTTTCGCATCCAATCCACGGTTATTAACCGTCTTTCCATTCTCTAACGCTGTCCTTACATCGTACGTGATCATAATCATCTAGGTTTCAACCTCTTAATAGCTTGTAATAGGGTTATAATCACACATTACGCAAACGGTAAATAGCTGTAAGCCATATGCTTTATAAAGAGTATCAAGAACCCAGTGCCTTTTATAGGCAACTTTAGTCTCCCTGACAAGCTAGCCCGCAGCCTAAACATAAGTTAGATGGTGTTAGATAAAACAGCGATTACCACTTATTAAAGCAATTAAACGTTCCCTGCTTTTTAATACAGTAGTAATGCGTGACAGACGGTGGTGATAGCCTCAATCATTCTAGATAAAGGGTGATTTCATACAGCCTCGTAGCCTTAGGAAAAAACTTGAGTTTCTTAATATATATAAGATTCTGATAATAAGGGAGATAGCGGCTAGTTTTCCCTTAAGGACTTTAATTAATAAGTAGTTAACGTAGATTTATGTTTTTTAACTGTCTTTTTATTATAGTTAAGTAAATTAAGATTAACAGTGGCTGACTGTGTAAATAGTGCTACTCTTTTCTAAGTGTTTTAATAACGTAGGTTTCTGTCTATAGATTAAAATCAGTCCTTAAATTATAATTGTCACGACCCTAGTTAAATGGTTAAGCTAGGCCAGCCCAGAGGTTAGCCTGTAAGAGAAACGGTACGAATGAAAGTTACACTATTTATACACACAGAGTGATTATTTTAATCACTTATGTTAAGTAGTGATTATAGTAATTAAGCTTTTATTATACTTCACTTAATCATTTAATAATTAACTTATTCTTAAGTATTATTTAGTAAGATCTATTACTTTTAACCTTTAAATCTACAATTTGCTTAACAGTATATTACTTTAAGAGTTATATTATCCTTTACTTAATCACCTTACCCTACCCTCTACCTTATAATAATTAGACTCTGTGTCTGCTATTACAATCTATCTTTACTAGGTCCAACTTAATGTCCTTAAAGCAAGCCGTAACAGTAATCTCATCTACCTCTAACTCTTTATCTGTAACAGACCTACAGGCCACCCTTGTAGCCGGAACGGTCCGATGTGTCCCCGCTGGAACCACGGTGCGAGAGACCGTGCAAGTACCTCAAGTCACACGGAGAGGCTCTATGCCAAGGAATAGATCTGTTAACAGAGCTAGGAAAGCCAACAGAGCCTAGGAGCTCTAAAGGAGAAGGGCTCTGTAACTACAGAGCCCAGGTCAAATAGAGCTAGTACAAGTTACTTAGTTAGTCTAGTAATATAAATACCATCATCATAACCACGATAAGTGAGGGACCCTTCTAGTTCCTCACGCTAGCAATAACACTTATTCAGTACCACTACCGTTCGGTTCATATACTTTAAACCACAACCTGTGTGACAGTTTTATTCCGGAGAGTTCTGCTAGCTACATTCAGCCCTCTTACACCTAGCCCCCTAGAGCAATTAGTCCTTAACCGCTCTTGCGATCTGTCTTCACCTTAGCCACCACGGTGACCTGGAGCAGGCTGTAACAGTTATACATAAGGGAAAGCCATTTGCTAATAATTTTTAAATCTTCACATTTAGCTCTCTAGTAGTTGTATTTATGTAATAAACGCGTTCGGAGCTCTAGTTAACGTTTAACAACGTTGTGGGCCCAGAGCTTGCCGACAGAGTTTTAAAGGCTAACATCCCTTGTTAGCTAATTCTGGGCCCTGATTGGTCAAAAAAAGTGGGCCACTTAGCACGGGGTGCCAAGGGGGAGCCCAACTGCCCCTATTCGCAACTGTTGCGAATAGTGGCAGTTGGGCGAAGAAAAGAAGCAATTGGCACGAACAGGGATTGAATTGGAGACTTGAAAAAAAACAGAAAGAAAGATCAATCACTTGACCGCTAGACCACTGGCCTGTAGAATTCGAGAAGCGGCCGTCGTTGTTGCTGTTGATGGAGGCCAGGTTGGCTGAGGGTTAGAACTGCCCTGAATTTCGACGTTTGGCCAATCAGGAGAGGGGGGGCTAACATGGATGTTGATTTCACAATGCATGTTGAACCCACTATAATTGTTGGCCCTACACAAGCCTTGTTGGATTCCAGAAACCGCCGCTACATTATGTAACTTTTCGCCACTATCTTCATCACACGGACAGGAGCCACAAATATACAGCCTTGCCCATCCGTCCTCATGCAGGGTTGATATGTAAAATCGACGTCCGATGCTCACATTGGTGGAGAATCTCGAGACGCGCAATCTTGTGCACTTGGTGTGGAGTGCTAGCGCCCCGTGTTAAGGTTGATGCAGCTTTCTTGTCTAGGATCCCAGACATCATTGGGCGGATGCTAGGTGAGTCGATGGACCGAGTGCAGGTCTCCAAGTTACTGGCTTGTGGTGCAAAGCTGGTGTCTAGTCATCATCGTGACTCTACACCGAGAACGCTGTTACTTCTTTGCTCCAAGAGAATGGAATCTGAGTAATCCGGTACAAAGTGCGTCCCGAAAGCCTTCATCTTGGAAAGCGTATATGAGGCAGGTTGTCCTAGAACTGACGATTGTCAGAACACTTCATCAAGATCTGAAAGAGACGACGGACTGGCTTCCAAGTCATTTGCACCAGTCAGACTCGGCTTGAGCCATATACCCAAACTTCGATCCCAACATTACCGTCTCCATCACCCCAAACAAAACCACCCCATACCCACCCACACCATGTCAACTCGAATCCCAAGCCGCAGCGCCAAACTCAACCGCGCCGCCACCGCCATGATAACCTCCAGCACCATCCCCGCCATCATCGGCGTAATCCCCATTCCCATGGCCTAAATTGCCTTATTTGTCTCCCTCGGCATGGCTGGCACCGGCGCCGTGCTGAAGGGCGCTGTGTACATTTGTCAGAAGTGCGTGCCTGTGTATCGCAGGGCGAGAGAGGCGCTGAATAGGGCCTTTTGCTCGGATGAGATTTGTGAGAGGTGTTATGCCGGGATGGATGGGTTTGTGGTTGGTCAGGGGTACAAGCGGTAATTGTTTACGTGGGCGTGAGGGTAGGGGTTTGGGGTTTGGGGTTTGGGATTTGATGTGTTTTGAAGGGTGTGAAGAAATTGGAAAGCTTGTGAATGGATCGGCTCATGTTCTGGAAATCATGCTACCACATCTGTGGTGATTTCTGTGGTGGTGGGTGGCTGTAGGAGATCAGTGGTTCAACGATCCAGTGGCTTGCAGGCGGCTTCAGAAGCGTCAGGCCACTTTGCTGGGCCAGGGATCCACGCAGCCCAACTCACACAGATAAAAGGGCGGCCTGGCGAGGTGATATGTTCCCATCTTAGCAATCAATAAATACTTACACATCTCGACTTTGAGACAACATGGGTCACTTCCGTCCCTCCGAAGAGAAGTCGGGATCTCGGCCTCTCGACCGTGAAGCATCGGCCCAGTCGATGTGGCTTCAGCTCAAGAAACGATTTGGATTACTGGAAATATTTCTGTTCATCGGCAGCATTTTTTGCATTGTCGGAGTGCTCATCCTTCTTTCGCTGCTCTGGATCTGGGGCCATGGTGTTCAGACGCAGCCCAGAGGCAACTTACTCACCATCCTGGCACTGCGCGACTGGCTGCCTCAGTTCATCACCATATTGACCGCCCTTCTTCGATTCGCGCTAGCTGCGCAGATCAGCAGCTGCTGTATGATGCTTGCGTCGCTGTCATTGGGCAGAAATGCCATTCGCCGGCCCCGAGATCGGCACGACGTGGGAGTGCTCCAGGAAGCCACGCCTGGACCATCGTCGCTCCTTCTCCCTTTTGCCAAAGCAGCAACCCAGGGCCTGGATTTTCAGTGCTTTCTCCTCGCCGCACTTCTCTTCGTCGTGTCTATTCTTTCACAATTCTCCTCGACCATGCTACTCTCCGACTTTCGGTCCGCCACCTTGCTACACGACTCCAGGAATTTCACGCTGAATGTTACCACAAAAGCGCTCAGCGACTACGCAGTACTGACTACTCGGCCGTGGGCCTATCCCGTCTTTGCTGAGCAAGCCGAGGGCAGAGATGCAGTCATACCACACGACACCCACCCAGGCTTATTTGATACTGGTTCGATATCGCGGGCGTATCTGCCCTTATCCCTACCCGAAAGAATTCGCCTACACGAATACCGTGGATTTGGTACGGTTTTAACATCCCACACGATGTGTTTTCCCCCCGATATCAGCAACCTCACCACGTACGTTCACATCTCCTACAGTTCGGACAGCTTATTCATCCAGGAAGAGATCAGGTCAAACGGCACCATACCAGCTCCCCGTAATTATTCAACACTTTACTCGCAGTATTCCAGTCAGCAGTCGTGGAATCTTACTTCCCTCTCCGCTGATAACCAAACCTACAACATCACCCCGTGTTCATCCACCCGAATAGGGGGTGTCAGCATCTATCCGCTTTCCGAAGCCTAGACCGATAAGAACGGCGATAACATTATCCAAGACAGGGCACTCTAATACCTTATTTCGTACACCAACGTTTCTACTAGCGACCCAAAGCTCATACTCAACCCCAGTAAGATATTCCTTAATCCCCAGCCATTCACAGAATTCGAGGGCTTTAAGTAGATGAAGCAGACATACAAGCACAGTTCGCCGCCAGAGAGCTCTGAAACTATATAGTATTCGCTTTACATCACTCGTACAGGATACGTGTATTCTGACATGTCCGTCACAAGGCCCAGGCAGGCGCCGATTGCTTTCCTTCCCAAGCCCTCGGTCGTAACGATCAAAAATCCCATCCTTCACAGAGACAACCGGTATAATCTTGGTACCTTAATGATACAGCTCGGGGCTACCTAACCTCTTTTAAGCCCACCAGAGGACTGCGAAATTCTTATCTTAGGAGAATCCCACGACCTGTTCGACTACAACATATTCCCACACTACGTCAAGCTTATGGGAATTAGGGAAATGATGTTCACTACCCTAAATGGTGGGTTGGTGTACATTCCCAGCCAAGAAATAAGCGGAGTCATAAACGAGAACATCCAAGTCGGGTTAGAGGAATGCCCGTATGGCGCAATACAAAGCGAGGAAGCCGGACTACAACTATTCCTCAACGTCTGGAAACAGTCCGGGGCACTGGCTTTAGCATTCGAGGCGTGGCAGAATTACCTCTTCTTATCAATATTTACAAGCTTCTCGACAGACAGCTTACCATTCAGGGAGGAAAAATCAGGCCGTGAAGTTTAGATGAAGTACGGGGCTACCATGTTTATTAATGACAGACTTGTTCCCAAGCGCTGGCATAGGTACGCGATAGTGATGGCAATTGTCGGGTTGCATTTTTTACTTGTGGTTTGGGTTTCGTGGAAGTTTCTGTCTGGTGGAAGCATTGATGTCTTGAACGAGGATGAATCACCAACTTCGCACGAGGGAAGACGACAAGCTCATTCTTAGCGATCACCAAAAGCGACAGCAACTCGCCATCACATTCACTTCCGATCACTTACCTACCTGATGCTGAACCACCTGTATTGACCAGACCGAGTGGCCTCTGGCGCCAAGTCCATCATGGCCTGCCCCGTCATCACGCCCGTGCCGTGGACATAGGCCTCGCCTACCAACTCGTATGCCCCCGGGTATTCCGCACAAGGCCTCAGCAGATACGCCATCTTGACCTTGCCAAAAATGACAATCGCATCCCCTTCCTTCGCTGCGGTCGGAACCAGCAACATGAAGCCCAGCGTCGAGAGCGCAAACTGTCGGCTCGACGACCGGCGTGCGAGCATGTTCGCCGTGGCTTGCACCTTCAATCGCACCTGTTCCTCCGAGAGCGCCGCCATATCGTCTGCCATCTGGGCTAGGATTGCGGCTCCCTTTTCCGATATTTGCCTCTTCATATGCTCCAGCGACTTTCCTCCAGGGTTTTCGTATGCCCCTGACGCCTCGAGTCGCGGTACATATTCCGCGACCCGCAAGTCGGACACGAGCGCCCTTTCTTCTTCTTCGTCGGGGGGTCCCGGATTGGCCTCGCTCGCCACAATGTAGGACAAGATGCGGATTGCGGAGCTCATCGTCGACATAGTCTCGCTGGAAGCCGGAAAGTTGTCGTCCTGATTGGCGATGACGGTGCGGAGGATGGCCTCAACGAGCGACTCGTCAACCCGGCTCATTACGTAGCGCTCTGTGTCTCGCCCGATGGAGCGGTAGTGCGCGAGGGTATCCCGCCGCATAGTCCGCACCCACTCAACCTGCTCTCCGAAGAGGCGCTGTTACTCGGCGTCGGATGCCGTGCGAGACATGCAGCGCCAGAAAACAGCCTCTTGCTCGGGCCCGGCACTGGCGCCGCGCTCACCATCGCCGCCCCATACCACCCACGGGTTGTGCGTGTTGACGACGGCCAGCCGGTCGAGCAGGAGACCCTTGATCTGCTTCACTTCGGGCTCGGACGCATCGAAAAACACCTCAGCGGCCAACCCACGGCCGATGCTGTAAGGGCACGTGGCGTTCCCCAGCCGATAGACCGCTGGCGGGGCTACAAGACCAGCCACCCACGAGGGCCACTCAGGCTCATCAGAGTCAGAAGACTCCGACCCATCCTTTCGTTTCTTCAACCTGTGCGCGATATTCCCCTTGCCCGCCATGCCGAGCAGCGCATATCGCGAACCCCCCTTCGTTTCTTGCAAGGCATGCCGCGCCACGGTCGTGAACAGCTCTCTCTCGCCGACGGACATGTCGGGCGCCAGTCCCGGCATCCGCAGATCGGCGCTGATGCCAACTAGCGCCCATACCTTGTCCTTGTACTCGGTCGCCTGCGATTGCGCGCACTCTAGCAGACAGTCGGGCACGCTGTGTATGGCGCCCCGCGCGTAGCGCGACCGAAATCTTGCAGCCGCGTGATCAGATCGATACCTCTCCGGAACGCGCGGGCCTCGTTAGCATCTGCCCACCCCTCGAGCTCCAGCAGCGGGGACTGCGTCTTGGGACCGATCGTCTTGAACGCCATGGCCACGCGGCCGAGGAGGTCAAAGTCGAGATCAGCGATGTCGTTGCTCTTGTCATCGTTCATGCTGCGGATGCTAACGGATCGCGCAACTACCATCTCTTGGATGATCCACGCGCGAGTCCAGAAGCGGTTGCGCACTAGCTGCACAAATGCTGTCCGTCCGTTCGGGTCTGACGGTATCCCACACGAGGAGTCGGCGTTGCCGAGCTGGATCCCGAGGGCCGCGCACAGCTCCCGGCCGCGCACGTGTTGGTCGAGCTTGGCAGCGAAGGCGCCCGCCACAGGTACTGACAGCGCAGACTGCGGTGAGCTGGGAGACGGAAACGCGAGCACCTGTGTCGCATTTTTGTAGATGGTGGTCATGAGCGGGATCTGTCCCGCCTTCTCGACCGGGTCCGCCTGGTTGATGCAGATCGAGTCGATCCAGACAAGGCGGCGCGCGCCGGGCTCGGCGGGTATCAGACGCTGCAGGATGTGGTACATGTTGGTACTGATGGCCAGGTTGGTGCCATTCATGGAGAGGGTGCATGTGTCACGGTGTGAGGGGGCGTCCCATGCCCATGAAATGGCTTCGTAGGGCTGTAGCGGTGGTTGCTCCGGCGTGCAGTGGATGTGGACTAGAAAGAAGATGGGGAGGCCTTCTTCTTTGCCGTCGATCTTGTGGTTTGCGATACGTAGGAGGCGAATGGACGTCGCTGACGAGCGGAGTGGTTCGTATTGGTAGAATGGGCTGCAGGGTTTGGTGTTTTGGATGGGCGATGGAGCCATGGTAAAGAACAGATAATGATGACCAACAAATGGAAACGTAGTATAAGGAGTTTTTGGAGTCTCTGCGCGTCAACGTGCTAAGTGAAAGCGAAGAAGACAAAAGAGACAACTTCGGGTCTGAACGCCTACAAGTAATCTTGTCCACCCCTTGACGAGCGGGCTGAAAAGTATCAAGTCTCAGCCGCACGCCACCCCCTTAGACCTGCTGCTGATGAAACATTTATCGGCTTTGTGGCTTTTAAATCCCGATACTTGTTTATCACACCTCCGTTTTGGAAGAGGTGAGTTAGGGTTGGTTGATTGGTTTTTGGAATCAGACATTGACAGAAGCAGAGGGAAGACATGATGTTTATCTGCAACCTGGTGAATGTGATCATCACTTCCCAATACTGTCACAAGGCTACAGTCCCGAGATCATTCCACTCACACGCTGCTGTGTGCATCCAATTTATGCACCCAGACATTCGATGTACGGTTTAGTAATGGTTCTCAATACAGCCAGGTCCCGCAAATCAAGTCAACTATCCAAACAAAGCAGCCTCGAGTTGTCTCGAATCGAAACACTCCAACGACACTACTCAGGCCCACGCAGGCTAGGCTGGAAAACGACGATCTTTTGTTTCGAAGCAACCCCAGGGAGCTGAACGTTCGGCCCCTCTCCCCCAGTTCCTCCAAACCATCTGCTAAAGAGGGACTGAGTAGGGGCAGGGTCCTGATTCGTCATCCGAATAGAATCGCCGTCAGATATGAACGGGTAATCTTGCGGGATGCAATACGATGGCGGCGGGTTCCACGCTCTGGAATGAGCACCATCTGCAAGCCATCGGTCCTGGAAGACTCTGCTGACGGCTCCTCCCGATGTCACAAGCGTGTCCATGCCTTGCAGCACTGCGATTCTGTTTTGGGCCCATTGGATATCAGTCAGCGGCTCGGGCTCAGTTTCCAGCTGCGCATCCTGTAAATAGTGGCCCCTGTCCACAAGGAGGTGCATCTGCAGGATGCTCGAGTACTCGGCAGGATTTGTCCAGATGTGGTTTGTCACGCTGCAATCCTCGCTCTGGCAGGGCCACGCTAAAAGCTTTGCGCAGTTGGCAGGGTTGCCGCTTGCATCTTGCTCTACCATATCCGCTTGTGCGTTGAGGACGTTGTCGGGGTTGTGCAGCTGCTTGAAGAAGGTTGCCAGGGGACCGGAGCTTATTTTGGAAGCTAGCAAGGCATCGCCCAAGTCTTTTTCTGTGCGGAAGCTGAGCATATAATCCAGTTTGGCTTCTTGGGCTGTCGGAAATCTAGCCAGTTGGCTCTCCTGGGGGAAGATGGTTGAGAAGCATGGTTGCTGAAGAATTGTATCACAAAAGTTTTGACAATTGTTGGTAAACCGAGCCCAGCGGAGATCGGCCTCCTTGGCGAACAACGCCCTGGAAAAGGCATGTAGATATGCGTTTACCCGGTCGCCGATCATAAATTTGAGGACGTTAATGAGGTGTCGGGCCAGTGTCAGGAGTGACTTGTGATTCTCTTCTCGAGGGCGCAGTGGATGCTCTTTCCATTTGCTCGCGCCGCTGTATAGCATGTTGGTGATGAGGGACTCTAAGCCACGATCCTCTTCGTGATATCCGGCAAAGGCCCCACCAAGGACTTGTTTGATTACGGCCTGGATGACCCTACGTGAGGTCGGCGCTTCGGCTTTGAACAGTTTCCTGTCGCTGCTGAGGGCAAGAGTGGCTTGTTTGATGTGAAGGCCCCAAGTCTTGCCTAGATTCGGAGGCCGTCGACATGAGATCCGAACCCCGCCCTTTGAACTGGAAGATTGAGGAGCCAAGTCAGCACGTAATGCTCAGCCAGGTAACCACATGAACGGCGGACTTCTGTGCCAGATACACGCCAAGGGGGGTTGGACTCACTCAGGCACACCGATTTCGAAAGTTAACAGTCCCAGCGTCAGGCAGCTGTGGACATTCCCAAGGGGGAAGAAACCTCGAGATATGGAAGAGATTGACAGGGTCGCAGAGCTCCACAATAGGCCTAGTTCAGCCCTATCCTGATCGGCATCCACAGAGTCTTGTTGACGTTGGATCTGGCGTCGAAGGTTCCAAAACTCTTCAGAGTCTAGCTCGCGTTGTAAAGATGGGCTGATGGGATATGAGTGCGGCGTGCGAACTAAATGCTCTGTGGGGTGTCGGCCATCGGAGTGACAGAGCATGCAGACGATGAAAGACGAGTCCGCGGCCTGATCCGTGAGGTCCTCGGTATCCCGGCATCCCGCACGGCAAGTCCATGCCAGCCCCCTAATGGGACGGTGGCAAGTACTGCAGACGTCCATGGAGATCTGAATCAAATCGGCCTCGACTCGCTCGGCGTGAAACTGCGGTGGTCCGTTTTGAGAAGGAAGCAAGGGCTCGCGATACTCGATAATCTGGTCAATATCCAGCATGCCAAGTCCCACGAGGAGAGAGCGGGCGAGCAGGATGTCGGGGTCCATATCCTGCAGTTCCTGGACATATTCCATGGCCTTGGGTACGCACGTTTGGACAACCTCTTCCAGCTCCAGCGCAATAGGGTTCCAGGCCCACATGGGAGGCCCAAGCCGTACAGGGACTCTATCCTCGAGGGCCGACGGACCGACTTGCTTGCCCGGGGAAGGCGGGCGCATGAGGCCGAGCATCCAGTTCATGGACAGTAGAACATCCGCGAGCTCAACCTCGAGCGCTCTCCAGTACAGGTCCTCGGTCTCACGGATGAAATCGGCCTTGGTCTCGCCGACTTTGGACCAGCTCAGCTTTTCCATGGTGGGAAGACGGAAGTGTTTTCGGGCAGAAACTGAGCTTTTGTGCAGCAAGAGAATTCCAGCCCAACCTGGCTAAATGAACAGGGCAAACGCGACGAATAATTTTGGTTCTGAATAACACGGCGTTTTGCGTTGGTCTGGTTGCGCTTAATGACACTAAGTGGGAAGGGTGTGCTGATGAAGTGAAAGAATCCCGAGACCGACAAGTTGCGGGGTCTCAGCTTGACGACAAAATTGGGCGAATGGGGGAGGACGGCGTCTGTTGTCAGCTGAAGAAGATGAAATGAGGAACTGGACACTCATTGGTTTTGGGGGTGCCTGCACGTCCTGTGCTTGGTGCCTCAGGTTTGTGTCCTGCGGTCACGAGATTGGGCTGCTCCGTGTCACACAACGTCGCCCATTTCGTCCGAGAGGAAAGAACGCATCCACACTTGTCACCGCCCCATATTTCCTTCCCTTCATTGAGACGACAGCCCTTCCGTGCCCGGTAAATTCTCTGGCCCATCTCGCTAATGTCAGGCACTCCACCAGTCATGAGCGTCCACCAAGAAGACGTGAGGGACCAGCCTGGTGTACTAGCGACAGGCTCCGAGGCGCCCGTGGCCCAGGCCCGCGACTTTCTCTTCGCTCCACTGTTCCGCGCCCTGCGGCCAACTTCAGACCGTCTCTCCTCATTCTTCAGCTTTGTTGCTCAAAAATGGTCCACTGGAACGAGGTGGTTGCTCGGCCGGTCGCTGCAGGGCTTTGAGCGGCTATTTTTTCGCAGTCACGTCACTCGAGCCTCCACCCGACTGTCTCTCGGCCAATCTGCTCGGGGCGTGGCCTCTATCGGACCGAACAACTCGAAAATGTCCGCGGGGGCGAGCATAAATATAGCCGAGATGGTGGACATCATCGACAAGGCGCTCGCAGGCGGGATGCGTGAAGGTACAGCCGGCCCATGAGCGCGCCTTTCTGTGGCTGCTTTGGCTTTACTCATCGTCAGCCTGGGGCTAACAACTGCAGACGCATGGTCCAACATTTTCGAAGGCCTTGAGACGGTCACTCAGGCATGCCCAAACAACAGGCTCCCGCCCGAGACCCCGGAACATACGTTGTACGTCCACCCAGCGAGCCAAGCAGAGCTTCATTTTCCTCGCCGTTTACTAACTCTACACCCCACCTCAAGTTCGTCAGAAGAGCTCCAACTTGTTGTCTTAGCTGCTGAGTCGTCGAGCGCGGCTTATGCCAACAGCGACGCTCAACCAGGCAGTCGTTCGCCCCAAATACTGCGCTCCGTCGAGCAAGCAACATCGGCTGCTCTCGATGGATCAGTGAAGGCGTGCGCCCTAGCGATCGCCAATAGCCCCACGGATAGGCCGCTTCTCGCTGTTGCCTTCAGGGGCACAGTATCACTGGCTGACTGGCTGGTGAATCTTGACGGTGGGCTTGAAGACTGTGCGGATTTTCTCGGCTCGCCCGGAGCAACCGCCCACGCAGGGCTGCTGCGCGTAGCCAAGGCGATGGCTCCCCGAGTGTGTGAAAAGATCATATCCGCCTCTTCCACCATTGGCCCCGATCTTGATGGTGGGCGTCCATCGTTGGTTATCACAGGTCACTCCGCGGGTGGCGGCGTCGCAGGGCTAATTAGTGCGCACATCCGCGCGACTCGACCTGACATCCTCGATCGTTTCGAGGTGATTCACTGCGTGACCTTTGCTGCACCGCCAGTCCTAGGTTCACTACCTTCTGGCGACGATGCTCCTCCCGTCTTGGCCGGACTCTCCCTCAACATTGTCAACTACGGCGACATGGTGCCGCGTGCCGACAAGGCATACATCAGATCCCTGCTCACTTTATACCGAGAGCGAGCTGAGAGCAACACGAGCGAGCCTTGGGACTTTGGCGACCCAGACGCCTGGAACTATGGAAAGAATATCGTAGTGATGGATGTTGCTGCCGCAGACGATGGCGGGGACATCCAGGACGACGTATCCGACCTGAGGGCATTCGATGTCGGCCCCCATATCTGGAAGACGCTTGCCTTTGGGAGCAAAAAGACGCATCCCATGGCAGTGTATCTTCAGAGCGTGCGCTCACTGATACGATCGTAAGCCCAACATCCCGCAGAGTCAGAACACATCTCCGGTCATCGCCGTACCAAGAGACTGCGACCAGCCGACTGTAAGAAAAGATGGAGTGGAGAGACTGTCGGGGGAATGGTTTGCCGAATGCATGATGAAGTTGTCTTGAATGGTTGGATGGAAATTTTCTGGATATGTTTTGCGGTGGTGACAATCAGGGTCATCACGCCACTTTCCCACCACCACAAGATATCCCGTGTCTCACGCCACCGGGACCGCTCAAATCGATCACCACAATCCACAACAAAAAATATAAATAAGGACCGCATCGCTTCCTTGGCAATCTTTCTACTCTCAACTCGGTTAGAACGCCCACTCGAAGAATAGTTACTGAAAGAACAATAATTGTTACGAGGTCACATAGTGATCATGTGATTATAAAGAGGTTAAACTTGCTTATTATTATTATTCTATCTAAGAAGTGGTGGAAAAGCCTATTATTATAGTTAGCTAAGTCGGAGTAATTATTAAGCTGTCTTACGCATTAGTAACGTAAGCTTATAAGCTTAAAAACTACTGGAATCTGCTAGAACACTATTACGACCTGCACCCGACACAAGCCTTAAGAGGACTGGCGCGGGTTAAGACAGAACGTATGGCAGGACGCTAATAAGTAAGGGGCGTTCCGAAGACGGCTTATTAAGTTAGCACTCCTAGACGGGAGTTTAATGTCACTATAGGTCGCTGTCACTATAATGTACAGAGGTAAGTCTGAACAGTAGGATATAAATGAATAATTAAATATTAGCGTAAGGAATTAGAGTCCCTTATAGTGGTTATAGGCATAACTATAATTATCTATATTAATTAACTAGGAGGTACTTTATACTTTACTTATAATGTTATAAATACTTATTATATAAGCACTTTACACTACGTAAGCGTTCTGCTTATAAGGTTTCTCCTACTTATAATACAAGCATTTAGTATGTTATAAGCAGCACCTTATTAGTCGTAGGGGCTTTAGGTCTTTACACCTCTAGTTTAGTGCGTCCAGACAGTGTATACCATCTTTTTACACTGTTCCTTTTACAAGGGATTTATCAGGCTGCCCTGGCTTAAGTAACAGTCTGTAGGGTTGTTATATAATTCCCCCTTTTTAACGTTCTTTTTTTATAAAGGACTTAAGAGGTAAGCTTCTTTTTTTTCACTACTTTATTATATAATAAGTATCTAACTCTTAAGTTTTAAAACAGGAATAAGGTAAAAGTATTAACTACTGTTTAAACCTTACAGCTTATACACACACGTTTAATGGTGAAATGTCCCCTTATTCTTTCTGTAAGTTTACTGTCCCTTTACTTATTTACTAGGTTTTAAACAAGTTTAACAGCTGCGATTATTACTTAGAGAGGCACTGTCCTTCCCAATGCGACGCTTTTAGCGTGGGTGAGGTGAAGCTGAAAGCCCTTTTAATTAAGAAGTGAGACCTTAACTTATAAATCAAATCCACCACTTAACAGTTATATAAAGCTACTGCTAAGCTTTAAAAGGTATCGGCACGTTTAGTGTAGCTTTATAAGTAACGGTCTTAACTTAAAGACTATTATTACAACCTGCACCCGACACAGGCCTCGAGAGGACTGGCGCGGGTTAAGACAGAACGTATAGCAGGACGCCAACAGGTAAGGAGCGTTCCAAAGACAGCTTATTAAGCTAGCACTCCTAAACGGGGGGGGTTTAATATTACTGTAAGTCACTGTTACTATAATACACAGAGGTAAGTTTAAACAGTAAGACATAAATGAATAATTAAATACTAACGTAAGGAACTAAAGTCCCTTATAGTGGTTATAGGTATAACTATAACTATTTATACTAACTTACTAAGAGGTACTTCATACCTTACTTATAGTGTTATAAATGCTTATTATATGAGCACTTTACACTATATAAGCGTTTTACTTATAAGGTTTCTCCTGCTTATAATACAAGCACTTAATATGCTATAAGTAACACCTTATTAATTATAAGGGCTTCAGGTCTTTACACCCCTAGCCTAATGTGCCTAGATAATGTACACCGTCTTTCTACACTATTCCTTCTACGGGGGATTTATCAGGCCGCCCCGGCCTAAGTGATAGCCTATAAGGTCGTTACACAATTCCCCCTCTTTAACGTTCTTTTCCTATAAAGAACTTAAAAGGTAAGTTTTTCCTTTTACTATTTCACCATGTAATAAGTGTCTGGCTTTTAGGTTTTAAAACAGGAACAGGGTAAAAGCATTAACTACTGTCTAAACCTTACAGCTTATATATACGTGTTTAATAGCGAAATGTCCCCTTATTCTTTTTATAAGTCTGTTAACCCTTTATTTATCTACTAGGTTTTAAACTAGTCTAACAGTTATAACCACTGTTTAGAGAGGTATCGGCCTTCCTAATATAACGCTTTTAATATTAATAAAGTAAAGTTAAAGGCTCTTCTTATTAAAAAGCAAAACCTTAACTTATAAGTTAAATCTGCTACTTAACATCTTTATAAAGCCACTATTAAGCTTTAAAAGGCGTCAGTACGCTTAATATACCTTTATAAGTAACAGTCCCATTTTAAGGACTGGGCTGTAAAGGTGTTTAATTATAAAGTGGAGTTATTAGAGTTTTAAGAGAGTAAAGAGGTTAGGTTAAACGCCCCTCCTGAAGACGTGGAGTCTTTTAACTGGGGGAACTTCCTAGCGGGGTCTTTATAGTAAGTGGTCGCTTTATAACTTAGTTTATAACTTCCTTTTTCTAATAAGAGGTTATAAGTTTAGTTCCTATAAAAGTCTTCTGTCACTTTAGACCCTTACTCCTTAGGGCTGGAGGGTTTAGGTTAATGACTTTTTTACTTATTTTCTTTTTACTAACTTCTTTCCTTAATAGTATTTATTTTTCGTGTAAAGCTCGTTAGGAGCTTTAAAGGCCTAGCCTTTTTGTTAAGTCTGAGGTCCTTATAACCTATAGCTAAGGGTTCTGATAAATATCCTTACGTACCTATTAAGGAGTTTCCTGCCGCTTTCTTAGGCTTTAAGTCTTATAATAGTCTTACTTTTCAGTATAGTAATTTAAATATCAAATCTTATCTTATTTTTAATTCTTATCGTCAGTTTTAATCGATCTAAATTCTTTTAGTAGAACTCTGTAATCAGGTTTAAGCACTTAAGGTTTTTAATTAGTTCTTATAAGTTACTCTTAAAGCCGTAATTTAACCACTTAATAAGATATTTAAACGTGTTCTTTCCTTTCTATATATCTATAACTTCCTTAACATTATACTTATCCTTATTAACGTCGATCTTAACCTTCTTTTCCAGAGGAACTCCCTTTAAAGTAAGTTCTAGAAGTGAGATGTGAAAAACCTTAATCTATACCTTTATACTGGCAGGTAAGTTTAATTTATAATTAAAGGTAGTAACCTTTTTCTTAATCTGGAACGGTCTGTACCTTTTAAAGTTAAGCTTTTTACTAAGCTATTTCAAATGCAGGTTTTATGAAAAAAGGTAAACATAATCCCCCTCCTGAAAAGTCAGTCCCTTAACTTATTTACTATTATAATAAAGTCCTTTTTTAAATATTAGTTACTTAGTTTAGTATTTATTAGTAAACTTCTTTATTTATTCGTATGTGAACTTAAGTTCAGCTTATAGGTGGTTATATAGTTCTTACATCCAGTTTACACGGATTACAGCTTAAAAGGTACTAGTAAGCGGGCCTTAATGGAACTTAAGCTCCTTACTGTAATTAGTGAAGAATAGTGATACACCTGTTAATTTAATTAACGTTATGTTATAAGTTACCTGTATTATTAATAACAGTTTAAGTTAATTATTTTATTTAAAGTTAACGTAAGCTTAAAGATACGTTATAAGTATCTAATTAACTTATTCTATCTGGCTATTCGTTTATAAGTAAAAGGCTATTAAAAGCTTACTCTTTATACCTATTCTCTATATTAACCTTTATTAAAACTTCAACATAATTAACTTATCTTAATCTGTGATAATATTATCTAACTAAAGGTGTTATGAAAGAACCTCTTTCTTAAAGACGTAAGTAAGCTGCTTTACAGTTATATCTTTTAAAGTTAGCAGAAAATAAGCCTATTTTATTAATCTGTCGACTATTATAAAGATTTAGTTATAAGTAACTCCTGTAACAGGGTCCCTAGACTCTGGAATCTTAGTAATAAAGTTAAGTAAGATAAAGCTTTATAACGCCTGTAGTATAGGGAGTGGTTTAAAAAGTCTATACGGCTTATAACGCCAGTTCTGCTTTTAATAACAGATATTATAATTATTAACCATTTCCTTAATTAACTTTTTTATTCCTAAGAAGGCGTATGCTTATTAAGCTTATGTAAGGGTTTTAACTCAGCCTATATATCCTTTAAGTTAAGACTTATAAACCTGCTAGACGTACTCCTTTTACTTATCTAGATTATAAATGTACGGTTTCTTTTAATATTAGAGCCTCACTCTTAATTTAAGCGTGCCGTTTACACCTTCTAACAGCTATTCTAATTAATAACTAGTTTCGTTATAATTTAAATACTTTAAGTACTTTTTTCTACAGTCTTATATATACCTTAAAAAGTCTCTTAAAAGGCACTTATACTTACAGGTACCTTCCTTTAACCTTTTTACTTAAAAGTCCTATTATTACTAATAAATATTATACTTTATTTATAAGTTTATACAGATATTAATAATTTATTCCAGCGTCTAATTGTCTAACATTTAGGGTGTATATTCTAACATACCATTCTTTACTTCGTTAAATATTATAATAAGGATTAAGACCGGATTAGTATCCTTATAGTCTTATCTCTAATTAAAAGCGTCAGTTTACCTATTATCTTTTCCTTTAACGTAGTGAATCTGGAAGTGGAACAGGGTTATCAGTTCTGCCCACTATGTTTATTATAAGCTAAGTTCCTTTATTAAGAAGTACTAGAGGTTATTATAATTTAAAAAAACCTAAACTAGTTCTTCTATACCGTTTAGATACGGTGCCTATTTAGTAAAGTATTAAATAATTACCATCAGTTCCTTATTATAAATTAGGTATTACAGGGCTAAGCTGTAAATTCCTTTTAATAAGAAGGTAATTAGGTAACGTTTCTTATTATTCTAAACTTAGCTAAGTTCTTTACTAATTATAAATTTTAAGGAGTCTGTTTTAACTTAAAAAGGTTTTAAGAAATTAAAGAGAGCTAAAACTAATGCTGTAATAAAGGTATATTTAAGGTCTTTAAATACCTTTTACTATCTATTAGTTTACTTAAACGGTTTACCTATCCTTATAAGCTTATATAATAGTTTTACAATCTTTATAAAGTACTTAATAAAGCATTAATAAAAGTTTATAAAGCTAATGAAGGCTTATAACTTTATTTAGTTCTTTAAAATAAGCTAATCCCTAACTATCTCTGTCTTCTCCATTTACATTTTAAGCTTTTTAAGGGTTACTTAAAACCTTAAATAGTTTAACTCCTAAAGGTAAAGGTGGCTCTTTTCTAAGTTTACTATTAACTTTACCTTTTTAAAAGCTATTAAAACCTATCGTATATACTTTTAATGTTCTTTTAAAGTTTTAGAATAAATTAAAACGTCGTTTAAATATATAAAGATAAACTTATTAAGGAAGGGGTAAAGAACATTATTAATAAAGCTTTAAAAGGTTATAAAGGCGTTTATTAATTCCATTAATATAACATAATATTAGTAATACCCGTTATAAGTCTGAAAAGCCGTTTTATATTCGTCTTTTTTCTTCACTCTAACGTAATTAAACCTTATAGGGAAATTAAGACTGGAGAACCATTTTACTTTAATAATCTGTTCTTACATTTCTGTAATAAGTAATAATAGGTAACAATTCTTAATTATATCTTTATTTAACGTTTAGTAATTAATAACTATATATAACTTACCATCTCCCTTCCTTAGGATAAACAGCATTAGGTACCTTACTGGGGACTGGGATTTTATAATAAACTTATTCTTCAGGTTTTTATTAATATACTCCCTTAAGGCTTTAACCTACTAAGGGTTTAAGTAATAAGGCTAGAAGTTACTAAGCTTCACTCCCAGCTTTAACCTAATTTTATAATCTTATAATCTGTAATCTAATAATTACAGTATCTTTTTTTAAAATAAAGTAAACTTCTTATATTCCACAGGTACCTTAGATAAGTTAACTTCTTTATTTATCTGTAAGTTAGCTTCTTACTTTCCTCTACCTTTTAAATTGTCATTTAGGTAATACAGTAGACCTTCTAATCTTTTAACCGTTTTTATAAACCTAACTTAAACTGTACTTAGTTTTAAGGGTTTAACGTGCTTTTAAGTGCTTTACGTATCTTTAAAGCGGTTTAGTGCCTTTTTAACTTTCTTTAAACGGTAATTACAGCTAGGGGATTTATTAAAGGTAAGGTGGCTACTCCTTTAATTAATTATAAGGTTATACTTTTCCAGTTAAGGTAGATTTAGAATTATATTATAACCTGTAATTAGTGTAACGTTAAAGTCCACTTATTATTTATCCCTATTTACTTTAATTAAAAGTGGTAAATAGTGGGTGACTTTACTATTATTATACTAATATAAGCCTCCTTCTCCATTTTAAATGGGAATAACCTTTTTATACTCTTAGTTAAGGAGTTTCCTTCAGTTAACTAATAAGGGGTGTATTAGGTTAAAAGCACTCCTGTTATTAATTACTGCTTTTACCTTAAACGGCCTCCCTTTTCCATCTGTTAAATTAACATTAACGGAATAATATTTATACTTTTTTAACATTTAAGTTATAGTAATTATTTATCTTTAAGGTCTTATCTGGCTTAACCTTTAAGTGCCTCTCTTTCGTTTTAAGGTTTTTATTAATTAGTAAATTACTGGTTTTCAGCCCTTTTAAAGGGCTTATAGCCTTTTCTTAATTCCTTCTGGAAAAACAGGTAGCTTTAATAAACTTAGTAATTAACCTTTCTTAGGTTTTCACACCTTAACGTCCAGTTAACTTTAAATAGTTTAATGTTTTTAAAATCCTTAATAAGTTAATAGTATGCTTTACAGGACTGGATTGTAATAATGTCTTTTTACTTTTAGATCTGTTAGTAATCCTCTTACTTCTACCATTCCCTAACCTTTCTGTTAAGATATAATAAGCACGTTATAATTAGGTAGTTATTAAATACCCCTCTTTACTAATACGTAGTGGGGGCCTGGTTAATTATAGTGACCTTCCACTTATTACTAGACTTCCTTATTAGGGAGTAGGAGATTTAGTAATAGGTTAGTTCTAGCTTTACCTTTATAATAGCGTAATCCCGTCTTTATACGTTAGGGAAGTGGTTATAGAGATCCTTAAGCCCATTATGTTAATTAAGAGTGTAGTTATTATATATATAGTTAATCCACAGTATATTCTTATAACTAGGGTAGTTAATATTAACTGTAGGTGTTACAGTTATTAAGTATAGAGTAGGTGAAGTAATACCTTATTCCTTCTCTTCTTTTCCTTACCTTTAAGTGCGTTATTTTTCCTAAACTTCTTTTTAAAACTTAGGTAATAATAACCCAGTTTATTCTTCCACAAAATAGCCCTCCTTAACAAATCAGTATTTAAGTTAATTAGTGTTGGGTTTTTACAACCCTAACCCGGCCAGTGTGGTTAGAACAGTGTGGCTGGATCCACGCAGCCGCTCCGCGGCTGCATCCGTGGATCTGCACAGCCAAGAACGCCAGACTCCACTGCCAACCT
>Ga0247770_1001081_pt1 | contig 23479 bp, 20 predicted proteins | sample UWRJL136409B6_FD_179943 | JGI IMG/M metagenome (GOLD analysis project Ga0247770, IMG submission 179943) | Plant litter microbial communities from Arlington Agricultural Research Station in Wisconsin, United States - UWRJ-L136-409B-6 | ecosystem: Environmental > Terrestrial > Plant litter >... | reverse complement strand
GAAAAAGATCTGATGAATCTTCATATTTCAGGCGGGTAGTGGCAAGTCAACTCTCATGAAATATGCGTCCGAGCATCCGGAGACTGTGCAAGCTCTGATAAAATGGGCCCATCCGGCAGAGCCGCACTGTCCCAATTTTTTCTTCTGGAATCAAGGTTTCGAGATGCAGAAATCACATACGGGGCTTCTCCAATCGCTGGTATACCAGATTCTGAGGAAAGCCCCTGAAATCGCCCTACAGGTCTGTCCAGACCGTTTAGATCACGAGAGTTGGGAAATCAAGGAGCTGAAGGCGACCCTTGAACGAATTCTGAACCAGCCTGAGGGTAGGCTCCAGGCCAGATTTTGCTTCTTCATCGACGGCCTTGATGAGTACAGCGGTGACGAAGAGGACCTAGTTAACGTCCTCGCCATCTTCGATAAGAACCCGCATGTGAAATTATGCGTCTCGAGTCGGCCGAGGCAGTTTCTTGACGAGGTGTACCAAAGCCGCCGCCAGACTTTAGTCATCCACGAGTTTACCAAGGAAGATATGAAGACTCATGTTCGACAGAGGCTGCACAAAAACGAAAAGTTTGGAGAGCTGCAACGAACTTCCGGCCCTGCCTGCGACGAGCTCCTGAAGCAAATTGCGGACCGAGCACAGGGGGTATGGCTTTGGGTCTACCTGGTTACCCATGATCTGGTCCACGCGGTCAACCGGAACGAGGACATTCAGGCGCTTCAGCGGATCTTCGATCAGCTCCCTCCAGACTTGGAAGCTTACTTCGAGCACATCATCCAGAAAATCAAGCCAAGCTTCAGGGTAGAGATGGCACAAATCTTCCTTATTACCATCGAAGAAGTCCAACCCCTCCCCTTGTTCGCCTTCTCCCTTCTCGAGCGAGAGAGGCGCGAGCCAAACTATGCCGTCTTGGCTCCCATCTTTCCGCTCTCCCTCAAAGACGTCGAGGAAGCCGACAAGTCCTGGAAGGGCCGGATACAAAACCGTTGCGGTGATCTTCTGCTAGTTGACAATAAGGAGCACCCGACCTTCCTCCGAAATCCCGTGGATTTCTTACATCGTACGGTTCGCGACTTCCTAAGAGATTGCTACTACGAGAAGCTCCAGGATGAGTTGGTCTCGGATTTCAACCCGCTCGTTTCCCTCTGTAGGATCATGCTCTTCCTGCTCAAGAGCTTGCCCCCGGTCGATCCTCAAGAGCGCGCATCCATCACACGGCTCACCAAGCTTGTCGACGAGCTGTTATATTACGCCCACGAAGTCGAGAAAAGAGATCAGCAGTCCTCGGATTCCTCCCTAGTTGATCTGCTGGACGAAATGGATGCTGTCAACCGTTGCCACGCCCGCTCCATGCGCAACCACTGGACGCACATGAGAGATTCCCCCATCGCACATGGTTACGACGAATATCGCGAAGGCGGACACTACAGTTTTCTGGCGCTAATGGTGCAAGCACGGCTGGTAAAATACGTCGGTGCCAAACTCCGGTCGGACCCGAGGCTAATAGAGAAACACGGGAGGCCGCTCCTCGACTACGCGCTTCGCCCGAGAAGGGTAACGCCGATCCCAATGCCGTACCACTCACGACGGGACGACTCCAGTATCGACATGGACATGGTGCGGCTCTTATTGGAACACGGGGCGGACCCGAATCAGAAAGTCTACCTAAATGATGGGCGAACCGTATGGGTGCTTTTCCTCTTATCATGCTACGAATCGTTGCAGAGAGACGGGGTGTCGATGCCGCTGAAACGCGTCTGGTACCGAGCGAGTGAGTTACTGATTTTGAACGGCGCGAGGTTCGACGCATGGATCGAAAATGACGGAGACCATCTTGGCGCCACTCTAACAGTCCCCACAATTCTCGAGACTGTTTTTGGAGGAGAGGAGGCACGCAAACTGCAGATGTTGGTGGAGGAAGGGGGGGTGAAATCCTCAAAGGGTCCGTGGTACGCTAAGTGGGGGTTTTGGAGATCGAAATAGAGAGCAACTTATCCGCTCGTTAGTTCCAGAGATGTGGCATTGGGGTAGGGGGCTTTTGCCTGCCTTTCCAGGCAATTATGCGACGCCACTTTGTAGATGGCTCGGTCGATACGAGGACTAGCTAAGGAGGAAAAAGTAGGAGTTGGAGAACAAGGTTGCCAAGTAGAAGAAGGAACTCCCCAAGCAGAACAAAAGATGTCAGACATCTACACCTTACAACGCCCCAGGTCCCGGCCCGAAACTGCCTTCATCCTCCACACCCTCCTCATACCCCCTCGTTGTGTTCCCCATCTTCCCCCCCTCCCCCATCGTCGACCCCTCAACGCACCTCCCCTCTCCCCACGCTACATCCGCCACCCTCTCCCAAACCTTCTTGATATCCCTCGCCATCTCCCACGTCCAAAACACCTTACAATGCGCCGCCTCGTACCGAAACTGCAATGGCAACGCATCCGCTGCTTCTCCCAACGGTGTCTGATTCGCCATATTAAACCTCACACCTCCCCCATACCGTCCACGCCGCTCATCGCTCAGCGTCGTCCGTAGTCGCAGCGCTGGCCCCGTCGTCGGCACAACCTCCACACCGGGAGGTGCGGTGCCGCGATCGATAGCAGGAAATCCGCCAAAATTGGCCACGGGCGCGCCCTTAGTGCGGCCTACAGCTTGCATGGCCTTGTACAAAGGGCGGCCGCCAAGGGCGACGGTGCGGATTTTGTGCTTGTGGGTGAGAACCTCGACGAGAAGGGCGCAGGCAGAGTTGCATTCGCCGTCGGTGACGATGGTGATGTTTTCGGGGGCGAAGGGTGGGGATGTTGGCACTTTGGGTGGAAAGTCGGCGGGGGAGTTGACTCTGTCGACGAATATTTCCGGATCCGTGCTGGCCGGGACTGTGAGGTTGCCGAAGGGGGTGGTAATCGGGCCTAGCCAGGTGTGCGTGTCGGGAAAAGGCGTTCCGTTCAATTGGCGGTACATCCCAAAGGACCAGGCGAGAGGGTAATTGCTGGAGCCTGTGCGAGGGGCGTTTTGAAGCCAGGAGAGCTGAGGATGGGCGCGAGCCTGGGACTGCATGGGGAAGATGCCGGCGGCGGCTTCGGGAAATAGAGTGTAGTAAGTAGCGGCAAGTCTTGGTAGCTGGCCGCCGCCATTGCCTTGCATGTCGATGACGAGTTTAGCGCATCCGGCTGCCTTGGCCTTGGATACGAAGTCGCGCAGCAGCTTCCAGAGCTCGCGACCGCTCTCCGGGTTGCTGAAATCGAGGATGTCTGGAGTGTACTGGAAGTTGTTGAGGACCAGGATTGCTATGTTCTTCAAAGCTGGACCCTCGGGCAGGAACCAGGCCATGTCACCACCCAAGGTATTGCCCATGGGTGTTGGGAAGCCCCCTTGGGCGTAGTTGGCCGCATATCGATTGTCGGCCAGCTTGTACGTGGCCGCTGATAATGGGGCGGATGCCTTACCGCTTACGAGCCCCAGCTCTCTATATAGGTCTGCGCCGGAGGCAATAGTGGTGAGATTGGCGGTGACAAAGGCAATGTTGTCGAAGGCAATGGTGCTGCCGTTTTGGAGCACCACGGTTGTTCTATCACTGAGACCGTCTCGCAAGAAAAGGCCTCCAGGATAGAATATGTTTGCCGTCTTGGAGACGCTAGGGAAGAGCGTGTTGAAACGGGCATCAGGATCGTGGGTGCCCCAGCTGGTCATGGCCATGTCTTGCAAAACACCGAGTGCTGGAGCTCCGTCAATCGTGACGACTGGGGACGGCTTGTAGCCCTATCAGAGGAGTCAGCCGGACAACAAGGGACAAGCTGGGTGGTTGATACGTGCATCTTGGTTGTGTCTTAGGTCGTCTGATTTCATCTGTTAGCCAGAAAAAAACCCATCGGCTGCATTGACGTAGCCCGTACCATGTAAGAAGATCTGCGGCGCTGTCCGGCCGTCTTGAGAAATCGACACAAACTTTTTACCCAGTTCAGCGATGAAAAAGTCCAAGAGCAAGGGCCAAGAACCAAAGTGTGAGTCTCGGACTCGGTTTTGCAGGAGCTGGAGATCGAACAAGAACTCAAATTCGTTGGAGTACGAAGGTGGGGTGGTCTTTAACTTTGCGGCGATCTCCTTGATGCCCCTGATGATGTCAACGCCTTCGGATAGGTAGCCGGGCGGGGGTTTCTTGTTGTAGTCAATCGTGCTCTGCCATTCCCAGTGAGGACGGAGAAAGTCCAAGTGCGCCAGCGCGCTGTCTTTGTCGAGCGGGATGGACTTGAGGCATCCGAAAGCCAGAGAGGGTTTGACTGGTACGGGTGGAACGGCCGGTATGAGACCCATCTCGACTTCGGTGATATTTCTGTGCACTAACGGCAGGATCAGCGGGGTTGGAACTCTGAGCCAGTAGTGGCTGGGTAGGCTGGTGGTGTAGGGTGGTAGGTAGTTGACATACCGACGGGGTTGGTTTGGAGCCATGTTGCGACAGCATCCCGAAGTTGCTTGCATGGCTCCTCGCCGTCTCTTGGGTTTGATGTTGAGAACTCTCGGCGTGTAAGGGGGTGTCCGACGGATGCGCCGAACAGCGTCGCCACGGCCAAAAGGGCGCTGAGAGCCGTAGTCAACATGGCGTCCTTAATTGTGTACAACTGAGAAAGGCTGAATCAACGGTTATACAGCACCGCACACGCACACGCACATTCTGTGCTTTTATAGAGTACCCATGGATGTGGGTAAAAGCGGGATGCAGTAATGCTTCCCCCCATCTTAGCCATCGCCTCGGTTAGACTGAGCGATGCCCAGCGACTGCGCCGTAGTAGTACCTAGGCATTGACATTAACCGTCGCCGCCAGAAGCATCCCGTACCAGAAAGCAGTTAGCGGGTAGACCGGAACCAGCCTAGAGAATACTTCGCTGCTTTGAACCCTCATGCCGCTAGCAGAGTTCCGTGTAGAATGGGATTGACGTCTGCGTTAGATGCCCCCGACACGAAGTCCAGGGCGAATACTGCTGGTGGTCGATGCTGTCCGTGGAAAGCTGTTTTTCGCGTCAAAGCCCCCTGAGCAAATTCGTTACCGCCACCAGACAGAGGCTCCTCCTTCCTTGCCAAGGTCGACACTTGTAAGTTGTCTCCACAACAGGGGTCGAGCAAGGCTTGAATGGCATGGGGCAGGGGCTTTTGCTTGTAAGCGAACCAACAATCATGTCTCTTACCCATTTGTTGAAGTTCTATGTGTTATTTTTCGATGCAGAGCTCCTTGGCTTCCGAGGTGGTTCCGGGTTGGTTCTGTTACACCGCATCGGTGCTGCTGCCATGATTGGCCACAGCTGTAGTGCATGGCAGGGACTCCTCGCTGGTCATCTGTCACGGGGCTAAGGCCCCAAAGTGGGTCTGGGCTGGGAGCCCAGACCACCGCTCCTATGGAGGTGGGTCTCCGCCTATATAGCTGCGCTCCGCGCAGTTCCTGTATCTACTCTTGATCTTCTTCTTTATAGAAACCATAATCGATTCAGTCACCAAGTAACGGTATCCACCTTACTTGGCCCCTCACATCATCAACCTGGATGCGGGCTCCCAACTGTTCGCACCGAGCGCCGGGCTCCCATTCATTCCACCAGAAGCCATCCGAGGTTGTACTACGATGTCCGGGTTCGAAGTGATCGACGCAGTGGCAGCGGCAGGCCAGTTCATTGAGCAGACAATCGCGATCGCCAAGCTGATACACGCCGTGCGCGGCAAGGTGCGGGATGCACCTGCTGAGATCCAGCAGTGGCATGACGAGCTAGAAACGCTCGGCGCCATCGCTTCCCGAATCCAGGCAACAGCCGCGCTCCAGACACCTCAGATCGAGAACATCCTGCTCCGCTGTTCGGCCCACAGCTAGAATCTACTGACAATCTTGGAGGCCGTCTCGTGCGACGCCGACGCCGGAATTGCAAGGAAAACATGGGCAGCCGTTCTTGGGGTGGCCCAAGAGGCCAACATCAAGGCCAGCTTCGACACACTGGAGAGGGAGAAGTCGTCCTTGGTCGCTCACATGTCTGCCGCCAATCTGTAAGCCCCCCAACATATCAATTCGTCCGCGGCGCTAATCCTCAAGATAGAGAAGCAACTGTCTCTACGCAGCAGCAGCTTACCGCTCTCGAGAACAACATCAGCACCATTTCAGCTTCGCGATCCAACCCACCGACCACGCTACAATGGGTCTTGTTCGCGCAAAGACCCTTGATGGTTGAAGAGTTTGCGGATGCAATGGGCTTTGAAGACATCGACGAAGTCCAAAAAGTCGACAAAGCGAAAGACTCGGTCACATTCTGCGGCCACTTGCTCAGTGTCTCGCCACCGGAAGAGTTGGAAGGGAGGAGGGTATCCGAAGGGACTGTCAAAATCGTGCACGCAAGCGTTAGGGATTACCTGCTAAGCCTCCACAGGTCTAGCATTGATGCAGACTGGCCACCTAGCTTCAACCCAGCAAGGGCTCACGCCATCATTGCATCGCGTTGTATCTCTTACTTGAGCTCACGATACCTCGTTGGAGGACTAGAGTCTCCCGCTTGCCAAATACCACTTCTTGGTGGGCCACCTCAGCGGAGTCTCATTTTCCCCGTCTCACCACTGGTCGACTATGCGCTTCGGCACTGGGTGTTTCATTTACAGAAGGCGGAAGATTTTGGGTCTCTTGCTCTGCAAGAAAATCGGGATTTCTTCTTTCTCGAGCCAAAATTGAGAGGAACCTTCCGTTTTGCAGCGTTAAGAGTCGGCATCTTCTCTGGACTTGGACAGAATGTAGGTCACTTTTTGGGTCGAGAGGTCTTTGAAATCACGTTAAGAACCAGCGGAGATGATTCAACACTGAACAGCGTTTTCACCACCCTAAAATCGACACCACAAATTTCCCTTTCCTTCTGCGGAACTGAGCAATTGCCACCTTAGCCTGGGCTAGACTGAGCCAGACTGAGCCAGACTGAGCTAGAGGGTCACTGTTCTGGGCTGCCTCGGCTATAGTTGCCACGGTCTAAAATGGCCGTGGGGTTGCGAGGACCTAGTTTTGGATAGCGTAAAGTGTTAGGCACATGACATATACATCAGCTCCGCCACTTACCCAACTGCCTTAAATCCCATTATCATCCCTGCTCCATTTCCTCCCCTGTCGAACTGCAGCCGCCTGGCTAGGCGCCCTGCCGACCCAGGCTTGGCTGGAGCGCAGGGCCTTGGATCATGTGCTCTCCCCACACACAGGGAGCTTCCATTTATATATAACTGGGGAGTGCTTCACACTCTCCTTTTCTACTTAATTAAGTCACTTTGTAACTGAGCTTCCGCTGCTTGCGAGCCCTTCGTTCCTCAATCAAAACGTTCCACACCCAGGCCGTCCACAGAACCAAATCGTATGCTCTTAGAAGGAATTAAACCCTTGACCTTTCCATAAAGAGTAGAATGCTCTACCACTACGCTATAAGAGCCTTTATTAAAAGAAATAACAATAATACTAAAGGAAATCGTCCAGAGCCGACCTGTTGTTAGCTCTAAGGGGGTATGTCAGAAAGAAGGGGTTCCAGCCAGAGGCCAGAACACGTAGTCAGAGGTGTAGCAATCGGAGCTGAATTGAGCCCAGGAGAGCTAAACTAACATAGTCAGTTCAGCTATTCAGGGCCACAGTTTGTCACCACCGTTGCCACCACGAAGTACTATAATAAAGACTCTTTAATAAAGCCAGAGAGCCGACTAAAAAACAATTCAATCAATCAGTTGCAACCCCCATCAATTACAGAGATTCTAATGTGCAGTGTTTCTGACAATTACTCCATGCAGTGTCCGTCGCACAGTAGCGTCTGCAGGGACACATCGGTCCATTCCAGCCACAAGGGTAGCCTGCAGGTCGTCACAATTCCAGGCTCACCTCCAGCACAGTTGCGGAGTGCGGAGCCAGAACACTAGCGGTTGCGGGGCGGGAATGTATCGGTTCCGGACCGATGCCGGAAACGGCCGGTAAGGCCGCCGGACCCAGCAGTTGCGATGGTTTTACGGATCCGGCTAAGAAGCAATCCCCGGAATTGGCAGTCGAGTTTAAGCATAAATAGACCCGTAGCCACACCTCTTAGATAGAGGAATGCCACGCTCCAATTGATCTTTACACACACACACTTACCTTCTACCTCTTAGTTATCTTACTCTACGATCCTTCTTCAATTTTCCTACCCCTGACGCCTTTACGTTACAGTACTACAGTGCTGCAGAGGCTGTAAGCCTATGTAATACAGAGGGCTTACAAGGCACTTAAGGGAGGAAGTGCCAGCAAAGGGTTCGAAAGAAAGCTTACTGCAAAGGAGTAGAAAGGAGTAAAGTTGTGCTTATTCTATCTATCTAACTACCTAAACACAAGAAAGGATAGGGCTATTATAAGCTGTGGGAGGCTCTAGAACTTGTTCCAAAGACTTTTACTACAAATACAAAGGAATAGTGCCGTAGAGCCCTGTGGGGCCTATGGAACTCTCTGTAGTTCCAGAAGGTTTAAAAGGATTCTTCGGCTTACAAATCAACTTCTGGAATCTAGAGAATTTCAGGAAGCCTTCAGGGGGCTTTCAGGGGTCTCCGGAGCTCCATAGGTGGCCTCTTGGCTATAGGAGCTCCAAGCCTTCTAAAAGGTTCGTTACAGGGTACCTTTCGCGCCCTGTAATAACACTACGTACCCTGTAACTACAAGTTACACTACAGTGGTTCCAAAGGCTATACTTTAACAAGTAGGTTAGCGTTATGTTACGGCCTGCTCCTGATACATCGTATTGATCCAGGTAAAGACAGAACGTAAGTCAGGACGACCAAAGGCTTAAAGAGCAAGATGACTGAATGAGGACTAGCACAACTCTCTAGGGCAAACACTGTCACGCAGATTGCAGATCCAGAGGTTCCGAACAATAGATCTTAACTGAACAAGGTATTGCTAGCGCGAGGAACCAAAAGGGTCCCTCACTCCATCGCGGGCACGATGATGGTATCTATACTACTGGGTCGTAGAGGTAACTTGTACCTTGCTCACTGTGATCAATGTTCTTAGCGTTGAGCAGGTTGAGCACTCCGTGCGCGCAGACAGTGCGCGACGACTTGCACGGTCCCTCAGATTGTCACAGTTTCCTGCTTTGATTGCCTTGGTTATACCATAAAGCGAGATGCCATGGTGGAGGAGGAGCAATATAACCCTAAGACTGGGGCCTATTCCTACATAAACAAGGGGTTCAAGCGTTTCCGTCGGGGCTTTATGAAACAGCTGGGTTTTAAAACCTGGAACGCTATCTATTTCTTAGAGGCTTTAGCTACTTGCGTCCTGGGTGTGTATTCTAGAGTAGTAGCCTTAGTTGGGGCCTTTTCAGGCAAGAGTGCTAATACGAGCTCGGGCTGTGTGCTGCCTGTCTAAAGCTCGGCTACAGGAGCAGGTGCAATGTAGAGGTACAATATAATGAGATTAAAATACCGCCAATATTTCCACAACAAAAACTGCGTTCATCTTAGCACTTCTCTTAAAACGGGGTTGGCAGATTGCAGCTTTATCGCCCTTATTTACAATGACGTCATTGCGGTTGGATTTGGTTCGTGCACTTACAAAGGTATGACCTTATATACCAACCCCTCCAAACCACCACGGCCCAGCCTAGCACTAACCCCCATAGCCAACATAACGTGCCCGCCTAAAAAGCAGGTATAAATATACAAGTAAACCCACTGCAAGCGTGTGCCGGCCGCTGAGCCAGACCGGATGATGCTTCCGGCCCGAGTAGTCACAAAGTAGAGTGGCTCAAGTAGGGGACCACGGCCTTGTATTCCCATCTACATCCTAACTACACGAGACTTCGATCTGAAGGAAAGGGAAAACTCTTCCCTCCAAGCGCAATTTCATAAGCCTACTTACGGTAGGCTCCCCTAGCACTCCTCTGCGGAGCGTTCGGCGATAATGCCACTTCCTCATCATCACGTGGGCCTTTCCGTGCACCCGCGCATGCGTGGGCGCAGCCATTCGCGCCAAGCTGCCGCTGGCAACCCTCGGTCGGGACGGAAGGAAGACGCAAGGTATCGATTGCGTTGATAGGGTATCGGTGCTAACATATATTCGTTGCTTTCACGACTCTTAGACAGACACCAAGAGTCAATACGCGCAATCAGCCAAGCGCTATGCAGGCTGCCCGATCGCCGACTAGCATTGCCATCTTGCGAGATTAGATCTGGAGCATTAAAGCATAACCTACTAGTTATAACTCTCTGTTACGCTAATTACTGTCAGTCTAATCGGAGCGCAACTGCCAGTTATAGCTGTCTGGCCGCAAGTGAAAAGGAAGCCCTTTATTGTAAGAAAGAGCTCAGTCATCTGCGGGAAAATTACACCTTAGGGTCTAAAGTACTTGCCAGCATACGCTCCCAGGTTCCAGACTCTACTACTACCATTGCCTGCTTGGTGGAAGAAGGAACCCCTTGGATACCACTTTAATGTGACTTTTTTTATCTACCAGTATACTTTCTCAGCCTAGCTAGACGTGTAGATATACTGTTTTACTTTCCGGCGGCGACGATAAGAATACAGAGACGATGGCACAGAACGAGCTAAAAACAACGGGCTACCTGTTAACGTAACCGGGATGGCACCCACTCCTCGATCCCCCAGGGCAACAGCAAAAACCAACGTCCCATGCCTGCCTACCTACCTAGCAAAACTTCTGACCAGAAACGGTATACCCATAGCTCGCCTTCCAATTCTGCTGTGACCACCAGGCGGCTTTATCGAGACCGCAGTTGAATCCCAGGTTCAAGAAGAAAAGATCAAGATCACGTCCATAACACGTCTGACCATTACCATAGTTGCAGCCGTAGGCAATGGCGCTGCCGCGGACAGAGGCGATGGATTTCGAAGAAAAGTACAGACCGCCTGAGCCGCATGCCTTGATCAAGGCCGAGTTGGCGGAGGAGCGGTCATCCGTGTTCATGTTCAGCCAGGTTTGGCAATAAACACCGGTGGGGGCACGGGCCTCGAGTGCGTAAAGCGTCTCACCGTGCGCTGAGGGGGAGTCGCGGGAGGCGAGGGTGCTGGTGTTGGCCGAATCAGCGGGTCCGGGCCCGAGATACTCGAGTGTCGGCGAGCCGTCTGCGTCGATGGCACCGATGTAGAGGCCATCGGGAGATCCTTCAGGAATCATGAAGCTGCCCTCGCCTTCGCCGTCATCACGCGCTGTGACATGGCTGATGGTGTTGGTGTCAGTGGGAAGAGCGAGGGCTGACTGGAATAGGAGGCTCAGGGCGGCAGCCACGGTAGTACTGAGAACTGTGGCCTTCATGTTGCTTGGGGGTTGGTGCTCGTGGATAATGAAGGTAGTAAAAGATGAGGGACCGGAAAGTCTGGACTGGTTGTGCTTGTCGTTCGAGTCTGGAAAATGTCCAACCAACTTACGATCCGGCTCAGCTCTTCTTATTCTTTTTCAGTTCTCTTGCCATCAACCTGCCAGGGTGGTACCGCGCGGCAGCATCAGGGTCCCTTGTGGTAACCGTCCTCCGTCCAATTCGCATAATTCTTTAAGTTCACCCAATAGGGTCATTGTATCGTAGAACCAGAGGACGGAGGGAAAGGCTCACGGCCAATTTTAGAGCTTTAGTAAGAGTGTTTCTCGACAAGCAACTCACAAATTCCAATACTTCATGCCGCACTGCAACGTGGTCAGAGCAGATGCAAGCCACTATTGTAACCACAACTGGCACCGAGGCACGAATACGTCAACTTGAAGCTCATTTTGGGAAGCAATCCGAGGACTTGTTTTGGGGTCTATTGAAGTTTCGCATGCCAAGTATTTCGCACTCGGCCCGCACAGGATGTATTGATGCAAGGGTCGAGTGCTGTAAGCTTTGAGCCAATGGCTTGACCCAATCAGCGACAGGACGCTTACGAAGCACATAGGAGGACCTGAAGACGGAACTAGCGTGATGCAGGCTGACGCAAGGGTCTGGATTGATGAACTTGGCGAGGTCAGGTCCGGGTTTCATCTCCCAGCGGGGGATTGGTCTAGACCCTGTAGGCAGCACAAGCGCAGGGTGGGCGAACATGGGGAACCAGAGAACTCCGGGGTCATATGAAGTTTCTGCTGGCTACCTTGGGTATGGACCTTGTTCCTTGCATCCTGACATCGGTTCAGGGCTCAAACCACCATGACAATTGCTACCGTTAGGGCAGGCGGCGCCAAGGCCAGCGCCCGCGTTGGCATGATCCTGCAGGGCATGAGGGACGACGTAGCGATGCGCATGACCGAGCTAAAGGCGAGCTAAAGGGGTTCAGATTTGCCGAGGCCGACATTGACAAGATGGTCATCACCAGCAAAGGAAACCTTCGGGGCGGCGGACCGTACAAGAGGCCGGACACGAACAATACCATTGATGCCATAAAGACGAATGAGCAGGGACAAAACACCCCTCCGGACAAAGCATCTCCAAATGAGATTATCCAATGTGCGGCACAAACTTGGACCACTCCGGCAAGAGATACACCGAGTCTAGACGATGCCAGAGCCCGATAACGCAGGAACGAAGGCTGCATCAACGGAATACATTCTTCCAGGGGTTGACGAAATCACCAGAGCATTTCAGGCCCTGAAGCACGAGAAGAACTTTCCACTATGGGGAGTTCTTGCCACACAAACTTTCACCGACATCCATCGTATCCTGTGGGACTAGTCTGACATCACTCATCGATGGCTGCAAGAATTTCTGACAAACAGCCAAACGGGCCTTCAGTCAATGCGAGCCTGGCATGGCACTGCTATGCCCGGGGGCGCACCTGGAAAGTTGGAGATCGCCAAGCTTGATTGCGGCAGTTTAGAGCACCTCATGAAAATACTTGACAGCTGGGGTGGAGATTTTCTCCTAGCAGCGAAGCGTTTCGCAAACAAGATCGGAGGGAATCTATCTACAAAAAGGCACCGCCCAAACGAACTACTCTCAGACCACCCCGTATTCTGCGGAGTGTTCCTATACTCGGCCCAAACCCTCATTCGGAACTGCGCCTTGCGATGGGAAGCGGAAACAGGAGTCAAACAAGCAGCCGCCCACATATATAACGCATGCACCGCGTCAGGCCAACTGTCGAACTGCAGCCGCCTCGCTAGGCGCTCAGGCGCCCTGCCGAACCAGGCTTGGCTGGAGCGCAGGGGCCTTGGATCATGTGCTCTCCCCACACACAGGGAGCTTCCATTTGTATATAACTGGGCACTCCCCTTTTCTACCTAATTAAGTCACTTTGCAACTGCACTTCCGCTGCTCCTGAGCCCCTCGTTCCTCAGTCAAACGTTCCACACCAACTCACACAATTATGGATTGACATGGCGATTCTGATCTCTCCTTAGGTGGTACCATTTATGGTTTCTGTCAGGTGGACAGCTGGCAATGAAAATGGCATCCTCCCCGTGGTTGGTTGGCCAACTGATTGGCTCTTAGGCCACAGCCACTTAGCCCCACTTAGCATGCGTCCTCACGTAGCAGGCCAGAGATTACCGTTCCCCTCAAATCAATTCGAAGCATTCCTCATTAACCCGCTTCCACCAACTCCACTCTCCATCAAGCAGGCACCACAAAGCCAGGCTCCCAAAGTGCAGCATGCTCTATCCATTTTTCGTTGTTTCGTTTTAGCTCACCGCCTCAAGCTTTGAGACAGCTAGATGGCAACCACGACCGTGGACACCAGTAACCATGACGTTGGCCATCTGGGGCTTTACCCCCGCTGTGGCATTTGTGCAGACACGGTATTGAGGCACGAACGGGTAATAGCACGTATGTGAGCACGCCAACCCCTCGCGACTGCAAGCTGGCCCTTTCCTTTGTCGCTTTGACTCACCCCGTAACAGAGAAGTGATTCGACATCCTACCGCAGTCACACCCGACCCTTCGCATTCCCCCAACCAGGTGATACGATCACAAGGGTCGATGGCCATGTCTTGTGCCGCTATCCTGACTGCAGAAAATGCGCTGCTTCGCCCGAGTTCGCTCCAATTCATTTTGACTGCTTCGAGATCTTCCGGCGCCAATGCTTAGTCAGTGCATCACATGCGTTGGACCGTCTCTGGATTATGGCTGCGTGGAGGAATCCTTGGCGTGGAGCGCGGCCTATCCACCTTTCGGCCCCAATGGTGGACAAGGACACACTAAGGACGATATCCGGCTTTTGCGGATTACCGCGCTTGTACACATTGCCTTCGGAGCTCCTTGAGATGATTCGCCAGCACTCTAGACACTCATTGCTGTGGAGATGCATCCCGGCACTTCAGTTGGCTAACTATGTATCGGCTACGGAACCGGAGCCGCTCCTTGCGGTTCCGCTTCGAGAGCTTCTCTTCTGGGAGCGCAGTGGGAAGGTTGAGCGCGTTATAGGATCCCCCTCACCACCTCCGACACTGAGGTTAACCGTCGACTCTGCTGGTATCAGCAAAGTCGAACGCCTCCCTAGCCCGCCAATCTATATAGGTGAACATGCTAGTCGCTTCGCCTTTATCGTCCAAGATGAAGCGTCCATCTCTAAAGTGATCGCACAGCTTAAAGTACGTCCCCAGTCCTATCTTATTTTTGACCCCGTACGCTAAGAATGGTTTTTGCTTTTGCAGGACGGACGGCTGCGGCTTAAATTACCCGTCTGGCCACAGACGCTCCCCATTTGGAATACTCCCGCGCCACCGAGCTTGGCTCTTTGCAAAGCGTATCCTGCGGGGCTTGCTTCGTGCCAGATTACCCATGCAGCCAAGATGGACAAGTTGGACGGCATTACCTTTTTCTTCTCTTTGGGCCAGCTGTTTGACATTCATATCCACCGCTTAGAGGAATCGTGCGCTATGGACACTTTCGTGCGGAATTTCCCTAATCGACTTGGGCGGACCGTTGTCTGGATTTATTTGCCTCTGTCACAACAGGATCGCGCCCTCGTTCTCGGTATCCGAAAAGAACTGCAATCTCGGGACCTGAACATCCTTATCAGGATGGAGCTCATCGGCGACGTCTTCATTGGCTTGCAATCCAAAGGCCAGGCCAAGGACCGATGTTTAGCCGCATCTCCTCCCTTGACAATGATTTATGGTGAACCAAGCGAGGGATGCCCAGTCCGCTTCTTCGGCGCTCACAGCGGATCGCCCTCAGACGAGGCTCATCCCAAGCCGTTTCGATTGGAAAAGCCCGGCCCCTGCCCAATCGACAATGATGCCTACTTCTCATGGGCCCCATTGTGCGCTGTTTTATCAACGCTAGTCTTCTACGACCATAACACTGGGTCTTGCAGAGGTATTCTTTTCCGTTACCAGAACGGGGGTTCCCGGGCGGTTGGTCAGTGCCGTCTACAGGTAGATCCAGCAGAGAGTGTTGTCCAACCAGCCCGGTTTTGTTTCCGAGCCAATTCGTGTCCTTCACGTTGGAACAGAATGACTCAAACGGTGCAGGTGAAGTTTAAGCAAGGCGCTCGAAACAACCACACAGAGAAGGACATTGACGGATGGGAGTCTCATCCAATGAAGGGCCTGGTCAAGTTCTGGTTTACTCCTGAATCCTCGTTTCTAGTTGTCGAAAATTGAATAAAGGTTTGCCCATGGCTATTCGTCGCAAAGGTAAGGAACATTCCATTCCTAGGAAGCTCTCCTCCAAACCAAACTGGCCAGGTATGCGGCTTTCGGGGGTCAGTAGATCCATGAGCACCTGTAAACCTTGGGCCCCATAAAGATCCCTTTTCTACATGCACTAGCAACGCACTTTTCTATCTACTTGCTTTGATAGTAGCGAACAATTTAATGCGCTCACATATTTAGATGATATAACTGTATAGTGTCTTATAAGGGCTATCAATCTTCAAGAACATAAATTGAGAGACACAATAAGGAGAGACAAAACCTCGGTGGGGAGCCACACAAGAGAAGAATCGGCGGCAAGGCAAAACCTAGGGAACGGTTCTCAGCCAAGTTTTTTTTTCCAGTAGACCGTCTTCTTTCCATGGCGGTAAACCCACACAGTCCGCTGATCAAGCTTTCTCCTGAACCAGTCTTCCTCGGTAGAGGGCTTTATACGACCGTCCCTATCGAAATGGAGTTCATCCTTTTTGAAAGTGTGAGATACCTTGGTTACCCTCACTTCCACTTCTTCCCGGCCGTCTCCGTCGTGATGTGCCTCTGAAGGACCGACTTCAGGGTAGCCCTGTGCCTCGGACTGGCCGGCGGAGTTCTCTTGAAGCTCTTCACCAGTGGCCCAACCAGGGGTTTCATCGCCGAGTCCGTAGTTTGCACCTTGTGGAAGCTGGGCTGTAGCAGAGGCAGACGGACCGGCGCCGAAGTCCACAGTATCGGACATCGGCGGTGCGTGTTGCTGAGGAGCTGTATCCAACTGAACAACTTCACTGTCGTGCCAGCCGGCGTGAAGTGTTGCGTTGGCCGGTCGAGGCGAAGGAGTCATGTTGAGCAGTTCTCTCGGAGGTGCCATGTGCTTCTTGATGTACTCCAGACCGTCGGCAATTTCCCGGCCATATGTAGATATCTCCAGATATTCACTTCTCTCCGCCAAACTTTGGCTAGCCGGAATGAATGGAATCAGGCTTGTGCTCCTCTCAGAGAATATCCACAGCCGTGCGCTACTTCCGACGCACGTCATGGTCCAAATATGCTTGATCCCGGCCTCGACGTAGTATGCGCAGGCGGCGGTGAACGCCTGGTATTCCACCTCTTCAATGTCGGAAGGCGAAGCGCTGGCTCACTTGGCATCCAGGAAGAGTAACGTCCCGACGGTTGTTGCGCTGCTGTCCATCTTCTCGACAATAAGGTCGACACGCCTCAGCTCACCAGGCTGATGTGTTCGTGGCTGCTGGGACGACGCCACCCATTTGTCATCGGCGAATATGGCGTGGTTGAAAATGTATTCCCACAGTCGTCTGGTTGCCCACTCTGGGTGGATTTGGGCATCTTCCTACAGCCGGCGAAAGCGTGGGTCGTGATGAGGGGCATCACTGCTCAATGGAAACCCTGACAGGATGGACAAAAGGGAAAAGTGTAATCCAATGTTAAAAGCAACCCGCCAGCAAGTGGATGGCAAGCCTGTTATCTATTGTAAGAAGTGGGCTGAGATGCTACAGCAGTCCCGCCGCAGGCCGGGATGGCCTATGACGTCTGTCATGTGAATTTTGGGCTGAATTTAGGCGCAGCCAGGGCGATATGCATTTCGGTACATTGCTTTGCCAAAACAGTGGTGGCATGCCTCACCATGTGGCGAGCTGACCTCCAACTAGTATCTAGTTACGCAGCGGTGGGGCATTTGATGCAACTTGCTCAGTGAGACTTAGCGCGTCCCCTTTTGGCGAGCGAAAGCCGAAGAATCTTTCGTTTAGGTAGCAAGATGTTGGACCCTTGGACAGGTTATCCTATAATTCCGGTGGAAAGTTTGATGGCCGATGATGTTGGTCTTTTGACTTGATCTTCTTGCTTGGGCGGCGCTCTTGCGAGAGGTCGTCTGCCTGCCCGGCTGTCTTCTGATTTTGCGCGCTCGCCATGATCGCACTTTGCAACCACAACCCCAAATGCCTACAAACTGCACGAAGCGCTTAACGAGGTGTTTTCTAGTCTGGACCTGCCGAGATAAGAATATCCTATGTAGGTAGATTACTTGCCGCCAAAAGACCTGGTCACGGTGATGAAAAAGTTGATGCCAACAATAGCTCCGTCTTAGTGCCCCTGTACTCAACTCGAACTTTAGCTCTAAACTGTGCAAAAAAGCAGGAGAAAATAGCATCGTTTACGCATTGTCCCAGAGGTTAGAAAGCGGTGCAATTTTATTGATCACTGTGGAGATTCGCATTCAGAGTCTGTCATCTTTGCACGCTCTCCAGCTCCAAACCAAGACCCTCATCCTCGGCCAGCGTGTCCAACCTATCCAAGCTCGCAACCAATCTCCTCGCACTACACTCATGTGTCCCGAAGCTAGCCGGTCCCTTTTTCTCGGCGTGAAACGTTTCATGGTTTCTATTGGCGCCATTGGCGCCACCACCACTGGCAATCCCATTCGACCCATTGACTGCCCCGTTGACTTTCGCGCTCACCCCGTTCTGATTCCCCTCACCTCCCCGTCTCTTAGACTCTGCAGATCGATAATCGGCCACAGACTCAACGACGGCGGCATGCGTGACACCAGTAAACGGCGCGGCAGCTCGAGGCCACAGGAGGCCACTCTTGCTCAACGTCTTGGTCAGCTCGCCGAGCAGGAAAGAGTCGCAGTGGAACTCATGGCAGACAGCCGAGCCGCTGCTCAGGCCATCAAAGACGCCATAGACAACAGCCAGCGCATCTGCAACGAGTTTCTGTCGCCCTGCGTCAATCGCACCTAGATTCCATGTCAGTTGCACGCAGGGTATTGGTGAAGAATAAACTCCAACTCACTGACAACCCCCTCCGCAATCGGCAGTCCCTCCCCCCCGATCACCCCCTCCCCCCTCCCCCCCCCCCCCCCCCCCCCCCCCCGCCACCCCCCCCCACGCCCCACACCACTACTCAGATAAACCCACATCACCAACTCCCGACCACAAACATTCGGCACCCCCCGACTCAGCAGCAAATTCGACGTCCATCGATCCGCATACACCTCCAGCACATCCAACAGCCGAAATGTATCCACAAACCGCGCAATCTGCGCCAGCGTCTCAATATCCACCGCCTTTGGTACCTTGGACCCCTTCCCGTGCACGGCGTTGAGTACAATCGCCACCGCCCGGGGGTGGAACGCTCCCGGCGCGAGAGTCAGGTGGATCCGCCCGTCGGCACGGACGCTGGTGTTGCGGTGGAAATGGCGGAGCTTTTGGGTGAAGATTGGAGAGGCGAGGGTGAGGTGCTTAGAGGAGACTTTGATTCGGAGGCCGGAGTGGCGGAGGTTGTCGATGGGGAGTGGTGGTGGTTGGGTGGCGCCGATGTCGGTGTTGTCGCAGGGTGTGGAGGGGTGTTTTTGCCAGGGCGGGACGATTACCAGGACGTCGGACTCAGGGTCGGTTTCGTAGAAGGGGGAGGGCTTGGCGAAGGGGAAAGGGATGAGGACGACCCAGATTGAGTCCATTGCGAAGGATTGACTTGATTAGGGGGGAGTGAGGTCGAAATACGGACGGAAGTGGACCAAACTGGTGGGTTGCACGTCTTGGAATTGAGTTTTCTTTTTTTTCAAGGTGAGAACGGAGACACGGGGGATTAAATCACGCAATTCTCGCAGATGCCCTTTCTGGGGAAGGTGCGTTCCCCGCGTCTCAAAGGCGGGATGGCCCAACCACCCACGCTGTTGGGACCAATCAGCCCCGGTAATAATATAAGCTTTAAGAGAGGATTAGCAATGCCAACTGTACGGGAGTGAGCGTACATATGCACTTGCTGGGGAAGATGAATTGAGGGAGTAGATGCAATCTCATTTTCTAGTCCAAAAACGGGCGTTTAACATATTTCTTGCCTTTTGTGTCGGTTACTGTCGGACCCGATCTGTGCTCTCGTCGACTTCAAGTTGCTGCGAATCTTCTAGGGGTAAACAATGCTACTTGGTGCTCAAAACCAGCTGTTGACTCTATCGCAAACACAACGTCAAGGTTAAGCGCAACAACTATCCTGAAAACTTTGTATAAACCTCTTCACGGACAGAGTAGCGTGTAGGGCCTGACTCTGCCTCAACACTATCTGCAAATGGTCTACTGGTATGGGCTGGGAGAATGGCGGGGCCCATATACCACCTTGTCCGTGAAGTAGCTTATACAAACTCTCCGGGGAGGAGATGGTGACGGGAATTGCTGTGTTGGGATAGAAAAACATCTTATCGGTCTGCGTAGAAAGATGCGGGATGGACTAGAAGCGCTTCTGTGTTGCAGGATTAGGAGAGGCAGTTTTGTCGATGAGGTGGCCCTGATAAATCTATTACTATTTCAAAACAAGATTTCATCGTGTGCCTCATTCTCTACAGCGGCAGAGACCAAGTTTCATGACAAAAGACACAACTTCAAATGCACTATGTTTTTTTTCTAATACCAGAACTACGCTTAGGCCCAGTATGTCGCAATCTCTCTCAAGTCCTCGAGAAGTGCAGGAGGATTATCCAGCCCGGGGAAGTGACCGCCGAAATCATGATCTGCAGAAAAGCATTAGCATCCAACGCGCATGAAAGATCATCTCCAGCCCTGATCCTCCAACCAGGCTGTTCCAAAACAGTCAAACTTACTCTGATATTTGACAAGATTTCCCACCTGCGCGACCTTAGCCGGCGGCCAAAACCCCACGTTATATTTAAACGCGCTAAACAGTAACGGCGCATCTGTCTTGGCCTTGGTATATGCGGGCCGGAATCCGTTCGGGTTCTGCGCATAGATAAACGCGCTCGACACGAATGATTTGGTCAGATAATACAGCGAGACGCCCGTCAAGAGCTCCGCGTGGTCGAGCACAGACGGGCCGGTTCCAGCTCTCGGGTCGGACCAGCCAATGATTTTCTCTCCGATCCACGCGAGCTGGCCGACAGGGTTGTCGTAGAGTGCGAGGCCGATGGTGTTTGGCTGCCAGACTTAATATTAGCTTCTCCTCTTAAATATACCCCTTCCCATGTACCTTCAACCGTCCACAAAACTGCCTAAAGAACGGTGTAAAATACCTTCGTCCCCTGCTCCACAAAATACCCGTTCCCCGTCGCGCTCCACTCAACAAACCTCCCCTCCTCAAACCTCTCCAGCTCCGTATCCAGCGTCACACCCTCAGCCGCCAACTGCTCGGGCGTCAGCGGGAAGAACGGGATAAACGCAAAATGGCCCGCTCTGACGGAAGAATTAAAGCCGCTGTACAACGAGTACGCGACCTCGGAGCCCCAATCCGTCCCGTGCGTTGCGTAGGTCTTGTACCCTAGAACCGAGGTCATGAGTGTGTTAAACACGCGCGCTGTGTCAGTGTTGGTCCAGTTTGCGGGTGGGGCGGAGGAGAATGCGAATCCTGGGAGGGAGGGGACGATGACGTTGAAAGAGACGGGTTTGCCGGTCGAGGGGGTAGGGGATGTTGTGGTCAGGGGCTTGATGATGGGGGCGAACTCGAGGAAGGAGCCGGGCCAGCCGTGGAGGAGGATGATGGGGATTGCGTCTGGGTCGGGAGACTTTTCGTGGATGAAGTGGATGACTAGGTTTTCGATCGTTGTGGTGAAATGTTTGAACTTGTTGATTGTATCTTGCTCCTTTCTCCAATCAAAATCATCCAGCCACTGGTTTTTCAAATCCTTGAGCACGTCTAAGTCGATACCGAAAGAAGAGCCGAGCCCTGGGTATTCTGGCTTGTCTGGGAGTTTGTTCTCTTTGATCAGCTTGAGCATGCGGGGCACCTCGCTCGAGAGGTCAACTTTGAAAGGCTTGACGACTGATGGCTCCACTGGAGAGGCGATGCCGAGGCTGGCAGCCATGAAGACTGCGAAGGTGTAGGAAAATGTATGTTGATGCATCTTGTGACCTGAATCAGGGATGCCTTGGTTATTAGGAGGGGATGCAGGTTCAGCCGATGCGCAGAAATATGCGATCGCTTGGCGGCTTTATATCTGTAGCTGAACAGGATCAAAAGTACCAAGAAACATCCTCCATTACCATTGGCCAGTAAGGCCCCGCAGCTCGGTTGAAATATACTGAGAAACACCCGACACGGGAAATATTACCGTTGATGAGTAAAGGCCTCGCAGCTGGCAAGCAGCACGCAACATAAGCACTGTTACATAGGGCAGATGGCAATTCCGGTAGCGAGGGGCTTGCACAGATTAGTAAGCCAAGATTGGTAATGCATCGCGTTGCGGTTGCACGATTTGCGGAAGGCTCGGACCACGTGCATGTCGCAATGCGGGGTGTGTTTACAGGCGGAGTTCAGCCGGGGACATATGAATAATTAGTGCTGTTTGAAAACATTATCATTCGTTCCAGATTGGAACTTAATAGAGACGCTCGTAACGCTAAGCTGCGCTGGTTATATGCGCTATCTTGCGTTGATACAAACAAAGATGGGAACAAATAAAGATAGGTGGTGATGTCTGGACAAACTGGGTCCGAGAATACTTGCTCAAATTCCGATTACAGCAGGGCCATGATCAATACGAGCGCAATACCAGCTCCGGATTACAAAGGAAACGGAAATGTCGCGAACCCAGATCCCTCTCGGAGTACCAGGCTGTAATGTATTAACCCACCCCGCCGCGACGCCGTCCTCCCCCCGCAACGGCGTCGTCATCGCCTTCCGCACCGACAACCCCGGCGCCTTGATGCTGCACGGATGGGGCGATAGAAACGGAAAAATGAAAAGGGGCGAAGGGGGATTAGGGGATGACTACTGTTTCTCTCGGAGAAAGATAATAGATGTGATTTAAACGGAACACGACCAGAAAGTAAGGTACCTTACGGACCCTTTGTATTTTCCCTCGTTGTTAACGGGATGCCCAGTGTGTTGGTAACCTGTGGGGGCCATAATCCGTAGGATCGGGATCTACATCGGAGCAGCTCGCTTACGCGGATTCTGCCTAGTAACGGGCTATAAAGGCAGGTCACTGGTTGAATGTAACCTGGGAAATTAAGTAGCACTGAAATCCAACGTACTTGGGCCAATGGAATTTGCCAATCGCATTAATAAAAGATGTCTGGCGGGGTACAAAACACTAGAACTACCCCGTGCGGCTGGGTGGTAGTCTTTCCCGGTCAGTTCCCCGGACACAAAACAATGGAACTCTTTTCATATATCGCGGGTTCGAAGCTATTGGCCTCTAGCCTTCTCGCCATCCTCGCTGTTACCGCCGGATTCCCAGACATAGCAACTTGCTCCCCTACTAACACATCCCCGAACACCTTTCTCGAAGCCATCCGAGAAAAGCATCATCTGCCAGGGCTCGCCGCCGCGCGCATCACGTCCAAACATGGCACACGCCAGCCCACAATTTCCCGCGCTGCCGTCGGTGTCCGCAAGTTCGGCAATGCGACCAAAATGACCCCCTACGATACATTCCACCTCGGCTCACTGTCCAAAGCCATGACAGCCACCCTCCTCTCTATCCTTATGCGCGACCCTGAAAGCCCCTTGACCTGGAACACCACCGTCCCCAAAGCCTTCCCGCACCTATCCGATATCCTCCTCCCCGAGCACAGCACAACCACGCTCGCCATGCTGGCCGCCCACCACGCCGGAATCAACGACACGGCCTCTATCCTCGCAAACCTCCCCCTCTGGCTCGCTATCGAAAACAAAACATACACCCCCGTCGAGGGCCGCCGCCTCGTCGCCCAATCCACACTCTCCGCTCCCCCCATCACCATCCCAGGTAGCTCCTACCTCTACTCCAACATTGGGTACATGCTCCTCGGCCACCTCATCGACACCTACCCCTGGAATCCCCCGAATAACCACCCCAACCACCCCAATCCCAACCCAAACCCAAACCCCAACACCTACGAATCCCTCCTCCACTCTCACCTCTGGACCCCCCTCTCCATCCCCCCTAACGGCTGCGGCTTC
>Ga0247770_1001080_pt1 | contig 23483 bp, 25 predicted proteins | sample UWRJL136409B6_FD_179943 | JGI IMG/M metagenome (GOLD analysis project Ga0247770, IMG submission 179943) | Plant litter microbial communities from Arlington Agricultural Research Station in Wisconsin, United States - UWRJ-L136-409B-6 | ecosystem: Environmental > Terrestrial > Plant litter >... | reverse complement strand
GGTTTGATAAGGGGGGGCGGAATAAGGCGGATGATGCGTCGGTTGCGGAGAGGGCGAGGGCGGTGAGGGAGAGGCTGCGGGAGGTGGTGAAGGGGTTGGGGGGAGCGGAAGAGGGGAAGAGGGATGTGGTGGTTGTGACGCATGGGGTGTTTATGAAGTTTTTGACGGGGGATGAGGCGATTGATTTGCCGAAGGCGGGGTGGAGGGTGTATACGCTGGGAGAGGAGAGAGGGGAGGTTAAGTTGGTGGAGGCTTGAGGTTATGAGGGTGGGCTGTGTTTGTCTCTTCGCTCTCTCCCTACACTGTCTGCTGCTGTTTGGTTTACTTGTTCGGATTCTTTCCCCTCCTGCTCTTCCTTTCTGGTTTCTGAAGAAGAATGTTGAAAGTGGTCTGTTAGTCTTTTCCTTACCTGACAAATGTCAGCTGCCAGTGTGTCACTCATTTGGACACGATTGTGGTCGAGGGGTGATACTTTTCTTAGGTACCCAGTCCGTTCTTGCAGCACGAAAGGTCCTGTCATTCACGAAGCACAAAAAAACAACGCAAAGCAGTTATGATGCAAGATGCTCAATTGTCTGTCCCAATCCCATGCCCAATGCGGTAGATACATCCTTGGCCCCGCGCCGGGTGGCCATGCTCCGTCTATCAAATGCAAGTTCCAGTTCCAAGTTCCCAGTTCCCAAATCCAATCCAAACATCCTCCAGTCCCCCTATCTGGCCAGACCCCACTCAGTGAAGACAAGACACCAAGACCAAAGAGAAGAAGCAGCGCTGATATCGGCTCAATCCATGTCGGATCCCGTCAGCATGCACTTCCCTCAAGTCGCGGGCCAAGTCGATCCACTTAGCGGAAGTCGCGGCCGCTGTAGGTGGACGACTGTCCGCCGCGGTTGCGGCTGCCAACGGAGCTGACGCTCTCGCTGGGGGCAACGCTGCGGCAGTCCATCTCCCAGTCGTCGACATCGGCCTCCTCCTCGACGTGCCACTCATCGGCGTCGCCGACGCGGCTCGGGGGCAGCGGGGTGCGGCGGGCCTGGACATAGGTCCCGACGTGGCTGCCGTTGCCGCGGAAGCCGGCGCTGCTGCGCGGGGGCGAAGGGGGATCGCCGCGGTACGTGGCATGCGAGCCGTTGCTGTTGCTGCCCTGGGCAGACCTATAGGCCGAGGCCGAGCTGGCGGAGCTCCCGGCATAGGAGGTCGCGCGGGTCGGCGGCGGGGCGCGGTAGCCGCCGTACGAGCTGCCGACGACCGAGTCCCCTGCCGCGGGCTGCGGGGCTAGCTTGACGCTGCCGGCCACAACGCGCACCTGCACGCCCGCGGGCAGCGTGACGTGGCCCGAGCCGCGCGCCATCAGCAGAAGGTCCTCGCCGCCGCGGCGACCGTCGCCGTCCAGGAACACGATCGACCGGCAGTTGTCGAAGTCGATGTCCAGCTCGCGGGGCTCGGGGCCGTACGTGAACTCCTCGCGGAACTCGCGGGGCGAGAAGGTCGCGGAGGTCTTGTCGCTCCAGCGGCGTCTCTGAGAGCTGCAGTGTTAGCGACTTATCATCATTGTCATTGTGAGAAGGAGAAGGGATGAGAGGGAAAGGGCGAGGTACCATTTCCTGGGCGTCGAGCATGTTGGCGGTTGTTGGGGTGGAAGTGCTGTGTTGGGTGAGTGTTGTTGAGTTTGAGAGTTGAACTTGTGTTGGGTGTTGAGTGCAGTGTTGAGTGCTGAGTGTTGGTCGATGCTGGCTTGTGTCTGGAGAAGAAAGAGATTGAGTTTTGGCCGACTCGACGCTGCTATTTATCCCGGGTCGCCATGACTGCGTGTTCATGCCCAAGTCAGGGCGCTCGACAGCTCGGACGCACGGTACGGCAGCAATGCGGTTGCATCAGGACGAGAACGGGAGTGGGACCTGATGCTGGGGAAGATTGGCTGCGGGCGTGTGTGGGCCAATCATCTGTTGGTGATGGCGGTCGGGCGAGCTCCTTCCACGAATTGTCAGCTACAGAATATTCGACGCGGGCGGGTGAATGGTCTGCTTGCTCGGGTGCTTCTTTGGAGCCCGACGCCTGCGAGCCCAAGGTGTGCCCAAAATGGCCACTTCAGTCGCGGGCCAGCGGCAACGATTCGGCAGCAATTCCACGAACGTGACCCCGCTGGTGTGACGTGTCGTGGCCAGCTGAGTACCCCAGCGCTGGCATGCCGACCGCCCTGTCGCCCAAATGAGCGGAAACGGGTTAGCTGACAGCGGGCCAGGCAGATGCCAGATGCCAGGCGGTGGGTCGCCGTTTCAGGCGGGCGGACACCGCTTCTTTGGCTGCGCAGCTGTGAGCGCGGCAGCTTCCTATTGGCCGCGCTTTAGTGTTCCTGCATCGCCAACCACCACCAACCACCTGGTGCCGAGTGGAGACCATCTGATGATTCAGCGTGTCTCAGATCCCAAGGGAGGGGGATCGGGTTGCCGTCTGCTATTGTCGGCTTAACCGCCCTACATTGCTGCGTGACTAGCTCGACAACACTCCAGTGCCCAAGTCGAGGTGTTGTCTGAGGGACGGTGACAACTGATGCATCAGATCATGGCAGACACGAAGGTGCCACGAACACGCCACGAAGACGTGCCGAATTCCGTCGTTTTGCGATTTCCTGTGAAATGCCTCAGGCGGTGATGCCGTCGCTGCCTGAGGAGATATCCGAATTGGACCAATGGAATGGCCGCCAGAGACGCTGGGAGTCTTGTGAGATCGTTCACCAAGAAACTGTTGTACTCTTAATCACAAGCCCAACATGACATGTACAGTCAAGCAGCGCAAGGAAGATACAAAATGTCGACATGACCTGACCCCGAGGAAACAAAAATCCGGCTCTTACATACAAAAAGATATGTCACGACATTGGCATGATTCGAACATGCGCCCCCGAAGGGAATTGATTTCGAGTCAATCGCATTAGACCACTCTGCCACAATGCCTTAGTGACTTGTTTATTCCACTGCGAAGACCCCTCTTTGCGATGCCTGCTCCAAACAACCGAACGCATTCCAAACCCCTGACCTCCTTGCACAAAAACATGAAGAACTGCACTGCATGTCAACCACCCCCCTTTAACTTTTCCCTTGGAACTCTCCCACCGTTCCCACCCTACAGGTAACATATAAACTCCCCGAGCATTCAAATCTTCCCCTTCCCCCTCCTCCCCGCCATATTCCTCTCCATCCCTACCACTAAATTAACACACCCCGCTACCGCCACCAACTCCCCTCCCTCATCCAACACCACAACCTCCAAGTCAAACCTCCCCTCTCTAATCTCCTTCGTCTGCATTCTCAAATACAACCACTCCTTTTCCCCCTCCCCCTCCAAAGGACGCTTCACCTCCAAGTTCATCACCACCGTCGGATACCAGAATACCGCGTCGGGCGCGAAGGGGACAGCCCCAGATTCGGCCTCGGATTTAGTAGGGCGGAAGGCCTCGACCGGGTAGGGGAGGCAGTCCACCACGAAGGGGAGGGAGGTGGTGGTGAATTTTGCGGTGCCGAGGGGTGTCGAGAAGCGGATCCAGATATCGGCTGTGGCTTTGGGGGTGGTGGTTAGGAGGTGCGCGCGCGGGGCGTAGTACTCTAGGTTTTTGAGCGAGGCGACGTTGCGCATGTGGGAGGTCATGAAGGGGTGGATGGTCCAGCTTGGGTCGGAGTCGGTCGCGAGGAGGGAGGGGCTTGGTTTTGGCGGGGGAGGGTGAGGGAGGGTGAGCGGGGTCGGGAGGGTGAGTCCGGAGGCGGAGGTGAGGTTGGTCATGGTGAGATAAGCGGTGATGCATTTGCGGGAGGTGGAGGGGGTGATCCGGGGGGGGGAGGGGAGGAGGCCGTGCTGGTGGAAGGTTGCATGCAGGGTGGTGAGTTTTCGGCCGGGCTTGACGACTTCGATGGTGATGATTGCGGGGCCGGGAGAGGCGCGGGAGAGGAACTCGAAATGGGTTGTAAGGGGGTGCGGCTGGGAAGCGGGCGCGAGGTGGAGGGATGCAGCGCGGAGGATGCACGAGGCGACGTATCCGCCGTTGGGGACTGTGGGTAGTGTTAGTCGTGAATTTGATGAGGGGAGGGGTCGCGTACCCGATCCGATGAGGAAGTTTTCGCGGATATTCGCGCGGTAGGTCCCGGTGGCTGCGTCGAGCGCTTCCACCTCGGTGGCCTCTGAAAAAGGTATCATCTTGACTGTGCTTTGCGACATTGTGAGGAGTTGATGGGAGCGCAGAGGATTTGGAGATCATTTGCGAGGGGGTTGATGGTGACTCAAATACCTCGGTTGTCGTGTTCTTGTTTCTCACCAATCTGACTAAGGCGAGAGAATTGGAGAAGCGGGGAAATATTTCCGCTTACTGATTACCCCAAGAGCGTAATCCAATTATGAGGAACAAATTGGAAGATGATTTGCCCCTTGCATTAGCACCTACGCAATACGCCTTACCTTGGTGCCCACCTGAAGTTCTAGTTTAAAGATGTAGAAGGAATCTTCCGTTGACAATCCACCCGAAGATGATCAAAGCACAGTTAGTCCCAGTTGAGGGCAACAGTTTGATACGGATAATATGAAGCCAGATAAATGTAGGTAGGTATCGAAAGGATGCTTTGCGTATGGTTTGTCCAACTTGGGCTTTTTGAGGTAGCTGGGTGCATCTAGATGAATAATACCGTGACGGCGAGGTTGCTATCGCTTCTTCAAAATCTCGGAGTCGCGAGCTGATGCTCAGTTCAAAAGAACGAGATACCCGACTTCCAGGCCCTATTGAGCCCAAGGCTGCTCCGGCAACTTTCACATCGCTTTTGAGGGTACACAAGACATTCCTTCTTCAAGTTGCAGTGCGGCTAGAGCCTGTCGTTACCTTTCATTTACCTGTGCTCGTTGTCGATCACTTTACGCCTTTTCGCAGAAAGAGAGACTCTCCTGTGCCTGGAACTTGACCTGAACGGACTGAGAGCGGAAATTAAGCTGCTCGCAACGATCGCCGCAAATCACGGCACCCAAGTGGTGCATCTGAGTCTTGTGCTCCACTATTTTTAAGGTTTGTCGCACCACCCAACCTGGCGCCAAGAGTGTTGCAACTCTGAAACAGGAGGGCAAACAGAGACACAGGGCCCACGTCCGAGAGCCAAGGCCAAAACAAAGAATTGCATGCCTTTCCCTCGAGCTGGATTGCCAGAATTCCATCTTGTCTTCTCCGTCAAAAACTGTGCAACGGCAGGCCGTTCGTTTCCTTTTATCGCACCATGGCCCCGCGACCGATTTTCGGTGGGCAAGAGCGCCGTAGCGACATCGATGCCAAGGAACTCGCTGGCCGAGACGATAACAACGGCCAGGCCGGACCAGCACCCGCGCGGATCGCGGTGCGGGCTGCACAGGCACTCTCCCAACGGCAGCTCCCGGCAAGCACAACCAATCCGGCTCATCCGAATGCCGCTATCACCAGACCGTCCGAGGATGGAATTCACACTGGGGCAAGAATTGGCGCAGCCGTCGGGGTAGTTGGTATGACCAGCTGGTCACCCAAAAGATAACAGTTGACTGACGATCAATACACAGCCGCAATGGTGGTTCTGTTTGGTGTTGTTTACTTTGTTTGGGGGCGGAAGCGACGATCTCGCCGTCGCGTAGCAGACGAACAAGTACGCACCCCGTCCGTTTTCGAGCCCCCAGTCGCGAAACCAGACACCAGCGCCGCGCAAACAACACTTGACGATCGCACCAACTCCCAGATCCTCGACGAGCTGATTGCGACGGCGTATGGCGACACCAAGAGCAACCGGTCCTCTGCGGTCGCCGATGAGAAACGGCGCACGGACAGCTTCAACTCGCGGAGCGCCCCCGACGACATCGACAACGGCGTCACCTATCCTTACCACCAGGCCAAAATGCGGCCCTCGGTGGCCAGCTGGCTTCGCAAAGTGCACCCCCTCCAGCTGAATGCGCTGTCGAGGTGGAGCTTCAGCACGACCAAGACTCGGTCCTCAACAGCGACGCCCTCCAATCGCAACACTACGACGTCGGCGATTTTGAGCCCCAGATCTCTTGGGCCGGCAATGCCAGTTCCACCAGTGCCCGCTATCCCGGCCGAGGCGAGGATGAGATCCGACCGGTTCAAGTCGGTCTGGTCCGAGACAAGTGCCGGCACGGTGGAGACAGAGAGCGATACCAGATCCCGGGGAATGGGCCGAGACTAAGTAGGTATTTCCAGTTAGTTACTTACCTAGTTATTTACATGGGATTCGAACGGGAGCCCTTTTAACACTCACTCACTGCCAACATGAAGACTTGTCTTACAAGTCAGCCAATCTTATTCTTATCGGCGAGCCCCCGTTGTGCCCCACTTGCCTCGGCATCCCAGGGAGGAGTGCCTGCCTCGGCAAAGAGGGCCCGCAATCCTGTCCACTGCACTGGGTCCGTGAGCGCATTTTCACATGTCACACCTCCCACCGCAAAACTGTAGGATTTGGCGACGGCTCGTTGGCTGCCGCTTATGTCACTTGCTGGGTATCTGATATGTTGTTGGTGCCGGAATGTCGGAGCGCGCGGGGGCTGTCGGGTTGGTGCGCAGGGTGTGCGTCCCAACAAATTGATCTCAAGATGTTGAGAGCTGAAGATTGAGGCAAGCACATAATTTGATGCTCCCGGCCAGTCCCTGCGGGTGGGACCCGGGAGGATATCATCGTCGACAGAGATCTTCTTTGCGTGCAGCCGTTATTCCAACTTTGAATCTAATCACCACTGAACTGAACCAACCGTCCTTACCGCCTCCCGTCGCCGTCGCCGTCGCCGTCGCCTCTATGCCGCCCCTCGCCGACGTCACGATGTTCGAGTCCGAGTCCGCGTCCGGGACCTCCACTCCCCGGCCAGACGCCGACATCCTCGCCGACTTCATCCCCCTCAGCGACCAAATCTACCTCCAAAAACCACCTTCCTCCCCCATCTGCGCCGACCCCTCGCACCCAACCACCATCGTCATCTACGGCTGGGGTGACGCTCTCCCCAAGCACGTGTCCAAATATATCGCCGGCTACCAGTCCCTCTTCCCTTCGGCGCGCATCATCCTCATCTTCTCGCCCATCCTGCGCGCCGTCCTGGGCTCTCTCCCCGCCCGCACCGCCGCCATGCAGCCCGTCGTCGACGCCCTGTTCGGCACCTCCCCCTCCCCCTCCCCAAACCCGTACTCCTCCCTGCTCTCCGAAAAAGGCATCGCCCTCGACGGCAACACCCTCATCCACGCCATGTCCAACACCGGCGGCATCAACCTCGCCGCCACCATGAACGCCTACACCACCGCCTACGCCGCCCCCCTCCCGTACAAGCTCATGGTTCTCGACTCCACCCCCGGCAGCACCGATTTCTTCCCCAACATCGGCCGCTGGAGCCGCGCCATGGCGCTCGGCGCAGCATCCGTTGTGCCCCTGCCGCTCATCGTGCTGCAGGGCATCGCCATGGCATTCTTGTCGACAATCACGGCAGTGGGCTGGGCGACGGGACGGGTGTCGGCGCCGGAGTATAGTGTTGCGGCGGTGAACAGGGGGGAGTTGAGCACCACGGCGGCGAGGAGGGTGTATTTGTACTCGAAGGAGGACGACATTATCCACTGGGGGGATATTGAGCAGCATGCGGCGCAGGCCAGGGAGAGGGGGTATCAGGTCGAGATGGAGATGTTTGAGGGGACGAGTCATGTGGAGCATATGAGGGAGTGGCCGGTGCAGTATTGGGGAGCCGTGGGCAGGGCTTGGGAGGGTGTTGGGAAGGGGGAGTGAAGGTAAGGTGTCTTTTGAGAGAGGTGTTTAGGTATTAAGGTAGGTAAGGGAATGATAATGGGAGACGCGTGAGTACCTAAGTGTGTCAATATGACTTCAGATTCCGGATTTTAGGTAACAGTTTTCTACTACTGTGAGAAAATCTCACTTGGAAACAGCGGGCACACTGTTCAACCACCACCTTTACGGATTCACAACCCCCCAAGCCTCCAAACTCAACTGATTCGGCCCAACCAACCGCATGATCCCAACCCCCGCCACAAGATTCAGCCAGTAATACTTCTCACTCCCCGTCTCGAACGTCAGACGCATATGGGCGATCCCATCGGGCTGTATCGCCCCCGTCTCAAATACCTGGATGATGACGCCGTCGTCCGTCTTGAGGGTATGTCGCGCGTCGACGTAGAGGGAGAATGTGCCGGGCTTGTTTGCGTCTTCGAGCGCCCAGTCGCCGCCGAGGGGGAGGAGGGTTCCTGTTGAGTGTTAGAGTTATGGGTTTGGGTTGTGCGAAGGAGGAAAAGGGGAATGAGGGTGGAACATGTACCCTTGAGCTTTGGGCCGGTAAAGGCGCCGCCGAGGATGGGCGCGATGATGCGATTACCGCGGGGACCTAGACCGGTGGAAACAGAATCGCCGCCGGTGATGTTGAGCTGGTAAAGGAAGGTGAGGCCTGGTGGTTTGGGGATTTTCGGGCCAGGGGGAGCCGGTGCTGCACTGACAGCGGTCGCTGACAACAGGAAGATCAGGGTTGTGAGGAGCTTCATTTTGTAAGTTCAAGTTGTAGGAGATGTCGTCGAGGAAGAGTTAAAAGATGAAGTTACCAAGGAGGGCAGTACACACATGAGTGAAATCGTGAGGTGCCGTCTTATAAGTCCCACCGGAGGTAGAAACCCCGAAGATGCTCCAGTACTCCTATCCCCCACTACGTCGAATCTCACGGCGATGCAGGAAATTGCGTACTCCTATCGCACCCAATGTTGTGATATTCAACGTCAGCTTTCAGCTGAATCAATTGCCACGGCGCCATTCAGAAGAGAACCTTGCAGGAGTATTGGCAACACAGTCTGCGCCATGCATCTTGACGTGTGCCTGTGATTGGCTGTGCGCCCGGTTCGCCTCGGCGGGACGGCAGCGGAGAGAGCGCGGAGGCTTACATGACGTCGGCTTTTGCATTCGCTTCCCGCGGCATGTGGCACCCTTCGTATGTGCGGGTTTGGCGCATCACCACTGCCATGTCTGAGGGAACTGCACTCTCTGTATTGGTTGTGGCTGAATGTATTGGCTGCGAGACGAACATTGCAACACCCGAAGCAACCTCACTTTCTACATTACCTGGAGTATTCGAACATATCTTACCTAGCTTATCTTTCGATTTCCATCATATCAAACATTCCCTCTCCGCAGATGGTATCTTAGTACTCGGCACTCTTCGTGTGTGGAATCGTACAATCTCAGAGATGGATACTGACGGTTGTGCAACTCCTGACACTCGTCAGGAAGGCCAGCAAAACAGAAGATCATGCTGTTATGAGAAACAGGTCATTAGAATATTCACTGACTGCTGCACGGCTCACATGTCACAGCAAAATCTTGTTTCCACTCCCAGAACCATAGTGACCGGAAGCGGGGCGCTCATGAGGGATGGCTAGGGCCTTGGGAAATATCAAAGCAAAACGGTCGAGTGGTGTAGTTGGTTATCACGTCAGTCTAACACACTGAAGGTCTCCGGATCGAACCCGGGCTTGATCATTGCAATAAACGATATAATCCCGTTCGCTTCTTTTTGCTTCTGGTGGAGGTGAGCGGGCCCTCTCTATTTTTGGTCCACTTGTGTGGATGGTGTTGACTGACTCAGGGGTTGGAAGTTGTGGTATTTTTGATAGGGGCTAGGATATCGATAGAGGCCGGGCAGTTCTTTGTGGCAAATATGACCGAAAGATTATAGCCAGTCCTCCATGACACGGCACTGCTTGTATTGGCGAGAACAATGTGCATTGTTTGGACAGGGAAAAGTGACCCCCGCATTTCTCTCGTTGCCCAGCACACATTGACAGCAGCAAGATATTGTGAAATACCAACTGCCGAGATGTGATGATCAAACCCAAGACACGGATCCATCGGATATCTCATCGCCGTTATCTTCACCTGTGAGGACCGCTCCGAAGCCCCGAGAACCGATGGCAATATCTTATATAGTGTCGGAATTTTGGTCACAGCGGGGAGGCCTTATCGCGCGGACAAAATATCCCCTGCCCACCTTGGCAAAAGATGTCAGGGGAAACAGAACTCGATCGAAGCGGCCGAGTCACGGCTAGTCTTATCGGCTTCAGTCAGGTATCAGGGACCCATTAATAAAAAAGTCGATAAAAGCGCCGGAGAAGATGTGCCGGGCTTGGAGGTCAGATCAAGGCAACTCGGCCACGTTTTTAACAGTCTTGGCTTTCCAGGGGTCGCGGTGAGTTTGTGATAGCTCGATGCCGACCTTGCCGGGCACTCTGCATTTTTGACTGGCGGAAGTAGTGTCTTGGGCATCTCGGAGAATTAGAACGGCGGGCGTACCAAGAAATACCAAGGCTGGGTTGCGTGGGTTCCTGAACATCCCGCCCCTCGACAATTTAGGCTTGCGTTTTACCCGCCCCTACTCGATCGTCGACCAACCGGCCATGGCGGAGTTAATACCAGTGCTGCAGCTGAGACCTTGGTGTGAGCTGCATATTGCGGGGCCCCAATAACTGCCCGCGGCTCTGCTAAGGTGCATTTTGTGTTATCAGTGAAAATGCGTGCGGTGAGAGGATCGGCCAGAGAGCCGGCAACGGGTGAGGACAGTCCATGAGAGTACAAATACCAGGGACGGGAAGCTGACGGAACGAAACCGGGATGGTTGGAAAATTCTGAAACTGCGGTAACTGGGCATACGGCATCCTCACAGGGACAGGCACTGATCAGCGATCGATCGATCTGACAAGCTACCGGGTAGCATACAGTCCGGTATCCGCTGTAAGACAAGATCGACACGCCCACCGACGCCAAAATGCAGCTCGCCTTGTCACTGGCGGTTCTGGCCGTCCTCTGCGGACAGGCTCTAGCCTCGCTGAACTGCACTGTTGCCGCGCGCACACTCACCAAGCGGCTTTGTGAGTCGAACTCATGTCCAGTTTTCCAGACCGTGGCCCGCGGTGAGATTCTCCACGCGGCATGCCGTGCTGACTGCAGCACCGACAACGAGTAAACCCCATCTTATATCCACGCTTTTTACAGATCATATCACTAACAACTCCAGGCCATGGCTCAAGCTCTACGACGGCACCTACGTCCTAGCCACCAAGGAAACCATTTCAGGATGCCGCAACTTCTGCCAGCCGTACTCCGTCCTAGGTACCTACACCTTCCTCCCAAACTCTCTCCCTTTTCACCACCGAACTAACACCCGCAGGCCTCCCCCGGTGCAAGGACGCTCACCCCTCCTGCTCGCCCTCCTCACTCAAAGCCCGCGCCACCACACCCATCCCCCTCGGCCCAGAACCCGCTCCCCTTCCCGCCATCGCCGCAAAATGCGGCATTGCCCTCTCCCCTGCAATTCCCAACGTCGGACTGGCCCGTCGCTCCCGTCTTCTCTCCCAGACATATGCAAACCCCAACTCAACCGTCTCCATCCGCGGCGTCAACGGAACCATCTACACCCGCGGCGTGAACGGGACTTTGTACACCCGTGGTGTGAACAGCACCGACCTTCCCGTCCCAGCTGGGATCTTCCCGCCCACCATCAGAGGGCGCGCCCCGTTTTTGAACGCAACTGATGGGATTGCGGCGCGAAATGGGAATCTCACGGCTGCTGCGTCCGTTGGGGGGTGGAGTTCTGTTGCCAAGAGAGCGCCTGATGGGGCGCTGAACTCAACGCTTGTGGCTGGGGCGCCGTATGTGAATTCTACGGAGACGAAGGAGGCCACTATCGGTGTTCAAGGTCGTGTGGAGGCAGAGAAGAGATCGCTTTCGGATCCGGCGTTTAGGAATGGCAGCTGGAGTGGGGATGGAGCTGTCGGGAGGAGGTCGCCGAGGGTGATGAGGAAGTTGAAGTTCTGGGCTTAGATGGCTGGATAGGTGGGTGACTGGGTGAGGTTAGGTGAGTTGATTACCTAAGGCATGGATGGATGTGATGGAAGGGGATCATCATGTTGGGTTCAAGTTCCATTCGATTCGCATTCATGAAGGGGAGGCTGCTTGTCGATATTCGATTCTGATGGGGAGAACTTTCTCCTCGTGATGCACTATTGGCATGATACGAAGACATAAGGGGCGTGGTGTTTGGCGAAATCTTTCATGTTCATGGTCGCGAGAACTTGTACATAGTGCTAGTAACCTCAATGTTGACTACTACTTGCTACTATAACACCTCAGCCTCCAATGGAGTCAAAGTACTCAGTCATCGCCGCCTGCGACTTCAGAACCTGCGACTGCGTTGCGTAGTACGCTTTATCCGCCTCTGTCCCGTTCCCGGTTACGCTGATAACTGTCAATTCCTTCGGCTTCAGATTCACAGAGACCGCACTCTTATACAGGGGTGGACCAATGGGCGTGAACGGCTTGTTCGAGCTGAGGTTGAACGTCAGACCCGGGTCCTTCGCGAGATCGTATCCCCCTGGGAACGTGACGCCCTTGGGCGTGGCGGTGCCGTCACCAGTGACCTTGAAGTTGAAGCATGCCATGTAAAACTGAGGTCCGATTGGCGACCATTCGAAACCAGGGGTGGTGGCCACAGAGAAGTGCAGGGCCATGAGCTATGTTGATCGAGTTAGCCACACAGGCATACATTTGGCGGGTTGATATCGGTTATAATAACTTACCTCCTGGCGAAGCACATACGTCCCCGCCTTGATATCGGCCGGGATCGTGGCGGTCCAGCTCCCGTTGGTATTATCCATCATGCGGACGTTGGCCCAGACCCCCTTGTCGTCGACGGTATCCTCGGTGATCTTGAAGAACTCGAGCTTGTTGACGTCGACTTTTGCCACGTCGCCTTCGTAAGGGGCCAGCCAGGCCGTGATGGGACCCTTGTGGCTGTACAGCCAGCGGGACCAGTGGAAGGTGATGCTGCTGCCGGCCCGGACCTCGGCAATGGCCCCGGGAGGCGTAGGGCCGACGTTGCACGCAAGTTCGGCACCGTTGACGTTAAAGATCGGGTTGACGCCACCGCCGCCAAAGGCAATGCGAGCTGGCTTGGGCGTCACTAGCGGGTCGATGTAGACATCCCAGCCGGGATAGCTGGATGATAAAAATGTCAGCACAGATTCACAGAAAATTGCAACTCCACCTCCTGGCAACGTACATGGTATTGTCCGCATCGATGCGATACACATAGCCATGTGCAGCGGCGTGGCCTGCAAGGGCCAAGACGAGGCCGGCGGTAAGTGACTTCATGATGAAGTGGGCGAGATGGTCAACACCAAGAGATTGAATTGTGCAGTGACATTTGGCGCCCAGCTTGCCGAGTCTTATACGTCCCAGCCAGTCCCAGCTGCTGCAAGCGGATCTCACCTGGCCATATTAGCCGGCATCTGCATTTCAATCAAAAACGCCCGGCCCTGTGAAATTCGTTTGTTGTGCCATCAAATGACGAAACAAATGCTTTGCACAACGGCAACAAACGCGGGGCTAACTTACAAGCGGTGGCGACGCACTGGAGCTGCGATATTGGCCGCGTGTATAAACACCCCGAACACGCTCTTTTCCCCCACATCCGCGCTCCCCCACAATCCCGATCCCAATTTAAAGGTAAATGGAGTTATGGCTGATTGGGGCGGCGGCACCGCGATTGGCCCAGGCGGCATGTCCACCCGGCACTCTGTCAAGCTTCATGCACCCCACCACGACCCGAACGGGTGGGGCCGACGGCTCCCGCGGGTGGAGGTTTCAATTCGAAATCAATATTCTTTATTAGGGGGTTCCGGGTAGCCAGAAACACGGTCGTCAACTCATGGCACCGGAGGGCAGCCAGATGCAGAGGCGAGAAGTCCGTGTCTCGATTACACCTCGACACCCTTCCCCACAATCTCAATGCTTGACCTGTCCTAATGGCCCCCGCCGAGCCGATACCGATGCATATCGATAGTTAGCTCTCTGCACATCGGCACTATGCCGATCTGGCTACCCGGGAATCGGAGAGGCAATTAGAGCAACTATGGAATTCCGAGGAAGAAATTCACCTAGGTACCCAGGTACCCAGGTGTCCGCCTTAGGGAGGTAGGCAGGGTTGGGATTTGATGTTTAGAACTATCCCAGTTAGAACGGTTCTAGGGACACCTTACAACCAGTGGCCGATTGGTAATTTGTCAACCTTTCGACTGAGTCAGTGCCAGGCCCAGGAACGAATTTCTCCCAACTAGCAGGGCTTAAATTTAAGTCGTAGTAAGTTCTCAGTATAGAAAGGAAGATTCTAATAACTTGCCCAGCTAAACCAGCCTCGCCACCCCCAACTCAGGCCACCACCCCCTCAAATCAAAAGTCTTCTTCCACCCATCCAAATTCCCCTCAAGCTCCCCTACCGCCTCAGCCTCAAACAGCCAGAACCCCACCGCCGGCCTCGCCACCCTCTCCAGCTCCTCGTCCGTCTCAACCGGAACCTTCGCATACCGCTTGAACCACAACTCCCGCTCCACCTGCGACCGCTTCCACGATGCATCCTCCTCCCTCAAATATCTCTCCGCCGTCTCGGCATCAACCACCCCCTCCCTATAAGCCTCGGCTTCATGCGCAAACAGCACCCTCTCCCTGACTGGCTTGGGCGGAACGATCCCCAAAGCCCTAAGAACCTCCCGCCACTGCGCCCTCATCCCCCTTGGATCCTTCCACCCCAGGACATACTGCAAATCCTTCTCCACCTGCGTTGCGTCCCGTGGGTCCCGCCCATACAGGTCGAATGAGGATGTGAGTGGCTTCAGCGGCATGGAGTGGTTGAAGCGGATTCCAGCATCGGGGAAGCCGAGGAGGGGGCCGAGGATGGGTCGGCCGAGGGGGGAGTGGATTGTCCAGATTAGGTCGGTTAGGTTGGTGAGGGTGTTGGTGAGGGTTGCTTTGAAATGGGCGGGGATGTCGTCGTGACTGGGGGGTGATAAGACAGAGTGGATGGCGGCGGTGCTGTTGGGGTCGAGAGCGAGGCGGAGGAGTCCGATGTGGTGTGGGTCGTGGGACTTGAGGTCGTGGAGGAAGGGGACGAAGGTGTGCTGGGCGGGGTGGGTGATGTGGAGATGGAGGATGTCGTGTTCGGGGTTGAGGTAGAGGGGGGATGTAACTGGGGCCTTGTTGGGGCCGGTGGGAAAGATGCAGGGGATGTAGATGCGGTAGAATGAGAGGGCGAAGTGGCGGGCCTCGCGGTTCACACGGAGGAGCTTGCTGTGCAGCTGGAAGTGGCTTCGGACCGAGACCTGGTACTCGTGCTGGCTTCCTTCTTCGTCGGGGGCTATTTCGAGTTCAATTAGTCGCTGCTTTGAAATGGCTTGCTTCCAGATCTGGAGCCGCAGCTCGGTCGGCAGGCATGAGAAAAGCGTGAATACTGCTTTGTCCGCGGGCGAGCGGTGATGGTAACTGTTGATCATGTGTAAATGGTGAGGGGTGGCCATCATGGCGGCATAGACTGGTTCGTGGGTAAGAGATGACAAGATGACAAGATGATGAGGTGAGGAAGGTTATAGTCGGCTGACCGGAGACAGGATCATTGTGTTTCCGAGGCTTGGAATGCGAGCGTTTCTGTCTGCGCCACACACCTATCATCACCTGCGGATATGCAGAGTTCGGATAGACGCGGTCTAGAGCTACTATTCCCGCAGAATTTACCTAAAGACCGTGCAAATGCTGGCCCGCCCGTCGGATATTTGTCCGCAGCCAGTGGCCCGCGGTGTTGATCCTACAGGAGTGCATCGGTCTCAAGGTTAGGTTCATCGGATTCAGAGAATCCCTCGACCCCAGTTGCCGACAACAGGCCCAGTTTGGCAATTTCAGGCTTTAAAACTCACCCATTGCTCCTTTGGTGAGCTTATGAACGATATATCCCTCGGTGATAGTGCTTGGTTAGCAACAGATGATGGAACATCGCCACTGAGCGAATGCTCTACACACCACAACATCGCGATGATGGGCTGGATTACCAGAGACCTTGGGGCTGACCGTCACGTCTGAGTTGCTCAAGGGGCAGTCTTACAGCTTAAATACTCGCGCATTCCCACCTTGTCCATTCAAGTAGGCCGAGTCCATTAGCACTTGCTCCCATTCCCAGTTTCCCCTATTCCATTCATCAGCTTCCACACTCTCAGTAACATCCGTCCCCATAAGTCCAATTGTGACGACTCCAAAATGCGCCTTATCGCCGGCCTCCCCGCCGCTTTGGTAACCCTCCTCCTGGCAACTTCAGCTGTTGGAAGGGCCACACATTTCGACGATGAAAACCAAATTGTCTTGTACGCACTCCCCAACTGCAGCAATGAACATTCCTTCCAAGTCATAACTCCTAATCCCCCACAGCAGTACCGATGACTCGGCCCCTATCGAGGCATATGGCCCTGCTCTGCTCGGCCCGGACCCCGGCAAAAACAAGAAGCGCGCCGAGTACTTCAAGTGGTGCGGCAAGCCGCACGTCATCAAGAAGCCTACGCCCAAGCCCGCCCCAGTGAAGCCTGCTCCGGGCAAACCTCCAGCTAAACCCCCCGTCAAGCCCCCTCCGAAGAAGGGCAAGGGCAAGAACGTCATCACAGTCGAAGACGACGGAAACGAAGTCATCGTCCACGTCTCCCACGCCGCGCAAGACGACTCGGATTCTATCCCGGACAATGACTCCATCTCAGCCACAGCCATAGTCGACGTCCGCCCCGGAACTTTCGGGCAGGCCAAAGGCCCCACCGACGGCGTGCGCTCCGGCTCCTTCGGCACCTGCGTCGGCTTCGCCGTCAAAGGCACCGCCGGCACAGCAGGCGCAAGCGACATGTTCATCCTGCACATGCTCACCGACAACTGGCAGCACATGCGCGAGCAGTACAATGCTTTTGCGAATGCCGTCGACCTGTCCAATTTGAGTGGGAAGCAGGGGGTGATGTACACGGTGGATACGCGGGCGAGTAATACGGAGTTGGAGGATGTGGATGTCGCTGCGGAGGCGAGCGCGGCGGAGTCGGACTATGCGAGGTTGTTTAATACGTTCCAGTTGTTGGTGCCGGGGGCGAGGCGCAAGTATCATGGGTATGCGAGTGCGGGGACTTTGACTGTTCAGGGGGGCGCGAGTGGGATTGTGGCGAGCCCTGATACATGATGGGAGGCTGCATGGGGTTGGATCTGGGTAGGTTGTCATAATGTATTGTCGTTTCCATATAATCGTGTGGGGTCTAGGGAGTCTGCGACTTTGCGTATCAGAAGCTAGAGTTCGGTAAATGGGCTGTACCAGGAGGTGTCCGCTAAACAGGTGGCTATCTCACTTCGTTGTGAAAACTTGCAATGTTGTGATTGGAGGCCAATTTCTTGCCGTATGACTGACATCTTCCATGTCCTCAGGCGAAGCGGTCGAGTAAAAGGCATTCTACACAGCGGCAGTCTGTGTTGCAAAACCGGGATCAACACTACAATTCGCCCGGTCAGAGAACCCGCCAGAGGTGGGTGACCGGCGAATAAATTGGCTTGGCCGAAGCGCGCCAGTAGAATGTAAACGCATTGATCCCTTCGGGGGGCCGCTCCCCGCATCACAGATCAATCGCTTTCACCGTCGCGTCGAGCATTGGCAACTCTTTTCTTCAGTGGAGGAAAAACCTCTTGGCGATTTAGCCTTGGCTAAACTTGAAAAGGTAGCAGGCATGCATTCGCCTGCTGTCCATCTTTTCGCCATTATTCCGATATTCGGGTCCCGTGGGTCCGGGGAGGAACTGCCGGAAAAGCACGCCGACAACATTAAAAGGGGTCCTCGACGCGGCCCTTGGCATACCCTCGGAACTCCTCTCTATGCGCTCTTCCTGGCCAGCCCGGCCCTCAACAACATCACCATGGGACCTTTTTCGACCAACAGCAACCTGCTGTCGGCGGGTATTGCGCTGCTCGCAGCGTCAACTGTCGTAGCGCAGAACACAACTTGCAATCTCCCCACGACTTACAAATGGACCTCGTCTGGGGCGCTCACGCAGCCAAAGTCAGGATGGGCATCGCTCAAGGATTTTACGGCCACCATGTACCAGGGCAAATACCTCGTGTACGCCAGCAACGTCGCCGGCTCAACCTACGGCTCCATGGCCTTCGGCCTCTTCGCCAACTGGACTGACATGGCGAAGGCCCCGCAGAACGGCACGCCCTTTGCCGCCGTCGCGCCGACCATCTTCTACTTCGCTCCCAAGGACGTCTGGATTATCTGCTACCAGTGGGGGCCGACATCCTTCACGTACCGAACATCGAAAGATCCCTCCAATGTCAACGGCTGGGGCGCTGCGCAGGCCCTCTACTCCGGCAAGATCACCGGGTCCAGCACCGGTGTCATCGACCAGACCGTGATCGGCGATAGCAAAAACATGTACCTGTTTTTCGCCGGCGACAACGGCAAGATTTACCGGGCTAGCATGCCGATCGGCAACTTCCCTGGCAATTTTGGCACAAACGCAGCCACCATCATGAGCGACTCGACCAACAACCTTTTCGAAGCCGTCCAAGTCTACACCCTCCAGGGCCAGAAGAACAAATACCTCATGATCGTCGAGGCTATCGGCAGTGGAGGCCGCTACTTCCGCTCTTTCACAGCCACGAGCCTCGATGGCACTTGGACTGCTAATGCCGCAACCGAGAGCAACCCATTTGCTGGCAAGAAAAATAGTGGTGCTACCTGGAGTAATGACATCAGCCATGGAGACCTTGTCCGCGCCAACCCTGACCAGACTTTCACTGTCGACCCTTGTCACTTGCAGTTGCTTTATCAGGGCAAAGCACCGGGCGCTGGTGGGGAGTACGACAAGCTTCCTTGGAGGCCGGGCGTGCTTACGCTGCAAAAATAGGATGGGACCAGGGAATGACACTGGTGGCGGAGGGAATGCTAGGGTTTGCGAGGAATCAGTTGAGAGCCAGCTGCATGTTGAAAAGAAGAACTATGCATATCTAACCAGCTACTCTGTATTCTGCCAAACCGTAGAATTGAAGTCGATAGTACCATTTTACACTTTTATCTCCTAATGCCTGGCCAGCAGGCGCTTACTATCCAATCAATATTCGAGTTGTATTGCCAGTCCTAACACACGAGCGCAAACCAAGCCCGCTCGCTCCCCTCAAGTCTCGAACCCAACATCACACAACCTCCACATCCACTCTTCCTGTGGGCTTTTTCGTCCACCCCTTAACCAACCTCACCATCTTCGCCAACGGCAACCCAGGCACTCTTGTTTTCCCATCCTTCCCTTTATCCTTCGTTCCTGTCCCTTGGTCTTTTTTCGACCCCGCTCCCAACACTCCCTTGGAGGGAGAACTCGCGGGAAACGCACCGCCAGTCGAAGCAGTAACCCTCCCCGTAAAGAGGGGGCCCAGGAGAGCAGCCTGGTCTCGCACCGTCAGTCGTGCTGCGAGATCTTCGAGGGACGGGGTAGGAAGGCCCTCTTGTCCCAGAAGCCAGGCAAGTTCGGCGAGACGAACGAGGTCGCCGCCGGCAGCGAAGAAGGAGGTGTCGTCGCTGATGTCGAGGTCTGCTGCGGCTGCGTGCTGTGTTTCCTCTGCGCCTGTGTGTGGAAACGTGGATGGCAACAGGACCCTTTTCCAGGCTGATTTGATGAGCGCGACAAGCTCGGGGATGATGGGATAATCGGAGGGTGATGTTGAGCTGGTATCGACCCTTGTGCTGGCTGGGAGGAATAGGTCTTGATGCGGTAACGTTGTCTGCTGTTGACCCAACTCAGATCCAGATGAGGGCACCTGCACCTCGGCGTCCGGCTCCCTTGCAAACCGCTCGGCGGTCTCACACAGCAAATCCAGCGCCCGCTGCGCAAGTTCCCTCGTCACTCTGCCCCCTTCAGCAAAGCTGACCATGACTTCGTGCATTTCCCCTTCTTTCTTCTCTTGTTTTCCAAACCCACCCCGGGAGAAACCTTCGCCCTTCTCAACCGCCTTGCCCTTCTCCTCCGTCGCCCGGGCCAAGGGCTGCGCAAACACAGAGAGGTCTGCGAAGTCGCCTCCCCCTTCGGTCGCACAACCCACTCGGTACTCCACGCCTCCGATGGTCAGACTGTCCAAAGCGTCCAGACTACCATTTTGGTATTGTACGACAGTGGAGAAGTAGCAACCGGACGCCCAGTCGGTGCAGTGGCGAATGATCTCGCGGAAGCCGAGGACCTCGTGCGGCATGTCGGCCACTTGTTGGGCCTGTATGCCGTGCATAAGTTGGCGGACTGTCAGTACTCCACTGCAATTGCCGTCCTCGTCCTTGCTGCGTGAACCAAAGCACACCCGCACCGGCACCAAGTTGAGGCAGGGCCCAACGATGGCCTCGACGCCCGACACTGAAGACACATTGCGTCCCGAGATGGTGTGTCCAAAAACGACATCATCTGACCCCGACAGATGGCCCAATACACGCGCCCACGCAGCTTTGATTACCGTCGCTGGCGTAAGTTGGCTGTTTCCGACCGTCGGCAGCCACACTTTCTCTTTCAGTATAGTCGTCGGTAGCGAAGTTACCCCCTCCACACCCAGTCTATCCTCGCCTTTGGTAGCTGTTGTCGCTGCTGTCGCAATCTCCGTCATTCGCGACCCCTTTAGCAGGGAGCTCCAATGGCGATAATGCTCCGACCTCAGCGTCCCCGCCGACGCGCGCAAGTAGTTGGCAAACAAAGGCGGTGCGGGAATGCCCCTCCCTTGATACGCTTCCCTAAGCGCGGACCAAATCCGATGCAGACAGACCCCGTCATACTGCGCATGGGAAATCCGCAGCAGCAGTCTGTGCCGCGCACTGCGCTGATGCATCAAGACTGTAAACCCCAGAAGCGACTCCCCCAACTTGGGTGTGTTGGCTGCCTCCCGCTCTTCAGCCTGCAAGTCCTGCGTAAAAGTCTCGAAATTGTCGTCTTCCAGCTTCACCACGCGAAATGAAGGCCGCAAGGACCGCAGAACAACCTGCAGGAAGCGACCCCCTGACGGGATAAACACGGTCCGCAGGATATCAAAGGCCTGGACCACCTGAAACCAGGCGCTGCGCAGCCGGGACACGTTCAGCGCGCCGCACCCCTCGAGGTAGAAGTAGTTGAGCATCCATCGCGATGAGAGCAAGGCGCCTGTCACGGCAAGGGACTGGAAGTCGGTTGCGGGGAGAACGTCGGCCAAGCCGCCGCGGAAGACACCGACGTGCGGGACGACGTTGGTTTGGAGGAAGAAATCGACGTTTGATGCGGCCAGCAGAGAAAAGCGCTCGTAGAGGTCTGTCTCTGAGTCGTTTCTGGCCTGAAGGTGCCTGCCAGTCAGTGTTGCAGTCATGACAAGGTCTCCTTTTCCGTTGGGTCGAGTTTGCGAGTCCGACCGAATGGATTCCGTGACGAGCGTGAGCAAGGCGTGGAATGTCGGGTTCCGGAAAACATCGGCCACGTTGAGCTGCACCCCTTGATCTCGAGCCTCGCCGGCAAACTTCATGGCCAGGATGCTATCTCCGCCGAGATCAAAGAAGCTGTCGTCTTCAGAAACGGGAAGGTCGGGCGGCAGGTTGAGCATGGTGCGCCATAGGCTGAGCATGATCCCTCGAATGGTTTGTGTTGTCGGGAGGCCAGGATCCGCAAATACCTCGGCCATGGCCGTCGCCGGCTCGGTTGGTTCCGAGTTAAAGACTGTCGAGTTCGAACCGGAGCCGGTCCCAATCTCACTCGAAGTGCGAGACGAAGGCGCCAAGTCGCTGGTAGACGACTCACTGACGGTGCTGTGAGCACCTCGTTGAACCGTCGCGGTAGCAGGGGCGATTGCTTTCGTCGCATGCGAAATCTTGTCCGGCAAACTGTGAGATGTTCCATCAATCCGTGCGTCGAGATCGTCAACGGACAGTGCCCGCTCCTCGATGAACCCGGCCAACACCTGGGCCATGGTATTTGCCACCTCTCTGGCCTGGTCATCGCCAAGATGATCTGACCAGTAGCGCAAAACCACCCCCTCAGTACCCTTTGACGTGTCGACGTTGACAGTAACAGCATACTGGAAATCTGTCAGCCAATGTAATGCACCTAAAGGGGGATATATAGGAAAGTACTCACCTCGCTCGGATCGTGTGCCTCTTCCATCTCAAATACCAATCCCTCCTCTTCTGACCCCTCCGCTCCCGTATCCCCTGTCCCCATGTGGTTCTGGATAGAAATCGAGGTGTTGTAGAGTGCTTTGCCCGCCAGGCCCAACTCGTGCTGCACACTCGCTAGCGAGCATCGCCGGTACTGTGCATTCTGGAGGTGGCGGTCCTGCGCACTCGTCAAGATATCCTCGAGGCTGGCCTCGCCTGAGACAATGCTGCGGAAGCACAACATGTTGATCAAAGTCCCAACGGTCTGGTCGATATCCTTGACAGGCGCGTCTCGATCCGTGGTGAGATACCCAAAGCTCGTGTCGTCCGACGCTGTGTATTTCCGCAGCACAATGGCCCAGGCGGCGTGCATGACATTCGCCAGCGTCACATGGGTTTGCTCGGATAGACGTCGCAACTCAGCGAACCGACTAAAGTGCATGTCGACGGCTCGTAGAGCGCGCGTGCCTTTGGAGCTGGCTTCCGGACTGAGCTTGGGGAAGTAGCAGGGCGCGACGCCCTTCAAGTGGCCACGCCAATACTCCTTGTCGTTTCTGGCTGTTGAGGTGGAATAGCGGATGTAGTCGCTGTACAGCGGACCGGGAGTATCGTCGAGGGTGCCTGCGTACGCCCGTGTCAACTCGTCAATGATGATGGCGAGCGATCCGCCGTCGAGAACGGCGTGGTTGGCGTTGAGTCGCATTAATATCCAGCCGGGTCCAGGACCACACGTTATTGTGAGTTTGTGCGGAAGGCGCGGTTTCCTCTCGCTACTGTTGGAAAGTTGCGTCTGCTTCTCATCCTCTTCTATGTCACCCTGGAGGATCTTCACCTCGCAGTCAACACCCTCCAAAACCACCTGATCAAAAACGCTGCCGCGCTGGATGCCTTCCACAAAAACGGTACGCAGCGCGGCATGGCGGCCTACCACGTGTTTCCACGCCCTCGCCAGCTGCTCGGGATCCACAGGACCGCCCGCATGGCTGACTCGGTAAACGGCGCGAACTTGGTAGGCCCCGGGATCGCGGAGTTGGCTGATGAGCATGCCCTCTTGCACTGGCGTGCATGGGTACATGTCCTGAATCTGAGCCGCCGAAAAGTCAATGCCCGCCCGGGGTAGAACCCTTGATGTCAAAGTATGCAGATCCTCATATGTCAATGACAACAGCGGATAGTCGCTGAGCGTGGGTTGGGGAGCAAGGTCCAAAAGAGCATGAACCACGGACTCAAGTGTCTGTCTGCATTTGCCGATCCACCTCTTGATGTCAGGGACGCGCTCGAGGCTCTTGTCAAACATGAAGCTGAACTGGAGCGCGTTGTTGGTGACCACGGCGGATATCTCAAACAAAGCCAGTCTCGTTGTCTTGGGACCCACATCGGCCACGGCACCATCAATTTCGATGGTCTGAAGCGGTGAATCAGACTCGACCTCTGGGTCAGAGTTGCCAACGCCACCACCAAGATAGTTG
>Ga0247770_1001079_pt1 | contig 23496 bp, 22 predicted proteins | sample UWRJL136409B6_FD_179943 | JGI IMG/M metagenome (GOLD analysis project Ga0247770, IMG submission 179943) | Plant litter microbial communities from Arlington Agricultural Research Station in Wisconsin, United States - UWRJ-L136-409B-6 | ecosystem: Environmental > Terrestrial > Plant litter >... | reverse complement strand
GGGAGGTAAGGTAAGGTGGTGTGGGGGGTAGGTGACGGGTTGGGGGCGAGAGTGTGATGTTGAGGGGGAGATAGGATAGGGGGCGGGGTAAGTAAACATACACCTAGGACCACCCGGCGGACTGAGCCCGCTCCCTCGGCGACTAGGATCGCTGAGGTGGGGGATCGGGGGTCGATCACGGCGGCGAGGATCTTGGACTTGAGCTGGATGGGGTTGCCATATTTGTTGCCGGCTTTGGCGGCTCGCCGCTGCCGAGTTTGCTGCTCGGCGCTAGAAGTGAGATGGTGTGTTAGTAATAGTAGTAGTTATGAGTTTGTAAAGCTTGTTTCACTCACTCGGTCTCGAAAAAGCGGCCGGGGTCTGAGGTCTGCATTTTGGTGAGAGTTGCTGATTTTCGTGGCTGCGGCCCAACCTTGGATTTTTGTGAGGTTGTCACCCCTTTTTATATGTCTTATCCGTTTATTTGTCCGGGGCCATTTCACCGCTGCCTGGCAAGTATCTGGATTAGTATTTCCTTTTGTCGTTGCCTCGAGAGCGGTTTGTTAGTGCCTGACAAATGCGATGCCGGCCTGTCGGGTGTCTGCAACTGGCGGGGTTGTTTGCGAGGGGTTGAGGTGTGGTGGGGCTGCGTTCAGGGGGGCAATTGGATGTAAATTGAAACGCGCTCCAACGCGTCTCCCAGCAAGAAACCGCGCCGCAAACTAGACTCGAATTCCCGATCCACGGGGAGCAGACTCAACAGCCACGCCGACGATACCAGATCATGACAGCTTGAAACGACGGTGGATTCTTGCTTGTGAACACCCAATTGACCGCGATGGCATCCCTTATCGCCTCCCGGCCGCGACCGCGCCCGGCGCACACTCAAGGAGCGACGCATTGCGCATACACGCCCGATGGCTCAAAGCTGGTCACTGTCGGCTCCAACAACACCATCCGTCTGTACAAGACGGGCTCTGACGGCGAGCCCGACAATGTGGACGAGTGCCAGGAGCAGAATCTGTGCGTGTCCGCCAGCAACGACTTTTTCGTCGCCGGCTCCGAAGATGGCACCGTGAGCCTGTACACCCTCGAAAACAAGATGTTTGACCGCTTCTTGCTGCGGACCTCGCTGCCTGTGCGCGATGTTGCTCTGTCTCCCGACGGAAAGTGGTGTGCCGTGGCCAGTGACGAGCTGACGGTCAAGCTCGTCCGCGTCGATGATAGCTCCCAGCTGCGAACCCTTAAAGACCACCAGAAACCGACAAAACATCTCTCTTTCGATCCAAAGGGGAGCCTCCTCGCACTGTCCTGTACCGATGGCGTGGTGTATATCTACTCGTTGACTGCCGAGCACCCGGAGCTCATCCGAAAGGTGGACGCTGTCATCGGCCGGAACGAAACCGACTCGGAAGCCTCTTCCGTGGTGGCCTGGCACCCAGATGGGAGGGCCTTTGCAGCCCCTATGCCTACAAAGGATATACAAGTTGTGTCCAAGAATGACTGGGAGAAGCAAAGGGTCTTCGCCAACGGGCACGAGGGGGATATCACAGCTCTTGCGTGGTCTCCGAACGGCGCACTGCTGGCCTCTGCTGGGAAGGACAAGAAGCTGCTGATCTGGTCCACCAAGGACCAGAGCGTTGTAGCCAGATACGAATATCCGAACGTAATGGATATCGCCTGGCACCCGACCAATAATCTGGTGTCCTTCACGACGACAAATGGCGAGGTCTTCATCTGCCCGGACTTTGTGTCGGAACAGTTTTTGTCTATGCTGAGGCTGCCCAAGCAACCGGCACCCTTTATCCACGATCCCCTCGCCGAAATTTCTGCCAATGGACGGAAACCCGAGGCCAATGGCCACAAACCGCTGGCTACCCGCCCGCGGAGGGACTCGCTAGACAGTCTCGATGATCTGTTGGACGACAACTATGGTGATCTTGATGACTTTGTCGTCGACGACGACGGTGCTGGTTACGCCCTCAACCCAGGCAAGAAGCGTCCGGCAGAGGACGATGCCATCTTCGGAGCCCACCCTGCCAAGCGCAGCGCTTACTTCCAAGCCGTGCACCACGAGTCTTTCCAACCGGGCTCAACACCGTGGCGCGGGAATCGCAAATACCTGGCCCTGAACTTGATCGGCTTCGTTTGGACAGTGGACCAAGACTCACACAATACTGTTACAGTGGAATTCTACGACCACGAGTTCCACCGCGATTTCCATTTCACCGACACATTTCTCTACGACAAAGCTTGTCTGAACGATAATGGCGCCCTTTTCTCATGCCCTCCCAAAGATAAAAGCCCAGCAGTGGTTTTCTACCGCCCCCATGAGACTTGGACGCAGCGAAATGACTGGCGGATTCGTCTTCCCAGAGGGGAGGCTGTCCTTGCAATGTCGCTTAGCGACTCTTTTGTCACAGTGACGACCACAGCAAACTACGTCAGGGTCTACACCCTGTTTGGTATCCCCTTTCGGGTGTATAGACCCAAGAGTACACCCATCGTGACGTGTGCCAGCTGGCGGGACTATGTCCTCACGATGGGCAACGGACCCGTCGGTGCAGACGGGACATCCAAACTTCTCTACACCATCCAGAACATCAAGCGCGATGAGATTTGCCAGAACGAGGACACAGTAGCGCTCCCTGAAGGCGTTACACTGACGAGTGTTTTCTTCTCCGACAATGGGGTAAGCTCACTGCATCCCTCATCCTCACCACAACCTTGCTAACAACACCAGGACCCCTGCATCTACGACTCTACCGGCACACTGCTGACCCTCCTACACTGGCGGCGCCCCGCACAAGCAACGTGGATCCCACTGCTCAACACCAAACTCCTCCCGCGTCTTGCATCCGGCCGCAAGAAGGAGACGTACTTTCCCATCGCCGTCGCAGACAACAAATTCCACTGCATCATCCTCAAAGGCGGCGACCAATACCCCTATTTCCCGCGTCCCCTCCTCTCCGAATTCGACTTCTCCATCCCGCTCACCTCCGCGCCACAACGCAGCAAGAAGACCAAGAAAACGAAGAAGGACGACCTCTTTGGCGAGCTGGACGGCGACGACGTCGACATGGACGAGGAATCCTCGGAAGACGATGTCGACGCAGAGGACGACGATGCCGACGGTGACGGCGTCTCTAAAGAGTCCCGCAACCTCGAGCAGAACTACCTTCTCAAGGGTCTGCAGGCCGCGCAGATGGCTGATCTTGTTGATGCCACTACATCGACGGCCGGTCAGCGGGCTGCGCTTTCTAGACTTGAGCTCGACATCGATAAGACGCTACTGCAGCTACTGGCTATCGAGTGTCGCGAGGGCGAAGAGCGCGGTATGCGTGCTCTGGAGGTCGTGAGTCTCCTGCGCGACAGGTCTGGTAAGATGGTTGAGGCCGCAGGCAAGATTGCTGAGCGGTATGGGCGGACGATCTTGGGGGAGAAGATCCGCGAGGTCGGGGAGAAGAAGATTGGCGGGGGGTTTGGAGATGATGATGAAGATGATGACTTTTGATTGTTACTACGACTATGTTGATGATCTACGTGTTTGTGGTGATGCTGTTGGAACAAGACACGATGTGGGATGTGGAGGATGGAGACTGGATATGAAGCAATGCTAAGACGGAGAGGTAATGGGAGGGTGTGTTTCCTAACCCTTCGCCCCCGCTTGTTTTGTTTGGACTACGCATCACATCTCCCAGGGGATTGTTTGTTTCTAAGCTATTTGTACACTTCTTTTCAAAGGTATCTTTTTTTACATCCCACGTTATGTGTTAGGCTGTCGTCGGAAAATGGCATTAATGATGTTCGTTGGGCACGGCATGAGTTAGGATGGAGCACGCTTTGTTTCCGGGTTACAACTCCGGTAGTTGCTACCGGAGGAAGGCATGGCATGAAAATGATTCAACAAGATAAGATCTGCTTGTATACAAACGATGCGCATTGCGTTTTTGTTCCACCGTTTCTTCATGCCGTGTACTGGCCGTGCCGGGAACCGGGAATGCGGAGCGCCCCTTTTTGGCCTTGTCCGCAACTGACGACTAGAAGTTGCGCGCGAGGCCTACAATCCCGCCTACCCGCTTCTAGCAATCATTCAGCATCGCGAGTGAATTTTTTCCTCAAAACAAAAAGCTGCAACCTAGAATTGGCTCCCTCGCCTGAGCTGCATCCCATTCTTGGTTATGTAGCAGCCTGAACCTGAACTGACGATCGCCTCCACTAATGCAAGGCAGGTAGTTAGCTCCCGCGGGTTGCCTCCATCTTCAGCTGCCTTTGTGTAGGTAGGTACGCAGCCCACAACCAACCAGCCGACCTCACACGCAGGTAATTGACGACAACGACAGGACAAAAAAGGGGGAGGGGGGGCGAACAGGTTCAAGTCTAAGTCTAAGGGATTATCACGATCGAATCACAGGCATTGCTCATAACCTCCCTCTGCAGGAGGGAAAGCGTGCCAAAATAAGCTCACATCGAGCTACCTACCAAGGCGGACACTCAGGCAGGTAAGGTAAGGTAGGTAGCCAGCACATTCAATCGACCTCCAATCGACCTCAACTTGGCCTCCGATCAACCTCGAATTTGCCCCCTCCCTTTGCCCTCCCTTACCCTCCCTTTACCCTCGCCGCCCTCGCCTGTCAGAACCAGAACCAGAACCACAGCCCATTCCCATCCCCCATCAGAAACAGCCAAGCCAACCACGATCCCACGCGCTCTCAGCTAGCGTCCAGATCGGTAGGGTTCAGCGTGGTTCAGATCAGTTCGGTTCGGTTCAGCAGCTCAGCTCACTCCCACCGCCTCGCCTGACGGGCGGCTAGGACAGGACGGGGCAGGGGATGAAATGGAAGGGTGACCGGGAAGCGGGAGACAAGGCGTGTTACACCATACTCACTCGCTCCTGACACACTACCTGGCTTGAACGCGAGCAGGGCAAGGGAGGGCTCACTGTCACTGACATGGTATGATGGCGGTGGGTTGCAGGTCACGGGTTAGTATTGCCACGAATGTAGACACCGACAGACCGCCGGCGGCGAAGAAGAGGAATAACAGGCGAGACGAGCATACTCAACGTCTCAGCTGAGAATCCCCATCTCCGCGTAGCCTCAAGCGAATGCCCTTCTGGGGGCGACATACAGGGAATAACCACCTACGTCACGCACCGCTTCTTTCCAGTGCTAGACCCTCTCACGGGTTTATTATTATTATTTTATTTGCATTTCGGAAAAGTGACCCGAGGCATGAAGCCGAGCAAAAACACTCCGTCCACATGGACATCCTTGCCCATCGTGGCCGTGACTTAGACACCCAAGGTTCTCGCCAGCCGCCCGAACTAAATGTGTCTGTCCCGATGAGTTGATCTTGTCAATGCAAAAGAGCTACTGGCAGCACTGGCTACTAGGACGCATGACGTTGTATTCGCAGCCCCCAACACATCCCGTTCGAACCTCCCCAAGGCTGGCTCGAATGAAAATTCTCACAAAGCATGAATATAAAATGTTTCCGACTCGCCCGAGCCCGCAGCGATCGATCCGTATTCCATACCTGGCGGTACTTAGTGGAAGAAAGGGCTGGAGTGGTCCAAGACAGCCGGAACAGCATCCGAACAACAGCCCCAACATTCGATATATAAGACAGAAAAAAGGCATGGCGCAGATTTGATGGTAGGACAAGACTCAGCCGGTAACTGGGTTGGCAAGGATGGGTGCTCTAGGCAAAAGCCAAGCCTTTTTTCTCTCTCTCTCTTTCTCAGTGTTCTTCCCGACAGTCAGTGGTTGTCCAGAGAAAGCCTCGTATGAGGGACAGTTTAGGCAGGTGGCCCGTTGAGCGATGTTAACCAGATACCTTCTCGAGCAGGCAGCCAAACTCGGCAACCACAACGGAGCCGGAAGGGCGCTGCAGTCAGAGTCGGTCAAACTATTTTCTCGGATGCATTCCGGAGGTGAGAACGGATAGTTGTTCGGCCTCGCATCCGATTTCAGCGGTGTAAGAGAGAGACAAGCCCTTGGCTTGCTATACGAACTGATGTGAGCGGCGAGCGAGGGCGCCGTTGCCGTGCAGATACCAGTTTCTGTGGCCATCATCCGACAATTGACCTCCTTGCATGTTCGAGAAAGACACTGGAAACTCGGGAAGGAAGAAGCTTGGAACAGTGACCAAGTCCGCCCTGACGAAAAAAAAAACGCAAAAGTACGGTTACAAACTGGTCGGGACTGGTGATGGGGCATGTAGCGTTGCATCAGGCAGAGCGAGTAGTATCACAACCACCGACTGACCTCCTGTCGCCTGTAAGATCACCTGCCTGACGGCACGTCAACCAAAAGAAGATCCGTCAAGACCTGAGGCAAAGGATGCTCACGGTAGGCTCCGGAGAACATTGGTGGTCGGCGCTACCCATGCTCCCACGAGGAGGGTCGCATCGCCTGCTGTTGCTGTCTCTGAGCCCAGCTCGGCAAGGGGTCGATGGGCAATGAATTACCAAAAGAGAGCCGGGAGCTATAATATACGCCGGTATAGGAAGGGTCCCCCGGCACGCCACACCGCATGGAGAAATACAGAAGCAGCTGATCATGCGTTTCGGGTTCCCATCGTGTCGAGAAGGGCAGGGTGAAACAAGCGGGCTCAGTTGATCCTCACCGGGCTCAGACCTCGACGTTGCGCGGGGCCCCGCTTCGCTCCCCGTTCTCGGCGTCGCACGCCGTGTGCTGAGTCCTCGTCGCTCGAACCAGCCGTCGCGCGTCAGCGGTTAGGCCAGCTCGGCGCCGCCTCCACGACCAGGGAACCGGAGCGGATCTGGACATCGCGCTGTCCGGTCTCAGAGCCAGCCGTACTCCAGATTCCAGGTGAGGGCGCCGGATGGCTGTGCGCTGGGAGCTTACGGGAGGGCGGAGGCCGTTTCCCCCCAAAATGACGACATCCCAACCCGCCACGGCTGAAAGACCGGATGACGAGGCCAATCGGCAGCCGAGAGTGCTGCTGCCGACCAGCGAGTGGGAGTGGGAGTGGGAGTGGGATTCACGACAGCATCGGATATTTCTGGTGGTGTCGGTCGGTGCAAGGGACGGGCTCCCTCCTCTGTGCACCTGCAGGTGAGCGCGCTGGGCAGTCGTCAAGTTCATGCATCGAGGATGTGCCAAATTCCATCGCCCAGCCCAATGGGGATGCTGCACGGCTGTCGACCCGGGGAAGCAGCCTCCATAGGCTGGGCCGACAAGCAAATCGCGGGCCCTAGAGCGGGCGACCCTATAGCGGGTGCTGCTATTGACGACCTGCTCGTCTGAGAAAGAGTAAGGGGTGTTGTAATTGGGGAAACGGCCAGTTGGGATGAAGTCGGGGACGAAATTTCAGGAGTCCTGCGTCCATCTCGCCTGCAGCCGAGCATGCCGACTTGTGACGATTGGGATTTGTTTGGATGCCATTTTCCATGCTTGCTTTTCTGTTCCAACATTCGGGTTCAGCTCTCTCGTCGGTTCGTCAGGTCGGTGACGAGAACAAAGTTCGGTACTGGTGGATCCCCAGGTCCGCCCGGCGACGCGCCTGCCGCTCGCGGTTCAGCCGATGAGCGACGCACTGAGCGAGATCTCTGGGTCCCCGGCCCATCGCGCACCAGCGCCTCAACTGGCTCGACTGCGGTTGCAGCACGCCAGGGTGCACAGCGTCGACAAGGACCATCCTTGTTTCGCAGCCGACGAAAGCTCAATTGTTGATCCCTCGCCAGGGACGAGGTCTCCAACATCGAATCGCATCCTGTCACCGTCACTGTCATTGTCACCGTCTACCAGGCCCGCTCGTCCCCTTGGGTGATTCCCGCATCGCAGCAATGCTTGATCTGCCCGCCGCATTGCGAGCCCCCAGTCTCCGAGCCAATATTCAAGAGTTTATTGCTGCTACCCGTCTCTTGGGGGCCAGCTGACCGGAGGTGTTTCCTATTGCTGCCAGGGGCTGTCGGAACACGCAGCCGTCTGTTCGTCTGAGGCGTGAAGAAACTGGAAGCTGAGGGTACACAAGGCTGTGCCGCCGTACCGCTGGACGTCCGACTGTGTACAAGTACGGCCGTCGATGGATGTGCTCTTCTTTCGTTTGGTTTGGCAAGCGAAAAAGGCTTCAAACAGGCGTGTCGTAGAACACTAACACTGATAGGCCATTGCCCATGGCGGGGATGCGGGGGCTGCCTGCCGAGCTTTGGAATCAGAACAATGCCATTCGAGATCGAGGTGGCACGCAAACTTGCCTTCACTTTCCTACTATCCATTCAGCACCGTGTCACCCGCGCTTCTCTACCCTCTGCAATAGCTTGGATTGTTAATGCTCCGCAGCAGCCTTGCTGTAATTGGCAGTTACACCACCAGGTAGATTCTGGACGTGCACACCACAAGCCGGCGCGTGCCTATAGGACCAGCAAACAAAGCAAACGACGATAACAGCTCGGTGGCAAGTTGATGTCAACTGCTGGATTCGGAAGCCGGTCTGATAGAGCGCCCTGCGTTTCTTCCCGTGCTCCCGCCCGCATTGGCAGGTCGCCCGTTTGCACCTTCTCACTCCTGTGTAGGCTCGCATCGCACATCGGCCGCACAGGTTGCCGTGTGTCAGAATCGCTCCTCCTTCCCCCGATCGAAGGTTCTTCGTACAGGAGATGGGATGGAAGCTGCGCGAGGAGCGGCTGCCGCCTTTCAGTCCTAGAGGCCCCCACGGTGCATCGTGCATCAAGGAACCTACCTAAGCTTCATCCCTAGTCCACCAGGCAGCCCGCTACTGCGAAGCTTACTGTCCGCCACCTCATTAACTGTAGCAAACAGCGTTACGGGTATGAGGAATTCGAGGCCCGCCGCCGCCAAACATTAACCACCAGCCATCCGCCATCGACAAAAGTTAAACCCCTGGCCCCCAGATGGCGCGGTGAGCTTTGTACTATTTGTTGGTACTGTACTGGCCGCGGCACCCACCCTTATGCGGCTGGCCAAAATTGAGATCTGTACGGAACTAGCTCCAGGGTCCGGCCCCTCCGCCGTTCCAAACGGGATCTTGCTGCTTTGTGCTCGGTCGTTGTGGTTGGCCTGGGCTCGACGCCGGCTCCCCTTTTCCCACCTCCGTGCGTTCGGGATGCTCTGGATTGGCCGGCTTGACAGCTCCTGGGCCCTCCTGCGCAACATTTTCCGATTTCCCAACGCCGCGAGCGCCTGGAGACTGGTCCGCCCATGGACCAATCTTCTGCTGCGGGTAGCTGACATTGCGCGCAGCGTCGCCGGCGAGAAGCGTCTGGAAGTGCAGAAGCGCACAGAACCAAGATTGCAATCTGTGATCTGGAAATTCCGTCGGGAGGCGGCGATCCATCCATGCCAGCAATCGCTGCCTCAGTCAAGCCATAAAGTTCCCCCAGATGCCAATCCTAGCAGGCCCCTGGTCAATTCCGTTTTGCTTGGCACGATTTTCTTCCTTGCCTTTGTCCCTTTCTGCCTGTGCTCTGTGACCCGTTCGCCGCGCTCTTGTCCCGTCTTTCTAGTGCTTCGATTTCCCCTATTTTCTGGTTTGCTTCCGGCGACCCGTCGACGTCTTTTCTTCCACCTGCCGCCGGCCCCACCGCTCGTGATTCGCCTGGCTCGGGGGCGACCTGTGGGCGAGGTGTCATCAGTGCTAATAAGGAGCTTCTGGAACACTGCTAGATCGCCGCTCTGCAAGACCAAACCCCAATCGAAGTCTAAAACGCCGGGGCCACATTTCACCTCATAAGTGCGCTGCCCAGGCAAGGTAACTTAGTCCGTACGTACCTGCCGCCCGCATCCGCCCAAGTTGCCATCCCTGTACCCCTCACCATTGCATTGCTCCCGAGCGGCCCCTTCACGCGCACAAGCCACTTGCTGCGACTTGCCCGCAGTGGTTCACGAAGGAGGCCCTGTGTCAAGCCTTCCGGCACGGATACAACCTGGAACCCTTCCATCCACCCATCCCTCCACCACCACTACGACGCCCCCCCTTCCACCTGAGGTGTGCTGGACTCGACAATTGCAACTGTGGGTGCGCCAGCAGACCCCCTTGGCCTGAAAAGCCTCCCTCCCCCGGATCGCCCCCAGTCCTGCCAATCAGCCAGCCTGCGCAGGTCACTTTAGCCCCGAGTCCTTGCGCCACCAGGAATCAAAGAGACAAAATAGAACACCTTCCGCTCCACCTGTCCGGTCCTCAGACCTGCTCTTCTCCCCACAGACCTACTGGACCGATTGCAGACAAGCCCTTCACGGAGCCGGCCGACTACGAAGGACGATTATCGGAACGATTTCTGCTGCGCGCGTTCTAAGGCCACTGCTCGCCGAGTTTCTTTGACGAAAGCGCTGTGTTGAAGGGAGCTGCTCGGAACGGGGTCCATGTCAGGAGCTACGGGGGGTTGCAAGGAACGAACAACATCGCGAATCAAGGCATATTCGGCGCCCCAGATCCCGAATCAACAATAACAGACGACTGACTCTTCGCTGGAGGCAATGAGGTACGCCGGCCCATGTTCCCTACCGATGCCGGGCAGGTTGCGCTCATGCGCCGCTGGCGCCCCAGTCCCTGCGGGTCCCTGTCGCAGTTTTTTCCTCCACCTCCCCTTGCGTTGTTCAGAACGCTTGTGCTGACCAGTACCGCAACACTTGCAGGGCAGATGGCCACTGCGACTGAGAGCGCGCCTAGAAACCATTTGGCCGAAGGGCCGGAAGACCCAATGGGTGCGAGAACGATCCCTATCATTACACCCACCATCCAAATGTCGGCGCCGTCTCCGGGCGAGCCCATGGAGATCACGACTCCGACCAACTCCTCGGCGCCGGCCTCGGCGACAAAGAGCCCCGACAGCGACACCAATCCCAATGGCTTGAACGAAAGGTCGATGCAGCCGTCCCCTGGCGACCAGATGCCCCCCGATAATATCATCATGCCGGCACCGGTTGCCGCCGCGGCCGCGATCCACCAGCCCAAGATCGTCCAGACGGCCTTTATCCACAAGCTATACAAGTGCGGAACCCCGAGCGGGCCCCTGGGTTGTTGCGTGCTCTCAATGCTGACAAGGGTGACAGTATGTTGGAGGACAAGACGATACAGCACCTTATCTCATGGACGCCCACATCCGAGAGCTTCGTTATGCAACCCTCTCACGAGTTTTCGAAAGTGCTAGCGTAAGGCAACCCCTACTCGGCCGGAACGAGGATCTTGTCGCTGACTAGAGCAGTCAATATTTCAAACACACCAACATCTCGTCCTTCGTGCGGCAGCTGAACATGTACGGCTTCCACAAAGGTAAGAAGGCCGCCCCCGAATGCGCGAGGGCTGCGCCGTTGACACCCGACAGTGAGCGATGTTTTCCAGCACGGAACACCAGACGCGACTTTGTGGGAGTTTAAGCACGGCAATGGCAACTTTAAACGGGGCGATCTGGTTGGGTTGCGGGAAATCAAACGCCGGGCCTCTCGACATGCGCTTGTGCACCGAGAGTACAACAGCCAGAAACCACCACCATCCCAGCCGGGGACCCCCGCGGAACCGATGCCGCCGATGCAAGAAGGGGGCGATCCGCGACTTAATAACATCGAGCACACGCTCTACGAGCTGACCAGCCGCCTCCAGCGCCACGAGCAGGATGCGCATTACATGCAAATCAAGCACCAAGCTATGATGGACACGGTGTCTCGATTGCTCCAATTTAATCGCGAGCTATCACAGGCGGTGCTCGCCCTTACCCCGAATCCAGACAGCCCGATACACCGGGACGGTATGTGACGCACACCACGGTTTTTGGTACCATTATAGGCTAATACTTTACTCCCAGTATCCGCTTTGCAGGTAGAGGTCCAGCGGCAAATGGATATGTTCCGGACCATGGAGGAACCCCACGAACCGCTCTTCGCGAGTTCCCGCACATACTTCTCTAATATCGACAATGCTCCGGTCTCCCCACGGCAAATGCCCCAAGATGACCCCCGAAGAACCAATCTCGCGGTCCCACAATCTCGACAGCCTAACTACTACCGCCCTTCAGTGCCCTCCAACCTCTCAATTAGCACCCGTCGACCCTATGGGTCAATAGGCGCGGGCACAACTCAGCTTTCATCGTCGCCATCGACAGTCCGGTCGGGCGCTGTAGCGCCTACGCCGCCGCCGCCGCCGCCGCCCGGGCCACATCCCTTGGCGAACATCGAGCTACCCCCAGGCAGCTTGACCCGGCGGCACACCTCGGCCGATATTCGAGCCCACGGCTGGCAACCGACCCCCCCACCATTCGCGTCCGGGCCGCCTTCTTCTCAGTGGCCCTCGTCGCCGAACCGTGCGGCGGTGGTGGAAGATCAGCGAATTCGGGACTCGTTTTCTCACTATTCTCTCCATAGCTCTTCGCAGTCGCAGTCGCATTCGAGGCCAGCAACACCTCCACCACCAACATTCACGAACGGCGCGCCCCCTGTGGATAATTTTGGGAGCTGGTCCTGGAACTCTGCCAACCGGGACAACAAAAATCTCTCTGTCAGGGACAACTCAGCGCCGCCCACGCGGAGGGGGAGCATGGCTCACATCCTCAACCCGACGGATACGGCTGAAAGAGAGGACGAGGACGAGATGGATCCGCGCGGCGACGACGACCGAAAGCGGAAGCGGTTACAGTGATATCCAGCAAGTCTGTCTGTCTGATGACGGCACAACCACTACGACCGTCCCCCTACTTGAGCGATTCTCACCCATCACCTGCACATAATTCTCCGTACGCCCGACGCTCTGTCTGCATAGACCTGCGATACGAATATCTAATTTTTCATGTTCCCTGTGGGATCATGTAACGGCCGACAACATTCACGAACGTTCGGGAGGCAACCTAACGACATACGGTATAATCGGGCGCACATAGCCTACTGTCCTATCGGGCTTGTTTTCCTACGCATGTTCTCCCTTTTTGGGTAGGCTATCATGATTTCATTTGGAAAACCATGATACTCATGATGTCTCATGAGATGAAGGAGAATGAGACTAGAGGCTGGATGTATTTCTCATATTTTGTTTTCTCTCTCCCAGCTGAATAAGGCGGGATTTTCCTTACTCGTTGGCTTACTGCTTGTTAATTTCGTTTTGGAGGATGGGCGAGTCTTATTTATCATACCAGCACGGCATGCAGGGCGGCTCTCGTGGCTTACTCGGCCGCGTAGCCTGAGGTTTTGGCAAGGTCTACATTTTCCTGTCTTGGTTGTGCTTTTGCACCTTGTGGTTTGCTTATAGGACGAGGTGATCGGAGGAGGTGATGGGCTGATGTGATTGTACGATGGTTGGGAAAAAGGACTCATGGATATCGTGTTTGTGTGTACCGGCCGACTTGGGGACGGGATGCACCAGATATCTAGTTAAGCCATACTCGCGCAACGTGTCTTGGACTAATGCATTGGTAATTATGACTGAGGGCCGTCACCTGCTTGTGAGGCAGTGTGTTGTCGAAATGCTACGCAACTCAAGGTTCGTTTTCTCGGGACATGTGTGCCAGTGACATACGGCGCTGGTCTTATTCTCGACCTTGTGACAGACTGATCATATATGTACAACTAGCAGCCAGTGATTGTGGCGCCGACCCTGTTCTCCGATGCGGTAACAGACCGATCATATGTATACAACATAGAGTATCTAGCTTTCCGTACTCTCATTTTGGGTGTCGGCCTTGACCTTCTTCTTCTTTTTGTTCCTCTTCCTCTTTGCCTTGCCCTCCCCAGCAGAAGGCTGAGCGTCCCCAGGACCCTCTGCAGGCGTCTCTCTCGTCACCTCACTTGCCACAGTCGTCACCACTACATCCACATCCTTCACCTCCTGAGCAACCTCCGCCTGCTGGGAATCATCATCCCCTTTCACACTGACAACAGCCACCGGCTCAGCCTTCACATCCTCTCCCTTCACCCTCTTCCTCCCATTCCCCTCCCCTTCCCCTTTCTCACCCTCCTCCTCCCCCCTCTTCGTCCTCCTCCCCTTCCCCTTCGACTTCCCAACCGCACTCCGCCCCAACTCCTCCTCACTCTCGCTCTCCGCAGCACCCCGCTTCTTGTACCTCAGCTTCTGCTCCTGCTGCTCCCGCTGGCTCTGGCCCCCCAGCTTCACCCCCACCTTGCCCAGCTTATCGCGCAGGGCGCGCTGCTCTGCCGAGACGGTGATGTTGGATGTGGAAGTGAGCGCGAAGCCGACGCCGGCGTTGGGAGCGAGGAGGTATGAGGGGTTGAGGTCTGAGTCTGGGTTTTGGGAGGAAACTTGGGAGTGCAGGGAGGGGGTTGAGGAGGAGGAGGGGGGTTTAGATGTTGTTGAGGAGGAGAGGGAGGAGAAGCCTTTTCCAGGGCCGGGGGGGTTGGTAGCGGTGGTGGTTGCTGTTGAGGTTGTTGGTGGTGCGGGGCGGTTGAGCGTCGAGAGGATCTTGGCTTGCTGGCTCATGCCCATATTGATGCGGTTGAAGATGTCCTGCATGTTGGCTGCGGTTGGGGGGCGGCTTTCTGAAGACATTTTTGCGGTGGTTGTTTGGTGAGAATTGGTGGGGACTGGATGTTCTGGTCGTGGAAAATCATTCCCCTAGTCCCACGATCGTTTGTGGGGGTCTATTTGGTGCGCCGGTATGAGATTTGGGTGAGGTTGTTCAGTGAGAGAGTTGGATGCTGGTGAGTTTCGGAGCTGTAACCTGTCGAAGGCGCCGTTTTCTGATGTCTCCATTGCCCCACATTGAATGATGTGCCCAATCGGAAGTTGTGTTGGGACTAGTTGAAAGTTTCGATGTGGAAAAGTACCAAGAAAAAAAAGGTCTTCGCGGATTGAATTGAACGCAGGGCTTGAGGGCCTCCGGTAGGGATAGCGAAGGTCTTACCACCTCCGCCAAAGTGCCAGTTTTGCTGAATATTCGGTGCCCGGCAGCTGTCGCGGCCGGAGATCGGCGCTCGGGCCACCCGTCCAAGGTGGGGCCGTGATGAATGCGCCCAGCACCCGACCGAGACAGGCGACCAAGACAGCGACTGGTTTAACATCACCAACCAAACACCACCGCGGGCAGCAAAAGAAATGATTTTGGAGCTCTCAGGGTGGGAAAATGGAGTTTGACTGCTAGGGAAAACTGCAAAAAATGTAGGCGAGGGTACTGAGGAGGCTACAAGGCCAGGCTTCCCTAACTCGCTGTCCCGGTGTAACTCCGCCTGTTTCCAGGTTTGGTTTCCCTCATCACGGCCCTGCGACAACATCCGGACCCCGGTGAAAGGATCATTTCAGTCTTCAGACTCTCGAAGGGTTATCCCCCCCGGTGGAATTATTAGTATGAGCGAAGTGGCAGCCTATATACCCCCAACCGGTCCTCGCGGCAACCCCCCCCTCAAAGGGCAGGTGCACCTGCCCTCCAGCCTCCGTTGGTGAGGTCAACGCCTGCCCCGGCCTTTAGTTATTGTTGAAGTTCCACGCAAGGCTCATCAAAGTTTTCGAGTCGCCGCCCACCTCCCCGAGGTTATTTCCATCCACCTCCCCAGTATTATTCCCATGGTTCAATGAAGCTTAACCTTGTAATCCCGATTTTGAGTTCGGTGAAATTTCTCGACAAAAGACGGATGCCACCGAATGCATATAAATTTTGCTGCCCCAGAAAAAGCGGTTGAGCATTAGAAAGCTGTTGCCTCTTGACGTTGCCGCCTGCACATCAAACTAATAAAAACCAATGCTTCGGTATAAATCACCCATCCCACGAAGTAACAATATCTCTTCAAACCCCTTTCAAGATGGCAACACCGCCAAGACCGGTCTTCGTTTACGGTACCCTTCAAGCCCTGCCCCTACTGGCATGGGCAATTACTGGAGAAACTAAAATTGATACTATCACGGGAATGATACAAAGGGGCACAGTCCGGGGATACAGGCGATACTCACTTCACAACCGCGACTACCCTGCCGCCATCAAGGACGACAACTCATTCATAGACGGATACCTCGTCAGTTTCCAGACAGCTTCACAGCGCCGCAAGATCGACGATTTTGAGGGGGAATGTTACAAGGCGGCGCCAGTTACCGTCTCCGTCGAAAACGACGGCGAGCCAAGGGGAGAATCAGTCGAAGCCGACCTGTACGTATGGGACGGTAACATGGACGCCATATCTTCAGAGCCATGGGATTTGGAGGAATTCATCAGAACTCGACTTGACGACTGGATCGACCTGTTCGTAGGCATGGAGCTGGTTGGTGATGACGATTTGTAACCTACAAACCACCCACGTGCCACTCCTTTGAGTTATGACGACGCTGGGCCGAGCGGGTGGAGAGGTGAGCCCTCCGCCGACGTTACAACATGGAGTGCGCAACCGGCCGCTTAGGAGGAATTGGAGAAAAGTGGGAAACTATAGAGGAAAACATAGAGATAGCTCATGGCTGAAGCACATTATCTGATGCATGTGGCACAGACAACGTGGGTATTTTGTGGATGTTTTCACCTTGTCTTGACAACAAATGGAACTGATAAGAAATCCGTAAGACTGCCGACCAACGAGCCGAGTTGGCACGCGGAGCATTTCGGGGCTCCAGACAAGCACACTGGGCGGCGGCGGCTATTGGTCCGGGAGATACCGTGGAGCCCGAAATCTGCGACGTCGCGCCTGCGCCTGCACCTGGCACCGCACCTGTCCCCATTGAGCGTCATTTCGTCAAGTAAAAAACGAACGGAACAGAGTCAACTTCACCCCTTTCTGTCTATCATCTCCCTCCCTTTCTCGCGCCCGCCATCTGGGAGCATCTTCAATCATCATGTTCAGGCTCGGTCGCAATCGCGCATTGGCTTCGGCCTTTGCTGCCCCCAAGGTTCGCTATTTCCGTCGTCGCTGTCGCTGGCGACCCACCGATGCCACGTTTTCGCGCATTCATAAGACTGACTCGGTCGCATGCAGGTGTCCCCCATTGCCCGAATCCCAGGCATTGCACAGCAGCGGAGAGCCCTGAGCATTCACGAGTACCTCTCGGCCGACCTTCTCCGCCAGGTAAGCACTGCTAGCCGTCCCCGAGCTCCCGGGAGAGCTGAGCTTGTAGAATAGAAAGCTAACCTCGGTTCCGTAACAGTATGGCATCGGGCTCCCCAAGGGTTCCAACGCGAAGACGGGCGCCGAGGCTGAGGCCATCGCGAGGCAGATCGGCACTGAGGATATGGTGATAAAAGCACAGGTTCTCGCTGGCGGCCGTGGAAAGGGCACCTTCGACAATGGCCTCAAGGGTGGTGTCCGCGTCATCTACTCGCCCACCGAAGCCAGGATGTTCGCCGACCAGATGATTGGCCACAGGCTCATCACCAAGCAGACGGGCGCCGAAGGCCGTCTCTGCAGCTCAGTCTACATTTGCGAGCGCAAGTTTGCCCGCCGCGAGTTCTACCTGGCCATCCTAATGGACCGCGCCTCCCAAGGCCCCGTCATTGTCTCATCCTCTCAGGGCGGCATGGACATCGAGGGTGTCGCAAAGGAGAACCCGGACGCTATCCACACAACTTACATCGACATCAACACCGGCGTCACGGACGAGATCGCGCGTGGCATTGCCACTAAGCTTGGCTTCAGCGAGCAATGTGTCGAGGAGGCCAAGGACACCATCCAGAAGCTATACCAGATCTTCCTTGACAAGGACGCCACGCAGATTGAGATCAACCCCCTCTCCGAGACGTCGGACCACAAGGTCATGTGCATGGACGCCAAGTTCGGCTTTGACGACAACGCTGAGTTCCGCCAGAAGGAGGTGTTCGAGTGGCGCGATACCACACAGGAGGACGCTGAGGAGGTGCGTGCCGCCCAGTCCGGCCTCAACTTCATCAAACTTGACGGCGATATCGGCTGCCTGGTCAACGGTGCCGGTCTTGCCATGGCCACCATGGATATCATCAAGCTGAACGGTGGGCAACCCGCCAATTTCCTCGACGTTGGTGGCGGTGCCACCCCGGCGGCCATTAAGGAGGCTTTCGAGCTCATCACGAGCGACCAGAAGGTGACGGCTATCTTCGTCAACATCTTCGGCGGTATCGTACGATGCGACGCTATTGCCAACGGTCTGATCCACACGGTCAAAACCCTCAACCTCAAGATCCCCATCATTGCCCGTCTGCAGGGCACCAACATGGAGCAGGCCCACCAAATCATCAACGATTCCGGCCTCAAGATCTTCTCGATTGACGACCTCCAGAGCGCCGCGGAGAAGTCTGTGCAGCTTTCCAAGGTTGTCAAGATGGGTAAGTCATTTTAATCTTTTTTAACTGTTTGGCATGAGTGTAGCGCTGACTTTATGCGTTCCTTGCAGCTCGGGATATCGATGTTGGCGTTGAGTTTACTCTTGGCATTTAAAGTAATGGTTGGGACGACAGGGTATAGCTACATTTACCTTGGTAGTAAACTACAGGATTTGTGCGAAACGAGAAGGCATCACATGTATAGACTTGGGAGGAGGCTTGGGTTTTGGGTTCCCTTGTACTACAATATCCCGCACGAACCCACAGACCGTTGGCTTTGCGACGGGGGTTTCATACCAATGCGTGTGTAATTTTTGCGTTGTGTTGTGTCGGAAGCGAAACTAGACCTGGCAAATGGTATAATCTTTTGTTGTTTTGAACCACGCGACGAGACTGTACCAACCGAGACAATTTGTTGTCCCGGCTATCCGACTCATCAAGACGGGGAAGTTTCGGTGTGTGGTGTTGTGTTGGGGTAGACTACCACGTGACTACCTTACCTACTGTTATAGTCAGGACTTCACTTCACTTTGTCGGCAAGGTTTGGGCTGGGCGGGACCACAGGAATTGGTCTAGACCCGTCTGGATCTCCTAGCCTGCAGAGACCGGACGAATCACGAGCCGGCTTCATGCGGGTGGTCAGCCGCAGCACTGGAATATATTATTATTGGAGAGGGTAGGGGTTTTGTCGCGGTGTGGGGGAGGGGACGCGGGATTTGGGATTTGGGGAAGCTGATTTGGGATCTGTTTTGGAAAAGATGGGGTTCTGAACGAGAATAGATATCAGTTTTTGATGTGATATGATCGGGTTGGAGGACTAAGAGGGGGTTTATGTGCTAAGCTAAGAACCTACCTAGATGAGGTAGAGTTATAATAGCGACATGCAAGATAACGAACGGTAGGTAAGCAGGTTGTATGGGAGTGCTTATCCTGCGGTTTTTTGGTTGCAGTTAGGTGTGGTTCTGCATTGCTAATGGCTCGTTCCAGTCTGTTGGTGTGTCTTCTCTGGTGTCACAGGATAAGGTGGTAGCAGCCCGGTTACCTAAGGTGTGGGCGTTGGTGGGCTTGGCGCAGAAACCAGACCCTGCGTGGCTTGGCTTGAGGCCTGAATGAGGTGGCCTGGCGGGCGGGAGATAGGGAGGCGGTTATATAGGATGAGTCTTTCCCGCCTGCCCGGGTTGTTGGTCGTCTCTTGGCTTTTGCTTTTGATTTTTTTGGATCTTGGTGGTTACTTCGTCTTGCTTATTTGTTAGAAAGTAAAGGTCGGTATCAAAGTTGACAGAGTTCATGAGGTGATCGTCACGGTTCATCGGTTCAATCACCACTGCTAGCGCCAAGACCTACCTACCACCCTCCATCTTGAGTCGTCAGTCACATCAAACCACCACTCCTCCCAGCCAGCCCCAGTCAAAACTCAAAATGCCCGGATCAGCCATCTGCCCCTGCGCAGCCTGCTTCAATGCACCACCGAGGACAACACCCCAAATGATCTCAAAACCGGCAGGAGACAGTCGGCCGAAGAATAGTGGAAATGTCAGCGGGCTGTTGATGGGCCGATTACGACGGAGCCCGAGCCTGCAAAGCACGGCGACGGAGCGGATCGGGCTTTGCGCCGCGGCTCAGCCTGTGCCTGAGGCGGAGTCGAGGGAAGGGAAATGAAACGAGGGGATCGGAGCACAGATCAGGTGTGCTGGGTAGCGTTTGGAAGGAAGGAGGAGGGAAAAGGGGTGGGGAGAGGGAAAAGATCATCTGATGGGTGACTTGGGCTTGGGATGGCTTACCATGTAGTGTTTTTCAAATGGAGGCGCAGCGGGAGCGAATACGAATTGAAGTCTCAACGAAAGGCCTTCAGCATTCCCTTGTGGTCTTGAGAATCCAACACGGCAGCATAAAAACAAACGAGCCTCCCCGACTACCTACGAGACAGTCCATGTTCATCCGGCCCAGGTTCCTGTGGTATCACCGCATTGCGGAATGACCTGGCAACCTCGACATGGTAGTAGTTTTCCTTCAAAGTAAACGTCGTGCCCAGAGGATTTATCTCCAGCCGTCTAAGCATAAGGTCCGAATCGTTAGACGAATCGGACGACCAGAGCACTGAAGGACCCATGGCCGTGATTGGCATCTTCCGCTGATCCAAGCGACCAGTTAGATCCGAAAACCTTACGAGCATCTCGTCCTTGATCTCCTCCAGGGCGTCGCGTCTTTTTATGTCAGTGTCCAGCTCAGTTTGAAAGCCAGAAAGGATCCGTTCAACGTCGAAAAGTCCCATTCTCAAGTCGCACCTTGCGCCCATCCATTGCAACTTGCAAACGACGATAAACGAATCACGACCCAACTGAAAAATATGAGCGCAGACAAAATTGTCCTCCAAATTGGAAGGGAACGTGAAGACTTGACGCCCACCAGGCCCGCTGTCATTGTTGACCTCTGGCTCGCGAGGAAGACCGCATTGGTGGGTCATGTGCTCTTCGAAAAACTCATCGTATATCAGCACCACACCTGTGTCAATCAGAGATCTAACACGCAAGACTTCATCGAACCGCATAAGAGTCTGCAGGTAGACCGGATTATAGACAAGTGGGCCTCCAATGACATCGTCCGACTTCACAGACGTCCACTCGGATCGTGATCTCGCCGTGGCGATGGTTGCCGGCATATAGCGCACGAACGAGTTACCAACCTTTCTCAGCCGTATAGCCACCCACCTGGGGGGACCACATCCTTCGTCGGTAACAGTCCTCAGTCCTTCCCGAAACAAGCGCGCCTTGGAGGTGTCATCGTCATTGTTGATCATTCTAATACAGTCCAGACCCATCAGAAACTGCACCTCGGAAGATTTGTCTGTGGATAATACGCTGCCGTCGATGCGCAATCCTGTGTTGGTGATAGAGAACTCTTGCTTCCAAGTGAAGTAGTCGTCATGTCGCCGAAGGGTCGAACAAGGCCAAAACGCGTCTGGGGACTCGGCAAACACCCCGGAGAACACGGGAGGTTCCTCGCCCTCACATGGTGTATACTGCCATGCAAAAAGTGTCAAGTCGTTGCTTTGACGTGCAATCTCCTGCTGTAGCCGGAAAAATGCCCTGGCGCCCTCGCCGTAGAGCAAAGGCATGTTGATGTTGAATATACCGAGAAGGGAGTACGCAATGTCCTCGACACGAGTCGTCTTCCTTCCTACGGCCCAAGACATTCGCCTCCCGATGGGAATCGACGCCAGTTTGGAGTTATCGTGCAAAACATCGCCATCAATTCCGGTGATCTCGAGAAGGGTCTGCTGGAGACTCTCCCTACCACAGATGAAATTCCAATCACGGTCGAAGAACTCAAGCTTCCTTGGAGCGACGAGCTCCTGTAACGTCCAGCCCCGTGTGAACCATCGGCATTTCCGCAGTTGATTGGCGACCAACACTCGTCTTGCTTTCTCTTTTAGCGGGGTAGGGAGGGGCTCAAAGTCGGAGAGGTAGACGTAGCACACTTGAGATTGCTTGTACCACTCAAACATGGAGTTGATGGCCTCGCTGAGCTCAGCGCTGCTGGTCTTGTCGATGCAATATGTGTCAATCCAAGCGTACCTGAGCTTCTTGGATCGGGCGATGTCGCAGGTTTTGGTTATCTTTTGAAAGCTGGGCTTCGACCGTGCTCGATCAGTGTCCTGGATATCCTGAAATGACGTCTCTACATCGTCCCAGGTATGTGATAAGATGGCATATTTCCTTTTGCTGGGGTCCGGCACGGACAGGAGCTGCAGTTTTTCGACATCGAGCAACCACATGATGAGGCATTTGAAATGGTGTTGTGCGAAACAGTCCCTCAAATGAGAGGGGCGGAGCTGATGTCCGCTTTCACGCTTGTCCGCGAGTGAGATTAGATCGTTACACGAGCCAAAAATAGAGAAGGCACGAAGGCGCATCCCGTACTGCTACGTATCGGGATTTCCCGCGCGTTGCCTGCCTTTGCTCGTTCATCGCGCCAAGAATCTCGAACCAACAACATATGCATCCAGGGGTTCGACCAGCGCCTCGGGGAATCCTCCGGAGAACGCTTCGAGCCGATTCAGCCGAGCGGCGCAGAATAGACCTTCTTTGTGCTTCTATACGCGGTCCTGACAATTGAGCGTCGGGACGTTGCATCCGAGCACAGACAACGGCGTGCACTTATAAGCCCTAAGTCAACCCAACTCCCCTTGAACACTACCGCTAAGAATCAATAGTTACTGATCCAACAGTCGGCCAACCGCAGCCAAGCAGCCAAGCAGCCATGGGACTCACAAGCGACATCGTCGTCGACGCCTCCAAGTTCGACCCATCCAAAACCACCGACGAGTCCAAAGGAATCCTCGACTTCATCCAGACGCTCACCGCCAACGCCCCAAAATGGAACGAGGTCGGCCCCGCCAAATACCGCGCCATGCGCGACACGGGCGAGACCCCTCTGCCCCCAAGAGTCTTCCTGCCCGGCGCCAAGGACATCCCCCTCCCCTCGCGCGACGCCGACCGCACCATCCCCGTGCGCATCTACACCCCCGATAACGGCCAGCCCAGCCGCGGCATCCTCCTGCACCTCCACGGCGGCGGATTCGTTCTCGGGACGCATCAAGACCAAGACGCGGGCCTCCAGCGCTACGCCAACACCTGCCAGCTCACCGCCCTCTCAGTCGGGTATCGCCTTGCCCCAGAGGACCCCTGGCCGGCCGCAGTCCACGACGTCTTCGATGTCGCGACCCACCTCGTCGACAACGGCGAGGCCCTCTTCGGCGCCCCTTTGCTCATTATCATCGGCCACTCGGCCGGCGGACTGCTCGCCGCCCAGATAGCATTCCATCTTATCCGCGAGCGGCCCGCCCACCGCCTCGCGGGAGTCATCTTCCCATACGGCTGGTACGACATCACGCTCAACTTGCCGTCCATGCAGGACTTCCACCGCGATCTAATCATCAATACCGAATCCATGAGGGGGTTCGCGGAAGCGTACACCCCGGGAATGACTATCGAAGAGAGACGGAGCCCGCTGGTCTCTCCGCTGTATGATGACATGCCGGGGCTTGCAAAGGCGGCGCCGGGAGGTACGCTGCCGCCGGCGTTGTTTCTGTGCGGTACGGCGGATCCGCTGCTGGATGATACCGTGCTAATGAGCGCGAAGTGGATGGCCTCGGGGAGTGAGGCGACGGTGAGGATTTTCAATGGCGCGCCGCATGGGTTTACGATTGTCCCGGGGTATAGTGCTGGGGCGGAGGCGGAGGAGGTCATGTTGGAGTTTATTAGTGCAAGGGCTGGGGGAGCGTTATAGAGAGAGAGGGGGGGGGGGTTAGAGAGAGGGGGGGA
>Ga0247770_1001077_pt1 | contig 23552 bp, 17 predicted proteins | sample UWRJL136409B6_FD_179943 | JGI IMG/M metagenome (GOLD analysis project Ga0247770, IMG submission 179943) | Plant litter microbial communities from Arlington Agricultural Research Station in Wisconsin, United States - UWRJ-L136-409B-6 | ecosystem: Environmental > Terrestrial > Plant litter >... | reverse complement strand
CACCCACCCATTCAACAGCCCCCCGGGCTCCTTACTCCCTCCCCCCGCGCTGCCCATGATCAACTTCCCCAGCGTCGCCGTCTGCTCCGTCGCCTGCTCACGCATCTCGAAACTCTTGACGATATCCGTATCATAAAACACCGACGAGAAAAGATTCGTAAACACCTCGTACAGCTCCTTGTCCGTCCACACCCCGTCCGGGTTACTCTCGCTTTTGAGCGGGACGCTGAACATGGCGCTCATGAAGTGCGTGGCCACCATGGCGACGATATCCCGCACCAGATCGACCTCGTAGGTGGTGATGGCCTGTTTTTCCGGGTCGGCGGTGGGGTTGTCGGCGATGGGGATGGGCTTGGAGAACTTGCGGAGGAGCTCGGGGGTCTTGTGGCGGAGGAAGTCCTTGATTTCCTCGGGCCAGTCCTGTGGGGAGTACATGGCTTTGTGCAGCTGGGCGCGGTTGGCACGGTTGGCGGGGAGGTCGCCGGCGAGACAGAAGGTGGAGGAGAAGGGCGAGCAGGTCGCGTGGGTGATGGGCTCGCCCCAGGGGACGGCGAAGGCGGACGGCGAGCCGAGGATGTGCTTGACGGCGGCGTGCGAGCGGATCATGATTGTGGGGTAAGGGGATTTGGTCGGGGGCGCGGCCCAGTGGTAGCGGCGGAGCGTGCCGAGGCGGGAGTGGATTTTGTGGTTTTCCGAGGGGATCACGAAGGGGAAGTGCGCGTAGATGCTGTGCGGGTCGATGCCGCTGTTGGGGAAGGCCCGGAAGACGAGCTTGTGGAAAACGTGGCCGTTGTCAACGGCGAGGTCCGAGCCGGCTTCGCAGTAGCTGTTGAGGGTTAGCGCCCACCCCTGCAAAAAAAGGGGAAAGGAAAAGGGGTGGGGGGGAACAGAAAGAAAGAAGGGGGAAGAAAAGGGACACTCACCCCCAGTTCGTGACGCTCTTCGGCGTATAATCCAACGTATGGAACCGATCGCCCCTCACCAACGCCACCGCATCCGACAGTATCGCCCTACTCGTCGTATAATTCACACACAGCCCACTCCCCGGATCCATCGGCGGCTTCGGCTTCTCGGCCACCAGCCCCGGATACAGCTCCACCGCGTCCGGACTATCATACAGATCCCTCAACCGTCTCGCCACCATCGGATCCGGATTTATATCCTCAAACGTCTCATGCCTCGTCAGCCCCATAAAGTCCCGAAACTCATTCAGCGTCGCGACATTCCAGAACCTCGCCTGCATGATCCCCAGCACCTCAATCGTCTTCATCACGCGCGGGACCTTGTTCGCGCCAAACGCCCCGGCGATATCCTCAATGCTCTCCTTGAAGATCTTGACCAGCGCGTCGTCCTCGTACGTCCCGTCCTTCTGGCGCTTGAGCTCGCCGAACTCTCGCTCCGTGGGCTCGGCGCTGAGTTTCCCCTCCCATTCCCGCATGGCGGCGAGCACCTGGCGGACGTTGGCCTCCTCGGGGTCGACGTCGTCGCCGAGCAGGCGCTCCATCTGCTCGTGGGTCCACTTCTCATCCTTTTCACTAATAGCGCTGTGCCAGCGGTAGATGAGGTTGAACTCCACGGAGACTTGGTTCCCTACGCCCTGGGGGAGGGGCTTGCTGAAGGCGTTCTTGGCGGCGGTGCTGCGCGGGTCGAGGTTCCACGTGGTGGAGGTGCGATTGAGGGCGAGAATGGTGCGCACGTAGTCGTTGAGGATGACGTTGGCGTAGAAACCGCAGGTGATGAGGCGCCCGGTTTGGAAGAGGAGGTTGTCGTTGACGGCGAGGTAAGCGGCTAGTTCGGGGTCGGTGAGGGAGGGCGGGGGAGGGGGGAAGCGGTTGTTTTCGTTGATTCTGGGGGGACAAGATGTTAGTAGGGTGATGGGGAAAGGGGTTATGGAGGAGGGAAAAAGTGGGAAAAGGGAGGAAAGGGGGGTGCTCACCTCGCAAGCTGCGTCACGACGTAGTTGTGAAAGCGGTTGAACATCACAAGCAGCACGCCGCACCCCGGCGGAAAGCCGAGGATTCGCTTGGAGCTGAAGCAGTCGGGCTTGATCGTGCCGTTCTTCATGGTTCGCATGGCCAGCTGCTCCTCCTCGTTGCATCCGTACAGGGGCGACAGGTCGAGATACGACGACGTCAGGTTGACGTTGTAGTCCTCTGGCGACGTCTGGAAGAGGTCGTGGATGATTATGGTGGCCAGGTAGAACAGCATGCTGGAGATGCCCTGGGGGTGGGGCGTGAATGTGTCGCCTCGTGCCATGAGCGAGTCGAAAATGAGAGACGGGTCGGGCTCTTCTGGCGACTGGTATGTCATGGGCCGTACCGTCCGAGCGTAAGCCGCGCCGGCCGCGCCGAGATGCGGGAGGTTGATATTGTTTCCTGAGCCATCTGCGGACCGGAAACGGAACTTCTCGTCGAGACTGCTTTGCGGGGGGTGGTCAAGAGAGGTCCAAAGCTGCTGGAGAAGGCCGTCGGTCAAGTCTTTGCCCTCTTTCGACGAGCTGGGTAGCTTTGCGAGTAGTTGGATCAGGTTCTCGAGGAGGAGGTCCTTGTCGTTCGTAGTCCCCGTCACGGCCGCATTGAGGAAGCCGAGCAGGGTGTGGTAGTCCTTGAACCCGAGAGTCTGGATATCGGCGCACAGATCCGGGATTTTGGCTTGCGAAACGTTTGCCGGTCGATAGGCATCCGGCGTCTCAGAGGCCAAGGCTTTTTTGAACGAACGTCTGAACGTGTTCGACATGTTGAATGTGGTGCAATGGAACTAATAGGGGAAATGGTGTTGTATTAATGGTGGTGCTTCTGCCGGAGCAGACCCAAGGACAAGGACAAGGACTTGTACGCGGCCTCGGGTGTGGGAACAACGCATAGCGATGGAGATATACAAGGCGTGGAAAGAAGCCGACTGAGCTTCTTATTGTTATCCCAGACTGCCGGTTTAAGGCAGAAGCTTGGGTCAACTGATGGTGCATGCGGCGCATTCCAACGGCACAGCTCCCTGATGGGTTACAGAGTGAAGCTCGAGGTGCAGGCGGTGCCCACCACATGGCTGCGTGGCGCCTGCGACGAGGGTGGAGATGCATTCATTGTGTCGGCAACTTCGCGTGGCGAACCGACCTGAAATCGACCTGAAATGGCCGACGGATTTGTAATAGGCAGCAAACCAACAAAGAAGCAAGTCGAGGGCCAGATCGACTGACACTGTAGCAAATGTGGGGATCGGCAGTGAGGTTGAAGGTTCGGGGGAAGAGCTCAGACCGTGGTCTTCATCCCTTGCCTCTCGCCATTTCCCATCCGGGGACCGACGCTGGAATTAATGCTCAGAGACCCACCTGAGTTTGGCATTTGCGCTTGCATCGCCCCGTCTCAGAAGAGTCAGTCCAGCTGAAGCCACATGTGACTGCTCCAGCCGTCCAATTTTGCAATGCAAATCCGAAGGAGGGCACTGCTGAGGTGTCTACACCGAAAAAGCCCACTGTGTGCATGTCCCGTGTCTGCATGCGGCAGCGCCATCTTCGCTTCTCATTGGTGGGGTTGGTTTTGTTTGCGACTCGGCTGGGTTGCGGGCTGGTGTGGACTGGTGCGGTCTAGGCCGGGATGTGACGCGTGGGTTGTTGAGTTGGGGGGCATTTGCGGGTCATGCGCGGTAAAGTGCTGACTTTCCGTCGGAAAAAAAGATCGGGAGCTGCGACATCTCCCCGCGACGACTTGGAGGTTGGAGATTGAAGTCAGCTGCGCCGTGGTGTTGGGTCGATTCCTCGAGTGGGGTCTGCTTTCGTCGTTTTGTAAGACACGGCAGTCACCTTATCTGGGAAAATAAGCCAGAACCGGTTACGGATCTGCCCGATAGCGTGCAGGTGGTCCATGTCACATACCGATGTCATGTTTGCACGCCTTGCAGGGCATGAACAATAGAACCCCGGCAGTAGGAATTTCGCCGGTGACGAATCCAGTTTGGAGGCTGCCCGATTGACAAAGTGAAACAGTACGATAGCATTCCCACGACGTGACAACACTGAGCAGAATGCAGAGAGGACTAGTCTAGACTACAAAACAAGCGCAACCTTACCTTTTTTTGACTTTAGACTGGCTATTATTGCGCGGATCAACCTCATCACCGCATGACGGAAATCTTTCTTTTCGGGGCTCTTCAAGTCCCCGAGGATTTTTGGTTTGGGATTGCTCTGAGCACAACACTGGCACTCTGTCCTGAAGACGAAACGTGAAATGTGGGTTGGATCATTCCCTCCCAACGGTTGAGGCCAGACCCTCCCGCGCGGTATCCTCTGCTCCATGGATTTACTATCTTCCTGCATTCCCGTCCGCCACCAACGAGCTCACATTGAACGCCAATCCGACCTGCCAGCAAGGAAGTCGCAGCCAGGGGACGCATGCATGCATCTCCTTAGTCGTGAGAGAGGAGCACTTCCATCACATCAAGTGGCAAATATACAAGTACTATCAATATTACTAAATGCCATTCAACCTGTATATGTCTAAGGTATTACTTTGTCTAGCACTGTGCGTACTTACCCAAGGTCGCACCCCTTCAAATGGTGAAGCCCCCGGCTAGATCCATGATACGATCGGGGTCAACCTCCCGTCTGATCTCCCTCAGTCTTGCGGCATTGTTCGCGCCGTACAACTCCTCCGCCGTCACTCCAGCAAGTGCATAGTTGGGATATTGCGTGAAACGATCGTCGTAAATGCCATCCTCGACTGCGACTTGCTTGATTTTCGCTATGGACATGCGCATCTGGTCATGCCAGTATTCATCATCGAGCTTGTTAGCCCAGGAGAAATACAAGTTGAGCTGTTGTTGCTGTCAGTGATGACCTTTAACCTTCTTTAAGAATGAGGACAGGACATACCGGCAAGGGAGAGTGCTTGTGCGGGTAGGCGCTCTCGGTGGCAAACTCGCCGTACTTGGTGAAGGGCTCGATGTCGTAGCTTGCGGTGATACCGGAGTGCAGGGCCATCAACTTGCCGATTCTCTGTTCGGGGTGTCAGTTCTGGCCATCAAGATACGCGCCATGGCGTCACTTACCTCGCACTCCTCCTTGATAACAGAGGTAAATCGCGATGTGATCTCAGACGTTGAGATTGTTGCGAAGGCGCCACGGATGTTTGCCAGCACAGCAAGATCGGATGGGATTCCTTTCACAAAGCTCAAAAATGACTGCGACTTGAGGGTGTTCACGAGGTGAGGGATGGCTTCGAACGCAGCGAAGGATGCTGGTTTCTCGGGGCTATCGTGGAAGAACAGCGCCAAGGCGGTGTTGCCAGTTGGGGAGCCGCCAACGGTGGTAATAATCTGAGTCTTGCGGTCGGTGCTGCTCGAGGAGAAGGCTGTGGTGTGGTTCAGGAGAGCCGAGGTGGACGACGATGGGTAGATAATGAAGCCACCCTGTGGTTGGTCAGTAGGTGTTGGTCATGTTCGGCCACCCAGATCTCAGACTTACGTATACTTTGGTCTGCTTATGTGTCCTGAACACCGCAGAGGTCACGACACCGAACCGATTCATGCCCCCCTTCAAGGCGAAGAATAAGTCGGGGTTGAACGACTTTGAGGCTGTGGTTATTGTTCCATTCTGACAATTGGCACAGTCAGCAAAATACGAGCAGGGTGAGAGATCTCGAATAGTTGGTATCACTTACCGGTAGTACCAGGTTGTACAATTCGATGGTGTCGCATGTCAGACCTGAGGTACACACTTGTCAGTCTTTATCGCTATTGACCCCCGCAGACATCTGAACTGACCGTGCTGGTTTGTTTTCCTATTGTTGCCACTGTCAGCACATCCTCCATAACAAGCCCGATCCAGCTTCAACCGTTCTTCAAACTTTGACCTACCAGGAATAGCCACCACCCAGCGAAAAACCGCCAACACCCGGCCCAGGTACTCTCCCTCCCACGACGTTATACCCAGTACCGTCAAGCTTCTGAAACACATCCACCCATGTCTGAAGAAGCAGCCGTCAGTCAATATTCCCCAGCGATTTAGTCAACGGAAGGGGGAAATTTACTGACCTGTCCAAATCCAATCTCCACCGTCCGAGAATCAGGAGAGAGGAAAACCTGACTCAGTCGTCTCAACGAGATATGCACACCCGTGGTGCTCGAAAATCCCGGATTTGACGCATGTCCTCCTGACATCACCGCAAATGGGGCGCGATCCACTCGGATGGCCCGGAGTCCGATGGAGACATCGCCTGGGGAGCCGGCCTCCACCACACAAGTGGGGACCTGGTTTGAGGACTGGAACCAGTGCCCCGTGGACTCGGCTGCGATGAGGGGGCTCACTGGCGGTGACTTTTGTGTTAGCAAGACATGAAGTGAATCCAGTGCAAGTTGGCAATGGGTTCAGGGGTAAAAAACACGTACATGCTCCAGGGTAGGTGACGGCGCTGACTGATGAAATTTGCTTCGCGATGCTCCTGCACGTCTGGGAGACGCCGTGCATAGTCCCCGCATCGACCTCGACGGCGCCGAGGGCAGCAAGGGCGAGAAAAGTAATAAAACGGGCCATGTTGAGGTCCGGAGGTGGCGCACGGCCGAGTAATTCCAGTTGGAAGAAACGAGTGTGAAATAGCGAACAGAAGTATTCAACTTCCCATCAGAAGTGTCTTGGAGATGCAGCACATTTTGTCGAGATGGTGTAAGAAGATGCATTCGCGCTAGTGCAAACACCAACCAGATCATGGCGTGGCGTTGGTGATCCCAATCACCTGGCCCCAGCACACGCCCTAAAGATCAGCGGGGCTAACACCAATAGCGCGATCCTGATTTGCTTGGTTGTTTCCTTTTGATCACGTCTTGCAAAGACTCGAAACCATTTTCTTACTGTGATGTTCTCCCGCAGGGGAGTTCCCACCACAAGAGTCTTGGATGACGTGCTGCGTTACATAAAGTGGAAATCAGCTGCCAGAAGGGCAAGATGCGGCCCTCACAAGCCTATTCACCGCCTTCTTCTACCATGAAGAGAGACTGCCCCTGGCGCGCAATCGCCAAGGCTCTTGCTTCGAACGATAGGAAGTGGACCTTTGAGCTAACCGACCACCACGAGCATCAGAACTACCCCATGCCCCTCGACGGCGAGCCGTTCTTCTCAAAGTACCGCTTTACCCAAGAACACAAGGAGTTCATCGCCAGCTACCTCGACCGCCCCCAAATTCCGAGTAGAGAGCTAGCTATTGACCTTCGCTTGCGCTTCCCCGACAATGTGTTCACAACCAAACAGCTCCGCAATGCTCGCACTGCGCTCGCAAGGCGGCTCGAGGCGGTCGTACGTCGTTTCAGATCATGATAGAGATACTGGATAAGGAGGGGGTCGGCTACGAGGTCAAGTGGGCGGTCAATTCCGAGGGCGAGGAGCTCACCAAGCCAGACGGCCGCGCAGTGTTATTTTACTTCATTTTAGAGAGCTGGAAACCAAAGGACCGCCTCCATTCCCTCCTTGTGCTGGCGCGCGAACTTGGGCCCATTCGCGTAGCATGGCCCTGGCTTCCTTGTAGTCCTCATTAGACCGGACGCCTTCGATGGCGAACCGGACAAGCCGGCGAGCCAGCCGGTACGGGGATCCATAGGCTAAGCGAACATAATCGGCCCTTGCTGCCTCTTCAAACTGCATCTTGAGTTGTCGTCCCTGAGCCGTACCTGGGTCATCGTTAGCCGCCCGCTCATCCTCGTCCTCGTCGTCCCGCCAATCCCAGATCCAAAGCGGTGGATAACACGAGAGGAAGCAGGGCGCTAGAACAGCACCATCCCAATCCAAAATACCTGTAATCATTGTGCATAATGGATCCAAAAAGGCGGCCTCGTCGACATGAATATTTCGAGGCGCAAGGTCAAGATGGGCCAGTGAGTACCATACTTGACAAAACCACCCGTCAGCATCAAGTTCGTGCGCCATCCGACTAAACTCGCCCCATAGCGTATCCGACGGATCGGTTGCGTGGTTGGCTGCAAAGAGGCCTAATAGCCATTGGCAGGGGGGTTGCTGCTGCTGTTCCGACAGGGTACAGTTGCCATCATTGTTAATGTCTGGGAGAGAGGACAACAAGACGGACGGGACTGACCGTAGTACAGATGCGTAATACCCAGGTCTTTCTAGGGAATGCTGCGGACCTCGGCGTTGACGCAGGGGCGCGTTTCGTAGTTGTTGGCCTGCCAGTACGCTATCTTGCACTTCCGCGAGCTGCGTCCGTCAGCCGAGCATTTCTTGTTCTCTTCTCTTTCGGTTTGCCACAGTAGCCACGCTTGCCCGTGGCCGCGTCGGTCATGTTCTGGCACCAGCCCTCGCTCCCCCAGCCATCGGCGCGCAGACAGTGTACCTCCTGAGATGTCGATTAGACCGACACGGGAACTTGAAGCTGGCGAGGGAAAAGGGGGTGCAGCCCCTGAGGACCCCGGAGACATGGGAGACATCATGGGGCACTCACCGCCGTCCCGCACCAGCCCGAATATGAACAGCAGAGGCCCATCCCGCACAACTTGTCGCCCGTCGCGCTACGACGGCCGCACATGGTCTTGGCGTCGCAGTTGCTGACGCAGCCAGCACCGCAGTTCTCCGGCTCGTAGCCGCACTTGCCGTTGCTTCCACAGCAGCTGGAGCATACCTTGGTTAGAAGGCATGTCAGAGCAAGGAAAAGCGAACACGGTCTGGGCCTCACCTTCCATCGTCACAAGTCCCATCGGGGCACAGCAGAGCGCCAGCGGGGCTGGCCATGGCTCCCTGGGCGCTTTGCTGGCTGAGGAAATTTCTCGCCATGAGCGGCGACGTTGACGCTAGTGAGACGGCCGTCGAGAAGTTTGAGCTCGAGTCCGTCAGGGCGATGGGCATGGCCGAAAAGAATAGTGAGCCGGGAGATTCGCGTCATGGTGTTAGTACACGTGTACTCTGGTTGCACATGACGTCCGGGCCTGCAGCACTCCTGAATTTGATTGAATCTGTCGGTTGCGTCGCCTTGCTGCGTGCTTATGTAGGTATCCTATGGCGCAAACATACCTACATACCTAGGTATATATACACCAATACACCGTCGTTGCCTTCCATCCCGCCCTACACGGCCCGGCTGCAGGCGGCGGGTGAGATCCTTCAACGTTGAGAGACTTAGGCACCCGGAGCGGATGGCCCGGTCCAGTTGAAAGAGGCAGGCATAGCGTCGCATGGGAGCCAGAGAAAGGCGTGAACGGGAAATTTTCCCACCACATAACAATCTAGAGGTTCACTTGACACGTACCGCCGTTCCGATGCGCGCATAATGGTTTTTGCCCCTTGCGGAAATGTGCCTCACTGCGCCCCCCACACACCCCAAGTCGCACACCACGAGCCGCACATTGCGCCAGCACATCATCGCAGCGACACCGGTGGCTTGGGCGTGATGCAGGGCATTACCCAGCGTCTTCGGCGTCAAAAAACACTGCGGAGGCGTAATTACACTCACTGCTAGGTGGTAGCTAGCTTCGGATACCAATTTGGGACAGCCCTAGCGCATCACTTTTATTGAGAATATTAGGTAGGTATGTCGGAGAATCTACGCCGCAGCAGACGAGTGCGGAATCAGGCCTTGGTTCGTGGTAGAGGACCTGCGTTCCTCAACTTCGTGTTTAGTGGAGGTACCTAAGGTAGGTAGGTATTTCAGCGGAGAGGACTCTCACAGATCCCTTACAGGAAAGACTTTTGCAAGCTCAGTACACCCGGCAGTGTGATAGAAACAGTGTTAAATACATCTAAAGTGCCCGCGTAAGGTAGGTACCAGGTCTATGAGTCTATAGCGCCGTGCTTCCCCTACGGGCTTAGGCAAAGCTCGGTGAACTCTCTCAGTGCGTTCGTGAGTACTTTAATGTTGCTTTTATGGCCCTTATCCGCGAAGTCAGCAAAGTCGTCCTGAACATCGCGGAGCGTAACACCGTTGAACACGCCCGTCTCACGATGGTTGATGATCTTGGCCGTGTCCCCTTCCTTGGTGCCCTCGTACAGCGGGACGGGGTAGACATGACGGTTTGGGTACTTGGCTTTGTTCTTCTCGAAGAAGGAGCTGGTCGTGGCATCCTGGCGCGCGACAACTACGGCGCGCATGGCGCTACGCACGCCCTGCTTGAGCGCCTCGTTGTTGGACAATACGGCCTTGTTCTTCAGCCAATCGCTGACGCTCTGCAGCACGTCGTCATACCCGCGGTGCTTGCCCTTGACGAGGCTGTCAAAGACGATCTCGCCCGTCATCTTCTTGTCGAACAGATCCTTGGCCATCTTCTCCATGTCAGGCACCGCTAGCCACTTCATGTTGTCGATTTGGATCGAGTCCGTGACCGGGTACCTGGAGATGAACTTGACGAACCGGTTGGCGTCGCATGGCACCGGCTCGCAGCCAGACGCGATGTGGCGCGCGAAGGTGCTCCCACTCTTCTCGAGATCTATAAGATAGGCATAGTAGAAGAGGACACGCTCGTAGGCCCCTAGGCACCAGACCTCACTGTCAGCCTGGAATGGGAGCCCGGGCGTGTACGTCGAGCTGGGGGGGAAACTCTGGGATACCCACCGGGTGTTGCGAAGCCCTGGACAATGCCGGCAATGCTGCCCAGCAACAGAAGAAAGATGGTGGTAGCGTGCATGGTGTGTCTGGAAGGATGGAAGTTTCGTCGGCGAACTCTTTGGCCGAACTGGCCCGAGTCTCGTCCTCGTAGGACGGCGGGCCAAGCACGGTTTTGACAAAAGACATTGATGTTGGGACTATGGACTCGTATCGTGCAGCTTGCCAAGTACATCGCTGTCTGCGGCGTTCCTGAGCCGTGCTCTCCCTTGGGGTCACGGACAGCTGCGCGGCCTGTGCCCCAGCTATTGGCATCCCACGGTGGAATGCTTCCATGTCCGTCACTGCAGAAGCCAGGCCGCTAGGGAATCAGTCAACCTTGGCGTCGTCGCTTTTCAGGAAAAACCCCTAGTCCCGCGGGCCTCAGGCCAGAAACGTGGCGCCGCATGCCTACTTAGGTGTCTGGGTGGGTATGCAATGCCTTCCGTAGGTAGGTATTTCCGGGTAAATGGGCATTCAGCCTTGGCGTTGCAAGGGGTAGAAATTACAGTCGACGCCGACGTTGCGGCGCCAATTCATCTACAGGTATCAGGATTGATTCTTCAAGGGCAGTCGCCACCAAAGGTCCCCACTTAGGGCGGTAGACAGTTCAGTCGCAGCGCTCCAGGCACCACCCCCTCCGTCCCGCCCACGGATCCAAACCATAGCTACCCCCCGCACCAACACACCGCCAACCCGCCAACTCGCCACCTGCCTTACGTACCTGCAACCTATCTACCTACCTAGCCAACAAAATATCAGACATGCCGCCACCCAACGTCTATCCCGTCAACGTCAACAAGATACTGCAGAACCCCGTCTTCAGCGAGGCCGACGCGCTCGCCGCCCTCCGGGGCACGGCGCTCCCGCGCGGGCTCGCCCGCCACGTCTTGCGTCTCTGCGTCATCCACGGCATCCGCCACCACCCCTCGTTTGCCGATGGCGCTGCCTCGGTCCTCCGCTCGGCGCACGAGCGGCCCGAGTTCGCGCGCGCCCTGAATGCGCGGGCCATCATGAGCGGGCGCGTCCCGGACATGGACCCCGACGGCCGGCCGCAGGACCTGCCCTACTGCATCTGGCACCCGACGGTGCCCCCCGAGGCCACGCTCCGCCATCTCGTCGCGCGCTACCCGGCCATGGCCTACCAGGTGGGCCGCGCGTGCGCCGTCGCCGGGTACACGGCGCTGTACCGGGAGCTCGACATCCTGCCCGAGGTGGCCATCGCCGAGGAGGCCCGCGCCGCCGGCTGCAGCGCCGACATTTTCGCCGACATCATGGCGCGGCCGGTGCGGTACCGCGTCTTCGACGACTACACGCGGACCATTGCCATCAACAATAACAGCGCCAGCCCCGCGGCACCGGCATATCTGAACGGCGACACGGCCGTGCGGGCCCGCCTCGGCGCCAAGCAGGCCTTCCAGCCGCCGGCCGGCCGGCGCGACCCGGACGACCCGGCCGTCGAGGGTCCGGACCGATACCTCAAGGGAATCGAACTCGGCTTCCGCCCGCAGACCTTCGACATCACCGAGGACCAGAGCATCGGCGAGCGCGCCACGCACGACGGGTTCTGGTGGGAGGAGGAGGAGGAGCCGCTGCGCCCCTTCGAGGTGCCCATGGCCGACCTCCTTGTGCGGCCGCTCCCGCCCGACCTGCCCACAGGCGAAAAGAACCTGCTGATCCTCATGGCCGCGTACAACGGCGACATCGACCGCTACGCGCGCCTGCGGCGGCCGGCCATGCTCCGCGCTGAGCTCTTCTGCCTCGTGCGCGGCGCCTACCACCACCCGCTCTTCGCCGCCTGGCTCGCGGGCCTAGGCGACGCGCTGCTTGCCCGCGTGCCCGGCAGCCTGCTCAACCGCGAGGCCCTGGTCATGGCGTTGCGCGCGCGCGCCGTCATGAGCAACGAACTGTCGCGCCTCCCCACGCCTGCGGCCCTGGAGGCGGACGCGCGGAGCGGATACCCCGGGCTGCCGTACCTTATCTGGTACCCGGCGCTGGCGGCCGAGACCACGTACGCCGAGCTGGCGCGCCGCCTCCCAGTCATGCGACAGGCCGTCGCCCGCGCTGCCGTCTTCGCCGGCATGCGGGGCCTGTTCGACAGCCTGCTGGCCGCCGACGCGGCCTTCTGCCCCGACTGGTTCGTGCTGGGCGAGGCGGCGGCCAGCCCGAGCGCGCACTACCGCGCGGCCATCGAGGCGCGGGCGGCGGCGCTGGGCGTGGACATGAGCGACGAGGCAGCGTGGGCGCGACACGCGCACGAGGACTGGAAGCGCTACTCGATGCGGGCCGACGCGCCCGGCGGTACCGGAGGCGTCCCCAGCGCGTTCCCGCGCAGCAGTAACCGCCTGGGCCCCGGCTGGGGGCACGGCATCGTCCTGGCGGACCGCGAGAACATTGCGGCCATCTACAACGGCGTGGGCTGCGATGCCAGCATGGTCGAGCTCGCGGCCATGCTGCCCGACGAGCTGAAACCAAGCGGCCTCTCTGTGGAGCTCGCCTCGCGTGTTGTGGATTACGTGGAATGGCCACCCATCACCACAGGATGAGGCCTGAGGGCACTTGACCCTCTCGCCCGACTCGAGTTCTGGATGGACTGTGTTGATGAGGCTTCGGTCGCTAGCCTGCAACCCTCCTTTGGGTGGTGGCCGCCTTGTTCAGGAGGGGTCTCATTAATTCTCCCAAGGGGAAGCGGGTAGGCAAAGGAGAAAGAGCCTTCAGTCGGTACCTAAGAAAATGGCTTCATAATAACTCAGGCGCATCCATCTATGCTGTACCTGGTCGCAGTTTAACGCCGTGAAGAAACCCTCCGCATGACTCCTGAAATGGTCCAAGCGCTTCAGCTCCACTGCCTCCTCATTACACCCGGGATGCTCGCAGAGTATCAGATTTTCGCGCCCCAGGCTTCATTTCCTCCAAGTCCCTCATATGCTCACGGCCGAAATGGTCGTTGATCACGGCCGTTCGGCAGTACGGAAAACTCCCGTCCTCTTCTCGTACAACTGCCTCTCGTCTCCAAGTTAACGAAGACATTGCGTCTATCCCATAATAAGGGCAAAGAGGGCCGGGCTGGAGAGTCGTCTTCCACATCAACCCGCGCCTTTTGGACGATATGCCTCCGTTTCGCCGTCTCTCTCTTATTGTTCAGGGCGGTCACAATCCAAGGCGGCTCGGATCAATCCCGACCTAACGTTCCAACTACGCGAGCTATGAGTTCGGGGGAAGCTGGACCGTATAAAGAAGCACCCGTTCGGGCTGGGGGTGTGATAGGCAGAATTTCTTTGGATTGATACCTTCTAGAGAGCTGGAGTAACAGGGACCTACGGATATGAGGCAGAGAGTCGGATGGCCGCCGTCCTGGAATAAACGAAACAACAACATTGTTCAGAAAGGTCAGACAGTACCCCGTGTATCGTCTCGCAAAATAATACTAGTAACAGGAACAATATTTCCAATATCACCACGCAATCGTAGCTAGCCAGTTCCATATCCTCCGTTCCTTTGGCCGCCTTCGACAGATATTTGTAGACCGGGATGCGCTATTTCCCGCCGGGAGAACTGAAAGTCGTCGAAACAAAACCCGGGAATGCTTACTCCTGGCGGCTTCTTGCGGAGCCGAAACTATCAACGCTACCACTTCCCCGCCTCGCGGCCGGCCGGCCAGGGCACGGTCGAGATGATCTCGTCTTAGCACCCCCAACCGTCGTCCTTTAGTAGATTAGCAACGATATTCTCTGGGTCCTTCTTATCTCGTAAGTATTATATACGAGTCGGGCATGAATGAGGAATTGCGAGGTGGCGTAGGGGAGGAGTGCTGGGTAGTCCTGTAGTACCTTCGACTGACCTGTAGTTGAGCATTCTGTTGGGGACTGTCTTCCTTCATCCGATGATTTCAGGGCGGGGAACGTCGAGTTCTCCAGTACCTAATCAATGGATCGATATCAACACCAGTAGACACCCCGAACACCAGTTGGATAGCGTCAAAGACTGAGTTACCGACCAACCTCTTATTTTCTTCAACAGCGCTGGGCGACGGACTCAAATCCCGCTTTGCTTAGGATTTGCTCAGGCTTGCTCACCTTTGTTTAGGCTAAGTACCATTTCGGCCCGCTGCGTCGCAGCATGCTGAACTGCTTCAACTCTAGCCGAGTGGGCCTATAATTGGTCTCATCTTGAAAATTAACAGCTATTACGTGGAACGGTGCGCTCGTTGACACAGTGGTAGATAGACCGATGTGAAGAAGCACGTGACATTCTCCCTTAGGTGGAGAGTGTCGCGTGAAGCTTCACAAGGGGAATATAACAATCATCTACCCAATTACCTGCGCTGCTTGTGACATGCCTAAGCATCAAACATCGATGCTCTGTATCCTAGGCAATACACCTTCACAAAATGGTTAACCTTAACAAAGGAACCCTAACAACAGCCTCGCCTTTAAACGGCCGTGGACAAATTGGATTTAAAGTGCCTAGTAATCCTGCTACATTTTAAACACTTGCCAGCTGTATGAGCCTCCTGTTCATTCACGTCCTTCCACCTTCCTCGGCTGATAGAGTTCTTCGAGGTACGTCTCATCCTCGTGTGACAACTCCTTGCCCTTGACGCCTAGAATCTCGTCCAGCCTTTCTAGCGTATCAATGCCTACTATCGGACTGGTAACGCGCTTCAGAATCCAGGCCAGCGCCACATGGCTCATCTTCCAACCCTTGGCGGTGGCAATCTCTTGCACCCGCTTCACGATCGCAGTGTCTGTATTGCTGGAGCCCGTCTCTACCGCGTCGTCTCTACTTTTCCAGGTAATCTGTGTGTCCGGCAGTTGTGCAAGATGACCCCTGCACAGAGGAGCCCATGGAATGAGCCCGACACCGGTGAGCCGACAGTATTTGTTCATCTCACGCTCCTCTTCGCGGTAGAGTAGGCTATAGTGGTTTTGCATGCTGACAAATTTGGTCCACCTGCGTGATTCGGCGCAAAATTGCATCATGACAAACTGAAAGGTCCACATGGAGCAGGCGCCGATGTAGCGCACCTTGCCTATCTTCACCAGGTCGTGAAGCGCCTCCATGGTCTCTTCAATAGGCACATCGGGATCGAAGCCGCTGACCTGAAGCAGATCGATGTAGTCGGTGCCAAGGCGAGAAAGACTGGCATTGACGGAGTGAAAGATGGCTTGCCGTGAGAGCCCCCCCTGATTGACGTACTCCTTGCCTTCTGACAACTGTAGATTTTATACGAGTTAGACGTTTAAGCTTCCTAGAACAGCTACAGAGGGTGGTGAGTCAAATTGTTTCCTGACCTGTCGAGAAATATAGGCCTGGGAGACCTGAAGACTTTTCGCGACATACCCACCACACTTGGTCAAAATGACCAATTCATGGCGAGGGATGTTGTACTTTTCCACGGCTTTACCAATAATGGTCTCGCTCCAACCATCTGAATACACGTTGGCTGTTGTGCCCAGGTCAGCTGCCGCCATCGCAAGATTCAGCTAGCAGGTGGAAGAATGGGAGCTGCTTGCAAGTGTCCCAGGTGTTGACGCCTTTATCGAAAGCAGCCTTTAGAATCGGCAAGCTCGGCGTCTCTCCAACTACCCAGTTCTTCCACATACGACTGCCGAATCCCTCCAAAGTTTTAGCTTTCTTGGGCTACAAAATGGTAGAAAAACGTACCATTGTACCCAGGATGGGAACTGACACCCGGAGGCCGCACCTTCCAAGCTGCCTATATTCAACCTTTGTCACCTCCCAGAAGGGTGGGTCAAAATCGTCGGGCCCGAGAGCGAGCATCATCAATTCTCTTGTGGCCATCTCGAGAATCGCTCTGGGGGTCGTAAATGCAGCGTTGGAAGTGTTCTGGGTTGTAAGGGTTATTATCAGCGCGCATGAATAAGAAGTCGACCGCCTTTCTCTCGTCCACCTGCTTCAAGCTTTGTTCAATAATAGTGCGGAGCTGTTCCTCTCGAGGCCGGCGATTGCTCTCACCGGTGGCGTCAGGTTGTGCCGTCGCAAGTGCCTTCCCGTGCTCACGAAGTAGCTCCCCATAATCATACACGAGCTGCGACTGATCAGACTGCGTGTGTAAGCCCTCGTAGAGGGGTTTAGCGGGTGCTTCTTGAGCATGCGCTTCTGCACTGCACGTACTGGACCTGGGTGTGGATTGCCCATCTAAGAGGTGCACTTTGCCCGCAGCCTCGTCGTCAATTGCGGCGCTAAGAGCGTGTGCGGCGATGTCTTCCAGTACTGCGTGGGCGTCGTCACTTTCTAGGTCAATACGCAGTTTCAGGGCCCGGACGCCATCCGGGAGAAGTGCGTGAGACGCTTCTCTAAGCCGTACCCTTCATCTTACACGGACCTAGGCCGGTCTACCACCCGGAATCTCCTTTAGACACGGCAGACCCATTTTCCGATACGCCGAGATAATGGGGTTGGAAGTGGATAGCGAGCTGGCTGCGGAACTGCGCAAGTGCTCTCGGGTCCATCGCCGTTTCCTTATCGAGCACTACGATCTATACGTAACCCGGGGTTATGGGGGCAGGAAAGGAACTTGAACTTTTGAGGCAGAAAATTGATCGCAGGCTCATAGAGAGAAGAGGATCATCGATACCCACATTGAATGATACATACCCTGGATGGTTGCGAGTGAAACTTGTCCTGACCTTGGACAACGCAGAACCAACTGCGGGTGGGTTTGCATCTCATACCTCGCCATCACCCAAGTCAACAAACACTCAGGAGTAAAGCGTGTCTACCTCCATTCCAAGTTCCACCGCTTGCCTCTCTCTCTCCCCATCTACCACCTAAACCCCCCCCCCCCCCCCCCCCCCCCCCCCCTCCCCCCCCCCCCCCCCCCCCCCCCCCCCCCCCCCCCCCCCCCCCCCCCCCCCCCCCCCCCCCCCCCCCCCCCCCCCCCCCCCCCCCCCCCCCCCCCCCCAAGAAACACCCACCCAAAACCCAACACCGGCGGCCCCCACGTCGCCAACGCCAAATACTGGCCAAACCCCCACCTCCCCACGGCATCCAAGAACGCCCTCCCATAAACCTCCCCCATAACCCCCCTCGTCGTCCAATAATATCTCGCATACACCGCCAGCGCCGCCATCCCCGCCACGGCAGGCATTCCCTCAGCCACAACCCAGCCTGCATACTTCCACCCGCGCAGCCTCCCTCTCATACCCCTCAACCTCGGATAGTGAAACACCAGCCCTACGACAGCGAGTGTCCAGGCGACGAAGCCGGCGAGGAAGTACTGGAAGTCGGAGGAGTGGTGGAAGGACTGGGAGGGGGTGGTGAAGGAGGAGGAGAGGGCGGCGGCGCCGCGGGAGCAGAGGCGTTCGATGACTTTGCCGGGCTTGTGGAAGACGGAGAAGTGGGTGGAGAAGAGGACGGTGTTGAGGATGCTGAGGAGGAGGATGGAGGCGGGGATGTACCATGGTTGGTGCGGGTGGGGATGGGGAGAATGGGGGGAGTGGGAAGGGGAGGTGTCGGGGACGGTGGCCCAGAAGGCGGCGCAGAGCATTATTACGGAGGTCGCGCAGAGCATGGACAGGGCGTCGGCCATGAGGGCGTCGAAGCGGGAGTGGGTGGTCCAGCGGTAGACGAAGGAGGAGAGGATGATTGAGGTGGTGAAGACGAGGGTTGTGGCGAGGAGGTGCGGGAGGGTCGCGAGGAGGGAGAGGCGGAGGTTGAAGCGCCGGCGGCGGGGGCGGAGGGAGGAGTACGGGCGAGGGGTACGGAGGTGTCGGCTTATAGGGGAGAAGGAGAGGGTTGAGAAAACGAGGGTTAGGAAGAGGAGGATGACGATGGAGACGAACATCTGGGAGGAGGGGGTTAGCTGGTTGGGATGGAAGATGGTGGAGAGGGAGGAGGACGTACGCCGTAGCCGACGATGTCGGGGTTGCCGATGGAGATATAATGCGACTGGCAGTAATCGTACCAGCACTCTTGGGCAACATGGCCGAGAAACAGGGTGACGTTAAATGCGTCTTGTTGGGTTGCGTTGATCCACCACTCGACTACATCGCCAGGCCGCGATTCGTTCAACGGGGCCGGAAAGAGGTTGCGCGCCAGGTCGGTCAGCTCGAGGACGCCCACGCTCAGACGGGACGGGTCGCTGATGGCTGCGTCGGTGGCGTCTTCTTCGCTGAGATAGAATATGTCTTTGATCGGGAGGAGCTTGGAGGCAACGGGGCATGCGAAGTCGGCAAGCGTGTCGGTGGCTTTGTCGTAGGTCTGGTTGTAGGGCACGACTGATAGCAGGTGGCTAACTTTGAGATCCGACAGAGTGCTGATCGATTCGGGATTCCAGAGCGTCGGCGGGACGCAATGCTGGATGCTGCCGGCATACTGCCCGAGGCAGTCAACCGTGGGCCCGAGTGAGAGGATGTTGTTCATGGCCGCAGCAGTCGAGAGGCATTCGGGACTCAGGAGTCAAAGATCTGGCGCAAGGCGCGTCTTCGGCCGGGGCATCTGCAGTCATAAGACCTGGGCGGGAAAGTTTAGGTTAACCGCGGCAACTTTGAGCATCGCGGCGGCCTCTCCAAGTAATGACGAATGACGAATGTCCTCGTGGTTCAACTTCTGCGCGCGGCTCTTTTATGCTTTGCCGCGTCCCGTCTTCGTGGGTTAAGGGCTTTTGGGGCTGAGAACGTTTACCCCTTTTTAAGCGCCCAGGGGCCACACTGCCGATAGGTTGCGCACATGCGGTCGAGGCTGAGACAAGCCACTGTCAGGCACCACCTTAGCATTCTTCTTGGCGGCGCACACGCCTTTCGGGACTTTATTGCGGTTGGTGGGAGATGCATGTCGTGCAACACACCGCAAATGGAAGCTTTGGAGTCTTCGCCAATCGTGTTTTAATCTTCGATCGAGACCGGTCTGACACGCCCGAGCGGGTCACCCGTTGTGCTGGGACTGGCTTCAACTCAGTTACTGTCTGACCACATGCCACGGGAAAGTTTTGATGCTAATTTTGACTTGATGCTCGGTGTGCTTTTGTTTTGGGATGCTTGGCTTCCTGGTGCCGCCATCAACAAGGACGCTAGAGACGGGCAAGAGTATTGACGGCCCGGAAGATGGCGATGCTAGTAGTTCTAGGCTGCGGCTTGGTGAGGATGCAATTAACGTACTCGGGAATGTCACTTGGCTGCTGACGGGGTTTGAGCAGGCCGCTGATAACGAGGGGGCGGATGTTGAGCAACGGAAACATTTCTCATACCTTCATGGCCTATGTACCTAGTAATAAGCGGCGTGAGACAGATAATGTAAGGAGTTCAACAAGCGGGGGGACAAAATTGCCGTATCTAACCATGTCCTCCGATCATCCATTGTCATCTATCAGACCGCCTGTTCCCTCAGCTTGTATCTCAAGCGCATGGGCGTCGTCGGCATGCTCGAACCATGCTGCGACCTGTCAACAGGAGGCGGGCTTTCCATGTGATTTCCAGCAGCATCTTCCAGCGAGTATTCGAACATCGCGACAAACGTGGCGATGATGATGAACATTTCTAGTTTAGCAAACTGGGGGTCGGGGATGTATATGTCAGTAGGATTTAACGATACGGTCTCCGAGAAAGCGGCTCACCTTCATTCCCACTGTAGATGCAACCAGTTTTGTCAGTCTCGCACCTCTCGTCGCATTGGTGGGAAGAAAACTCACCACAGGGATGTCTTCCTGTACCCCAACCTACAAAGGGCAATGGAGGACCCTTTCCTTCGTGCTCTGGTAGATACCTCCCGGGGTCCCATCTTTCCGGCTCTGGGTAGTACTCAGGGTTGAAGTGTAAGTCGTCTAAGTGGTAGACCTGCAAAGGTGAGTTGTCAGTAATTTGTCTCTTATGACATTTCAGGACAAGGATAATATGCACAGCAAAGCTACCCTTCGGTATGATCTCTCCAGTCTTGCCAATTGGGATGTCAATGTTGCTGGCGTTCTTCCGGAAAGCGGTCCCCACCATCTGGTGCCGAATGGTCTCGCGTTGACAGATATCGATCATCGGGAAGCTGCTCTCCCACTCCTGAAGCGAGAGGGTGGACAGCACTTCAGCGGCCGATTGCTCAGGGCTCTGACGGTGTGCCGCCACGACGCCATCAACTTCCTCCTGCAACTTTCGGTACCACTCAGGAGTAGATGCAAGCCAGCACAGCTCAAGGGCAGCATTGATCCCGCTGTTTAGCTGGCCTGCGAACAATGAGCCAAGGATGAACTGCGTTCGAGTCGTCAGCTTCCCTTCAATCTCATCCTTGCTTAACAGTCGCAACCTACAGAAATGACCTTCTTGATGTCGTCGTCTCCCGTATCAATAAGATACTGCAGCGCATCATCCTCCCTACGCCCTGTCTTCTTTCGGTCGTCCACGAAGCCTTTTAGAAGGTAATAGAGCCGCCCACCGGCAACCATCCGGCTGAGATCCCCATACGTTGGCAGCCAGGGAAAGATGATTTGCACCGCGGACGCATTCTGCAACGTCTCAAACCAGCCAAGCGTCTTCTCCATCAAATCCGGAGACCTGACAATCTCGGCCGTCCCAACAGTTCGCATGGTCAAGGCGTAGACCACTCGGTAAATATCATCGAACGGATCCATGACGGCCTCTTCCCCGGGCTTCGGCGCCTTTCGCTGGAGCGAAGCATTCGTCGCGTCCACGAGAGTGGAGAGATTTCGGGAGAGACCGTCCGATTTGAGCATTGCAGATAGAGTTCGCGTGAACCAGGCAGCGATGGGCTCGTCGTTCTTATCGGAATCAAGTCTGGGCGTACCCGTGAAGAGGACTGCGTATCTGTTTCACAAACGGTTAGAAAATTCAGGTACCGCAAGACCACACCACGAGGAGCAGCCAATTCGCTGTACACACCCCTGGCCAAAATCGAGGTGCTTGCTTTCAAAGAACGTCTTCTTCCCCTCGGTCCCCCCGAGGCCGACAATGTGGTGCTTCCCGAAGTAAAAGCTGAAGTTTCCCGATATGCTCTTCGCGATGTGGCTCAGCATGAACCGCTGGCGATCAGAGAAGTATCGCAGCGAGCCGAGCACCGGCCAGTCGCCCGCGCCGGGCTTGATCAGAGGCGGCGTTCCCTTGGGGAGAGGCGGTCGTCGCGCGAGGAGTTGCGACAAGAGAAAGACGATGGCGCTGCCCAGCAGGATCCAGATCGTCGCTGGGAGCTCGTTGAGTCGCTGCATCGCGTTTACTATGAGCGGAGAGGCCATGTTGAATGCGCGGCCACGGACGGATGCGCGACAAGAATTGATGCGGCCATTTGGAGGGGCGCTCGGGTTTTAATGTCTCTACCGGCGTTCCTTCCACTGGAATTGGCCTCCGGCCTGCCATCCGAATTCGAAACAATTGCCCAATTGGCGGGCACAGCAGTCCAACCATGGGCGAGAAACCGCACGCTTCGGTAAAAGGGTGCATTTCGGTTGCAATTACAACCGCACCACGCGGCAAGCTGCAATGCATTCAGACCACAGTCCGACCAGCGACAGGACCACTCAATGGTTGGCTGCGATGCGCGCCCAGCAGAAAATGCCTGCCGTGGGATTTTCGTGGGGTCATCCTCATTTGTGCTCGCCTACAACGAGAATCGCCAATTGGTGACTGGGCAACCGCCAACGTCATGCGAAATGTCAATGGGTGGGAGAGAGATCATGGACGATAAATTATGATTTCATGAATCTGCGCAGCTACCGATCGCAGCGAACCGTTGAGGCTTGACAGTGCCTCATTTTCACGGTTTCGGGATGTCAGGGTGGGTTGCATCCGTGGCCATGAAGCGGGCGATTTGTCGGGATGATTGGCTTGTCATTTGTGGTGGGGCGCGGGCGCGGTGGGTTCGATGCTGGTTGGCTGGTGTTTATCTTCCGCCGCCGCACGGACCATCGCCGCGATCGATTTGTGGTGGAACCGTTAGCAAGGCCAAGGGCTACTAACAATATGTAGTACAGGTTTGTAGTAGTCGCGTTAGATAGTTTGGCTGTTCGTATCTTACCGTGTGCCTCCCAGTGCGCCAGATTGTTCAAATCCAGGGCTCTTATCTACCACCACCAGGGCCATTGGGAATGCGCCTTTGCGGATTTTTTAGCTTAAATTTGGTCCACGCTTCTTTTCAGCGCATATGGAGCGCTCTTCAAGACCTCTTCAGTAGGAACGGAGACATCTTTTTCTCTCAATCTTGACACACGGACTTATAATCCGATTAACTCCTGCACAAGATTATGCACTACCATTTTCTCTCACAGAATTCAAGTAACCTTCTGGCCCGTGCACACTGTAATAACCCTCAGGCGGCACAGATTTCCAAGGGTTATGTATGGGTGCCCAAAACCGTTCTTAAATTCTGTAAGAGAAAACGTATCTCCTCTAACCTCGGCAATGTATATAAATAGCCCCTTTTAGGCTGTAGCTAAGTTTCGATGTGTGGGCTATACCTGTGGACTAACCTATACGACCTATATGGCGTAAGACGTGCAAGCACTCTCGGTGCGAAAATTAGGTATATACCTAGGAATGTTTGCCTTAACAGTGAATAACAGGAGTACCTAGATCCTCGGTTGCAAGCTCCAAAAGGATCGCATCACACGAGATAGTGAGCGGTTCGAGCAGAAATAATAAGCGTTCAGTTCTTTGTATAGGAGGAGGGAGCACAAGTCGCATCGCGCAGTTAGGTTGGCCCCGGTTTCTAGAACCTCGACGCGCTACTGTATTACTTCGTATGGCGCGAGTCTAATATAACGTACCTCGGCTGGGTGCCTCACGTCACACAACACCATATCACAGGACCTCCTGTGAGCCGGGGCTATCCTTTGCGTGCACTTGAAGGCCGGGGCAAATTACCACACTACCTTCGGAATAATATCTCTGTTAGGTTGCCATATGTGGAACACAAAACAGAGCGGTTTTCTGGCCGTTCGGCAAAAGAGTGATGGAATTGCTTATTCTAGATAAAAAGGAGAGGGTGGCAGAGAGCCAGTAATATAGTGGTGGAAGGTGGCGAGTCACG
>Ga0247770_1001076_pt1 | contig 23560 bp, 24 predicted proteins | sample UWRJL136409B6_FD_179943 | JGI IMG/M metagenome (GOLD analysis project Ga0247770, IMG submission 179943) | Plant litter microbial communities from Arlington Agricultural Research Station in Wisconsin, United States - UWRJ-L136-409B-6 | ecosystem: Environmental > Terrestrial > Plant litter >... | reverse complement strand
CGCTTGTCGCCCAACTCCACTCCGCCGAGGTCAGTCTCCACCCACGCGTCGATCATGTGATTTCCCCCAGGTGTGACGCCTCCTCCTGCCCTGGGTACACTACGTTTACTTGTGACTAATGGATAGCGTTATCGGGAGAGGGGAAAGCGTGATGTGTCCGCGAGGCAGTTTTCGCGGACCATCACGCGAGGGGTGAGGGTGCCGCGGGCGCGCACCGAATCCCTTCGCCCCCCAACGCAAACCGCCCCTCCCCCGGCATCCGGAGGAGGGGCGATCTTCATCTCCCGGTCTTCATCTCCCGACCGACACCCCTGCCTACATCTCGTCGCGGCGGAGGATGATGGGGACGATGGAGAGGGCGAAGGCGCGGCCGTCGCGCTGAAGCTCCACGCGGATGGGCTGGCCGGGGCGGAGGCCGCGGATGGACGCCACGCCGCCCGCGCCGGTGAACGCGCGCCCGTTGATGCTCAGCAGCACGTCGCCGGTGCGGACGCCGGCGCGCCCGGCGGGGCTTCCGGGCTCCACGGCCTTCACGAAGAGCGCGGTGCCGGAGCGGAACTCCCATCCGCCGTCGCCGCGCTTCCATCCGCAGTCGCCGCACTCGATCTGCATCCCGAAGCGCAGCGGGGGGGCGTCGTACTCGTTGCTCCCGCCGCCGCCGGGGACGTGCTCCTTCCACTCGGGGCGGCTGGCGGAGGCGCTCACCACCAGCCCCGGCGTGTTGCACCCGGCCGCGGGCACCACGCGCACCTCCCTCTCCGCGCCGGCGCGCCGCACTCGCAGCGAGACGGGGCGGTCGGGGCGCAGGTTGGCCAGCCGGCGGCCGCCCTCCGGCGTGGTGACCAGCGCGCCGTCCACGGCGGTGATGACGTCGCCCTCGCGCAGGCGGCCGGCGGCGGGGCCGCGCGGGTCCAGGTTCCACACGCGCGGCTCGGCCGAGAAGTCGTGCGTCAGCCCGCGCGCCGTGCGCACGTTGACGCTGCACCCGCCGCCCACGCAGTGGAAGAAGCCGATCCCCAGCGTCGCCGTGCGGGGAAGCCCCTGCGGGCACTGCTGCGCCGCCGCCACGGCCGGAGCCACGAGCAGCGCCATCAGCAGGAGCATCAGTCGGCCACGAACAAGCATCACCACTCTCTATCTGGATCGAAGCTCGAAATCCGCTACCAAGGACCAAGCACCAAGCACCAAGCACCAAGCACTTCTGTTCTTTCAAAACCGCACGTGCCCCCGCCGCATCTCCGTCGACACCAGGGAGCCCCGCGTCCCGGAAACCGTTCGATAGATCTCCGTCGCGCTGCTGTCCCGGGCGGGGACGCGGGTGAGCTCCTTGGCGGCGCCGTACATCGCGGCGAACGCGGCCTCGCGCCCCTGCGCCATGTCGCGCTCATCGGCGGAGCCAGTGAACGAGGCGAAGGCGGCGACGGCGGCGACGTACTCCGTCCCGGCGCGCTGCACGCGGGCGGCGGCTTCCATCGGCGAGGCGGGCCGCTCGGCGAAAAAGACGGGTCCGGGGGCGGGCTCGGGCCGGGCGCCGGTGACGCGGCCCACGCCCACGCCGCCGGCGAAGAGGAGCACGGCCGCCGCGCGCCGCAGCACGACCGGGCGCGACGGGCCGCGGCGGGCTCGCGCGGCGGCGGCCGGGAAGGGGATCACCCCCTCCGGCGCGTCGGTCGTGCGGGCGGCGACCTCCGGCCACAGGTCGCGCGCGGGGTCGCCGGCGCGGGGGAGGGCGGAGAGCGCGGCGGCGAGCGAGTGGACGCGCGCCACGAAGGCCGCGCATTCGCCGCACTCCGCCAGGTGCGCGTCCATCCGGGCGGCGTCGGCCTCGGGAAGGAGGCCGTCGGCGTGGTCGTGCAGCTCGGCTTCGGTGGGGTGCATCGTCATCGTTCCAGGGCCTCCATCATCAGCCGGCGGGCGCGGTGCAGCTGGGACTTCACCGTCCCCAGCGTCACGCCGAGCGTCGCGGCCGCGTCTTCGTAGGCGTAGCCTTCCACGTCCACCAGCAGGAGCACGGTGCGCGCCCCCTGCGGCAGCTTGGCGATGGCCCGCTCCAGGTCCACGCGCGTCTCGGGCATGGCGCGCCGCGCCTCGGTGGCGTAGCGCGCGACGTCGTCGGTGCTCAGGATGCGGGCGTGGCGGCGGCTCTCGGCGCGCAGGTGCTGCAGCGTGGTCCGCACGGCCACCGTGTGGATCCAGGTGGAGAGCTGGCTCTCGCCGCGGAAGCTGTCCAGGTTCTGCCACACCCGCACGAACACGTCCTGCGTGAGCTCCTCCGCCTTTTCCGGGTCGCACGTCATCCGGAGCGTGAGGGCGTACACGCGCCGGTAGTTGGCGTGGTACAGCTCCTCGAACGCTCCCGGCGCGGCGTTCGGCGAGGCGGGAGTGGAGCGGTTCACCGGCGGCGAGGTGGCGAGAGCCGTCACGAAATTCCTGCGGGAAGGGCCTTCCGTCTGGACGTCGGACGGTTAGGTGCCGGGGGAGATTCGAAAGTTGGAAGACGCGCGGATCCGCTGAACGATGCCGGTCCGCGCGCCGGATGGGAAGCTTGCGGGCCCGATCCTCCGTGTCGACGCTTCACGCGGATCCAGGCAGCGCGGCAACGTCTCGGGAGATGGGGAACGGGAGATCGTGATCGCTTCGCCGTGGGATGGATGGCGCGCCGCCACGTGCATGCCCGACGCGTGCTTCTGCGAGGCGATCCGCGACGGCGCCATCCGCCAGCCCGCGAACACCTGGTCGTGCCTCGCCTTCCTCCTCGTCGGCGCGATGGTGATCCGGCGGACGTTCGATGGATCGCCCACGCGCGGCGGGAGCCTGGTCGAGACGAGGACGATCTACGGCGTGTTGTACGGGACGGCGCTGATCCTGATCGGCGTCGGAAGCGGGTTCTACCACGCGTCGCTGAGCTTCGCGGGGCAGTTCGCGGACGTGTTCGGGATGTACCTGCTGGGCACGTTCATCCTCCTCTACAACCTCGCCCGCCTGGGCCGCGTCGCCGAGCGCGGGATCGCCGCGCTGTACGTAGCCCTCAACGCCGTCCTCGCCCTCCTCCTCTACACCCTGCCGGAGATCCGCAGATACGCCTTCGCGCTGCTGCTGATCGCCGCGCTCGCGCTGGAGTTCCGCGCGCGGAGGGAATGGAGATCGGACGGGCGGTTCCTCTGGATGGCGCTCGGCGCGATCGCGGTCGGGTTCGCGATCTGGATCGGCGACATCACGCGGACGGTGTGCGCGCCGACGAGCCTGGCGCAGGGGCACGCCGCGTGGCACGTCGCGGGGGCCGTCTCCGCGTGGTGCCTGTATCGATACTACCGGTCGGAGTCGACGATCTCGCGGAAGTAGTCCTCCAGCCGGCGCGTCCCCCGGACCGGCGCCACGCAGTCCACCACGCTCACCGCCGCGCCGAAGCCGAGCAGCGCCGCCAGCCGCGGATTGAGCGGCCTGGTCACGGCGGCGGCGGCGCGGAAGACGAACGGCGGGACGCGGATGATGCGCGGCGCGCGGCCGGCGGCGCGGAAGGCGGCCTCCACGATCTCGCGGCGCGTGAGGACGTCGGGCCCGCCCGCGGCGATCTCGCGCTCCGTGCTCGCGACAGCCTCCGCGCAGACGGCGGCGAGGTCCGCCTCGTGGATCGGGTTCGTGCGCGGCTCCCCCGAGCCGATCACCGGGCCGAGGCCCTTCCCGGCCATCCGCGCGATCTCCGCGAAGAACGAGAAGAAGCCCGTCGGCCGCACGACGGTGTGCTCCACGCCCGAGCGCGCCAGCTCCGCCACGAACCGCTCGTGCGCCGCCGCGTACTCCTCCCCCGGCATCCCCTCGCCGCCGAAGACGGAGACGTAGACGAGCTTCCGCACTCCCGCCCCCTTCGCCGCATCCAGCAGGTTCCGGTTCCCCGCCCAGTCCACCTCCAGGAACGAGCGCCGGTCGCGGAAGTCGTTCAGGTTCATCGACGCGCCCGCGCACGAGAGCACCACGTCGACACCCGCGCACGCCGCGCCGAGCGAATCGGCATCGAGCAGATCCCCGCGCGCCGCCTCGTCCGCCTCCACGCCGAGCGCCGCCAGCCGCTCCGGCGCGCGGGTGAGCGCCCGCACGCGGTACCCGCGCGACCTCAGCTCGCGGACGACGAATCGCCCCAGCTGCCCCGTAGCCCCCGCCACCAGCACGAGCTCCATCGCGCACCCTCCCTCGCGGATCGGTGGATGCCGGGCGGCCGATCGCCCGGTGCGCGCAAGGTAGCTTTCGTGCGGATCGAGGTGATAAGCATCTCCCCGCATCGCGCGTGGGAGATCTCCCGACCGGGGCGGATCCTACAGGGTCCGCTCGAGACGCCGCGCTTGCGGGCCGGGCGGTGTCGCCGCTGCCGCGCCCGGGCTTCGCTGCCGCGTCGGCTAGATTCTCACGGCCCTGCCGTCACTCGTGAAGGCTGAGGCTCCGCGCGGCCGGGCCTCAGAATGACAGCCGGACGGCGCGGAAAAATGCTGATCTGATTTCAGCTGATCTGATTTCAGAAGAGCGAGATCTGGTCGCCGATCTGCTTGGGGTCCACGGGGCGCTCGCCGAGGAGGCGCTGGATGTCGCGGGCGGTGGCGGGGGAGTGGCCGGCGAAGTGGTTGTTGGCGTACCCGAAGACGTCCATCCCCCGCGTCCGCATCCCCCCGAGCACGCTGGCCCAGGCGGAGGTCTCGTCGGAACGGTCAATCTGCACGTGCGAGAAGTCGGTGATGTCGCGGTTGGGGCCCATCCAACGCACGTAGTGGAAGTCCGCCGTGGGCCGCTCCGCCAGCTCCAGCGTGGTCTCGCGCGAGATCCACCGCCCGTCGCTGAGCGCCAGCGCCACCCCGTGCTCGGCCAGGAGCGACAGCAGGTCCGGGAGGACGTCGCGGCGCGTCCAGGTGGAGTGGCGCACCTCCAGCGCGAACCGCGCGTCCCTCGGCAGGAGCGGGAGGAAGCGGGCGAGATGCTCGTATTCCGAGGGGACGAAGTCCGGGCCCATCTGGATCAGGATGGGGCCCAGCTTGGGGCCGAGGAGCCGCGCGCGCTCCAGGAAGAGCGCCACCACGTCGTCCACGCCGCGCAGCCGCCGCTCGTGCGTGACCGCCTGCGGCATCTTGAGCGAGAAGACGAAGCCCTCGGGGGTGCGGCGCGCCCACCCGCGCACGGTGTTGACAGGGGGGATGGCGTAGAAGGTGGAGTCCACCTCCACCGTGCCGAACGCCTGCGCGTACAGCGTCAGCATCTCCGGCGCGCGCGTGCCGTCCGGGTAGAACGGCCCCACCCACGCCGCGTAGTTCCACCCCTGCGTCCCGATCAGGATGCGTCCCGCCAAGATCCCCCTCCCCCTCGCAGCCGCGTCCAAGAGCACGGAGTGAACGTGCGATGTACGTCGCGGGCGGGGTGCGGCGCAAGAGGCGGTGCGCGTCCGCGATGGCGACCGAAGCTCGGGAAGGTTCGATGGGCCGTGCCGCATGCCGCGGCGGCCCCCTCCCCCGCCCTCCCCCGCAAGCGGGAGAGGGAGCCTTTTCTACCGCCTCACGAGCCTCGGCGCGCACGAGATCCTGGGACGAGCCAACCTCTCCCGGAACGGGGGAGGACAGACCGCCCCAGCGGTCAGGAGGGGGCGCCGCCGCCCCCGAAGCGTACCGCGATCCGCCCTCCGCCGCGGTGCGAAGACGGGCGGCCCGCCGTGGGCCGCCCGTGGCGTGTTCGAATCGGATGCGATCGGCGCGAGCTATTCGCGAGTGATCGCCCGGATCTTCACCGCCTGCTGGAAGGCGGTGGTGGGGACGATGCGGTTGAGGGTCGCGAAGAGCCAGTCGGACGCGTCGAGGTCGATCAGCAGCTGCACGTCCTCCTCCGGGCCGCCGAGCGGGACCTGGCGCTCCACGACGACGCCGCGCTGGGGGACGTCCACGTTCACCACCCCCGTGACGTTGATCCCGCCGATGGTCAGCCCGCTCGTGACGTTGACGCTGACGCGGGTGAAGGTGACGCGCACGGTGGTGTACTGTGCCTCCAGCACGTCCGCGCGCGCCACGAACGCGGTGTCCCCGCCGTCGCTGCGCACCATGACCGACTGCGCGTTCCCCGCGAACGCGGCCTCCCCCGCCGGCGTCACCAGCTCCACCAGCGCGTCGAAGGAGATGGTCCCCTGCACGCGCCCGGCGACGAGCGCCGACGCCGGGCCGCCTCCGGGGGCCAGCGAGTGAAGGGCGAGGCGGGACGCGCCCGTGCTGTCCTCCGGGGTGCCGTCGCCCGTGGCGTACGTCTCCACCTCCTTGTCGCGCACCCCGCCCACCACCACCTCCTTGCCACACCCCGCCGTCCCCATCAGCAGCAGCGAGAGGGCGATCACCTTCCGCATCCTGGACATCGTCTCAACCCCCCGTGTTCGTCGGCCGGCTGCCGCCGTCCGCGCGCGTTTCATCGCCCCCGGTTTCCATCCCCATCCGCTCGCGGACGGACGCCAGCTCCGCCTCCGCGCGCTCCGTCTCGGCGCGCATCCCCAGGCGGCGGAAGAGGGCGAGCGCCTCCTCCAGCCGGGCCGCCGCGGACTCCAGCCGCCCCGCGTGGGCGTCGAACCGCGCGTACTCGTGCTGCGTGGCGGCCAGCTCCACCGGCGGCATCCCCGGACCGCGGCACAGGTCCAGCGCCTGCTCGAAGAAGACGAAGCCCTCCGCGTCGCTCCGCGCGCGCGCCACGGCGCCCAGCCCGCGGTAGACGTGCGGAAGGAGCGGCGTCAGCCCGTGCACCACGGCGATCTGCTCCAGCTCGCGCGAGGCGGCCTCGGACTCGCGCAGCTTGCCGCGCGCCAGGAGGCACTCGGCCAGGTTGGTGAGCACCGCGCCGCGGAGCGCGGGCGTCCCCTGCCCCTCCAGCGAGCGCCGGAACGCCGCCTCGGCCTCGTCCAGCCGGCCGCGCTCCATCAGCAGGCGGGCGCGGCCGTTCTCCACCGGGAGGATGCCGGCCGCGTCGCCGAGCGCCTGGACGGCCGCGTCGGCCTGGTCCAGCCAGTCGGCGCTCCCGTCCAGGTCGCCGGTGCGGCGCGCCACCACGGCCAGGTTGCTCCGCAGCTGCCAGAGGAGGCGGGAGGGAGGCGGATCGGTGCCCAGCATCTCCAGCCCGCGCCCGTACCAGACCTGCGCGTCCTCCCACATCCCCTGGTCCACGTAGACGTTCCCGGCGCCCTGGCACCCCACGATGGCGCCCTCCACGTCCCGCTGCGCCGCGGCGACGTCGTAGCCGGCCATGTAGAAGCGCAGCGCCTCGTCCAGGCGCCCCCGCTCGCGCGCCACGCGCCCCAGCCGGCGCAGCGCCAGCCCCTCCACGCTCCGGTCGCGCGGCCGCCGCCCCAGCGCCAGCGCCTGCCGGTAGAACCCCTCCGCCGCGTCCAGCCGCCCCTCGTCCTCCTCCACCTCCCCCGCCGCCGCCAGCGCCCGCGCCGCCTCCGCCTCGTCCCCCGCCTGCAGCGCCCGCAGCGAGCGCACCGAGTGCCGCAGCACCGCCTCCACCCGCGCACGGGCGCGCTCCGCCAGCTCCGCCACGCGCGCCTCCAGCGCCGCCGGATCCGCCAGCCGCGTCTCCACCGTGGCGTACGCGATCGCGTCCCACGCGCGCTCGCGGTCCTCCAGCGCCGTGCTGATCAACGCTTCGCGCAGGTGGACGAGGTCGTCCACCTCCGGCAGCGCCTTGAGCGCGTGGTCGATCTTGAGCGGGCGTGTCACGGCAAAAAGGTGCGAAAGTGCGAGAGTGCGTGGATACTTCGCGCCATCGTCGGCCTCCCATCCGGCACGCCGCGTTCCAGGCGCGACAACGTGAAAACCCACGCCACTGCTGGATTTCCCCTGGAGATGAGAATCACGCGACGCCGACGTTTGTCACTTATTGTGGCAACCGAGTCGAAAAACCGGCAGACATGATTCCGTTCGATTGGACCCACGGGACCGCACACTCCACGGCGGGGATCCCGCCGAAGCGCACCCCCTCTCCCCCACACCACGACAAGCCTCGCCCCACATCCGATTCTCCCCTGCGCGGATGCGGATCGGCGAGGCTTTCCGTGGTTCTGACCGGTGGCTTCAGCCACCGGCGCGGAGACATCGGCAGCGGGGATCCGCGTCGCGACACACTCCCCCACCCGCCCGGGGGCCGCGGCCGCGCGACCCCTTCGCGCGGACCGCTGCCCCACCGGCGCGAGGTCGGAGGCTGCGCCGCCTCCCTTGCGTCGCGTGGCCTGGGCTCCATCGTCGGCGAGGATCCGCGCACCTACTCCCCCACCTCCACGATCCCGTACTCCATCGCCTTGCGGGAGACGGTGTTGCGGTGCATCCCCAGCACCTCGGCGGCGCGGCCAAAGTGGTTGCCCACGCGCTCCAGCACCTGCCCGATGTGCAGCGCCTCCACCTCCGCCATCGACATCTCCGGCGAATATCCCGGGAGCGCCGCGCCGTTGGAGCCGCCCTCGGCCGCGCGCACGTCCAGCTCCAGGTGCTCGGGGAGAAGGAGGTCGCCCGGCACCATCAGCACCGCGCGCTCCACCACGTTGCGCAGCTCGCGGACGTTGCCGGGCCACGCGTGCGCCCCCAGCCGCTCCAGCGCCTCCTCGCTCACCGCGCGCAGCGGGCGCCCGTACGCGGCCGCGAACCGGGCGGCGTAGTGCAGCGCCAGCGGCCGCAGGTCGCCCACGCGCTCGCGGAGCGGCGGGAGGTGCAGGCGCACCACGGCCAGGCGGTAGAACAGGTCCTCGCGGAAGTCGCCCGAGGCGATCAGCGCGGCCAGGTCGCGGTGGGTGGCGGCCACCACGCGCACGTCCAGCGGGATGCGCTCCTCGCCGCCCACCCGCTCGATCTCCCGCTCCTGCAGCGCGCGGAGGATCTTGGCCTGGAGCACCAGGCTCATGTCGCCGATCTCGTCCAGGAACAGCGTTCCCCCGTGCGCCCGCTCGAAGCGCCCCACCTTGCGCGCCACCGCGCCGGTGAAGGCGCCGCGCTCGTGGCCGAACAGCTCGCTCTCCAGCAGGTCCTCGGGGATCGCCGCGCAGTTGACGGCCACGAACGGCCCCCGCGCGCGCGGGCTCACGCGGTGGAGGGCGCGCGCCACCAGCTCCTTTCCCGTCCCCGACTCGCCGGTCACCAGCACCGTGGCGGGGGTGGGCCCCACGCGGCCGACGGTCTTGAACGCCTCCAGCAGCTGCGGGCTGCTCCCCACCAGCTCGTCCTCCGCGCCGTCGATGGAGGGAAGGGGGACGCCGCCCCGCCGCGTGCGCGCGGCGCGGAGGACGCCGGCCAGGTCGTCGCGGCGGAGCGGCATGGCCAGCAGCTCGGCGGCGCCCAGCCCGGGCGCCTCCATCGCCAGCCGCAGCGAGGGGGCGGCCGCCACCAGCACCAGCGCGCCGGAGGAGGGCTGCGCGGCGATGCGGCGGATCAGCTCGCCGTCCTCCCCCGCCGTCTCCACGGAAAGGAGCGTCACGCGCCAGCTCCGCTCCCCCAGCGCGCGCAGCCCGTCGGTGAGCGTGGACGCGATGCGCGCCTCCGCCCCGTCGTCGCGCGCGGCCGCGCGCACCGCCGATGCCGTCTCGGAATCGCCCCCGATCAGCAGGATGCCGTTTCGCTCCGGCGCCATCCGACTCCGCGGTGAATGATGTACAAAATTCGGCAGGGAATTCTCTTCGATCTCAAAAAATGTTGCAACCGAACAGCGTGCAAAACCCGGCCCATACCGGAAAACGAGGCAAAACCTGGGATTTCCAGAACGGCACTCCGCTTGTTCATGGGGAGGCGACGCCACACGGCGGTACACGATGGTCGCGATGCCACACCGGGAACGGGAGACACGCCATGACGAAGACAATCCGCGCGGCCCTCTGCGCCGCCACGCTGGCCACCCTCGCCGCCTGCGGCGACTCCACGGGCGTCGGCGGCTCGGGCGACGCGACGATGCAGGTGGCGGCGCAGGGCGACGACGGGCCCTCCGCCTCGGTGGCCCCGGCGGGCGAGGCGCCCAGCTTCGCCTCGAGCACGGCCAGCGGCACGGTGGACTTCCGCGCCCGCGTCTACATCCAGACGGAGAGCGGCGGCTGGCTGGAGCTGACGGACCAGGCCGCGCAGGCCGCGTCGGTGGACGCCTCCGGCCAGGGCGGCGCCGAGGTCTTCGCCACCTCGCGCGTGGAGGCCGGCACCTACGCCCGGGTGCGCGTGGTCTTCGAGCAGGTGCGCGCGCAGATGAACGGCTCGCTGCAGGTGAGCACCGGCCTCCTGTCCGGCACCGTGGACGTGGACATGGCCGGCGACGGCAGCGTGACGGTCGAGCGCCAGGTGAACTCCTCGGTCCAGGCCGGCGGCACCTCGCGCCTGCTCATCAACCTCAACGCCTCCGCGTGGCTGAACCAGGCCAGCGCCACCACGCGCACGGTCAACGAGGCTGCCTTCGCCTCCGCGGTGGCGATCACCGCGGGCTGAGATCCGCGCCGGGGGCGATCGGAGCCGCGGCGGGCGCGCTGGCACCGCCCCCGCCGCGGCCAGCGGCGGAATCGGGAGATGGGGATCGCACGATCCGGTTCATGATGGACTTCGGTACTTCCGACGGGAGACGAGACGATGAAGAGCAAGCTGATGATGATGGTCGTGGCGGCCGGGCTGGTGGTGCCGGCGCTGGCGGCGGCGCAGATGCGGGTGGGGGCGTCCGCCTCCACGTCGGCGCGCGCCGGGGCGGAGCGCGGCGAGGACGGCGCGGCGGTGAGCACGGACGCCACGGTGCGCGCCACGGTCGCGGCCGACCTCCCCGAGGCTCCGGTGCGGCGCGCCGCCGCCCGGGCCCGCGCGGAGGGCCGCTCCGAGGCCGCCGCCGCCCGCGCCGCGGCGGACGCCCACGCGAGGCTCGTCGTCTCTCGCGACGCGCTGCGCCAGGGCGGCCGGCGCGCGCCGTCGGACGCGGAGATCACGGCGGGCGCGGAGGCCGTCGCCGCGGGGGCGAGCCGGGCGGAGGTGGCGCTCCTGGCCCGCCAGGCGCCCGCCCGCCGCTCGCTGGCGGCGTCGCTGAACGCGCTGGCCGGGCTGGGCGCGAAGAGCGGCGACTTCCCCGGCGCGGCGGCGGCCATCGCCTCGCGGCTGGAGGCCGGCGTCAGCGACCGCAACATCACCCGCCTGGCCGCCACGGGCAGCGTGGACACGATGCTGAACGGCTCGCTCGGCGGACTGAACGCGGGCGGGAGCGCCGCCGCGGGCGCCACCACCTCCGCCGGCGGCCTCCTGCGCGGCACCGTCCGCGCCACCGGCGGCCTCACCGGCGGGCTGATCCCCTGACGATCGGCACGATGCGGATCGCCAGAACGAGGATCGGCCGGGCACCCGCCCGGCCGATCCTCTTCGCATCCCCATCCGCCACCGCGCGCGATCAGCAGCCCGGCATGCCGGCGCAGGTTTCCCGGGCCGTGTCCACGCAGAGCTCCGACGGCTCCAGGCAGATCCCCGTGGCCTCGCAGTCTCCGGATTCGCAGCCCTGGTGGGTCCACCCGCAGTCGATGTCGACCCTCGTCGGCGCGGGGACCACGTCCTGCGCGCCCCGCACGGTTCCGCGCCCGCGGGGCAGCCCCATCGTGGCGAACGACTGCACGGCGAGCGTTTCGGGGTCGAGACGGATCTTCTTCATGCTCGGGCTCCGGCGATGGGAGAGGATGGTCCGCCCGGTCGGGTGACGGGACTCCTGTCGCAAACAATGACTCGATACAGACGGTCCGTCAACCGTCTTCGGTGCGGATCGATCCACGACGATCCGGAAACGTAGCCGGATCCGGATCCCCCTCGCACGATGCGCCGCCGGAGCGCAGATTGGGGGCGGCCACCGTCCGCTCCGTCATCCCGCGACTCTCCTTGCCGCGAATCCGCGTCTCCCTGCCGATCCTGATCCTCCTCGCCGTCGCCGCGGCGGGGTGCCGCGACCGCGCCGCGAAGGAAGAGCGGCCGCGCGCGGTGCTCACCGTCTCCGCCGCCGCCAGCCTGCGCGAGGCGATGACGGAGCTGGAGGCGAGCTTCGAGGCGGCCAACGCGGGCGTGGACGTGCGCACCAACTTCGGGGCGTCGGGCGCGCTGCGGCAGCAGATCGAGCAGGGCGCCCCGGTGGACGTCTTCGTCTCCGCCGCCGAGGCGCCGATGGACGCGCTGCAGAAGGCGGGGCTGATCGATCCGCGCACCCGCCGCGTCGCCGCGGGGAACGAGCTGGTGCTGGTCGTCCCCGCCGCCGGCGCGTCCCCCGTCCGCGCGTTCGCCGACCTGGCCAGGCCGGAGGTGCGGAGGATCGCCCTGGGCGCGCCGGCGTCGGTGCCGGCGGGGGACTACGCGGAGCAGGTGCTGCGCGCGCTGGGGATCGCCGAGGCGGTGCGCGCCCGGATCGTCTACGCGCAGAACGTCCGGCAGGTGCTCGGCTACGTGGAGTCCGGCAACGTGGACGCCGGCGTCGTCTACCGCACCGACGCCGCGGTGTCGCGCCGCGTCCGCGTCGCCGCCGCCGCGCCTCCGGGGACGCATCGCCCCATCACCTACCCCGTCGCCGTGGTGGCGCGGACGGCGGAGCCGGAGCTGGCGCGGGCGTACGCGGCGCACCTGCTGGGCCCCGCCGGGCGCGAGGTGCTGCGCCGCCGCGGCTTCCGGGTGGAGTGACGATGATCGACTGGGGCCCGGTCCTCCTCTCCCTCCGCGTGGGGCTGACGGCGCTCGCCTTCGTCTTCGTGACGGGGACGCTGGCGGCGCGCGCCATGACCCGGCGCGACTTCCCCGGGAAGGACGTGGTCGACGGGCTCCTGGTCCTCCCCCTGGTCCTCCCCCCCGTGGTCACCGGCTTCCTCCTTCTCCTCCTCCTCGGACGCAACGGGCCGGTCGGCGGCTTCCTGGAGGGATCGCTGGGGATCCGACTCCTCTTCACCCTCCACGCGGCCGTCATCGCCGCCGCCGTGGTCGCCTTTCCGCTGATGTACCAGAGCGCCAAGGCCGCCTTCCAGGGCGTGGACGCGCGGCTGGAGGACGCCGCGCGCACGCTCGGAGCCGGCGAGGCGCGCGTCTTCGTCACCGTCACGCTTCCGCTGGCGTGGCCGGGGCTGGTGGCGGGGACGGTGCTCTCGTTCGCCCGCTCGCTGGGGGAGTTCGGCGCCACGGTGATGGTGGCCGGCAACATCCCCGGGCAGACCACCACGGTGCCCCTCGCCATCTTCTTCGCCGCCGACGCGGGCGACATGCGCGCCGCCGGGACGTACGCGCTGGTGATCAGCGGCCTCTGCATGGTCCTGGTGGTCGCGCTCAACGCCTGGACGCGGCGCCGCAAGCCCAACTGGCAGCGCCGCGCCCGCGCCTCGCGCGCCGCGGACGATCGGCATTCGAGCGTGACGCGATGCTGAGCGTCCGCGCGCGGAAGCGGCTCCCCGACTTCACCCTGGAGGTGGACTTCGAGGTGCGCGACGAGATCCTGGTGCTCTTCGGCCCCAGCGGCGCCGGGAAGTCGATGACGCTGCGGATGATCGCCGGCCTGGAGCGCCCCGACGCGGGGGAGATCCGCCTGTCCGGCCGCGTCCTCTACGCCCGCGACCCGAAGGCGTGGGTGCCGCCGCGCGGGCGCCGCTGCGGCTTGGTCTTCCAGGACCTCGCCCTCTTCCCCCACCTGGACGTCACCGCCAACGTCCTCTTCGGCGCACCGTCGCGCGACGGCCAGGCGCGCGGCCGGCTGGCGGAGATGCTGGAGCGCTTCCGCATCGGCCACCTGGCCCGCCGCTTCCCCGCCGAGCTCTCCGGCGGCGAGGCGCAGCGCGTGGCCCTGGCCCGCGCGCTGATGGCGGATCCCGACGTCCTCCTCCTGGACGAGCCCTTCTCCTCGCTGGACGCCGAGACGCGCCGCGCCGTGGGCGACGAGGTGGTGGCCGCGCACCGCACCTGGCGCATCCCCTTCGTCTTCGTCACCCACGACCGCGAGGAGGCCGAGCGGCTGGGCGACCGCATGCTCTTCCTGCGCGGGGGGCGGCAGGTGGCCCCGCCCGGTTGAGGCCAGGTCAGGCGCCCCGTTTTCTCGCGCGCCTGTCCCAGCTTGGGGCACCGAAGGGACGGCCGCCTCTTCTCCTCCCGGACGGGCCGGGATCGCCGACAGCGGATAACTCGTTATCAATGCGGGATGTGCGGAAGCCGTGCGGCGGGCGGCGATCCCGCGGCACGGCGGGTGCTCACGATGTCCACGTCACGGCCCGTCCTCTTTCGCATCCGGAGGTCCTGCATGAGCACCTCGTCCACGCCCCCCCCGTCCACCGGCCCCCGCTCCACCGGCACCCTTCTCGTCAGCGGCGGCTGAGCCGTCCGCCGCCGCGCGGACCCGTCCGTCCGTTCGGCGACCATCGACCGCGATCCTCCACGGCCGAGCTCCGGCGTCGGCCCGGAGCCATTTGCGCGCGCGTCCCGCCCTCCGCGCGAGCCGAAGCGGATCGCCGGTCGAGGGGAGATGGATGGAGATCGAAGCCCTTCCGCGACGCTCGCGGGAGGGCCTTCGCTCTCCATCGCCGCGCCTCCGATCGGCTCCATGCGTGGCCCGATCGATCCCGATCCCCGTCGATTCTCCCCCGTCCGAATCTTTCCGTTTCGGCGCCAGGTATTGTCCCGCGCCGCCGTGGCACGCATCCTCCACGGCACGCTTGGGCTCCGCCCGTCCGCGCGAACCTCGCGCGGACGGGCGGCATCCTCCCGACCTCGCGATCCACATCGCGGAGCGGGGGGACCCGGACCAGACCAGAAGATCGGGAATGTCGGACGTCCTGACCGAAGAATCGAGAGCGGCGCCGCGGGAAGGCGCGCTCCAGCTGCAGCCCCTCAAGGACGAGGAGCTGAAGCGGGAGCAGCTCGACAAGATGAAGCTCCGCGCCACCCTCCTCCTGGTGGCCGCCACCGTCATCTACGTGATCGCCCGCGTGCTGGAGGAGCGCTGGCCGGGGTTCGGCTACCTGCGCGCCACCGCCGAGGCCTCCATGGTGGGCGGCGTGGCCGACTGGTTCGCCGTCACCGCGCTCTTCCGCTACCCCATGGGGCTGAAGATCCCGCACACGGCCATCGTCCCCAACCGCAAGGACCGCATCGGCAAGTCGCTGGGCAACTTCGTCCAGAACAACTTCCTCTCGCCGCCCGTCATCTCCGCGCGGCTCCGCGGCGCCGGCATCGCCCGCAAGCTGGCGGAGTGGCTGAGCACCCCCGAGCACGGCGAGGTCGTCGGCAAGCACGCCGCCGCCGCCGTCACGGGGCTGGTGCAGGTGCTCAAGGACGAGGAGGTGCAGGAGCTGATCGACGAGAGCCTGGTCAAGCGGGTGCGCAACACGCAGGTGGCGCCGCTGATGGGGAAGGTGCTCACCGTGGTCACGGCCGAGAACCGCCACCAGGAGCTGCTGGACGCGGCGCTTCGGCTCATCGACCGGCTGGTGGACGAGAACCGCGACGCGCTGCGCACCCGCATCCGCGAGGAGCTGCCGTGGTGGGTCCCCGCGCCCATCGACGAGAAGATCCACCAGCGGATCATCACCGGCGTGGAGACCACGCTGGCCGAGGTGGCGGCCGACCCCCACCACCCGCTGCGCGCCCGCTTCAACGAGGCCATGGGCGAGTTCATCGAGCGGCTGCGCACCAGCCCGGAGATGATCGAGCGCGGCGAGCAGCTGAAGCTGGAGGTGCTGGAGCACCCCGCCGTGCGCGACTACTCCGCCTCGCTCTGGACGGACCTGAAGGCCTCCGTCCTGCGCCACGCCGCCGACCCCGGGAGCGAGTTCCGCCGCCGCATCGCCCACACCGTCACCCGCTTCGCCGAGTCCATGCGCGAGGACGAGGAGCTGCTGGCCAAGATCGACGGGTGGATCGAGAGCGCGGTCCTCTACTTCGTGGAGCAGTACCGCGGCGAGGTGGCCGAGCTGATCTCCACCACCGTCGCCGCCTGGGATCCCGAGGACACCACGCGCAAGATCGAGCTGCAGATCGGCAAGGACCTGCAGTTCATCCGCATCAACGGCACGCTGGTGGGCGGCCTGGCCGGCCTGATCATCTACACCCTCTCCACCTTCTTCGGCGGCGGCTGATCCGACCCGGCGCCCACTGTACGGAACGAATCCCCCGGCGACGCCTCGTCCGGGGGATTCTCGCGTTCGGCCATCGGAACGACGATGAGAACCGCGGATCGTGGCGGTTCGACGGGTCGTCCACACAATGCCGCGGCGCCCCCCTCCCCCCGCTGCGCGGTGCCACCTGTGGGGGAGGGAGCTTTTTCTACCTCGTCGCGAGCCCCGGCGTGTGCGACGTGGCTCTGCGTGGCGATGAGGGAAAGCGCGAAGCGCCAGGGTGTTCCCCTCTCCCGTTATCGGGAGAGGGGAAAGCGTGATGTGTCCGCGAGGCAGTTTTCGCGGACCATCACGCGAGGGGTGAGGGTGCCGCGGGCGCGCGCCGAAGCCCTTCGCCCACCATCCGGCGCTCCTCCGAAAATCCTCCGCCCCCACCCTCCCCAAATCGCGTCGGATCGGGTAAGTTTCCGGCGTGTACACCCTGCGCACTTCGAGAGGATGATCGCGACCGCCACCGGAGCCCCCCGGCTCCCGCTCCCGACCGAGCCCGAGCTCCGCCGCATCGCCGGAGAGACCATCTTCGCGCGCGGCGCCGCGTACTGCCGCCAGGGCGCCGTCCTGTCGCTGGCGCGCCGCGCCGGCCACGTCGCCGCCGAGGTGGCGGGGAGCGAGCCGGCGCCGTACCGCGTCACCCTCTCCGCCGTGGACGGCCGTCTCCACGCCACCTGCGACTGCCCCTTCGCCGTGGAGGCCGAGACGTGGTGCAAGCACCAGGTGGCCGCCGTCCTCCACGCCCTCCGCGCCCCCGAGACCATCGGCGACGAGCCCGCGCTGGAGGCGCTCCTGGCCCCGCTCTCCGCCGAGCAGCTCCGCTCCCTGGTCGCCCAGTGGGCGGGCGAGGCCCCGGACGGCTACGACCGCGTCCGCGCCTTCGCCGCCCGCTGCAACGCCCCCGACGGCACCCCCGAGTCGGTGGATGCCGTGCGCGACTCCGTCTCCCGGCGCATGCGGCGCATCCTCCATTCGCTGGAGTCGCTCGACGATTCCCAGGCGTACTGGCAGGTCGGCGAGGTGGCCGAGCAGGTGGACCACATCGTGGAGGAGGCGCGCACCGCGATGGCCCAGGGCGACTGCGCGGCCGCCCTTGCCACGCTGGAGGCCGTCACTCGCGAGTACGTGGCGGGGTGGGACGGGGAGGACGACCACGACGGCAACCTGGGCGCCGTCTTCCACGCCCTCGCCCACGCCTGGGCCGAGGCCGCCTTCCTCGCGCCGCTCACGGCGGATGGTCGCCGCGCCCTCGCCGAGCAGCTGCGGGAGTGGAGCGACGAGGTGGAGGACTACGGGATCGAGGAGCTGGGCCTCGCCGTCGCCGCCATGGAGGAGGGGTGGGACGCCCCCCACGTCGCCCGCGCCCTCTCGGGCGATCCGTCCCCCGCCCTCTCCGCCGAGCCGGATCCCACCGAGGAGGCGGACGGGGACGGCCACGGGTGGGGGATGGAGCTGGCCGAGGTGCGGCTGGGCGTGCTGGAGCGCACCGGCCGGCTGGACGACGCGCTCCTCCTGGCCCGCGCCTCCGGCCTGCACGGCCGCGCCGCCGGCCTCCTGCTGACGCTGGGCCGCGCGGAGGAGGCGCTGCGAACCGCGCTGGAGAACCGCCCGTCGCGCTCCGAGACGCTGGCGCTGGCGCGGCGGCTGTGGGACGGCGGCGACCACGACCGCGCGCTCACCCTCGGCGAGGCCGCGCTGGAGGCGGCGGGCGACGCGGACGCCGCGCTCGCCGCCTGGGTGCGCGACCGCGCGGAGGAAGCCGGCCGCGCCGACCTCGCCCTCCGCGCCGCCGGGCCCGCCTTCCGCGCCTCCCCGCGCCTCGAATCCTGGGCCGCCCTCGCGCGCCTCGCGGGTGACGGATGGGCCCCGCTCCGCGAGCGGATGCTGGCGTGGCTGGTCGAATCGGGCGCGGATGGAACGATGGGCGGCATCGACGTGCTGCTGGCCGAGGAGCGCTTCGCCGAGGCGCTGGACGTGGCGGAGGAGAGCGGGGAGTGGCGGCTCGCCGACCGCGTCGCGGAAGCCGCCGTGGACCGTCTCCCGGAGCGCGTCATCCCCCTCTGCCGCAAGCACGCCGCGCGCATCATGGACGCGGGGCAGGCCAACGCGTACGAGGCCGCCGCCCACTGGCTGCGCCGCGCCCGCCGCGCCTACGCCGCGACCGGGCGCGCCGACGAGTGGAACAGCTACCTCGGGCGCATCCTGGTGCAGCACAAGGCGAAGTACCGCCTCCGTCCCCTGCTGGAGAAGCTGGGCCGCCTGGATTGAGATCGGCGGGCCAGGCGCGCGAAGACCCTCCCGCGCGCCCGGCCCGCGATTCCCTCGAGCACCCTCGCGGAAACCTTTCCCACGCCCGCCCGTACATCCCGCCCGCGGCGCTCCGCCGCCCCGGACTCCCGGCCAAGCCCCATCCGCACCGCATACAGGAGAGACAAGATGGCACGCACCCTTGCCGAACGGATGATCGGCGCCGCCATGCTGGACGTTTCCGTCTACGAAGAGGTCGAGGCGGACGAAGGCGCCACCGGCCAGGCCGTCATGGTGGTGGCCATCGTCGCCATCGCGGGTGCCATTGGCGCGTGGGGCGACGGAGGAAACGGCATGACCGGCGCGGTCGTCTCCGCGTTTCTCAAGTGGCTGATCTGGGCGGGGCTCACCTGGTTCATCGGAACCCGCTTCTTCGGCGGCACGGCCACCTACGGCGAGCTGCTGCGGACGCTGGCGTTCGCGATGTCACCCGGGGTCCTGCTCATCCTGGGATTCGTTCCCATCCTGGGCTGGCTGGTCGGCGCCGGCGTGGCGATCTGGATGCTGGTCGCGGGCGTGATCGCCATCCGGCAGGCGCTCGACTTCGACACGGGGAAGGCCGTCGCCACCGCCGTCATCGGCTGGGCGATCATGTGGGCCTTCGTGTTGACGGTGCTGGCGACGTTCTTCGGCGCCGCCCTGCTCGGCATGGGGCTGGCGGGCGTCTTCGGCTGATCCGCCGCGGCCCGAACGACGGAGCCCGGCTCGGACGCTGTCCGGGACGGGCTTTCTCGCGCGTTTCCATCGCATCTCCACCGTCGCACCGGACCCCATCCGCTCGGAGGCGGCCATGTCCCGCACGCACCGCATCGCCCTCGCGCTCCTCCTCGCCGCGGCCTCCGCCTGCGCGAAGGATCCCGGCACGCCCGGCGGGGCTCCCGACGTTCCCGCCGGCGCGCAGCTCCCCGCCGCCACTCCGGACATCATCGGCACCATCAGGCGCGCCGACGGCTCCGGCAGCGGCCGCGTGGTGCGGATCGAGCAGGATTCCACGCGGAGCGCCGGCTACCCGGTCGCCACCGTCTCCGTCACCGCGGGAACCCGGGTGCTGCGGCAGACCGGCGGCGGCACCGTCGCCGCGCGGCCGGCGGACTTGGCCGTGGGATCCCACGTCCGCGCCTGGTTCACCGGCCCCGTCCGCGAATCCTACCCCGTCCAGGCCGACGCGGCCACGGTGCTGATCGACGGCTGACGCGGGGAAGGGACGACGGCGGAGGAGAAACGCGAAGCCGCCCGGCGAGTGCCGGGCGGCTTCGTGGTCGCTAGCGGCCGGCGGGGTGCCGGTCCAGCAGGAGCGGGGCGTAGCGCCGGTGGAACACGGGCGCCAGGCGGAGGCAGAAGTCCTCCTGCGTCCCGCCGCGCGCCAGGTAGTGCCGCATCAGCGCGCACTGGAGCGCGACGTACGCCGCGAACCGCGTGGGGTGCTCCTCTATGTATCTGCGTGCCACTTCCATGGTCGGGATCTCCGTGTCAGGGCACCGGGCCCGATGCACGTGCCACTCAAGGCATCGGCCGTGCCGTCGCGACCGTACGTCGAAAATCGCGAAAGTGTTTCATTCGCAACGGGTTTTCCATTGCCGCCGCCCGCGCGATGTGCCGTCCGTGGGACATCGAAGCCACAGAATGAGACACCGCGTCGTTACATCTGCAATGAAAACGTGCGAAGGGGCGGCTGCTCTGACAGCGGGAGAGGTGGGAGCGAGTCGGGAGAGGTGGATCAGGTCGGAAAGTAGTCCTCCGGGCGAAGGATGCGCACGTCGCAGTAGCGCTGGATCCGGAAGAAGTCCGAGACGTCCTCGGTGACGATGGCCACGTTCGCCCGCTTGGCCGTCCGCGCGATCAGCACGTCGCGGAGGATGCGCTGCTGCTCCTCCTTCGGGATCGCGCTCACCCGTCCCGCGCGGTGCGACTTGAGGCCGCGGTGCATGGCGTTCAGGATCTTGCCGGCGTGCCACCAGTCCTCGCCCGTGGGGACGAGGAGTCTGCCTTCCGCCTCGTACTGCCGCCGGAATTCTCCAAGCCGGCGGATAGTAGCGCTATCCGGCGCCCCAGCCGTCAACTCCTGGATCACCACCGCAGACATGTAGTAGGCGGCGGCTTGATCCGCCCCGTAGCGAATGTAGATGTTGGTATCGAGGACGACAGTGGAGAGCATGGAGTGCGGTCAGGTAGCGGGCGAATTGTGCTGATTGTAGATCATCTGCCACATCTCCAGCATCAGCTCGTCGGTTCGAGCCGTACCACACTCGCGGATCTCGCCACTCGCGTGGTGGACGAAAAGCCGCGAGCCACGCTCACGGGCGAAGGGGATTGCGGCCATCAACGCATCGTGACGCGTCGCTAAAGTCATCTCTACACGCCGTCCCAGGCGCACGACCCAGCCTCCATCCGCCGGGACAATGTGAACGTGCGCGCGCTTCATCGCCGGGCCATCTACAATGGCGGCGAGATCTCCAGGCGGGAGCTGCGGGAGATTGGAGGCCATCTCTAGAATCCTGAAAGTGTTGTTCAGGACCAGCTTGACCAGAAGCAACTGGACGTACGGGGCAATGTAGCGAAGTGTCCAGGATCGCGCAACGGGCGGCGTTCACTCAGTCCACGTACGTCTCGAAGAAGCCGGGGAGACGGCCGATCTCCCGGCCGTTTTCCTGGACGGTGGCGACGCCGCGCATCTGGACGAACCAGCGGCGGCGGGGGCGGTTCATGTCGGTGAGGTGGACGGCGGTGACGTTCACGGTCACGCGCATTCCCTTGCGCTCGTCGGCGAAGGTGAAGCGGCGGGGGACCCGGATGGTGGCGCCGCCGGCCGCGCGGGGCTCGGTCTCGGCGAAGTCGATGGGGCCGGGGCGGTAGACGCCGCGCACGCCGCGCCCGTCCACCAGGTACGCGAAGACGCCCTGCGTGGTGGTCTGCTCGCCCCGCACCACGCCGTAGACCAGGGAGAGATTCGCGTCCGACGCCGATCCCCACTCCCACGAGACGTCGCGCCAGACGCCCCAGTTGTGGTCGTGGTACGCCTGCGCGCCGCGCACGGGCTCGCAGGCGGGGAGGCAGACGGTACCCTCGGCCCTCGCGTGGAGGGCGGGGGTGACGTAGCCGGAGACCAGCGTGGAGCCGCCCAGGTCGGTGGGCGGAAAGTAGCGCCGCGCGGAGGGCGTCACGCGCAGGTCCACCCGCGCGCCGCCCGCGTTGGCGCGGACGCGGTACGCGCCGTCCTCCAGCCGCACGAAGTCGCCGCCGCCGAAGCTCAGATCCGGCGAGGCGGTGTCGATGCTGACCTCGGCGTCGCGCAGGTCGCGGGTGAGGGAGCGGTGCTCGCCGTCGGGGGTGCGGACGGTGATGAGGACGCGGCCGCCCCAGCGGCCGGGGACGCCCACCTGGCCTCCCACCAGCAGCGTCACGTACACCCACCGCCGCTCGTCCAGCACCACGTTGAAGTAGTGCCACTCGGCCCAGGTGGAGTCGAGCGCCTCGCCACGCGGGCGGTGGAAGTGGTCGATCTCGCGGAAGAGCTCGTCCTGGGTGGGCGCCACCCAACGGCGGTCGGCGTCGGTGTCGCTCCACCGCCCCGCGATCAGCGCGGGGGAGGCGCCGGCGGCGCGGGCGCGGGAGGGGATCTCGCCGGAGGCCACGGTCTTCCACTCGCGCCCGCCCGCGAACAGCTCCACCTGCGCGCCGTCCACGATGGGGCTGGCCGACGTGATCCCCAGCTCCTCGCGGCCGCGCGGCGACTCCAGCAGGTTGCGCTGGAGGAAGCGCGCGTGGTCGATCCCCAGGAAGAGCGATCCCACGCCCCCCGCCTTCAGCATCTCCGTGCTTACGCCGGAGGGGACGACCACCACGTCGCCGCCGCCGACCAGCTCCTTGTCCTGCGCCTGCTGGAGCATGGCCTCGCCCACGGCCAGGAGGACGACCATCACCGCCACGCCCAGCGCGTAGCCGGCCAGGAGGAAGGCGGCGCGCCCGGGGCGGTTGCGCAGCTCGGCGGCGACCAGCGGGAGGATCACGCGCCCCGCCCGTCGCTCACGACCACCCCGTCCGCCATCTCCACCACCCGCCGCGCGTGCTGCGCCACCCGGGCGTCGTGCGTGACGATGACCATGGTGGTCCCGTCGGCGTTCAGGCGCTCGAAGAGGGCGATGATCTCCTCGCCGGTGCGGCGGTCCAGCTCGCCCGTGGGCTCGTCGGCGAACAGCACTTCGGGGCGGTTGGCGAGGGCGCGGGCGATGGCGACGCGCTGCTGCTCGCCACCGGAGAGGTGCGGCGGGCGATGGCCGACGCGGTGGCCCAGCCCCACGTAGTCCAGCAGCTCCTTCGCCCGCTTCCGCCGCTCGCCCTTCGCCATCCCGGCCTCGGCCATCGGGAGCTCCACGTTCTCGACGGCGGTGAGGACGGCCAGGAGGTGGAAGCGCTGGAAGATGAAGCCCAGCCGCCGCAGCCGGAGCGCCGAGCGCGGCCCCTCGCCCATCCCGTAGAGCGATTCGCCGAGGAGGGAGACGGTGCCGGAGGTGGGGGGATCGATGCCGGCCAGGATGTTGAGCAGCGAGCTCTTTCCGCACCCCGACGGCCCCACGATCGCCACCATCTCCCCCGCGCCCACGTCCAGATCGACCCCGCGCAGCGCGCGCACGGCATCTCCCCCGTAGGGATATTCCTTCACGATCCCGCGCGCTTCGATGGCGCTCGCGCGCGATGCAGATCCATCAGACGGCATTCGTCTCCCGATGTCTTGATCCAAAGCCTGCTCTCGATTCGCTTCCGATCGAGATCGCTCCCGACGGAGTCCGATGCGCGTCAGCAGGCGGTTTTCGCATGCCTCGGCGGCCCCCTCCCCCCGCCCTCCCCCGCAAGCGGTGGGAGGGAGCCTTTCCTACCACGTCGCAAACCTTATCGCGCACGAAAATCGTCGCACCGCCATCTTCCCCTGAAACGGGGGAGGACAGACCGCCCCAGCGGTCAGGAGGGGGCGCGGGGGGGCCGCCGAAGCGCACCGAATCCCGTCTCCGCCGCGCATCCCCCGCCCTACTCCGCCTCTTCCCGCAGCGCCTGCCCCAGCGGCGCGCGCACGGCCGACAGCCCCGGGATGCACCCGGCGATGGCGCCGATGGCGATCACCAAGCCGATGGCGAGGAGCACGCGCTC